>Ga0233335_1000013_pt1 | contig 100780 bp, 82 predicted proteins | sample GEONDECOMP222_FD_180695 | JGI IMG/M metagenome (GOLD analysis project Ga0233335, IMG submission 180695) | Leaf litter microbial communities from Shasta-Trinity National Forest, California, United States - GEON-DECOMP-222 | ecosystem: Environmental > Terrestrial > Plant litter > Unclassified... | reverse complement strand
CCTCGGACGACGCCGCCGCTGCCGGCAACCGTCCCGACTGGCTGGCTGCCGCCGCGCCTGGAATCGACTGGATGTTCCCGCTGGTCGACCACAATCCGCGCTCGCCCGCATTACGCATCGTGATCCGTCACAAGCCCGGCCAGCGCGTCGCGCTGACCGTCAACGGCACGGTCAACGATCCACTTTCCTATGACGGCACCGACGCCGACGACGCCCGTGGCGTGGCTATCTCGCGCTGGACGGGCCTGCCGCTGATCGACGGCGACAACATACTCGTCGCCCGCGTACTCAATGAAGACGGCTCGGTGGCGCAAACGCTCAACCGCACGGTGCATTACGCTAACGTCCCCGCCAGCGTGGTCTATGTGCCCGAGAAGTCGCGGCTGATCGCCGATGGCCTCACCAAGCCGCTGATCGCGGTGCGGGTGCTTGATCGCGAGGGGCATCCGGTCCGCGCCGGCACCACCGTGCCGTTCCGGGTTGACGCTCCCTATACCGCTGCTCTCGCGGTGGAGATGGAACAAGGTCGCCAGCTCGCCGGGCTCGAGCGTACCCAGGCCACAGCCCACGTCACCGGCGACGAAGGCATCGCGTTCATCGCGCTGACTCCGACCACCCAGGCCGGCAGCGTCCACGCCACCGTCACGCTGCGCAAGGACCAGAATGACAAAGTGGGGCAAGTTAGCGATATCAAGGCCTGGCTGGAAGCAGGCACCCAGGATTGGGTGATCGTCGGCTTCGGCAAAGGCACGCTTGGCTTCGACACGCTGAGCTCGCGCGCCCAACCCATCCAGCCGTCGAAGACCGATCTGGTCAAAGATGGCCAAATCGCTTTCTACGCGAAGGGCCGGATCAAGGGATCGTGGATTGCGACGATCGCCTATGACAGCGCAAAACAATATGACCGCGACCGCGGCTTGCTCGGCGTAATCGATCCCGACCGCTATTACACCGTATATGGCGACGGCTCCGCGCAGACCTATGACGCAGCTACCCGCAAGAAACTGTACCTGCGGCTCGAACGGCGCGACGCCTATGCGTTGTTCGGTGACTTCGAGACCGGCATGACCGATACCAAGCTCGCCCGCTACAGCCGCACGCTGAACGGCCTCAAGGCCGAATATCATGGCCGCACACTGTCCTTCAAAGCCTTCGCCGCGAACGACGACCAGCTCTATGGCCGCGACGAGATCCAAGGCAACGGCCTATCCGGCCCGTATCGCCTCTCGGCCAGCCAGATCGTCGCCAACAGCGACCAGATCAGCATCGAGACCCGTGACCGCTATCGGTCCGAGAAGATCATCGACACTAAGCAACTGACCCGCCATATCGATTATGACATCGACGCCGCCGCCGGCACGATCCGCTTTCGCGATCCGGTGCTGAGCCGCGACAGCAATCAAAATCCGATATTCATCGTCGTCGACTATGAGACCTATGGCACAAGCCGCAAGAAGATCGCCGGTGGCCGCGGCGCAGCCAAGCTGCTGCACGGCCGGATGGAAGTAGGCGCCAGTCTGCTCCACGACGAGACCGTAGGCAACGCCTCCGTCGCTGCGCTCGACCTCAAGGCGCATCCGGTTAAAAATACCGAAATCCGCGTTGAGGCGGCTACCGGCGGCACGCAGGGGCTGAGTAAGGGCCGGGCGATGCTGGTCGAGGCCGAGCATCACGACGGCCGGCTCGACGTGCTCGCCTATGTCCACCGCCAGGAGAGCAGCTTCGGCCTGTCGCAGCAAAATTTCGGCGAGGCCGGCACCGCGAAATACGGCTTCGATGGCCGCCTGCGGGTCAACGAGAAGCTGACCGTCACCGGCACCGCCTGGTATCAGAATGACCTCGACAGCGACGCGCGCCGTCTGGCCGGCGACGTGCGCGTCGAATATCGCGCCGCGCGCGGTATCGTGTTCGCCGGGGCGCAGGTCGCCTCAGACCACACCGACGAGGGCCAGTCGCGCGATTCGCGGTTGCTGAGCCTGGGCGCCACCCAGACATTCTTCGAGAATAGGCTGCAGGTCACCGCCCAGACCCAATTCGCGATCGGGGGCGCCAACGCCAGCGTCGACTTCCCCGTGCGGCACCTGGTTGAGGCGAGCTATCGCCTCAAGCCCGGCATCCGCCTGATCGCCAGCGAGGAGATCGCGCGCGGCGCCCAGTTCACCGCGCACAGCACACGCGCCGGCGTCGACCTCTCGCCGTTTGCGGGCACCCACCTGATGACAACGCTTAATCAGCAGGCAATTGGCGAGAACGGCCCGCGCACCTTCGCCGAATACGGTCTCAACCAGTCGGTACCGCTGGGCAAGCACTGGACGGTCGACGGCACGCTCGACGCGGCCACCACCGTCAAGGGCCAGATCCCCTCCGCGGACATCATCAACCCGTTCCAGCCGGTCGCCTCGGGCGGAAGCCTCGGCAGCGTGGGCAGCTCCGGGACGAGCCAGACCAACGGCCAGAGTCTCAACGGCGACTATCGCTCGGTGACGCTCGGCGCCACCTACCGCGCCACCTTGTGGTCGTGGAACGGCCGGGTAGAATATCGCACCGCCGATGTCTCGAACCGCTGGGGCGTGATCAGTAATTTGCTGCGCACGCTGGGCCAAGGCAAGACGATCGCCTCCGGACTCAACATTTACCAAATCCGCGACAAAACTGGGCAAACCGTAACCTTCGCGTCGGCCGACCTGGCACTGGCGCTGCGGCCGCTCGACAGCCGCTGGTCGCTGCTCGACCGCTTCGAGTTGCGCCACGAGCAGGCCGACGCCGGCGTGAGCAGCAGCAACACGCTGGCCGTTCCCACCTTCGCGGGCAACGGCCAGGCCACCTTCCGCGCGATCAACAACCTCGCGATCAACTATCGCACCGGCCCCGAGGGCGCGGGCCACGGCTTCGAGGCGAGCCTCTATTACGGCGCCAAGTTCGTCCGCGGCCGCTATGCCGATGAGGTTTATTCTGGGTTTATCGACGTGATCGGCGTCGAACTGCGCAAGGACATCGGCCGCCACTTCGACGTCGGCGTCAACGCCAGCATGCAGCATGCCTGGTCCAGCCACACCAAGTCGTTCTCGGCTGGCCCTTCGATCGGCGTGTCGCCCGCTGAGAACACCTGGATCAGCGCAGGCTATAATGTTGCCGGCTTCCGCGACCGCGACTTCGAGGAAGCGCACTACACCCGCAAGGGTGCCTATGTGACGATGCGCCTGAAGTTTGACCAGCTCTCGGTCGCCAATGTCGCCCGCCGAATGGGGGTCTCCCGGTGAGCCGCCCGTACGACTCGCCGGTTCCAGAAAAGGCCGATACCATGGGTATGTCGCCGACCGCCGCGCATCTTCGTTCCACAGGGACACTCCAGGATCGCGGGATCGAGCGCCTGACCCGCGATTGTCTGGCGATGACCGACACCGCCGCGGCCGCCCGCATCGACAGGGAGGTAGCGGCTGCGATCGAATCGAGCCGTTGGGAAGACGCGGTGAAATGGCAGAGGGTACGGCTCCGGGTGAAGCGGATGCGCGCCCGTATCTCCAGTTAAATATAACATAAGTCAGGAAGCACCCTTGCGAATTTCCGCGCGGAGCGTAATTTGAGGGACGGCTCCGGTCTTCCGGCGCCTGAGAACCGGGAATTCAGGGATGCTGGGTTGAACACCCCTCGCGCTACGGACCAGGGCGGTGCGACGCTCCGACGGATCGGCGTGATGCTCGACGAACTTTCGCTGTTCGTTAGCGCGGCGAGCGGGGTCAACGATCAGCCCGCGGCCGCGACCGACGAGGACCGTGACCACCGCAGCGAGGTGCTCCGCATCATGAAATCGCGCGAGGCACGCGGCAAGCACTTCCCGGCGGATTGGTTCTCCAATCCCGCTTGGGATCTGTTGCTGTTCCTGTACGAAGCCCGGCTATCGGGCACCAACGTGACCGTCGGCGACGTCGGCAACGGCACCGGCACGCGCCCCACCACCACAATCCGTTGGCTGGAAATTCTCGAGAGCGAGGCGCTGCTCGATCGCCGCCGCGACACGATCGACACGCGGCGGGTATACATCACGCTCAACGACAAGGGTGCGGCCGCGATGCGGGCATATTTCAACAGCGTGCCGGGGCCGCGGTAAAAGGCCCGAAAGCGCCATTCCTGGATGCTGAAACGGGTTCAGCATGACTAGGTATTTGGGTGTTTTGGAAGCTCTTGGTCGGAGCGACAGGATTTGAACCTGCGACCCTCACACCCCCAGTGTGATGCGCTACCAGGCTGCGCTACGCCCCGACCGAGCCCGCGCCTCTAGGCAAATGTGACGTAGGATGCAAGCCGATCTTCCCTCGTTTAGGGCAAAGTCGAGAAACGGGACTTCCGCCTCCCCGCACTTTCCCGATTCCGTCCCACACGAACGAGAATTGTCATCACCGCGCCCGGTGCGCCCCGTCTGTTGCGCGCATCACCGAGCGGTGGTAGCGGGCGGCGCTTGCTCGCGTAGCGAAAATTCGCCGCGCCACCAGCTTCTCGGGGACCTATGTTCATTCCATCCGCCCATGCCCAGACCGCCGCCGGCTCTGCTGCCGACAGCGGCTTCGCGTCGATCGTATCGATCGCGCCGCTGTTCCTGGTGTTCATTGCCTTTTACTTCCTGATGATCCGCCCTCAGCAGAAGCGCGTGAAGATGCTGCAGCTGGCGGTAGACGCGGTGAAAAAGGGTGATTCGGTCATCACTGCGGGCGGCGTGGCCGGCAAGGTAACCAAAGTCGAGGACCGCTTCGTTGAAGTCGAAATCGCGCCCACCGTGCGCGTGCGCGTCGTTAAATCGACGATTTCGGAAATCGTCGTGCCGGGTTCCGGCTCGGCCAAGCCGGCCAACGACTGATGCTGGACTTTCCGCGCTGGAAGGTCACGTCGATCCTCGTCGCGATCTTCGTGCTGATCGCGTTCGCGATCCCGAGCTTCGTCCCTGAGTCGCGCACCGCGGGCCTGCCCCACTGGCTGCCGCAGCCGCGGATCAATCTCGGGCTCGATCTGGCGGGTGGCAGCTATCTGCTGCTCGAAGCCGATACCAATGAACTGGTGACCAGCCGCATCGAGAAGATGCGCGACGAAGTCGCCACGGAGATGAAGCGCGGCACCGCGCCGATCGACATCGGCGACATTTCCACGCGCGATGGCAAGATCAGTTTCCTGCTACGCGATGTGACCAAGGTTGACGCTGCGCGCGAGCGCCTGCAGACGCTGACCAACGGCGCGGGCCTGACCGGCCAGCGCGACTGGGACATCGCTGTCATAGACAGTTCGCGCTTCGTAGTGTCGCCGACCGATGCCGGGATCAACCAGGCCGTCAACCAGGCGATGGATGATGCGACCGACGTGGTGCGCCGTCGCATCGACGAACTCGGCACCCGCGAGCCGACCATCATCCGCCAGGGCAAGACCCGGATCGTCGTTCAGGTCCCCGGCCTGCAGAATCCGCAGGCGCTGAAAGAATTGCTCGGCAAGACGGCCAAGCTCGAATTCAAGCTGGTCGACCAGACCGCCGACCCTGCGCAGATGCTCAAGGGCATCGCGCCGCTTGGCAGTCAGATCCTGCCCTACCCGGGCAATCCGGCCGGTTTGCCGGTGATCGCGGTCAAGCGTTCGGTGATGATTTCCGGTGATCAGTTGACCGACGCGCGCCAGGGCTATGATCCGACCAGCAACGCGCCGGACGTGTCGATCAAGTTCAACAGCCAGGGCGGTCGCAAGTTTGCCCAGGTAACCCAGGCCAACGTCAACAAGCCGTTCGCGATCATCGTCGACAACAGCGTGATCTCTGCGCCCAACATCAACGAGCCGATCCTCGGCGGAAGCGCCTCAATTTCGGGCAGCTTCACGGTCGACAGCGCCAATCAACTCGCGATCGCGCTGCGCTCGGGCAAATTGCCGATCACGCTGAAGGTAATCGCCGAGAGTACGGTCAGCCCCGAACTCGGCAAGGACTCGATTCACGCCGGCATACTGGCGTCTGCCATCGCGGCGATCGCGGTGATCGTGTTCATGTTCGTCACCTACGGCCGTTTCGGCGTCTATGCGAACCTCGCGGTGATCATCAACGTGTTCGTGATCCTCGCGGTGATGGCGATGCTCAACGCGACCCTGACGCTGCCCGGCATCGCCGGCTTCGTTTTGACGATCGGCACCGCGGTCGACGCCAACGTGCTGATCAACGAGCGTATCCGCGAGGAACGCCGCCGCGGCCGCAACGTGACCCAAGCAGTAGAGCTCGGGTATAAGGAAGCGAGCCGGACGATCTTCGAGGCCAACGTCACCCACGCGATCTCGGGCCTTATCATGTTGATGATGGGCTCAGGTCCAGTGAAGGGCTTTGCGGTGGTGCTGCTGATCGGCATCTGCACCTCGGTGTTCACCGCGGTCGTTTTCACGCGGATGATGATCGCTATCTGGCTGCGCAAGGCGCGGCCGGCCGATATCAACATTTAAGGCGAGGCAGACCATCATGCGCCTCCTGAAACTCGTTCCCGACAACACCAACATCGGCTTCGTCCGGCTGCGCTTCTGGGCGTTCGGGCTGACTGCTTTCCTGACCGTGCTCGCGATCGGTCTCGTCTTCGCGCGGGGCTTGAACATGGGCGTCGATTTCGTTGGCGGAGTGATGATCGAGGAGAAGTTCACCTCACCGCCGCCGCTCGACAAATTACGTACGGTGGTGGATGCACTTGGCGTCGGCGACGCCTCGCTACAGCAACTCGGCGACGCCAATTCAGTATCGATCCGGCTACCCGCGCCGCAGAGCACCGATGATGCTGCCACTAACAAGCTGGTCAAACAGGTCGAAGTCGGCATCGCCAAGCAATTCCCCGGCGCGGTATCCACCCACTATGATACCGTATCGGGCAAGGTTTCTGGCGAGTTGGTGCGTAACGGCATCCTCGCCGTCGTTCTCGCGGTGCTCGGTATCGGCCTGTTCGCAATCTTCCGCTTCGAATGGCAATTCGGTGTGTCAACCGTGGTCGCCATCATGCACGACGTGTTGATGACGCTCGGCTTCTTCGCGCTGTTTCGCGAATATCTCGAGTTCGATCTCAATATCGTTGCGGCGGTCCTGACAATTATCGGCTATTCAATCAACGACAAGATCGTGATTGACGACCGCATCCGCGAGAACATGCGCCGCTATCGCAAGATGGACATGCGCGAGATTATCGATCTGTCGGTTAACGAGACGCTTCCGCGTACCGTCATGACCTCGCTGACGATATTGCTCGCGCTCGTCGCACTGATCCTGTTCGGCGGACACGTGCTGCGCGGCTTTACCGCGGCGATGATCCTGGGCATTTTCGTCGGCACTTATTCGTCGATCTACGTGTCGTCGTCGCTACTGATCACCCTGGGGCTGCGCCCCGAGCCCGAGGTCGAGGAAAAGTCTAAATCCCGCGCCGAACGGGTGCGGGCCAAAGACCTGCCCTGATGCGGATCGAGCGTAATGCCGAGGCGACGGGGCCGCTGATCGCCGGCTTCGTCGGCGGCGGTTTTCGCGTCGACGACAATGTCTACACCGCGCTCGCTATCACCCCCGAGCGTGCCGACGGTTGGGCCCCCCCGCCGATCGCCGACCTCGACCTAACAGCGCTGTCCCTGCTGCTGACGCTCGATCCGGCGCCGGAGTTCGTGCTGATCGGCACCGGTCCGGTGCTGGTGCGGGTGCCAAGCGCTTTCACCCGCGCACTCGAAGCCCGCGGAATCGGCGTCGAGACGATGGACAGCCGTGCCGCGGCGCGCGCGTGGGGCGTGCTGCGCGCTGAAGGTCGCTGGATCGCGGCCGCACTCTATCCCTTAGACGCTCCGGCCTGATCCAAAGTGGCCGTTTCCGCCCTTCAGACGGATTCGACCAGCCCTCGCAGATGATCGTAGAGGGTGGAGGTGTTAGCTATCCAGGTGAAGCGTTCAGCGCCCTGCCGCACGCGAGCAGGATCCGGGGCCTCGGCAAGCAAATCTGCAATCCCATCGGCAAAGGCGGCCGGCGTCCGCGCAACGATCCGGCCATAGGCTGGATCGGTCACCACCTCCGCCGCGCCGCCTGCATCGGTAATCACAATCGGCACGCCGCTGGCGAGTGCCTCGACCCAGGCGTTGGCGAGGCCTTCGGACGAGGAAGCCAGCGCCATCACATCGGCAGCAGCGAGCAGTTCAGGAAGCCCCTCGTGCGCGACCGAACCGAGCAACCGGGCGTTGGCTCCAAGATTCTGATGGGCAATGCGTGCTTCCAGCAGCGCCTGTTCCGGCCCCTGGCCGGCGATCCGCAGGTTCACCCCCGGCAGTCGCGCGACCGCGTCGATCACCACGTCATGCCCCTTGCGCGGGATCAGCGCACCGACCGATACCACCAGCGGGCCAGTGACGCCCAACGCCGCCTTGGCCGCCGCGCGGCCGCCGGGCGCGAAGCGATCGAGATCGACGCCGGTGTGGTGTATGCGGATTTTGTCCGCGGGAATGCCAAGTGCGGCGATGTCGGCGCGCATCGCCTGCGAGACCGCGAGCAACCCGTCCGCCGCCTGTCCCGCCGAACGCACCTGGAGGGCGGTGGCGGAAGCCTTGCCCCAATGATGGATATCGGCGCCGCGCGCCTTGATCGACACCGGCACTTCGAAATGCCGCCCGAGCGCGACCGCGGCCGGGCCGTCGGGGAAGAAGAAACTCGCGTCGATCACATCGAACGCGAAGTCGCGGCGGAGACGAGCCAATACCGGCGTCAGTGCGCGGACCAGCGCGGCGACATGGAAGCGCCCCTGCGTCGCGGGTAGATTGGTAAACCGCGGGCGCAGCACGTCGAGCCCCTTCCACGCTTGGCGCTCGGGCAGCGCGGCGAGATCGCGGTAACGGGCCGCGCGCGACAGTGGGAACGGCGGCAGCCCGACCGGTGCGACGACCTTAACTTGGACGTCGGGGTGCGCGGCCAGGCCAAGCGTCTGGCGTTCGACGAACACGCCGAAATTAGGACGCGTGACGTCCGGAAAGAGCGTGGCGAGGGTAAGGACGCGGAGCATGGGGTAGGATGTACCGCAAAACCCTTAATCCTCCTGCGACCCTCGCGAATAGAGGCGTTGCTTAGGACAGCAATGCCCACCCCCCTTTCGTCATCCCAGCGCAAACCAGGATTTCAAGGTGCCAACGTGAGACGAGAGTCGCAGGAAACTCCAGCCTGCGCTGGACATGAAGAGGATAGGCCTAAATCCGTTTATTCCCGGGATAGGTGAACAGCAGATCTGCATCCGCCGACGCATGAACCACCGCATCGCCGGTGATTATCACGCATTCTCCGGCCTGCCACGCCACGCCGTCGACCGTGCCCGATCCCTTCGCCGGTACCAGCCAACCGATCAGCCCCGCCGGCAGGCTCACTGCGTGATCTCCGCCCGGCCAGCGCTCGATCACCAGCTTGGGTCCCTCTGCGAGGATCGTCCGCTCCGCCGACACTTTGCCGGGGGATGGCAGCGGCACGAACGGCACTGGCTTCGACACCGCCACTCCAGCGTCGAGGTGCAGTTCACGATCGCTGCCGTAATCGTAGAGCCGGTACGTCAAATCAACGTTCTGTTGCATCTCGATCACGGTTATCCCCGCGCCGATCGCGTGTACTGTACCGGCCGGCGAGTAATAGAAATCGCCAGTCTTGACCGGCTTCCAGTCGAGCTTGTCGACGATCGACCCGTCGAGCGAAGAAGCACGCAGTTCCTCCCCGGTCATCGGAGCCAGCGTGCCTAGCGCAATCGTCGACTCTGGCTCCGCCGACAGGATCAGCCATGCTTCGTCTTTGCCGCGCGGATAGCCCGCCTTCACCGCCGCCGCATCGTCAGGATGGACCTGCACCGACAGCCGCTCGCTGGTGAATAGATATTTTATCAACAACTCAGGGCTGCCCTCACCGGGGGTCTGGAACCAGACCTCGCCGATCGGTGGCGCGTCGGGCGCCGGGTCGGAGAAACCGGGCCACAGGTCATGTCGACCCCATGGCTTTTCGACGCGCTTGGTCGCGAGCAAGGTGGCCGTCATGATCCCGTGTCTCCGAATAGATGTCGCGTGCTATACGCCCAACTCTAGCGTTACGATCCAGACACGTGAAAGGGATTGTTCGCATGGCCGCCGCTCGGCTAAGGAGTTGGCCGATGCGTATTTCCCTGTCCCGCCCGATCACGCTGCTGGCTCTTGCCGCGCTTGCCCTTCCGATCGCGGGCTGCGCCCGCAACAAGTCAAAGGGCGACCTCCCCTATGTCGCACGCGACGTCGGCACGCTGTACAGCGCCGCACGCAAGCGGCTCGACCAGGGTCAGTATAAAACCGCTGCACAGCTGTTCGACGAAGTCGAGCGCCAGCATCCTTATTCGATCTGGGCGCGCCGCGCACAGATCATGAGCGCGTTCAGCTATTATCTCGATAAAGACTATACAAACTCGATCCAGTCGGCGCAGCGTTTCCTGACAGTCCACCCTGGCAATCGCGACGCGCCTTATGCTTACTATCTAATTGCGCTGGGATATTACGAGCAAATCAACGACGTAACCCGCGACCAGAAGATCACGACGCAAGCGCTCGATGCGCTAGGCGAGCTGGTCCGCCGCTATCCCGATTCCAAATATGCGTCCGATTCGCGGCTCAAGATCGATCTCGTCCGCGACCATCTCGCCGGCAAGGAGATGGAGATCGGCCGCTTCTACGAGACCCGCGGCCAGTGGATCGCCGCCACACTGCGTTTCCGCAAGGTGGTCGACGATTATCAGACGACTACTCACGTGCCTGAGGCGCTGATGCGGCTGACCGAGACTTACCTCGCGCTCGGCATACACGACGAGGCCAAGAAATCGACAGCCGTGCTCGGCGCCAACTATCCCGGCACTGACTGGTACGCCCACGCCTATAAGCTCGTAAACGATCACCCGGTGTCGACCGATGCGCCGACCGGCATGGTAAAACCGCTGGACCCCGCCCAGACTACGCCCGAATCCCATGCGTCTGATCCCAAGATCGACGAACCCAAGAGCGGCCACCCCAAGGGCAGCCATTCTAAGACCGACGACTCTAAGGGCGATGACTCTAAGGGCGGCGTCTGACCGCGGGCAACCCGCGCGGGCGTACCCGATGCTGACCGCGCTCTCCATCCGCGACGTGGTGCTGATCGAGGCGCTCGATCTCGATTTCGACGCCGGCCTCGGCGTTCTGACCGGCGAGACCGGCGCAGGCAAATCGATTCTGCTCGACGCGCTCGGCCTGGCGCTGGGGGCGCGCGGCGAAACCGGGCTGGTTCGCCAGGGCGCGACCCAGGCCAGCGTAACCGCCACTTTCGACCGACCCGAGCCGGGCATGGCCGCGCTGCTGACCGAAAATGGGTTCGAGATCGAGCCCGGCGAGCCGCTGATCGTGCGCCGCATCGTCAAGGCCGACGGCGGCAGCCGCGGGTTTCTCAACGACCAACCGGCGTCGGCCGCACTATTACGCGAGATCGGCGCGTCGCTGGTTGAGATCCACGGCCAGCACGATGACCGCGGACTGCTGAACGCGCGCGGCCACCGCGCGCTGCTCGACACCTTCGGGCATGTCGACGCGGGCGCGACCACCCGCGCCTATCGCGCTTGGCGCGAGGCCGAGACCGCGCTTGCCGCTGCCCATGCCACGATCGATGAGGCAGCGCGCGATCGCGAGTGGCTCGAATTCACCGTCGCCGAACTGCGCGCGCTCGCTCCCGAGCCGGGCGAGGAGGAAACGCTCGCCGACAAGCGCCGTTCGATGCAGCGCGCCGAGAAGGTCGCCGACGAACTGCGTTTGATTGAAACCCTGCTCGATGGCTCGGACGGTGGCCTTTCGCAGCTGCGTCAGGCAGCGCGGGTGCTCGAACGCATCGCCGAGGACCATCCGTCGCTGGGCGACGCTCTGGCCGCGGTCGATCGCGCCACGATTGAAGGAGAAGCCGCCGAGGATGCCTTGCGCGAAGCACGCCGAGCGCTGTTGTTCGATCCGCGCGCGCTGGAAGAGGACGAGGCGCGGCTGTTCGAACTTCGTGCGATGGCGCGCAAACACCGCGTCCAGCCCGACGACCTTGCGATGCTCGCTGAGGAACTGGCGGGCAAGCTCGACGCATTGGAAGCGGGCGAGGAAGGAGTCGCGGTGCTGACCGCGACATTGAAGGCCGCGCGCGGGGATTATGACACCGCCGCAAACGCGCTGACCGCTGCACGCATCGAAGCCGCCGTACGGCTCGACACCGCGGTGGCCGCCGAACTCGCGCCGCTCAAGCTGGATGCGGCGCGCTTTCGCACCGTCGTAGCCGCGCTGGGCGCCGACGCCTGGTCGCCCGCTGGTAAAGACCGGGTGGAATTCGAGATCTCGACCAATCCGGGCGCGCCGTTCGGGGCACTGATCAAAATCGCGTCCGGCGGCGAGCTATCGCGCTTTATCCTCGCACTGAAAGTGGCGCTGGCTGAGCAGGGCGCCGCGGGTACGATGATCTTCGATGAGATCGACCGCGGCGTAGGCGGCGCGGTAGCCAGCGCGATCGGCGAGCGCCTCGCCCGGCTCGCGCGCTCGACCCAGTTGCTGGTGGTGACCCACAGCCCGCAGGTGGCAGCGCGCGGCAGCCAGCATCTGCTGATCGCCAAGCGACACGACGGTATCGTAACGCGCACCGGCGTGCGCACGTTGAGCAAGGCGGAACGCCGCGAAGAAATCGCCCGGATGCTGTCAGGCGCGACGATCACCAACGAGGCGCGCGCGCAGGCGGACCGGTTGCTGGAAGCGGCCTAATATCCCGACCGCAAGCAGTTTCGCGCGGGCCAAGAAAATGCTGGTGAAAATCACGATCGGCAATGGCGAACCTACCCAGTCGCAAACAAGCATGACCTTGTTCGACGCAGTAGAAAAGCGACCCGCTGTTGCGCATGGTACATGAGCATTTGCGAAAGCGACACGTTGGCCAGCTTTTCGACCCGCGAGGTAACCATCGCTGGCGTGGCAAGGTGGCTGGCATCGCGGAATCGCGTCAGAAAGCGTCATGGGAAATGCTCAGGTTGCGCTTGGGTCCACGCACTAGGTCCGGCTTTCGTTCAGAACGGCAGCTTGATTGTCACCGCTGCGCCGCTGCCCGTCCCACCCGGGAGAGCGCTCTGAATCCCATGCAGCGTCGCGGTTGCGCCGCCACCCAGCCCGATCCGGGCCCGGATCGGCGGCTCGATGACCTCGGGCAGCACCGACATCCGGTCGGTCGCGCGAGCGCCACACACCACCACATCACCGGCCGCGCTGTCCTCGGCGCATCCCGAACGTTTCGGCACCGTAGCGAGGTCGAACTGTTCCAGCCCCGGTACTATCGCGGCGGCCTGCAGCAGTAACGACAGGACGATCAGAATGGCTGTTTCCCTTTCCCGCGCAGGCTATCGGGGCGCGTTGGTCCGCCAAGTCATCGCCTGCCCCCAGATTCCTGCGCGCCTATCCCGGTGCTTTGATATGCCGTCCTGTGGCGTAGATCATATCCTCCGTAGAGTTCGCCACCCACGAAATCCAGCGGATCGCCCCATCCTTGTGCCGATAGCGGTTGACCACCACCGGCGAGCCCCCAGCGGCGGCCAGTTCATAGGCGTCCCGGGTTTTATCGGCATCGTCCGGCAGAACGAACTCGCTCACATGATGTCCAATCAGCTTGTCCGGCGCATAGCCAAGGAGCATGGTCCAAGCAGGGTTTACCCGCCGGAACATCCCTTGGAAATCGAGCACCAGCAACAGGTCTGGAGATGTCTCCCATAGCAGGTCGCGCTCCGCAGTGCGTTCCGCCACCCGAATCTCAAGCTCACCGTTCATCCGCCGCAGGTTGGTCAGCGCAGTGGCGAGTTGCGCCTCGCTCACGCGCAGCGCTTCGGCCGCCTGTCGTTCCTCGGTACGATCGCGCAGCACCGTCACAAAGCCCAGTACCGTACCCGCTCCGTCGCGCAGCGGCGTCATCTCGCCGCTCGCCCAGAAACGCTCGCCAGACTTGCGTAGATGCCAGCGCTCAGCCACCGCGCGCCCTTCGGTGAGCGCCCGATGCATCTTGGCCTCAACCTGCCCCTGCACGATATCTTCGGGCGCGAAGAAGCCGTGCATCGTCTGCCCGAGCATCTGCGATTCGGACCAGCCGAAGATACGGTGTGCGCCGCTGGTCCAGCGGGTGATGCGTCCGGCGAGATCCGTCGCGATGATCGCATGGTCGCTCGCACTGTCAAGCATCTGGCGGTTGCGCGCTTCGGTCGCGCGCCACTCCGCCTCGGCACGGACCGTCTCGGTGGTCTCGTCGCACACGCAGAAGATGCCGCAAATCGCGCCATCCTCATCGCGCAGCGGCGCGTAGGAGAAACTGAACCACGCCTTCTCCTCGCTACCGTAGCGCCACAGCGTCAGTGGCAGGTCGCGGTATCGGCTACCTTCGCCGGCCAGCGCCTTATCGACGATTGGCCCCACTTGCCCCCACATGTCACTCCAGAGTTCCCTGAGTGGGGAGCCGGTCGCACGCTCAAACTGCGAGCCGAGCAAGAGGCTGTAGTCGTCATTGAAGAAGAGGGTAAGGTCCGAGCCCCAGGCCACGAACATTGCCTCAGGAGCGTTTAGGATGGTGGCGATCGCAGCGCGCAGCCTTGGCGGCCACATTTGGGGGAGGCCTAGCGGATGCGCCGACCAATCCCGACCGCGGATCATTTCCGCAGCGATGCCGTCATGGTCCAGGAATGGAAGATTCGACATAGGGTGCCCACAGGTTTCGCGAGCGAGATGAATCGCCTGGTAACTAGATCCGCTCGCAACATGCGGTGATTTGAGCTCTGGGTCCAGATGCGCCCAATGCCTATATTCGAGAAGGCTTACACGTCCGCCCATCGCCGTAACAGATTGTGGTAGACGCCGGTCAGCCGCACCACCTCAGCATCGCCCTGGCCGCGCTCTGCGCCCACCGCCTGCACCGCCTGATCGAGCTCAAACAAGATTGCGCGATCGGCGTCACTGCGCACCATCGACTGGATCCAGAAGAAGCAGGCGGTCCGCGCGCCGCGCGTCACCGGCGTTACCCGATGCACGCTCGACGCAGGATAGAGCACCATATGACCCGCCGGCAGTTTGACCATCTGCGGGCCGAACTGCCCCTCGATCACCAACTCGCCGCCGTCATAGGCATCGGGATCCTCAAGGAAGAGGGTGGCGGACAAGTCACTGCGGATGCGGAAATCGCTACCGCGGCGGATGCGGATCGCATTGTCGACGTGCGCGCCGAACGCCTGGCCGCCGGCATAGCGGTTAAACAGCGGCGGGAAGACTTTCAGCGGCAACGCCGCCGCCACGAACAGCGGCGACCGGCCGAGCGCATCAAGCACGCAATCGCCCGCCTTCCGCGCCGCCGCGCTGTCCTCGGGCAGCTGCGCGTTGCGTTTGGCAAGTGCCGATTGCGGTCCGGAGGTCGCATTGCCATCGATCCATTCTGCCGCATCGATCAACGTGCGCATCGCGACGACTTCGTCGGCGCTCAGCATGTCGGGGATCGCGATCAGCATGCCGCACCCCGCTCCAGTGCCGCGACCCCTTCGAGGCCAAGCGGACTAGCCGCCAGCCAAGTCGCCGCCTGCCCGCGAAATCGCGCATTGCCCCACGCCCCGGAGCGCTCGATCCAGGTCAGCGCGCCTGCCAAGTCGCCCGCATCGATCCGCATCCGGGCATGGTTGAAGGCACCACGAAAGTCGCCGCCCTCGGCCGCTCGCGCGTACAAATCTGCCGCCCTGCCCATGTCACGCGCCACTACCCAGCCATCCTCGTGGAAGCTGCCGATGAAGTTGACCGCCTTGGCATTGCCGGTCGCAGCCGCTTTTTCGAGCCAGGCCAGCGCGGCCGTCCGGTCCTCGGCGACACCCGCCCCCAGCGCCAGCGCAGTGGCGTGATTGTACATGCCTTCGGACAACCCCGCCTCCGCCGCGATCCGGAAGCACGCCGCCGCACGCGCCTTATCGACGTCCACACCCCAGCCGAGATCGTAGCACCGCCCGACCATGTTGAGCGCCATCACATGGTGCTGCGCCGCCGCCTTGTTGAACCAGCCGAACGCGGCACGGGAATCGCCCCGGTCGAGCAGCATCTGCCCCCACACCGCCTGCGCCTCGGCGACGCCCGCCTCTGCCCCAGTGCGAACCAAGGCGGTGCGCTCCTCAGGCGATCCGGCAAGCCGCCCGGCGATATCCTGGGCGGAAAGGCTATCGAGGTCAGTCACAGGCTCCCTTTCCGCGTCGTTCCGGACGGTACGCGCGCTCGTTATTGCGAGCGGTTCGCAAAGTCAACCAAGATGGGCGGATGAACCAGCATTTCCGTGCTTTCCCGCCCCGGACGAAGCGTCTACGCCCCCGCTTTGCTTAATATTGCCAGAGGATCCGGGCGTTATGTGGTCCATCCGAACAACGACCCGGCATCTCGCCCGCATCGCGCTGTTCGCGCTGGCAGGGGTAGCACTCGCCCAGGCGTCGGCCGACAGCACCGCCGCGATCGCCGCCCAGGTCGACGCCGCGCAGGCAAAGCTCGCCGCGATCCGCACCTCGGCGCACGCCCCCGGTCTGGACGACGCCGGGCTGAAGGCGAAGATCGCCGAGCTTCCGCTGGTCGACACTGCGCTTGACGCCGCCGCAGCCAAACTTGCCCCGCGCGAGACGGCGCTCGACGCCCGGCTGGCCCAACTGGGCGCAGCCCCTGCGGCCGGTCAGCCGCCCGAAGCGATGGAGATTCGAGAGGAACGGGAGCGACTGCAGACGGCGCGCGGCGCAGTCGACACCGAGCTGCGCCAAGCGCGGTTACTGATTGTCGAGGCCGACCAGCTCTCCACAAACCTCGATGCGCTGCGTCAGCAGCTGTTTTCGCAGCGACTGTGGGCGCAGGGCAATTCGATCCTCGATCCGCGGCTATGGCAGGACCTCGCCCGCGCCTTGCCGAGCGATCTCCACACGCTCGATCGACAACTGGCGCACTCGGCCGGGGGCATGACCGCTTGGCTGATCGCCATAATCGTGCTCGGGCTCGCACTCGGTGTGGTGCGGCCCAGCCTCGACCGCCTCGCCTTCCGCCGCGCGACCCGCATGACAACGATGAGTCGGCTGCGCCAATCGTCCTTCGCGTTATGGATCGTCGTGTTGGCCGGGCTGGTGCCATTCGTGACGCTATGGCAGATTCGATCGAGCTTCCTGGCGAACGGGGTGCTTGATCCCGCGCTCGACGCTTTCTACCGTACGGGCTTCGCTGCGGTGGTCTTTGCCGCCTGCGTCGATGGCCTGGGCCGCGCGCTGCTCGCGCCGAACCGCCCAACCTGGCGGCTGATGCCGGTATCCGACGCACTGGCCGAGCGACTGCGCTTCTACCCGCTCGGCATCGCGCTGGTGATCGGCCTGGCGATCCTGTTCGCCGGTTTCCAGCCGCTCGTACCGCTCAGCACCGCGACTTCGACCGTCGGCACCGCGATCACCGCGCTGCTCGAGATCACGGTGATCGGCAGCGCTCTGATTCTGGTGTCGCGCGATCAGGATATCGAGCCCGCGCCTGACGCCGCGGCCCGCAACAAGGGCGGCCGGCTTCCCTGGGTGATCGCCGGCATCTCGGCCTGGGGCGCATTACTGGTCTCGGGGCTGGCCATAGTACTTGGCTATGTCGCTTTCGCCGGCTTCGTGATGCGCGAGATGATCTGGATCGCGTTGGTGCTCGCCGCGCTGTTCCTGCTACTGCGCGTCTCCGACGATCTAGTACCCGCGCTGCTGGCGCCCGGTGCTTGGGCGGGCCGGGTCCTGCGCCGCGGGATCGGTGCAACGGACCGTGCGCTCGCCCAGATCAGCGTCTTGCTCTGCGGGGCGATCCGCGTGGCTCTGTATCTGGCAGCATGGACCCAGGTGGTGCTGCCGTTTGGCGCTGGCGCCACCGATATGCTGGGCCGGATCGGCTCGGTCGATCTGGTGCTGCATCTGGGACAGGTGACGATCTCCCCCGGGCTGGTACTCGGCGGCACGCTGATCTTCCTCGTCGGCCTGGCGATCACCCGCGGCGTGCGCGGCTGGCTGGAGCGCAGCTATCTGCCGACCACGTCGATGGACCTTGGCGTGCGCACTTCGATCGCCACAGCAATGACTTATGCCGGCGCACTGGCTGCGGTGGTGGTCGCCAGTGCCTATCTCGGCCTAAGCCTTGATCGGATCGCGCTGCTGGCCAGCGCACTGTCGATCGGCATCGGCTTCGGGCTGCAATCGATCATCAGCAATTTTGTGTCTGGGCTCATCCTGCTCGCCGAGCGCCCGGTACGAGTGGGCGACTGGATCGCGATCGGCGACTTGGAGGGCGACATCAAGCGTATCAATGTCCGCGCCACCGAGATCGAGATGCGCGACCGATCGCGGTTGATCGTCCCCAATTCGGACCTGATTACCAAGACAGTGCGCAACGTCACCCACGGCGCGTCGATCGGCCGAATCCGGCTGGTGCTGCGAGTCGACGACACCGCCGATCCGCACGGCGTCCGCGATCTTCTGATCGCGCGGCTGGTCGCCCATGACGAGGTATTACCCGACCCGGCGCCCAGCGTCTATCTGACCGACGTCAGCAATGGCAGTCTCGAATTCACCTGCTTCGCCTATGTCAACTCAGCGCGAGACGCGTTTCGGGTGCGCAGCGACCTGCTGTTCGAGATCGTAGCCGATCTGAAGGCGGGCGGTTTTGCCTTGTCCAACTCAACCCCGGTTGTGAACATCGGCCTAGGCGACCGACAGATCGAACCGACAGCCCCGCTCACCCCACTCGCGCCGCCCGAGGAGCCCTGACGATGGCCCGCATTCTCGTTATCGAAGACGATCCCGCCACCGCCCAGGAAATCCTCGCCGAGCTTGCCGGCCACGGCCATGAAGTGACCCACGCGGCCGAGGGTCTAGGCGCGCTCGACCGCGCGACTCGCGAGCATTTCGACGCGATCACGCTTGACCGGATGCTGCCCGGGCTCGATGGCCTCACCCTGGTTGCGCAGTTGCGCGAGCGGCGGATCACCGTGCCGGTGCTGATGATCAGCGCGCTGAGCGACGTCGACGAGCGGATCGCGGGACTGCGCGCCGGCGGCGACGACTATCTGGTTAAGCCGTTCGCCGCACAGGAAATGGCGATGCGGATCGAGGTGCTGCTCCGCCGGCAACAGGAGCCGAGCGAGGACGCGCTGCTGCGCGTCGGCGGGATCGAGGTCGACCTGATCCGTCGCCAGGTTCGGGTCGACAGCGAAGCGGTACGGCTACTGCACATGGAATTCCGGCTGCTCGAATTCCTCGCCCGCCATCCCGGCGAGGTGATGAGTCGGCGGATCATCTTCGAGCAGGTCTGGGGCTATTATTTCGATCCTGGCGCCAATCTGATCAACGTTCATATTGCGCGGCTGCGCAAGAAGCTCGATCGGCCAGGCCTGCCTTCCGCGATCGTGACGCTCAAGGGTGAGGGCTATCGATTAGATGCTATCTGACCGCCTGCGTTTCCGCGACATTCGCAACACCAGCACCTTCCGGCTGACGGCGGTGCTCGGCCTAGTGTTCGCGCTCGGCGTCACGGTGCTGCTCGGACTAATCTACCTGTTGTCGGCGCGCGAACTGTCGGTGCGCAGCGACCATGTGATCCGGCAGGTCAGCGCGCGGATGATGGCCGCCCCGGCCGACCGCCTTCCCGCGCAGATGGAAATCGAGTTGGTACGCGGCTCTAAGGGCCTCAACTATTACGCCCTGATATCCGCCTCGGGCGAGCGCGTCGGCGGCAATTTCGATCCCCCCGGCCCGCTGCGGCTTGACCGCCTCGTCGATATTCCCGCGTTGCCGTCCCAGCACGGCCCGTTGCGCATTCTGGCAACCCGTACCCGATCGGGTGAGACCGTCGTGGTCGGACGCGACATCAGCCCGATCCTCGATCTGCGCGCGCGCGTACTCGGCATTCTGATCGGCAGCGGCATCGCGATCGTGCTGAGCATGGGCACCGCAGGAGTGGCGCTAAGCCTGCGCCCCTTGCGCCGGGTGCGCGACCTGCAGCGGGCGAGCCATGAGATCGCTGCGGGTCGGCTTTCGGTGCGGATGCCGATCGCCGGGCGCGGCGACGAGCTTGACCTGTTCGCGGGCACGGTCAACGTGATGGTCGAGGAAGTCGGCCGGGTGGTGGCGCAGGTAAAGGGGGTGACCGATGCGATCGCCCACGACCTGCGCACTCCTCTCACCCACGTCCGCGTCCATCTCCACCGCATGCAGCTACTGCCCGATCCGAAGGTAACAGCGATCGCCACCGCTGCGATCGCCGACCTCGACGAGGTGCTCGAGCGCTTCGCCGCGCTGCTGCGGATCGCCGAACTTGAAGCCGGAGGACGTCGCGCCGGCTTTAGATCGGTCGATCCGGTCGCGCTGGTCGCGCGCGCCGTCGACCTCTACGAACCGCTCGCCGAGGAGCGCGGAATTGCATTGATCGCCCGCCCCGGTAGCGCACCGCCAATCCGTGGCGACGAGCAATTGTTGTTCGAGGCGGTCAGCAATCTGCTCGACAATGCCATCAAATTCACACCAGCCGGCGGCACGATCGTCGCGCAGGCCTTCGAAGCAGCAGAAAGCGTACGCATTGAGGTGCGCGACGACGGCCCGGGCGTCCCCGCCGATCAACGCCAGGCGGTGTTGCGCCGCTTTCACCGCGGAGCCGACACCGATGGCACCGAAGGCTCCGGCCTCGGCCTCAGCGTGGTCACCGCCATTGTGCATCTGCACAATTTTCAACTCGACCTCGCCGATTCGCAGCCCGGCCTGAGCGCAACACTTGTCTGCTCAATAGAATGATAAAAAACACTTTTTCTAAGTGAATTTCATTTCACTCGCCACCTGTATCAGGGTGCGCGAAGAGCGTATTGTCGATGGTGCGCAGCAGCGTGAACGTCCCCCTCGCGCCCCCTCTCCCCGGGCGCATCATCGACACTTTTGATGTCTTGAGGGCCAGTCCATGCTTCAGCTCGTCAGGCTTGCGCTTAGCAAGCCCTATACGTTCGTCGTGCTCGCGATCCTGATTCTGCTCGGCGGCAGCATCGCCTGGATGAAAACCCCGACCGACATCTTCCCCGACATCAAAATCCCGGTGATCGCCGTCATCTGGAACTACAACGGCTTGCCGCCCGAGGACATGGCCGGGCGAATCATGGGCATCTACGAGCGTTCGCTGTCGAGCACCGTCAACGATATCGAACATATTGAGAGCCAGTCGCTCAACGGCGTCGGTGTGGTGAAAATCTATTTCCAGCCGGGCGTCGACATCCGCACCGCCACCGCGCAGGTCACCTCGATCTCGCAGACCGTGCTCAAGCAGATGCCCCCGGGCCTGACCCCTCCGCAGATCTTGAACTACTCTGCCTCGACCGTGCCGATCCTGCAGCTCGCCTTGTCGTCCAAGGACTTGTCCGAGCAGAAAATTTTCGATCTCGGCACCAACACGATCCGTCCCGCTCTGTCGACCGTTGCCGGTGCCGCGCTGCCCACGCCCTATGGCGGAAAGCAGCGCCAGATCCAGATCGACCTCGATCCGGCGGCGCTCCAGGCGCGTCACCTGTCGGCGACCGACATCGGCAATGCACTTGCCGCGCAGAATCAGATCGTCCCCGCCGGCACCACCAAGATCGGTGGGCTCGAATATGATGTCAGCCTGAACAACAGCCCCGGCGTGATCGATCTGCTGAACGACCTGCCAATCAAGACGATCGACGGGACCACCGTCTACATGCGCGACGTGGCGCACGTCCGCGACGGCTCGCCCCCGCAGACCAATATCGTCCGGGTCAACGGCGGTCGCGCGGTGCTGATGACATTGCTCAAATCGGGCGAGACCTCGACGATCGCGATCGTCGATGGCGCCAAGGCCCTATTACCGCTGATCGAGCAGACGCTGCCGCCCAGCCTGAACATCGCGACCCTGTCGGACCAATCGTTGTTCGTGAAGGCCGCCGTCTCCGGCGTGGTGCGCGAAGGCGTGATCGCCGCCGCGCTGACCAGCTTGATGATCCTGCTGTTCCTGGGGTCGTGGCGCTCGACGGTAATCATCGCCGCCTCGATCCCGCTCGCGATCCTGGCCGCGGTGGCCGCGCTCTCGGTGGTTGGACAGACACTCAACATCATGACGCTGGGCGGACTAGCGCTGGCGGTCGGCATCCTGGTCGACGACGCAACCGTCACCATCGAAAACATCAACTGGCATCTCGAACAGGGCAAGAGCGTCCATGACGCGATCATGGACGGCGCGCACCAGATCGTGCAGCCGGCGTTCGTCTCGCTGCTGTGCATCTGCATCGCCTTCCTGCCGATGTTCCTGCTGCCGGGCGTCGCGGGCTTCCTGTTCGCGCCGATGGCGATGGCGGTGGTCTTTGCGATGATCGCCTCGTTCATCCTATCGCGCACGCTAGTGCCCACCATGAGCAACTTCCTGCTGCGCGCCCATGCCGGGCCGCACACACAGGAGATCATGCTGACCCATGATGCGATGACCGGTCGGCCGAAATCGCGCAACCCAATGATCCGCTTCCAGCATGGCTTCGAGCGGGGCTTCGAGGGGGTGCGCGGCTATTACGTCGCGATCCTCGATTTCGCCCTCGCCCGGCGCAAAGTATTCGTACCCTGCTTCCTGCTAGTGGTGGTCGCCTCCTTCGCGCTTGTGCCGATGCTCGGACGCAACTTCTTCCCGTCGATCGACGCCGGGCAGATCGACATGCATGTCCGCGCGCCGGTCGGCACCCGTATTGAGGAAACCGCTGCGCAGTTCGACCATATCGAGGACCGCATCCGGCAAGTCATCCCGGCCGATCAATTGGGATCGGTGATCGACAACATCGGCCTGCCGGTTAGCGGTATCAATCTCGCTTACTCGAACAGTGGTGGCATCGGCCCGCAGGACGGCGACATACTTGTCAGCCTCAAAGAAGGCCACAAGCCGACCGCCGATTTCGTCCGCGCACTGCGCAAGGAACTGCCGGACAGCTTCCCCGGATCGACCTTTTCCTTCTTGCCCGCCGACATTATCAGCCAGATCCTGAACTTCGGCGCGCCCGCCCCGATCGACGTCCAGGTCAACGGCCCCGACAGCAGGCTATCGCAAGCCTATGCGCAAGAGCTTTCGGACAAGATGCGCGTCATTTCAGGGATCGCCGACGTGCGGTTGCAGCAGGCGACCAATTATCCCAATCTCGCCTTCAACGTCGATCGCAGCCGTGCGGACCGGGTCGGCATCACTGAAAATGATGTGACCCGCAGCTTGTCGACCAACCTGGCCGGCAGCGCGCAGATTGCGCCGACCTTCTGGCTCAACCCAAAGAACGGCATTTCCTACCCGATCGTCGTGCAAACCCCGCAATATCGGATCGACTCGCTGTCGCAGATGGACAATCTGCCAGTTACCGGTGCCGGCATCGGCGACTATCAGATCCTTGGCGGCCTAGGCACGCTGAAGCGCGGTCAGACGGCGGCTGTGGTCTCGCATTATGCCCAGAAGCCGGTGTTCGACGTCTATGCCACCACTCAGGGCCGCGACCTCGGCGCGGTGGCTGCCGACATCAACACGATCTTGAAGGCCACCGCCCACGACCTCCCCAAGGGCACTACGGTGGTGCTGCGCGGCCAGGTACAGACGATGAATACTGCCTTCACCGGACTAATTCTTGGCCTGCTCGGCGCCGTCGCGTTGATCTACCTGCTGATCGTGGTCAACTTCCAGTCGTGGACTGATCCGGCGGTGATCGTCTCCGCGCTGCCCGCCGCTCTCGCCGGTATCGTGTGGATGCTGTTCGCCACCCACACGCCACTGTCCGTGCCCGCACTCACCGGCGCGATCATGTGCATGGGCGTCGCCACCGCCAACAGCGTGCTCGTGATCACCTTCGCCCGCGAACGACTGCAGGCGACCGGCAACGCCCTGCTCGCCGCGGCGGAGGCAGGATCGACCCGCTTCCGCCCGGTGTTGATGACCGCGCTGGCAATGATCATCGGCATGGCACCGATGGCGCTGGGCATGGGCGAAGGCGGCGAACAGAATGCCCCGCTCGGCCGCGCAGTGATCGGCGGACTAATCTGCGCGACGATTGCTACTCTGGTCTTCGTCCCCGTCCTCTTCAGCATCGCGCACCGCAATTACGGCCGCGTCAAATCCACCCCCGATACCCAGCCCAGCGGAGACCTGGCCCATGCATGATCAAACCGCGGCGCCCCGCGCGCCAAAAGGCCTCAAGGTTGCCGGCGTGGTCGCCGTGCTGATCGCCGCCGGCGTAGTCGTCGCCGGATCGATGAGCCGCGCGGGCGACACCAGCACCGCCAAGAGCTGGTCGGACGCACGCGCGATTCCGACCGTCCACCTGGTACCGGTCACGCCCTCGGCGACGTCCGACGCTCTCGCACTGCCCGGCACGATGCAGGCGTGGAACAACGCGCGCCTGTTCGCCCGGGTCGCCGGCTATCTGCACGGCTGGTATAAGGACATCGGCGCCAACGTCGGCGCCGGCACCGTGCTCGGTGCGATCGACACGCCCGAGCTCGACCAGCAGATTGTCCAGGCCCGCGCCGACCTGGCCAGCGCCAAGGCCAATGCCGGGCTGGCGCGCAGCACCGCCAGTCGCTGGACCGACCTGCTTTCGACCAACTCGGTCTCCAAGCAGGAATCCGACGAGAAGAACGGAGATCTCCTCGCCAAGAGCGCCGCCGTTCAGGGCGCGGCGGCCAATCTTGAGCGCCTCCTCGCGCAGAAGGCGTTCGCTACCGTCCGCGCGCCGTTCGCGGGTGTGGTAACGACGCGCACCGCCGATATCGGCGATCTCGTCGGGCCGGGCGCGACCGCACAGCAGCCGCTATTCTCGGTCGCCGATATCCACCGAATCCGCGTCTATGTCAGCGTGCCGCAGAGCTACTCGGCGACGATCACTCCAGGGCTGACCGCCGGGCTCACCGTGCCGGATTATCCCGGCCGGGTCTTCACTGCGCAAGTGATCGGCAATTCGGCGGCGATCAATCCTGCTTCAGGCGCATTCCAGGTCCAGCTGGTGGTCGACAATCCCGGCGGGATGCTAAAACCGGGCGGCTACGCTCAGGTCGCGTTCGACGTGAAGGGACGCGCCAATACCGTGCAGATCCCATCGAGCGCCCTGCTGTTCCGGGCGCAGGGCACTCAGGTGGCGATGGTCGGCCCGGGTGCGCATGTTCGGCTGCAGCCGGTGAGCGTGGGCCATGACCTCGGCAGCACAGTCGAGATCACCTCTGGGCTGAGCGCCAGCGATCAGGTGATCGACAGCCCGCCCGATTCGGTCGCCCAGGGCGAATTGGTGCGGATCGGGGGCAAGTCCCGTGGCTAATCGCACGTTGCTGGCCCTGTGCTTGGGCGCGACCAGCCTAGCCGGCTGTTCGTTCGCCCCTGCCTATCATCCTCCGGTCGCCCCGGCACCGGCCTCCTTCAAGGAAGCTGGCCCGTGGACGGCGGCCAGCCCGGCCGATCTTGCCGCGCGCGGGTCTTGGTGGTCGCTCTACGGCGATACGATCCTCGACGGGCTCGAGACGCGGATCGATAGCGACAATCCAACCCTGGCCGGCGCGCTCGCCCGCTATGACCAGTCGCGCGCCTATCTGCGCCAAGCGCATGCCGGGCTGTTCCCGACCGTCGGCGCCTCGGCCGATATAGAGCGTGACCGTCAGTCCGATACCCGCCCCTTGCGCGGCGGCACCCAGCCGGACACTTATGGCAATGCCGCCACTGGCATCACCATCGGCTATGAGCTCGACCTGTGGGGCCGGGTGCGCAACAGCGTCGCTGCCGGCAAGGCCGAGGCGGAGGCGAGCGCTGACGATCTCGCCGCAATCCGACTGAGCCTGGAGGCGCAGCTCGCCGACAGCTATCTGGCCTTGCGCGGCTATGACCAGCAAATGGCCCTGCTGTCGGCGACGGTTGACGCTTATGCCAAGGCCGACGCAATGACCGAGCGCCGTTTCAAGGGCGGGATCGCCTCGGGAATCGACACCGGCCGCTCGGGAACCCAACTCGCCGAAGCGCAGGCTCAGTTCGCCGACGTGCAGGCAGCGCGGGCGCTGACCGAGCATGCGATCGCCAGCCTGGTCGGCACGCCCGCCTCGAGCTTCGCGATCCAGTCCGCAGTAGTGCCGCTCATCCTGCCCGACGTGCCCACTGGCCTGCCCGCCACGCTGCTCCAGCGGCGTCCCGACGTAGCCGCAGCAGAGCGCCGGATGGCCGCAGCCAATTCTGGAATCGGCGTCGCCAAAGCCGCCTTCTTCCCGGCGATCACGCTCGGCGGACAGGCCGGCTTCCAGTCGGGCGGGGTGCCGGGGCTGTTCTCAGCACCGAGCACCTTCTGGTCGATCGGACCAGGCGCAGTGCTCAATCTGTTTGATGGCGGCAAACGCCGCGCGCAGTTGGCGGTTGCGCGCTCTGCCTGGACCCAGGCGACCGCTGCCTATCGCGGCCAGGTGCTGCAGGCGTTCCAGGACGTCGAGGACAATCTCGCCCAACTTCACCACCTCGGCGACGAGGCGCGGGCCGAGGATCGCGCAGTGCAGCAGGCCGGGCAGACCGAGACTCTGTCGCTCAACCGCTATGTGAAGGGGGCGGTGACCTATCTCGACGTGGTTACTGCACAGACCACTGCGCTGCGCACCCGCAGCGTAGCGATTCAGCTGCAGACCCGGCGGTTGCAGGCGAGCGTAGGGCTGATCCGCGCGACCGGCGGCGGTTGGATCACCCCCGCCAGCGGCTGATCAGGCGTTGATGCTCTCATAGGATTGTAGCAGCAGATCAACGTCGGTAACGACCTGCTGCTGTTCGCTGAGCCATCGTGCGGTGGCGTCGCTGGTCGGCACACCATTGCGCCCATCGTGAAGGCTCGCCCCCTTTTCGATGAGCCAGATAGCGTCAAGCGCGCGCGACCTCTGCCGCCGAAGATGCACGATCCATTGCTCGATGACTTCCGACGGGACTGTTCTGTCCATAATCGCTCCCTGTTCGATGGCGCGGCTATAGGGGGAGCGAGGCGATTATCCCGCACGATTTTCTCCGCCTGATGCTTGGGTTCGTGTCGAGCGAAGTTGAGCAGCCACCCGGAGTGCCAAGCTCCGTTTCTCGGCTTCGCTCGAGACGAACGACAGGTGCGGCTTTTTCAGACGGAAAGCCGGATCCACGTCGGCGCATGATCGCTGCTTTTTTCCCAGCCGCGGACATGTGCATCGACCTCGGCCGCCTCCAGCCGTGAGGCAAGCCCCGGGCTCAGCAGCAGATGGTCGATCCGCAGCCCCGCATTTCGTCCATAGGCGTTCCGGAAATAATCCCAGAAAGTATAGATCGTTTCGCCCGGATGCTGCTTGCGCAACGCATCGGTCCAGCCCTGGTCGACCAGTCGGTGGAACGCCGCCCGAACCTCCGGCGCAAACAACGCATCATCTAGCCAGCGCTCGGGTTTGTAAACGTCCAGCTCGGTCGGCATCACGTTATAGTCGCCGGCCAGCACCACTGGCATCCCGCTCGCCATCAACTCGGCAGCGTGCGCGATCAGCCGCTCGAACCAAGCGAGCTTATAATCAAATTTCGGCCCCGGTCGCGGATTACCATTGGGCAAGTATAGCGCGGCGACAAGAACCCCATTTATCGCCGCCTCGACATAGCGGCTCTGGAGCGGATCCGGATCGCCGGTCAGGCCGCGCCGCGTTTCGATCGGATCGGCGCCGCGTGCGAGGATCGCCACCCCGTTCCAGCTCTTTTGCCCATGTCAAATCGCGCCATAACCAGAGTCGAGAATCGCGGCTTCTGGGAACTTGTCCGACGGCGCTTTCAGCTCCTGGAGACACACCACATCGGGCTGCGCTTCGGCCAGCCAACGCAGCAGCACCGGCAGGCGGCCATTGATCCCGTTGACGTTATAGGTAGCGATCTTCATCGCAGATCAATCCGCGGGAGCCGATGCTGTTCCGCTTGCCAAGTGATTGTAGCCTGATAGCACCTCCCCGAGGCCGCGATTCGGCGACCTGAGGAGCGTCAATGTCCATTCTGCTTTCGATCGCGCTCGCCGCCGCCCAGGCTGGGGCGCCGGCTCCCATGCCGATGACGATGCCGATGTCTGGGCCGATGCCTGGGCCGATGTCTGCCGTTCCCGCCCCGACCGGCTACACTACTGCTGCCACTCCGGTCGGCACGCTGATCGCCGATCCCGCGGCCAAAATTATCCTGGAGAAATATCTCCCGGGAATCTCGAGCAATCCGCGGTTGCAGGCGGTGCTGTCGGTACCGCTGAAGTCGATTCAGCCCTATGCGCCGGACAAGATTACCGACGCAAAGCTCGCCGCAATTGATGCGGACTTGGCAATGCTGCCCAAGGCAAAATAGCAGCGCCTCCACCCTGGAATAATTTCAGCAAAGGCTGGGGTCTCTTGCGGCAAGTGCAGGGCAGGAGTCGTACCTCACCTCAGCTTAAGTTGGGGTGAGGTACGGGTTGCCTCAACCGCTCGCTTCGGCCGGCGAATGCGCCATGCCCGCGGCGAGCGGGGCGAAGCGGGCAACCTGCTTGCCGACCATCGCGAGCTGCTCGACCACGCCCATGTCGTTCGCGCCGCCTTCGTCGTCGAACTTGGTGTGCTGGCTGTTGACTGCGGCTGCGAACGGCGTCGGCCAGCCGCGTAGTGCGTGGACGATCGAGCGTAGCGCGGCGATCGTGCTGCCGGTCGCTTGCCAGCCGTAGGCCGTGGCGATCAGCCCGACGGGCACGTCGGCCAGATACGGCCGCGCCGTATCGCGTGCAGTCTCCTCGAGCAGGTCGAGCGCGTTTTTGACCACGCCCGAGACACTGCCGTGATAGCCCGGGCTGGCGATAATCAGCGCCGAGGCGTTGCGAACCGCCTCGACGAATTCGACCTCCTCGGGGGTACGCGTAACCGCCTTGGGATCGTAAAGCGGCAGGCGCGACAATTCGGCACCGCCGAATACGCGGGTGCGAAATCCTTCCTTACCGGCGGCCTCGACCGCGATGCGGAGCGCGCGCTCCGTAGAGGAATTGCCGCCGACGGTGCCGCCGATGCCAACGACGAGAGGCTGTTCAGAAGTCATGCGAGTCACTTTCCCCGTGTGCCCCAACGGGCTGTTCCCGCGAGCGTTAGAAGAAAGCACCGGCATTCGACAAGCACGGCAGACCGGAATTCCGCTCTACGGTCGTTACCGCGTCAGCAGCCCATGCTCGATGTTCGGCAGCACGTGCCGTGCGAACAAGTCGGCCTCGGCCGCGTGCGGATAGCCCGAGAGGACGAACGCTTCGATCCCCATGTCGCGATAGGCGTTAAGTTTGGCGAGCACCTGATCTGGATCGCCGACGATCGCCGCGCCGCAGCCCGAACGCGCCCGGCCCACCCCGGTCCACAGATTGGCCTCGGCATAGCCATCGTCCGACGCGCCCTCGCGCAACGCCGCCTGCGCAGCGACCCCGACCGAGGCCGAATCGAGCGATTGCGCGCGGATCGCCGCGCCCTCGGCATCGTCGAGTTTGGAAAGCAGGCGAATCGCCGCGGTGCGTGCCTCGGCCTCGGTATCGCGGACGATGACGTGGGCGCGATAGCCGTAGCGCAGCGTCCGCCCAAGGGCGGCGGCACGCGCGTCCATGTCGGCGATGATTTCGGCAATCGTCTCTTGCCGGTCGGGCCACATCAGGAAAACGTCAGCGCCTTTGGCAGCCGCTTCGCGCGCATCGGGCGAAAGCCCGCCGAAATAGAGCAGCGGCGCCTTGCCGGAGACGGTGCCGATCCGCGGCGGATCGATCTTTAGCTTCCAGAATTCGCCGTCGTGATCAAGCGGCTCGCCGTTAAGCAAGGTCTTGAGAATCTGCATCGCCTCGACGGTGCGCGCATAGCGCTGCGCCGAGCCGAGCGTCTCGCCGGGCATGTCGGAGGAGATGATGTTCACGCGCAGCCGTCCGCCAAGCATCCGATCGATCGTCGCGATCTGGCGCGCGAGCTGTGGTGGCCAGCTCTCGCCGACACGCACCGCCATGAGCAGCGCGATCCGCGTGAGCATCGGCGCGATCGCGGCAGCAAATGCGATGGTATCAATGCCAAGCTGGTAGCCCGAGGGCAGCAGGATATTGTCGAACCCGCCGGTCTCCGCCTGGAGAACGATGTCACGGCAATGTTCCCAGCTCGATCGGAGCTTGGCGTCGGGAACGCCCAGGAATTCATAGTCGTCGTCGCACAACGCCGAAAACCAGCTGATCTCACAGGGGCTCCGATCGCTCATGGCAGCTTTTCTCCGCGCGAGGCGACCAGCACCTCATACCAGTCCTGCCGGCTCCACACCGGCTTGAAAGCCTCGGCGAGCTCGGCGATGCGGCTGACGTTCTGGGTGCCTACGATCGGGATCACCCGCGCTGGATGCGCCATGATCCAGCTATAAGCGGCTGCCGCACGGCCAACTCCGGCTTCCTCGGCCTTTTTGTCGAGCGCTGCCGCCACCTCTTTCGACCGCGCATCCTGCGGATCGGCCAGCCGCCCACCGCCGAGCGGCGACCAGGCAAGCACCGCCATGTCGCACTCCATCGCCTGATCAAACAGCCCGTCAACCAAAGGATCGATACACAGCGGCGAGAATTCGGGTTGATGGCTAACCAGCGGGACCGTCAGATAGCGGGCCAGCGCCTGGGTCTGCGCGGCCGTATAGTTCGATACACCGACAGCACGCACCTTACCCGAGGCGACCATCTCCTCAAGCGTTCGAGCGAGCGCCTCCGGATGGGTAAAAATGTCGGGGCGATGAACCTGATAGAGCTCGACATGCTCGACCTGCATCCGCTTAAGTGATTTTTCGAGAGCGCCCATCAGATAGTCGCGGCTCGAGTCGTAGGGGATCGGCGGCATAATCCCGCCTTTGGTGGCGAGCACCATACGATCGCGCATTCCCGGATTGGCGGCGAACACCCGGCCGAGCAGCGACTCGGCCTCGCCGAATCCGCCCGAACCATCGAATCCATAAATATCGGCGGTGTCGAATAGGGTGACACCGGCGTTGAACGCGGCTTCGATCCGTTGCGTCCCCTCCGCGACCGAGGCATGAGCGAAGCGCCACATCCCCCAGGCGATCGGGTTGACGGTCAGTCCACTCTTGCCGAGCGGACGGGTTTGGGGTGTAGGGCGGGTTTCAGACATCGTTGTCAGATATAAAGGCAAGACCCTTGGCAGAGCAAGTACGGTACGGACTGGTCGGCACCGGCATGATGGGGATCGAGCATCTCACCAACTTGGCGATCACTCCTGGCGCAGTGGTCACCGCGATCGCCGATCCGACCGAGACATCGCTCGGTTGGGCGCGCGATGCGCTAGGCGACAAGGCCACCGGCGTGCAGGCCTTCGCCTCCGCCGCAGAACTCGCCAAGAGCGGGTTGGTCGATGCGGTGATCGTCTCCTCGCCCAATTACACCCACCGCGAGGTGCTCGGGCCGCTGTTCGACGCCGGGCTGAACATTCTGTGCGAGAAGCCGATCGCCACCTCCATTGCCGATGCACGCTGGATCGTCGAGCGCGCCGCGCAGTCGCCCGGCATCTTCTGGACGGCGATGGAATATCGCTACATGCCGCCGGCAGCCGAGTTCATCCGCGAGATTCATGCCGGCAAGATCGGCCGACTGCAGATGCTGTCGATCCGCGAGCATCGTTTCCCGTTCCTCGAAAAGGTAAACGATTGGAACCGGTTCAGCCGCAACACCGGCGGCACGATGGTGGAGAAATGCTGCCATTTCTTCGATCTGATGCGCCTTATCACCGGAGCCGAAGCGGTACGCGTCTATTGCTCGGGCGCGATGGACGTGAACCATCTTGACGAAAAATATAACGGCGAGACCCCCGACATCATCGACAACAGCTATACCACGGTCGACTTCGATAATGGGGTTCGCGCAATGCTCGATCTGTCGATGTTCGCTGACGGCGCCGAGAATCAGGAAGAGGTCGCCGCGGTTGGCGACAAGGCCCGCCTCGAAGTGTTGATTCCGGAAGGCGCGATCGTCTATTCACCGCGCGTCGGCTTCCGCAATCCCAAAGCGCCCAAGCGCCGGGTGGTCGAGGTAGACCAAGCCGCGCTTGACGCGGGCAGCCATCACGGGTCGACTTTCTACGAACACCAGCGCTTCAATGCCGCGGTGCGTGGGCAAGGGCCAGTAGAGGTCACCGCGCACGATGGATTGATGGCGGTGGCAATCGGCGCGGCGGCGGAATTGAGCGCGCACGAGCACCGCGTGGTCGAAATGAGCGAATTCGGTTTTTGAGACGATAGCCCGGCTTCGCCGGGCGAAACTATAGATTTCTGACAACGCGAGCCATAATACCCTACCGGCAGAGTAGGGTTTAAAGGGAGAATATTGATGAAGCACCTGTTTCTGACCGGCGCGGCGACGCTCGCACTGACGATCGCAGCGCCTGCCATGGCGCAGGATGCCTCCGCACCGGTTTCCGCATCCGCCACCAATGTCACTGCAGCGGCACCGGGTGATATCGTTGTCACAGCTCAAAAGCGCTCCGAACGGCTGCAGGAAGTGCCCGTCGCGGTATCGGTCATCTCAGGCGATGCGCTGGCGGCGCAGGGAAAGACCAGCATTGAGGGCGCACAATATCTCGTCCCCACGCTCAATTTCCTGAAATCGGGCACCACGCTCAACCAATCGATCTTCCTACGCGGCGTCGGCACTTCGACCTTCTCGATCGCGGGTGAGCCCTCGGTCTCGACGGTGGTCGACGGGGTCGTCTTCGCGCGTGCCGGCGAAGCATTTGGTGACTTGGTCGACATCGAGCAGTTGGAAGTACTGCGCGGACCGCAGGGCACGCTGTTCGGCAAGAACGCGTCGGCCGGCGTGATCAACATCACCTCGAAGAAGCCGACCGAGGAGTTCGGCGGCTATGCCGAGGCCGGTTATTTCTCCGCCGCTGAATATCGCCTGCGCGGTGTGATCAACGTACCCCTGAGCGACTCCGTGCGCACGCGCCTGACGGGCTTTTACACCAATTACGCCGGCAACATTCGCAATGTGACGACCGATTCGAAGGTTAACGGTTATGAGCATTATGGCGCGCGGCTGCAGGTCGACGCGGATCCGACGTCGAACCTGAAGCTCGCCTTCATCGCCGATTATCATCACAATAACGACAATTGCTGCGCGGTGGTGGTTGCCACTCCGCCGATCAACGCCACTACCGGCGCCGCGACCACTGGCCTGAGCAGCTCGGTGCTGCCAACACCGCAGGGCGTCAACACACGGCAGGTCGCGCAGAATTATGTCACCAGCACACGCGAGACCGGTTACGGCTTTTCACTGCAAGGCGATCTCGATCTGGGCGGGCTGACGCTTACCTCGATCACTTCCTATCGCAATTACAAGAACACCGAGATCCGCGACGGCGACTGGCTGCCCAAAGCCTATATCGGCTATCCGCAGATCCAGGATTTCGGGCCGCAGACCGGCAACACCATCACCCAGGAGCTGCGCCTCACCTCGCCCGGTCATCAATTGTTCGATTACGTGCTCGGCGCTTATTATTCTCGCGCCAAGAGCGAGCGGATCTTCACGCGGTCAGACCAGGCCTGCACCGCGGTCGGCGCGACGCCGACCACGCTGACGCCGTGCTCGAGTTCACTGGCCAACGCCTCGACCTTCCCGACAGGTACCTCCGATTTCGGCTCGGTGTTCGACAATCTCGCGTTCTTCGGCCAAGGTACGCTCAACGTCTCATCGCGTTTCCGGCTCATCGGCGGCTTGCGCTATTCAATCGATAAATTGAACGTGTTCGAGCTGCGCAAGACCACGCTGGCCGGCGCTGGGATCAACCCGAATTTCGACCAGGGCATTTACGACGAATATACTCGCGAGGTCGCGGCGGGTACGTCGGCCGCAACCGCGCTCGTCAACTCGCAGGCCGCCTCCAACGGCGTGCCGTTCCGCACCGAGACCAGCCACAACAATCTGTCGGGCAAGGCCGGTGCGCAGTTCGATATCAGCCGCGATTCGACCGCCTATGCGACCTATTCGCGCGGTTACAAAGGCCCAGCGTTCAACATCTTCTATAATCTCACAGCGACCGGCACCAACGTGATCGCGCCGGAAACCTCCAACGCCTATGAGGTAGGCCTCAAGAACACGCTGCTCGGCGGCAAGTTGACGCTGAACCTGGCGGCCTATTACGCGAAATATCACAATTTCCAGGCGAACAACCCCGATCTGGTGGCCGGCGTGGTAGTCACCCGCTTCACCAATGCGGGCAACGTCTCGACCCGCGGCGGCGAGCTCGACATGACCTATCGTCCGATCCGCGACCTCAGCTTCTCGGGTGGCGTCGCCTATACCGACGCGCACGTCGACCAATTCTACCTGCCTGTCGGCGGCTCGGTCAGTTCGGTGGTGCCCGACGGCACGCCGCTGGGCTACGCGCCCAAGTGGAAGGGCAATCTCAGCGGCGATTATCGCTGGCGCACCGGCGGCAAGGTCGATGTGTTCTTCGGCGCGCAAGGGTCGTACCAAAGTTCAGAGCTGTCGCTGTTCGCGGCCGATCCGGTGCAGCGCAAGCTCGGCACGATTGGCGCCTATGCACTGATCAATCTGTCGGCGGGCTTCGCCGATCCGGCGGACAAATATCGGATTACCTTCCAGGTCCGCAACCTGTTCGACAAGGCATTCGCCGCCGCCATCCAAAATGGCGGCCCGGACGGGGCCTATATCTACCAGATCCCGCGCGACGCCGATCGCTATTACGGGGTCACGGGGCGGATCAACTTCTAAGAATAACGCCCTCTCCCGCATGCGGGAGAGGGCGTTATTCCTCCACCGACACGATAGTCGGCAGGATTAGCTGAACGCAGCCCAGCGCCAGAAGATAGGATAGCGCGCAGATCGCCAGCACTGGCGCGTAGCCCAGACCATGTGCGAACGCCCAGGCCGGCAACTGGATCAGCCCGATACTCCACATATTGCCGCAGAACGCGGCGATGCCGATCGTCGATCCCACCGCGCGCGCCGGCACGATATCGGTCGCTAGCGCGAACACATTGGTCGAAAAGCCCTGGTGTGCGAACAGCCCCAGTCCCAGCACTAATGCGGCAAGCCACGGGCTCTGCAGATACAGAACGAGCGGCACTGGCAGCACCAGCAGCGCGTAGACCAGCAGGGTAGTCTTGCGTGTGCGGTTCACGCTCCAGCCGCGTGCGAGCAGCCTTGTCGGCAGCCACCCTCCCGACAAGGCGCCGAGGGCGGCAAATACAAATACGATCGCGACCGGCAGCCCGACCGTCCCCTGCTGCATCCCAAACAGCCGGTGAAACAGATCAGGCAGCCAGGAAAGCATGAAAAACCACACCTGATCTGACAGGATCTTGGCCAGAGCGATCGCCACAGTCCGCCGATCGCGCAGCAGCGTCACCCAGCGGATCGGTACGGGCTTTTCCCCCTCGGGCGCAACTGGTTCAACATGCAGCGACAGCCACGCCACCACCCACAGCAGCCCCAGCCCGCCGGCGACCAGAAACGCCGCCCGCCAGCCAAATGCCACCGCAAACGCCGGCACCACCAAAGGCGTGACGATCGCGCCGATATTGGGCGCGACATTACCGATGCCGAGCGCCAAGCTGCGGTCCTTCTGCGCGAAATAGACAGCAGAAGATTTGACCGCCGCCGGCGTCCCCACCGATTCCGCTGCGCCCAGCACCATCCGCGCGCCGATGAACCCACTAACCGTGCTGGAGAAGGCGTGCGCCATCCCCGCCAGACTCCAGATGCCGACGCCGAGCGCGAAGCCAAGCTTCAGCCCGACCCGATCGATGAACCAGCCCGTCCCCAGGAAAGACACAGCCGCCGCGATCTGAAACGCCGAGACCATATTGGCATAATCCTGGTCGCTCCAGCGGAACTCGATCTCGAGCGTGGGCTTGAGCAGCGCGAGGATCTGCCGGTCGACATAGTTCAGCATGATCGCGAAGAAGACGAGGGTGACGACGATCCACCGCCCCCGATTTGCCGTGCTGACCAACTCACTCTCCTCGGCGCCGATACCGGATCGGGCGTGCTGGAACGCCCATAGGCCGGAGGATCGGGATGACCAAGACCGCGATCCGATCTTCCTCATCGATCCCATTCACCGCTCGCGCTCCGTTGCAAAGTCGAGGCCCCTCCCCGCCCGCCTGGGCGTGTCGAAGGGCCGCTCTTCGTTTCCACCCTCACAGAAGAAGAACGATGCTTCGACAAGCTCCGCACGAACAGGACAGGATCGCGCCAGACGGGCCTCACCGGCTGGTTTGCAGCGTTATCCCGCCCCCACCGGCCCCGTCGAATCACGCACCACCAGCTCAAACGGCAGTTCCCGCCGTTCGCGCGTCTCCTCCGCCGCCAGCAGCAGCGCCGCTGCCTGATAGGCCAAGGCACGCATCGGCTGGCGGATCGTGGTCAGCGCCGGCCATACCGAAGTCGCCAGCGTGGTATCGTCGAACCCGGCAACCGACAGATCGTCGGGCAACCGCATTCCACGCCGGTGCGCGACCGCCAACGCTCCCGCCGCCATCGCATCGTTCGACGCGAAGATCGCGGTCGGCGGTCGGTCGAGCGCGAGCAATGCCTCGGTCGCCGCGACGCCCGAGGGAAAGGTGAAGTCACCCTCGCGGGTCAGCGCCGAATCCACCGCAATCCCCGCCGCATCGAGCGCATCAAGATAGCCCGCCCAGCGTTGCCCGCTCACTACATAGCTGGGATCACCGACGATGAAGCCGATCCGCCGATGCCCCAGCGCGATCAGATGCGCAGTCATCGCCGCACCCGCGGCCTCATTGTCGATAAAGGTGGAGGCGGTCAGCCCCAACTCAGTCCCCGGTTGAATCCGCACCACCCGCACTTGCCGCTCCGCAAGCAGCGCCAGCACGGCGGGATAATCGGTCACCGGCGGGGTAAGGATCAGCCCGTCCGGATGGGTCTGGTCGACCAGACTCTCGATCTCCTCGAGCAGCGATTCCGAATCGCGGTCATAGGGCTGGGCGATCATCCGCATCCCGTCTTCCAGGCAACGGTCGCGGATGCCCAACTGCATCTCATAGACGTAGAACGGACTCGGATTGTCGCAGATCAGCGCGATCTGATAGCTGCGCCGCCCCGCCAGGCTGCGCGCAGCGATGCTGGGCCGGAAATGCAGCCGCGCGACCGCCTCCTCGACCCGTTTGCGCGTCTCCTCGCCGACGTACTTCTCCTTATTGAGGACGCGCGACACCGTCTTGATCGAGACACCCGCGTCCCGCGACACGTCCTTGATGGTCACCCGCAAGCCAGTGCTCCCCCCTGCCTTGTTCAGCGTGCAGGATGGCGGCGCTCGCGTCCATCCCCGGACCACGCTATTGTCGATACTGCTTTATCGGTGTAACACACCTCCCACCGCTTCTGAATTGGGCATCGAATGGCTTCCGACACCCTCGAGCTGGAGCGCGATGCGCAGCTCGTCCAGTATCTGATCCGGGCCTTCCGTTCTGCGCATGGCATTGATCTGTCGAAGGACCGGCTGGCACTGATTCGGCTACGCCAGGCGGCACGCGACGCACGTGAGGATCTGCGTCGCGGACACGAGGCGGACATAGACCTGCCCTATCTCGTCGCTGACACCCGCGGCCGGCCGATCGACTTAGTCGAGACGCTGACCCATGACGACCTGGAGGAGGCGGGCGCGCGCGACGATTTCTGGGAGACCTATGATCTGATCGCCGCATTGCCCGACGAACCCGCCCGCAGCCGCCGCATCCTGGAGCCCGCCGCTGACGACCCCGCCGCGGCACCGGTAGGATATGCCACCAACCTGCCGGTCGCCCGCCCGCACCGCCCGCGTAATATCGCGCGCTGGGTGGTGCGGGGGCTGGCCGCATTCGTCGCGCTGCTGGTGTTGGCGATTCTATGGTTGGCGATCACCGCGCCGCTGTCACAGTCGCTCAAGCCCCCGACCCCGCCAAGCATCACCCTACTCGCCTCGGACAACACGCCGATCGCACGGCGCGGCGCCGTGATCGACACGCCTGTCGATGCCGCCAAATTGCCGCCGCACGTGCCGCAGGCATTTCTGGCGATCGAGGATCGCCGGTTTTACAGCCACTGGGGGATCGACCCGCGCGGCATCGCCCGCGCCTTCTTCCATAATCTGCGGCGCGGCGGAGTGAGCCAGGGCGGCAGCACGATCACGCAGCAACTCGCCAAGAACGCTTTCCTCGATTCGGACCGCACCGCGTCCCGGAAAATCCGCGAGGTGATGATCTCCTTCTGGCTCGAGGCGTGGCTGACCAAGGATCAGATTCTCTCACGCTATCTGTCCAACGTCTATTTCGGCGACAATGTGTACGGCTTGCGCGCGGCCTCGAAACACTATTTCGGGCGCGAGCCCGAGGACATGAACACGGGACAAGCCGCGATGCTGGCCGGGCTGGTGAAAGCACCGTCACGGCTCGCCCCGACCGGCAATATCGACGGCGCGCGCAAACGCCAGGCGGTAGTGCTCGGCGCGATGGTTGCGAGCGGCTTCCTGACCAGGGATGAAGCCGCCGACATCGGCGTCACCCGCGTAAAGCCGAATGCCGATCACCAGATCCTGCCTAACGGCACCTATTTCGCTGATTGGGTGCTGCCCTCGGCGCGCGACCAGGCCGGTGAGATCAAGACCGAATCGACCGTCAAGACCACGCTCGACCGCCGCATGCAAACCGCAGCCGAACGCGCGTCGAAACGCGCCGGACTTCGCCAGGCGCAGGTCGCAATCGTCGCGATGCGTCCCGATGGGCGCGTGCTCGCGATGGTCGGCGGCAAGGATTACGCCGGCAGCCCGTTCAATCGGGCGACCCAGGCGCGCCGCCAGCCCGGCTCCGCGTTCAAGCTGTTCGTCTATCTCGCGGCAATGCGCGCCGGCATGACGCCGGATTCGATGATCGAGGATTCGCCGATCACCATCGGCAGCTGGTCCCCGCGCAACGCCGAGGGCGAATATCGCGGGATGATCACGCTGCGCGAGGCCTTCGCGCGCTCATCCAACGTGGCCGCCGCGCGGCTGATCCAGAAAGTGGGCGTCAAAGAAGTGATTCGCGCGGCTCGGGATCTGGGAATCTCGACGCCGATCCCCAACGAGGCGACGATCGCCTTGGGAACCTCGACCGTGTCGCTGCTTGAGTTGACCGCGGCCTATGCGGCGGTCGCCAACGGCAGTTATCCGGTCTCGCCGCGCGGACTCGACGACGTCCACGAGAAAGGCTGGATCGAGAGCGTGGTCGGCGGGCCGCATACGATTCCGGGCAAAATCCACGACGAGATGCTCGACCTGCTCGCCGCTTCGGTCGACACCGGCACCAGCCGGCAGGCGGGCCTGTCGGTACCGACGTATGGCAAGACCGGAACCACCCAGGACAGTCGCGACGCCTGGTTCCTGGGCTTCGCCGATGGAATCGTGACCGGCGTGTGGGTAGGCAATGACGACAATAGTCCCAACCCGGGCCTGTCGGGCGGCGGCATTCCGGCGCGGGTATGGCGCGATTTCATGCAGTCCGCGCTCGGCGTCGCTCCGAAATACACGCCAGCCGCCGAGCCGGCCGACGTGGATCCGGATGCAGACAATGCCGTCGACCCGGAGGAGCCCGCGCTCGGCTTCCAGGGCAATATCTCGGGCTTCGGGTTGAACCTGCGGGTCGGGCGCGACGGCAGCATCAACGTCGATCGCCCGGAGGACGAGCAACCCAGCCGCGACCGCGGCCCCCGCAACCGCGCGCCCGATGCGGTCGAGGACGAGCGCTAATCCGTCCCTTATCGTGTTCCTGGACGTGTTACGGGGCACAGCGGCGCCGACCTAGCAGTTATGCCTACCGGCCGGTGGAGGACAGCAATGAATCCGACATCACGGGAGAGGGCTTCCGGTTGACCTATGGGCCTACCCGCTGCTTATGCCTCCCATGCGCTTCTTCTCCGATAATGCCGCTCCCGTCTGCCAGGCTGTGCTCGACGCGATGGCGACCGCCAATGTTCTGGATACTGCCTATGATGGCGACGCGTTGAGCCGTTCGCTCGACGCCCGCTTCTCGGACCTGTTCGAGGCCGAGGTGCGGGTATTGTGGGTGCCGACTGGCACGGCAGCAAACAGCCTCGCGCTAGCCGCGCTCTGCCCGCCTTATGGCGGCGTCGTCTGCCATGCCGATTCGCACATCCAAAACGACGAATGCGGCGCGCCCGAATTCTACACCCATGGCGCCAAGCTGATGGCGGTCGCCGGCGCCGGCGCCAAGCTGACTCCGGATGCGGTAACCGCGCTGCTCGATTCAATCGCCAACGACGTCCATCGGGTGCAGCCGCACGCGCTGTCGATCACCAATTCGACCGAATATGGTCTGGTCTACCGCCCCGAAGAAGTCGCCGCGCTCGGCAGTCTTGCGCGATCGCGCAACCTCGGCTTCCATATGGATGGCGCGCGCTTTGCCAATGCGTTGGTGACCTGCGGCTGCTCGCCCGCCGAACTGACCTGGCAGGCCGGCGTCGATGTGCTGAGCTTCGGCTTTGTCAAAAATGGCGGGCTGGGCGCAGAGGCACTGGTATTCTTCGACACCCCACTCGCCGACGCCACCCACCCGCGGCGCAAACGCGCCGGGCTGCTCGCCTCCAAGGGGCGCTATCTCGCCGCCCAGATACTAGCCCTGCTCGACGGGGATTTGTGGCTTGATAATGCCCGCGCCGCCAATGCCGCGGCCGCGCTGCTCGGACAGGCGGCAGGGACTCGGCTGATCTACCCAGTCGAGGCCAATGAAGTGTTCCTGTCCGTGACGCCCGCCGAAGCCACGAGCCTGAGAGCACTGGGCTTCGATTTCTACGACTGGGCAGCCGGCGAAGCGCGGCTAGTCACCTCATGGAACCACACAGCCGAGGATATCCGCCCATTGGCCGAGGCGATCGCGGGGCTGTGAACACCTCTCCTCCCGTATTTTAAGCGAACGCTGAGATTTCTTGCGACTCCCATCTCACAGACCCGTGAGCCCGGCTTGCACCAGAGACATAGAATTCTACTAAATAACTAAAGATGAATGATAAATCGCAATACTGTCAGACCGAACGGCATACCGCGCTCGAGCTATTGCTTCCGACATACCTATGCGACGTTCAGCCTCAGCGAAGGCCTCGATGTCTATCTTCCCGCCGAGCAGATGGGCTTGTGTCAAGATAATTGAAAACCACTATGGCCACGTGAATACCCTCAAACATGCGATCGCGTGCTTATGGGCATGACCGGCTTTGACCCGGCACGAGAGCCAGGCGATGACAGCGTGGCAGCAGCCAAGACGGCGGCCACCCGAGACAAAGCCGCTCGGCCATGCGCGCCGAAGCGCCCGTGCACTCGTTAGATAATTTCGGTCGGCTCACCTGCCGCTAGCCCGTTGCGTTCGCCGGCCGACGGGGATGGTAGGCGATGAACTCAGCCCGGAATACCTCTGTCCCGCGCTCGGCCCGCGCTTCTCGGCGGGCCCGCTAGCCTGCAACGCTACATCGATTGGCCGGCCATGGCCCGCGATGTCAAAATGTCCGGTGACATCTTCACCGTCGAGACCGGCTACCAGCAGGCACATGTCTTTGCGGGGAGGCGAACGTGGAACAGCAACCCCAGACCTAACGCAGGGCAGGGCAGGGCAGGGCAGGGCATCGAGATTAAAGCCCGCTTATGGCTGCGCAAATGGGATGTCATCGCGAATCTCGAAGTCGAGAGCGTGTTTGCCACTACCGATCACCGAGACCGGCTACCGCTCGCATTTCCACCAATCCGGCGCCATCGAAGCGTGCGGCGGTGATGTGGTCAAACAAGTCATTGCGTGGTTCGACGAGGAAGCCGCGTCATCTGCATAGCGCGACCACGTCGAGGCGAGCCAACAGGGCAGTTGATTCTGATCAGGCCAAGCGGGCTAGGCATCAGCGACGCAGCATGCGCGGTTAGTGACGCGCGCTAATCCATATTTTTCTACACAGAACTTACACAGGTTATTTTCAGTAATTTTCTCTTTTATTTTTCAAACGCTTATAGCGATCCAAAATAAGCGCCAGGGTGACAGGAGTTGTGGCCAAGGGCGTTGCGACCTATGCGCGGACCCGCATTGATGGGGGTGACTAATTGCGATGACCGACACCGCCCCGCCTCAATCCGCCCGTCTCGCAATCTTGATCCCATTCGCGATCGTAACCCTCGTCTGGGGATCGACCTGGTTTGTGATCCGCGACCAACTGGGGGTGGTGCCGCCAAGTTGGTCTATCGCTTATCGTTTCCTCGCTGGCGGGCTGACGATGGCCGGTTATGCGCTCTACAAGCGTGAATCGCTCACGCTGGATCGGCGCGGGCTGGGCTTTGCCGCATTGCTGGCGCTGAGTCAGTTCTGCCTCAACTTCAATTTCGTCTACCGCGCCGAACATTATGTCACCTCGGGACTAGTCGCGGTCGTGTTCGCACTGCTGGTGGTGCCCAATGCGCTGTTCGGGCGGATTTTCCTCGGGCAGCAATTGGGCAGGCAGCTGCTGGTCGGATCGGGCGTGGCGATGGCCGGGGTGGCGCTTCTGTTCGTCAACGAAGCCCGGGTGGATCCGCATGGCCCCCATTCCGCGCTGACTGGAATCGGCTTCACGTGCCTCGCTATCTGCTCGGCATGCACCGCTAATATCATGCAAGGGACCCAGACGGCACGCGCATATCCGATGGCGGCGATGCTGGCGGTGGCTATGCTGATCGGCGCAACCCTCGACGCCGCCTTCGCCTGGACTACCGCCGGCCCGCCGGTGTTCGAGTGGCGCGTGACCTATGTCGCCGGAATCCTCTACCTCGGAGTGTTCGGGTCGGCGATCGCCTTCACGCTGTATTTCGGGGTGATCCGGGTAATCGGCCCGGCCAAGGCCGCTTATTCGGGTGTAATCGTGCCGGTGATCGCGATGCTAATCTCGACCGCGTTGGAGGGCTATCGTTGGTCGGCGCTGGCGGTGGCCGGATCGGTGCTGGCGCTGATCGGGCTGGTGATCGCATTGAGGGCGCGCAGGCCGGCGCGATAGTCCGGCCAAGCCGGTGCCCAGCCGAGCACGCGCTTGGCCTTGAGGTTGCAGACGCGGCGATTCTCAGCGTAAAAGGCGCGGCCCATCGGGCTGAGGCTGCCGAGCGCCACGAACGGCGGCGGTTCGCTGCCGAGCAGGTAAGCGGCAAAGGTAACCACCGCATTCTGGTCACAGGGCGCGTCATCGGCGAGGTTGTACGCCCCCGGTGGCGCTTCGAATCCAGCGATCACGCCCGAAGCCACGTCGTCCACCTGGACCCGACTGAATATTTGACCCGCCAAATCCACGCGGTGCGCCTTGCCCGCGGCGACCCGATCGAGCGCGGAACGGCCGGGACCATAGATGCCGGGGAGACGGAAGACGCGGGCGCCGCGCTCCAGCCAGGCGGCGTCGGCCGCGTTGCGCGCAGCGCGGCGGCCGAGGACGGGGGCGGTCTCGTCGACCCAGGAGCCGGCTGCGTCGCCATAGACGCCGGTCGAGGAGAGGTAGCCGAGCCACGGGCCGACCGTGGGTGTCACCTCAGCGAACGCCGGGATCTCAGGCCGCGGCGTAACTGAAGCCGCAGGAGCCCCCGGCTGTCGCTGGGACGACGCACATGTGCCGAGCGCCTCTCCATACACCTCCAGTACTGGATCTACCCCATCCACCGGCGGCACTGACGACAGCACATGGGTCGCCCACGCGATTTCGTCCAGCACCGCTTGCCGGTCCCCGAAGCGAAGCGTGTCCCCGCGACCATCCCGCGTCGTACCAGTCACCGCCCAGCCATTCGCCCTTGCCCGCGCAGCAATCCGCGTCGCGGCATAACCCAGCCCGAACACCAGCAGCCGCATCTATTTGGCCATCTGCCCCTGGTAGAGGGTCCCGAAATAATCGCCCTTGTTCCACAGCGGGCGCTGGTCGGCATCGGCGATCGCGCGCGCCACTGCATAATTCACCCCGACAAAGCGCACCCCCGCGGCCCAGTCGATTGGCTGATTCAGGTCGTCGGACGGCTGGTGGTAATGGTGCGCGAGGAAGTCCGCGACCGCAGCCTTCCCCGGTCCGGCCTGCCCCGGCCACAGATAGACCGCCGGTATCCCCTGCTGGACGAAGCGATAATGGTCCGAACGTACGAAAATCCCTTCCGCCGGAAGCGGATCGGGCGAGCTCGCCAGCCCCTGCGCCGCGATCGCCCCCGCGACGATCGGCCCCAGCGTCGAATGGTCCGCACCGAACACCACGACATCCTGAAACGGATAGGTGATGATCGGCATGTCGAGATTGACGTCGGCCACGATCGTCTCTTTGCCGCCGAGCGGGTGGCGCGCGAAATAGTCGGCGCCAACCAACCCCTTCTCCTCGGCGGTGGTCGCCAGGAACAGGATCGTCCGCCGCGGCTTGGTGGGTGCGGCCTCAAAGCGTTTGGCTTCTTCGATCAGCGAGGCGACTCCCACCGCATTGTCGAGTGCGCCGTTGTTGATCGCGTCGCCATTCACCGGTCGCCCTACCCCAAGATGGTCGAGATGCGCGGAGAGCACTACCACTTCCTCCTTCAGCTTCGGGTCACTGCCGGGGATGCGGCCGACCACATTGCTGCTGGCCAGCGGCTCGAAGCTGGTGCGGGCCGAGACCGCCAGGCTGCCCGGCAGCAGCTCCGCGCGGAACTTGGGATCGGGCGTGGCGGCGAGCTTAGTGACCGCCGGCCATTCGGCCTTGGCGCCCTTGAACAGCTTGGCCGCGCCCGCCGGGGTGAGCATACCGAGGATCGTCGCGTCGGGCGCCCCAGTGCCGTCGGCACGCGCCCAAGTCACTCGCGGCCGTTCCCAGCCAAGCGTGACCCGCATCAGCCCGTCAGGATCGGTGACGATCTCCAGCGCGCCTATTGCGCCGCGCTCTTCGGCAGCCCTGGCCTTGGTCAGTGGGCTCTGGAAATGCGCACGCTCCTCGCCCGCATAGCCGGCAGGAGTGCCCGAAACGAAGACCACGATCCGGCCCTTCACATCGACCCCGGCGAAGTCGTCGCGCTTGTGCTGCGGAGCCACGATCCCATAGCCCACGAACACCACCGGCGCGTCGACGGTAGTGACGGCCTTCGCGCCGTTGGCGCCGGGGAAATAATCATCGCGAAACACCAACGGTTGCGGCTCGGCGCCCTTGCGGGTCAACACAATCGTCCCCTGGTCGGCCGCGCGGTAACTGACCATCGGCACTTTCTGCAGAAATCCGCCCTTGTCGCCCGCCGGCCGTAGGCCAGCGGCATAGAATTGCGCCGCCACATATTGTGCGGCCACGTCATAAAATGGGGTACCCGCCTCGCGCCCCTGCATCGCGTCGGAGGCGAGGAACATCACGTGGCTCTTGAGCGCGGCCTGCTCGCCCGGGGTCGCGGCAGCAGTTGCGGCCGGAGACGGCGTCTGCGCGCCGACTGCCGCGGCGAGCCCTGCAATCCCTCCTGCTATCCCGATCGCGCCGATCCGTCGAAACATTCAAGGCCCTTCTGATTGAACCGCGACGGCGTAGCAGTCCCGTCCGTGCGCACAAGCCTCGCGCGATTTCGGTGGCACACCCACCCGCCCCTCCTGTAGTCAGCAGAGCATGCTCGATATCCAGACCGCCACCGCCCTTCCGCATATCACCCGTCGCGACGCCTATCGCGCGCCCGACTGGATGGTGCCCGAGACAGCGCTCGATTTCGTACTCGATCCGGCAGCCAGCCGGGTGAAGGCGCGGCTCGAAGTCGCCCGCAACGGCGCGCACGATCACCCATTGCGGCTCGACGGAGCGGGGCAACAACCGATCGCGGTGTCGGTCGATGGCGTGGCGATCAACGACTGGCATATCGACGGCGAGCAACTGGTGATCCCGCTAACCGGGACCACGCATGTGATCGAGACTGAGGTCGAGATCGCCCCCGAGCGCAATACCCAGTTGATGGGACTCTACGCCTCGGGCGGCAATCTGTGCACTCAGTGCGAGGCTGAGGGTTTTCGCCGTATCACCTATTTCCCCGATCGGCCCGACGTGCTCAGCCGCTTCCAGGTCCGCATGTCAGCCGACAAGGCGCGCTACCCAGTGCTGCTCGCCAATGGCGATCCGATCGAACAGGGGGAGGGCGAGGACGGCACCCATTGGGCGATCTGGCACGACCCCTTCCCCAAGCCCAGCTATCTATTCGCACTGGTAGCCGGCAATCTTTCGGTCAACAGCGGCACCTTCGTCACCATGTCGGGCCGCACCGTGACGCTCGGCATCTGGGTGCGCGACGCCGACGTCCCCAAGACCGGCCATGCCCTCGAGGCGCTCAAGACCGCGATGGCGTGGGACGAGCGGGTCTATGGCCGCGAATATGATCTCGACGTGTTCAATATCGTTGCAGTCGACGATTTCAACTTCGGCGCGATGGAGAATAAGGGCCTCAACATCTTCAATTCGCGCTACATCCTGGCCGATCCGGATACCGCGACGGATTACGATTACGACGCGATCGCCGCAGTGGTCGCGCATGAATATTTCCATAACTGGTCGGGCAATCGCATCACCTGCCGCGACTGGTTCCAGCTCTCACTCAAGGAAGGATTCACGGTCTTTCGCGACCAGGGCTTTTCGGCCGACCAGGGCTCGGCGGCGGTCAAGCGGATCGAAGACGTGCGGAGTTTGCGCGCGTCGCAGTTCCCCGAGGATGCTGGACCGCTCGCGCATCCAATCCGGCCGGACAGCTATATCGAGATCTCAAATTTTTATACCGCGACGATCTACAACAAGGGCGCCGAGGTAATCCGTATGATCTCGACGATCCTAGGGCCGCAGCGCTTCCGGGCCGGTACTGACCTATATTTCGAGCGTTTTGATGGCACCGCCGCGACCTGCGAGAACTTCGTCGCCGCGATGGAAGAAGGCGGCGAGGCCGACCTCACTCAGTTCCGCCGCTGGTATAGCCAGGCCGGCACCCCGCGCGTCTCCGCACGACTGGTCCAGGAGGGAAGCCGCGCCCGCCTCACCCTCAAACAATCGGTGCCGCCGACTCCAGGCGAGCCCGACAAGGCACCGATGGTGCTGCCGCTCAAGATTAAACTTTTTGGCTCGGCCACCGGTAAAGCGATCGGCCCCGAGCAACTGATCTTGCTGTCCGATACAAGCAACGAGGTGGTGTTTGAAGCAATCACCGAACGCCCAATACTATCGATCAACCGCGGCTTCTCCGCACCGGTAGTCGTCGAGACCGACCGTAGCCCCGCCGACCTCGCCTTCCTCAGTGCGCACGATGACGATCCGTTCGCGCGCTACGAGGCGATGCAGCAGTTGATGCTCGACACGCTCGTCGCCGCCGTCACCCACGGCCGCGCCGACCACGGCCCACTGATCGAGGCGGTGCGCGGCACGCTCGCCGACCCAGCACTGGACCGCGCGTTCGTGGCGGAGGCGGTGCTGCTGCCATCGGAGAGCTTCATCGGCGACCAGATGGCGAGCGTGGACCCCGACGCGATCTTCCGCGCGCGAGAGGCGTTACGCCGCGATCTCGGCCGCACGCTCGATCCGCTGTGGCGCGAGGCCTATGCCGCAGCACCCGCCGCGGCGTTCGAATACACACCAATCGCCAAGGGCCTGCGCCGGATCCGCAGTGTTGCGCTCGGCTATATTGCGGCGAGCGGTGTGGCGGACGCTGCCGACCTCGCCTTCCGCCAGTTCGAGGCGGCCGACAATATGACCGATCGCCAGGGCGCACTCACCACATTAGTCAGCGGCATCTCGGACAAGCGCGTCGCTGCGCTCGACATTTTCTACAATCGCTATTCAGACAATGCGCTGGTGTTGGATAAGTGGTTCCAGACCCAGGCGCTGGCCTCGCGCGACGACACGCTCGATGCGGTGCTGGAATTGTCGCGCCATCCCGATTTCACTTTGTCCAACCCAAACCGCGCGCGCGCCCTGATCGGAGCGTTCAGCGTCAACCAGCGCGCCTTCCACGCGATCTCGGGCCGGGGCTACGCCTTTGTCGCTGACCAGTTGATCGCGCTCGACAAGCTCAACCCGCAGACAGCGGCCAAGCTGATACCGCCGCTCGGCCGCTGGCGGCGGTTCGATCCAGCCCGCGCGGCGCTGATGCGTGCCGAATTGCAGCGGATCGTGGCGACCCCAGGGCTGTCGCGCGACATGTTCGAACAGGCATCGAAGAGCCTGGATTAAACTTTCCCTTTCCCTTCTCCGGCGAAGGCCGGGCCGGTTGGGATAGCTTCACCCCTCATGGAGAGACCTTCCCACCTGGGGCCCAGTGTTCGCCCGGGAACAAGGAATAAGAGTATCTTGAGACCCGGCCCTTCTCCCCGCTGGCTGATCCTGCTGCTCGTCGCGCTCGCCGCACGCGCGATCACGTTTGGCAATCCGATCCTGCACGTCGACGAGGAATTCTATTTCACCGCCGCGCACGCGATGCTGCATGGCGCTTGGCCCTATGTCGACGTGTGGGATCGCAAGCCGGTCGGGCTGTTCCTCGTCTATCTGCCCGCTGCGGCGCTAGGCGTGCCGCTCGGTGTCTGGGCCTATCAAGCGATAGCGCTCGCCAGCGCCACCGCGACTGCAGTGCTGATCACGCGACTGGCGGATCGCGCCGGTTGGGCAAAGGGGGCATTGCCCGCGGCTATCCTCTACATCCTGTGGCTCGACCTGATCGAGGGCCAGGGCGGGCAGGCACCGGTCTTCTACAATCTGTTGATGGTGGCTGCGGTGTCGTTGGTCGCGCCGCGCCGTCAAAGCGATCCCCACCCTCCCGCCTATTGCGAGCGAAGTGGCGAAATCGGGCCTGGCGCTCTGGGCAGTTTCTCGACCATGCTCGAAGCCAACGGACGAGCGCGCAAGTTACCCCGCCTGAGCGCGGCTTTCGCCGCTATGGCGCTCGCAGGGTTCGCGCTGCAGATCAAATATTCTGCAGTCTTCGAGGGGATGTTCCTCGGTCTGTGGCTACTCTGGCCGCATCTTCGCTCACCCTTGAAGCTCTTTACGCTTGCGATTGCGTTCGCCGCGACGGCGATCGCTCCTACAGTCTTCGCCTGGGCGATGTTCACCTTCGCCGGACATGGCCCGGCCTTCCTCTACGCCAACCTCTGGTCGATCCTGGCGCGCCGCCATGATCCATTGGTGGAGCAACTCGCCAATCTCCTCAGCCTGTCGGCGATCCTCTCACCACTGATCGCTATGAACATCCTCAGCTGGCGAACGGGTCTGGGCCAGCGCGCGGTTCGGGCGTTCCTATTCGCATGGCTTGCGGCCTCGATCCTCGGGGTGCTCGCCTTTGGATCGTGGTTCGATCATTATGGCCTGCCAGTGCTCGCGCCGGCCGCCTGCTGCTCGGCGGCGTTCCTGGGCTATCACTCGGGCGGCCGCAAGGCGATGCCGTGGATCCTGCTGACCGCCTTCCTCGGCGGGCAAGCGATGGTGCTCGCCAAGCGCGCCGGGCGCGGCACGCCGGCGCAATTCGGCCGCGTGGTGGAGGCGATCGGGCACGGGCCGGGCTGCCTCTATGTCTATTCAGGCTCGGTGATGCTTTATCCATTCACCGGGCGGTGCGCGCTGACCCCATATATCTTTCCAAGCCACTTGGGCCGCGACCGCGAGACCGGGGCGATCGGCGTGGTGCAGGAGGCAGAGGTCGCGCGGATCTTCGCGGAGCGACCCCAAGTGGTAGTTATGCGTAAGCCCTATCGCGGCGAACGACCGGAAATTCGAGCACTCGCGCTAGCGGAATTAGGCAGGGGGTATCGACTCAAGAATCGGCTGCCGCTCGGACACGAAACGATCTGGGTATACACGCGGCACTGACCGTTCTCCCGGCGAGGCGTCCAGTCAGTTGGGAGAATGCAGATCCGCAGGCGCAGCAGTCAGTCACTTGGGCCTTCCCAACTGAGCACGGCGTTCGCCGAGGAACGGTTCGAGGTCAGGCCGCGCGCCGGCCCTTGGCGGCGATCAGCCCCTTGTAATAGCTTATCAGGTCCACCGTATGCTCGACGTCGGTGCGGACCTTGGCGGCAGCCACCCGCGCCGCGTTGCGCAGGATTGCAGGCTCGCGCGCGCACATCCTGCGGATTGCCGCCGCGCAGGATTTCGCATCTCGTGCGCGGTACGTCTCGCCGATCCGAGAATCCGCCACCTCGGCGCATCCCCCCTCGTCGGGCACGATCAGCGGCAGCCCGCAGGCCAACGCTTCGGAGGCGACCAATCCGAAGGTCTCGGTCTCGTTGCCGTGGACCAATGCGTCGCAGCTCGCCATGATGCGTGCGAGCCGATTACGATCATATACCGGGCGAAATAGGCGGATGTGCGGACTCTGCGCCACGCGCTTCTCGATTTTCCGTCGATCAAGCCCATCGCCGACCAGCACCAGCCCGATCGGCAGATCGGCAGCGGCCTGCTCGACCGCATCGATGATCATTGGCCAACGCTTCTCGGGATGGTGGCGCCCGAGCGCCAGCAGCAGATGCGCATCAGCCGGCAAACCGCATTGCGCGAGCAAATTGGTCCGCAGTCGCGGATCATACCATTCCGGCGAAAAGTGCGAACGTTCGATCCCCAATGCCATGGTCGCATCGATATGCACGCCGCGCTTGGTCATGCGCTTGGTCAGCGCCGGGCCGTTGGTGACCACCGCATCATATTGCCCAAGGAAGCGGTCCATGTAGCGGCTGTACCAGGCGAAGGCGTTCTCCACCGTCTCGCTCGATGCGACGCTGCCGAACCAGCGCTGCGGATAGGCCGCGACATTGTCGTTGTGCATAAAGAAAACTTTAGGGGCGCTCCCCTGCCAATTTGCTACGAACCAGGCCGAGCGCCACGGCGCGCAATTCTCGACCACGTCCGGCTGGTATTCGTCCAGCAGCCGGTGGATCGCGCCTTCGTCCCAGAACAGCCCATAGTTCGAGTCGAAGGGCATCGCCGGGCCCTTCACATAGACAATTTTGCCACCGCCCGGGCGCTCCTCGACCGAATTCTCGCGGCCCGGTGCAAGCACGATCAGCTCGTGGCCCATGTCGGCCATGATTCCCATTTTGCGGTCGCAATAGGTGCGTACTCCGCCGCCGGTGGGGGAATAGAATTCGTTGACGTCGACTACCCGCATCAATTCGGCCCGAACCCGCCCAGCCCGTGCAGATATTGCGCGCGGACCATCGTGTTAACCACTCCCGGACCGACATCGATCACCGCCATCTCCAGCTTCGGGCGGGTACGCCCGAGCTTGACGTTGCTCGGGAAGCCAGCGCCATCGGTCCAGAAGTTGAACTTGTTCTTGCCGTCGCGATCATGAGTAAAGAGCAGCGCGTAGCGCCCGGGGTGAGGCGCACGAATGCACATCGTGATCGGCCCTGCTGGGGGCGTGGGCAATTGCACGCGGCGGAAAAACTTGCCTTCCTTCTCCAGATCGCGATCGTCTTTGAGAAAATCGGCTTCGTTACCCGGGAAAAGTTCGAGCTTCAGATTGCCACGGCGATCCTTGAGCCCCTGCACCTCGACGCGGATCGCGGGCCCAGCGCCGTTAATGCAGGCCGCGGCATCGCTGCCGATCGTCGTCGCCTGCGCAGCCGGCGCGGCGAGCAGAAGGATAAGCAAAAAGGGCACGCCTTTACTCATTTGAACCTCTTCACCAGCGCCTCGACGCCAAAGATCACGATAAAGATCATATGTGCCAGCAGGGTAAGCGCGGCGGTGACCGCGATCAGACCCGAAAGCGCCGTATCCTGTCCGATCACTATGATCGCGAAGTTGGCAAAAAGAAGGTCTTTGTTCGGCACAAGCGGGAGCCGCGACACGAGTTGGCGCGCGGACGACAGCAGCAGCCAGGTGCCCAGCCCGACATCGGGCAGCCCGAAATGCCAGGTCACCGCGACAAGCGCGGTGCCAATCACTACTCGAGCCATGTGGATACCGAAGATCGCCCACAATGTCCCTTTGCGCAGTGAGAACACCCGGCGCGAAAAGATCAGAAACGGCAGGGACGTGCAGACGATGATAGCTCCCGACCCCGCCACCATCCGCCACTGGTCGACGGTCAGCAGGTTGGTCGCCAGCGGCAAGGCGAATAGCAGCATCAACAGCGTCACGCCGTTGCCAGCAATCGCCGAGAGGATCGACACGTCCTTCACCGCTCCAAACGGCGCGGCGATCATTTTCGCATGGGCACGGGCCCAGGCATAGAAATAGGCCTCGCCCGAATACCCGAACACCACGTCGTTCGCGATCCGCTTCTTGATCAGCGCGACCAGCCCTGCGATCGGTATCCCCCACAATTTGCGGAAGATGATATAATCGCCGATCGGCAGCGACATATAGAAAGCGGCAAACGACAAATAGAAGAGCGGGCTGCTCGGCACTGAGCGGCTGAGTTGGGCTAGGCCCGACCCAAACAGTTCGCGCCCAAGCCCGATCACCATCGCGATCGTGAACAAAGCGCCGATCAGCGCCGGCCATTTCGGCTTGGCGGTCTCCAGCGGCTCGAGGCCGGCGAGATCGGGCGCGGGGATCGCGCCCACCTCGATGGCGGCGCGGCGATTCGCCGCATCCGTTAGTGTTGCGTCCATTAGGGGATGGTCCGACCCAAAAAAATCGCCCGCATGACAAGCGACCGAGCGCCTGTAGGCCCGAGCCGCATAATTCGCAATTGAGGCGATGGCAGGGCCGAGTTGCGCGCCAAGCCGCCTTCCTTCCGCCGCCTTCGAGGTCCTTAGAAGGGGAAGATGCCAGCTTCCCATATTCTTACCTTTGCGCAAACCCTACAGGGCGGCGGGGTGGAGCGTGCCCAGCTTCGGCTCGCGCGCGGCTGGATCGCCGCCGGGCGCCGCGTGACGCTGGTGATCGGCACCGTCCTGGGGCCGCTTGCCGCCGAAATTCCCGCAGGACTTGAGATCGTCGAGCTCGGCAGTCCCGCCTATCGCGCGATGGCCGCCTTACCCGGGCACGTCCGGCGGCTCGCGCCCGATCTGATCTTCTGTCCGGGCAACCATTATACCGGCGTCGCAGGCTGGATCCGGTGGCGGCTCGGAGCCGACTGCCCGCCGATCGTGGCTAAGGTTTCCAATGCGCTGGTCCGCCACGACCAGGGTTTTCCGATCGCGCAGGCCTATCCGACATGGCTGCGAATGCACCCGCGCTTCCTCGACACGGTCGTGGCGATGAGCGACGGGATGCAGGCCGAAGCGATGCTGACGATGGGCCTGCCGGCGCACCGCGTGCCTGTAATCCCTAATCCGCCCGCCATGACGATTCCCGGCGCGGCGGTTGCGGTGCTGCCCGAAGGACGCTTCCTGCTCGGCGTCGGACGGCTCGCGCCGCAAAAGCGCTGGGACCGGCTGATCGATGCGATGCTGGAGATAGACGCATCGCTGGTGATTTTGGGCGAAGGCGAGGAACGCCCGGCGTTGGAGGCTCAGGTGCGCGCGCTAGGGCTAGAACACCGCATCACCCTGCCCGGCTATATCGCCGACCCCCTGCCGGCGATCACCCGGGCAACGCTGGTGGCGCTGACGTCCGATTACGAGGGCGTACCCGGCGTGCTACGCGAGGCTCTGGCGGCCGGGACGCCCGTCGTGGCGACCGATGCGAGTGTCGCGGTGCGTGAGATTGTTACTGCGCCGGAACAGGGCACGGTGGTGCCACGTGGCGATGCCGCGGCGCTGGTTGCCGCGCTACGATATTGGATGGCGAGCGAGGCGCGCCCTACGCCGCTCATCGCGCACGGTCCTGATCCGGCGATGGCCTACCTCGCGGTGTTCGACCGACTGGTCGCGCAACGGTCGGGCTCGGCCAATTGATGATCGCGTAGCCACCCCAACCCGCTCCGTTACGCTTAACAAGTTCAGCGTAACGGAGCGGGTGGTCCCACGGTCCGGCTCATACTCTCAGCGCAGTCGATAGCCGATATCGAACCACACCGTCCGCGGGTTCGCGCGCTCGATCACGTTTGCGCCGCTATTGGCCGCTTCGACGCGCACGTTGCCGATATTTTCGGCACGCACCTGCACGCTCATTGCCTGGCCAAGCGGCACCCGCACCTGTCCGTCGACGGTAGTGGCGGGCGCCAGCCGACGGGTGTTCTGGTCGTCCTCAAACTGCGCACTGGTATAACGCGCCGTCACTGAGGCGCCGATCCTGGCCGAGCGCCAGCCCAGCGTCGCCGAGGCCTCGTCGGGGGCAGTTTGTGCTGGATGCAGGCCGTTGAGCTGCGCGGTCAGTCCCGATCCCTTCACTTTCGAGTCGGTGTGGCTGTACGATCCCGACAGCCGCCAGGCACCGAGATCGTAGCTCGCATCGACCTCCACGCCCTTGGCGATCACCGCATTGAGATTTTCACGTACCCGGTAGGCCCCGCCCGCCGCGACAAAACCCACGCCCGGGAACGTCCCCGCGCCGGTGCCCAGCGTGACATTGCTGATCGCATCATCGAGCCGGTTCCAGAAGGCGGTGGCCCGCAGCGACAGCCCCTCCGCCGGCGTTAGATCGAGCCCGACCTCGCCGCCAGTCAGCCGCTCGGGCGAGAGCGCCGCATTGGCGGCAGTCGCGTCAGTGCCAGCGCGAAACGGTCGATAGAGCTCGTTCAGTGTCGGCAGTCGCCAGCCGCGATAGCCCGCGAGACGCAGGTTAAGCGGTCCTGCAACCTTCCAGGCGAGCCCAGCGCGTCCGGTCGGTTCCCAGCCCGAGCGATCGGCGAAGTGCGAATTGGTCACTGCCGCGCCGCCGGCCAAAGGATATTCAACCAGATGCCCACCAGTGATCGTCCAGCGATCGACCCGCCCGCCCAAGCTCAGCGTTAGCGCACCGAGTTCGGCGCTGAGATCGGCGAACGCGCCCGCAGTCAGCGACTGGCCGCCGGCCTGACGCTCGCGAGTCGGCGCGGCCGCGACATAGGTGAATAATTCCTCGGTCTGACCCGAGACCTGCCGCACGTCGCTGCCGAGCCGCAGGGTCAGCCCCGAACCGATCGGTGGCGACAACTCGATCCGTCCGCCGAGCCCGGTGGCGGGTGTATTATACTGATCAAGCGACTGGATTGCGGTGGTGCGCGCGGCGTTCACGCTGGCGAACTGGTTGGCAAGCGTACGCGTCTGCAGATAGCCGAGCACCGACCAGCCCCAGGCGCTGCGCCCGACCACCCGCACGCTGGCATCGATTCCCTGGCTGCGGATCGCAGAGAAATCGGTGCCGCGCTCGCGGTTATCGATGAAGCCTGACAGGCTCGCCTGCACCTCGGTGGTGCCAGAGCGCACCACCGCGCGCATCGCAGCACTGGCCTGCTCGTAAGGCGCGGCATGGTCGACGGGTCCACGATCCTCGGCAATGATCGGGATGAAACCGTCACCGCGCGCGTAACTTCCTGCCAGCGTCACGAAGCCCTCGCCGAGCTTGGCCACGCCGATCCCCGACGCGTCCACACTGTTGCGACTACCATAAGCCGCGTCGAGGTTCAGCTTGCCGATTTCGTCGGGGCCGGCGCTCTGCAGGTCAATTGTGCCGGCCAGCGCGCCCGGTCCGGCATAGCCGCTGCCGCCGCCGCGGGTGACTCGCGCGCTCGCAAGCCGTTCGGGGAGCAGCGCCGGCCACGCGATCCAGCCACCGAACGGATCGGTCTGGGGCACTCCGTCGAGCTGCACCAGAGCGCGGCTCGAGGCGTTGCCGCCGAGCCCACGCAGCGTCACCCCCTGGCTCGTCGGATTGGCCGAGCGCGCATCGGAGCGCCGAAATTGCGACAGGCCGGCGACATCGCGCAGCGAATCCTCGAGCCGCCCGCTGCCGGAATCGTCGAGTCGGGCGCGGTCGATAGTGACGACGTCATAGGCGCGGTCCCCCGGAGGTGCAGGCAGGCCGGTGCCGACCACGACGATGTCGGGGCCAACCTCGGCCTGGGCATGGGCAGCGAGCGGCACGAACACGAGGGCAGTCGCGGCGACTTTGATCTTCAACACGGTGACTTTCGTTCACTAGAACTACCCCCCGCGGAAAGGGCGCAGAATCTCTCGGGCCTAAGCCGCCTTGGGCTCTTCCTGGCCCATCCCGGCTTCCACCGAACGCTCCGAATTCCGTTCGAGCGCGACCTTGATCATCGCCACCATCGGGTCGGCTAGCGCCAGGCCAATTACCCCAAATAGCGTGCTCGCCAGGATCTGAGTCGACAAGGTCAGCGCTGGCGGCAGGTCAACCGTGCGCTTGGCGACCATCGGGATCACGACGTAGCCGTCGATCGACTGGACAATCATATAGGTGCAGATCGCATATAGTCCGGTGTCGAACCCGGCGCTGAACCCGACCAGCGTCATTAGGCAACCGGTGATGAACGCGCCGATATTGGGAATGAAGGCCAAAATACCCGCGATGAGCCCCAGCACTAACGCCATCGGCACGCCGAAGATCATCAGAATTACCCAAGTGAGGAACGCCTCAAACGCCATTCCCGCCAAGCGCCCGGCAAGCAGCCGGCGCAAGGTCATCCCCATCCGGTCGAGCGTGATTGCGAAATCCTTACGCTGCGCGACCGGGATCATCCACTGCAGTCCGCGATCGTATATCTTGGGCTCCATCGCCACAAACAGGCCGATGATCATAATCATCAACAAGCTGGTGATTGCTCCCAGCGCGGTGCCGACAAACGAGGTCAGCTTCCCGACCGAGCCCAGCGCCTGCTGCGCGAGCCCCTTCAGGTCGGCGGTGCCGGGCAGGATGCCCTTCTCCGACGCCCAGTGGCTAATCCGTGTTACCTGGGTGATGACAGTCGCCTGCAACTGCTGCGCCTGCGCGGTAATCTGCACGCCGGCGAGATAGAAGGTGCCGACCAGGAAGGCCACTGTGCACAAAACGACGATGGCGAGACGAAAGCCGCGCCGGATCGGCAGAACTTTGCCGATCAGCCGCACCCCACCGTCGAGCAGCGCGGCGAACACCAGGCCGCCAAAAATGATCAGTAGCGGCTGGATCAAGACGACGACGAGCGCGATCGCGCAGATCATCCCCAGCCACACAGCGGCCCTTTTGAACTCCGCGCGGACCGCTGGATCGGTGACCTCGCTGGGCCCGGGGCCGGTCACGAGGTCGGCGGCGCTATCAGTCATCTATTTGTCCTGCTGGGGATGAAGAGAGGTACCAGCCCTCCCGCCCCGCAAAGACTCCCACCACGATACGGGGTTCCATCCCGCGCTGCCGTCGAGCGAAAAGGTGATAAATTCGGCGCGCCCGCCGAGATATTCCCAGGGCACCGGCCCGCCCAGCCCGCCGTCGGCCAGGCTGAAGCGGCTGTCAGCGCTGCGGTCGCGATTGTCGCCCATCAGGAAGACATGATCCTTGGGGATCGTTACCGGTCCGTAGAAGTCGCTCTGCGGGGTGTTACCGAGTTCGACCGTTTCGTAATGGCGTCCGTTCGGCAGCGTCTCGGTGATCAGCGGCAGATGGCAGACAGGTGATCCATCCGCCGCTTTGCGCTGGGCGTCGGGATATTGCGACGGATCGCAGGTGAGCCCCCCCTCCTGCATCGGCACGCCACCGTAATCGGGGATGTCGATATAGTGCAGCGGGCCGCGCTTCACCGGCACGCCGTTGAGGATCACCACGCCGTCGCGCACTTCGAGTCGGTCGCCCGGCAGGCCGATCACACGCTTGATATAGTCGGTGGTGGTACCCGGCGGGGTGACGATCACCACGTCGCCGCGCTGCGGCAGATGGCCGAGCAGTCGGCCGTGGGTGAAGGGCAGCAGATGGAAGGTCGGCGAGACGAACGACCAGCCGAACGGATATTTGGTCACCACCAAACGATCACCGACCAGCAGCCCAGGCAGCATTGATTCGCTAGGAATGTAAAAGGGTTTGGCAATCAGGCTGTGGAAGCCGAGCACAGCCAGGATCAGCCAGAAGATGCCCTTGACCTCACCCCACCAGTCGGTGGTGGGCTTCTTGGGCACCGCCCCGGGGGGCGTGGCTTTGGGATCACCCAAGGGGGTCTCCCGTTCGATCTTGCCGTCCAACGCCAATTCCTCGCTCATACGCATACGTCCACTGGTACACCTTCGAGAATAACGAATGCCTGCGCCCAGGGATAATCGTCGGTCAGGGTGAGATGTATCCGGGCGACGTGGCCCTGCGGTGTCAATGCGTCAAGCCTCGCCTTCGCGCCACCAGTCAGCAGAAGGGTGGGGGCGCCACTAGGCGCGTTGACCACCCCGATGTCCTTCATAAACACACCTGCCTTGAAGCCGGTCCCGACCGCCTTGGAAAAGGCCTCCTTGGCGGCGAAGCGCTTGGCCAGCGTACCGGCCTTGGTGAACGGGCGGCGGGCGGCCTTGGCGATCTCGGCCGGGGTGAAGACGCGGCTTTCGAAGCGGTCGCCGAAGCGGTCCAGCGAATTCTGAATGCGCTCGATATTACAGAGGTCAGAGCCGATGCCGAAGATCATCGACAAAGACCGGCGTGAAGACGACAGTTGGTTCGCGCAGAGGCGCAGGGGCGGAAAAGATAAAGGTGAGAAGAAAGCGCGGTTCGGCTGGGGACCACCTGCCACAAGGCGGCGATGGTCGGGATACGAGAGGCTTCCGCGATGCGGGCGCCAAGCTGCGCGCAGCGCCATCTCCCTGTCCCTTCTGCGCTGTTGCGACTCTGCGCCTCTGCGCGATTCACTTTTCCTTCTCCGGCGTCACCCACGCCCTGCGTCCATCGCCTCGCGCATCGCCCGCACGGTCTCGCCCAGACCCACGAACAACGCCTCCCCGACCAGAAAATGGCCGATGTTGAGCTCGCGCACCTGGGGAATTGCCGCAATCGGCGCGACATTGTCATAGGTCAGTCCGTGACCGGCATGGACCTCGATGCCATTGCGAGCGGCAAGGACCGCGGCATCACCCAATCGACGCAACTCCACAGCCCGCGCTTGGCCGTTAATCTCGGCGTAGCGCCCGGTGTGCAATTCCACCACTGGCACGCCGAGCCGCAGCGCAGCGTCGATCTGCCGCGCGTCGGGCTCGATGAACAGCGACACGCGAATCCCCGCTGCCGAGAGCTGCGCGACCAGCGGCGCGAGCCGGTCGAACTGCCCGGCCGCATCGAGCCCTCCCTCGGTGGTCAGCTCTTCGCGTTTCTCGGGCACGATGCACGCCGCGTGCGGACGATGCTTCAGCGCGATACTCAGCATCTCCGCGGTCGCTGCCATTTCCAGGTTAAGCGGGATTGTCAGCTCGGCCGACAGGCGCGCGATATCCTCGTCTGTGATGTGCCGCCGGTCCTCACGCAGATGCGCGGTGATCCCATCCGCCCCGGCGGCGGCGGCGACCAGCGACGCACGCACCGGATCGGGATAGCCCGCGCCGCGCGCGTTACGCACCGTCGCGACGTGATCGATGTTGACGCCAAGGCGGAGCGGCTCGCTCACTTGGCCCGGCTGCCCGGCTTAATCGCCGGAATCGCCGCCAATTCGGGTGGCAGTGCGTTGGCGGCGTAGGTTGGCACGTCGATCCGGATCAGCGGGAAGAACGGCACGCCCAAATCCGCTTTGCCCGACGAGCGATCGACCAGCGACGCTGCCGCAACTGTTATCCCGCCTGCGCGGCCGATCGCAGCGATTGCCTCGCGAGACGACAGGCCGGTGGTGACCACGTCTTCCATCATCAGCACGCGGGTGCCCGGCTCCAGCCGGAAGCCGCGGCGCAGCTCGAACACGCCCTCGGGTCGCTCGAGAAACATCGCTTCGACGCCAAGCGCACGGCCCATCTCGTGGCCGGCGATTACTCCGCCCATCGCGGGGGCGACCACCGCCTGTATACTCGTCCGAATTTCCTCGGGTAATTGCGCAACCAGCGCCTGGGAGAGGCGAGCTCCGCGCGCCGGATCCATCAACACGCGCGCGCATTGCAAGTAGCGCGGGCTGCGAAGCCCCGAAGAGAGAATGAAATGCCCCTCGAGCAGGGCGTCCGCAGCGCGGAATTCGGCGAGGATATCGTCATCGGTCATGGCACGCACCGTGTAGGAGGCTGCGTGACCGCGTGCAACGCCTTCAAAAAACGCCGCACGGCGCTTGAGCGACTTGCTCCCCATGCGTATAGCTGTCCCCAAAGGGACGAAAACCGTCCGATTTCGAGGGGTCAGCGCACGTGCAAAAGGGTTGGATCAACACGATGCGCCGAACACTCTCCCCATTTGTCCTCGCCGCGGGCCTCGCGCTGGCCGGCGTCGGCCATGCCGCGACGCCCCCCGCGGTGGTCTCTCCCGTCGCAGCGGCGGCGATCGACCCCAGTCTCGCGATGGACGGCGCCCCAGCAATGTCCGCGGTCGCACATATCGGCCAGCCGACCAACGGCGTGTTCGGGCTCCAGCCGCAGGTCACTAAGAATGGCCTGCGCGCGCATTGGATGCACGATACGATCCTGCTGCCTCTGATCACCGTGATCTCACTGGTGGTGCTGCTGCTGCTCATGTGGGTCGCCTTCCGCTACCGCGCCTCGCGCAACCCGGTCGCGTCGCGCACCAGCCACAATACCGCGATTGAAATCATCTGGACACTTGCCCCAGTCGTAATCCTGGTGCTGATCGCCGTGCCTTCGATCGGGCTGCTGCAGGCCCAGTTCAAGCCGGCGCCCAAGAATGCGATCACCCTCAAAGCAATCGGCAACCAATGGTATTGGAGCTACCAATATCCGGACAATGGCGGCTTCGAAGTCACCGCCAACATGCTCAAGGAAAAGCACCAGGTCGGCAAGGGCGAGCGCTTCCGCACCGCCGCCGACGGCCCTGAACTGCTCGCCGCCGACAATCGCATCGTGCTGCCGGTCGGCGTGCCGATCCGGCTGATCACTACTGCCAACGACGTGATCCACAGCTGGGCGGTGCCGGCTTTCTGGATCAAGCTCGACGCGATACCGGGCAGACTCAACGAGACCAGCTTCACGATCGACAAGCCCGGCCTGTATTTCGGACAGTGTTCGGAACTGTGCGGCGCGCGTCACGCCTTCATGCCGATCGCAGTCGAGGCCGTGAGCCCCGCCCAGTTCGCCGCCTGGGTGAAGGCCAAGGGCGGGACGATGCCTGGGGCCGCCGCGCCCAAGCCGCCTGAGACTGCGCCAGTCCCGAACCCGGCGCCCGCCGCCAATGCCGCCGGCCCGGTCGAGAACACTACCGTCGCGCCGACCATCTCCAATCAGGCTGCGACGGCTAACCCCGCCGGCGCCGGCAACGCAGGCAACTGAGCCATGACCGACATCGCCCTCACTCCCTCGGCTTTCGACGCGCACGGCCATCGCGAGCCGGCGCACGCGCACGCCGAGCATAAGCCGAGCTTCTTCGTGCGCTGGTTCCTGTCGACCAACCATAAGGACATCGGTACGCTCTACCTGATCTTCGCGATCACCGCTGGGATCATCGGCGGCGCGATCTCGGGGCTGATGCGCGCCGAACTCGCGCATCCGGGTATCCAATATCTCACCACCTGGGCGCGCTGGCTGCCCGGCGGCGACCAGGGGCTCGATCACGCACTGCATCTGTGGAACGTGCTGATTACTGCACATGGCCTCATCATGGTATTTTTTATGGTGATGCCAGCGATGGTCGGCGGGTTCGGCAACTGGTTCGTGCCGATCATGATCGGAGCGCCCGACATGGCGTTTCCGCGGCTCAACAACATCAGCTTCTGGCTGCTGATCCCGGCGTTCACCCTGCTGCTCGCCTCACCCTTCTTCGGCGGCGCGGGTACCGGCTGGACGGTGTACGCGCCGCTTTCCACCTACGGCGAGCCGGGTCCGTCAGTCGACATGGCGATTCTGTCGCTGCATCTCGCCGGCGCGAGTTCGATCCTCGGCGCGATCAACTTCATCACCACCATTTTCAATATGCGCGCGCCGGGTATGACGCTTCATAAGATGCCACTGTTCGTATGGTCGATGCTGGTCACCGCCTTCCTGCTGCTGCTCGCACTGCCGGTGCTGGCCGCCGCGATCACCATGCTGCTCACCGACCGCAATTTCGGCACCGCCTTTTTCGATCCAGCGGGCGGCGGCGATCCGGTGCTCTACCAGCACCTGTTCTGGTTCTTCGGCCACCCCGAAGTGTACATCATGATCCTGCCGGGCTTCGGCATTGTCAGCCAGATCATCTCGACCTTCTCGAAGAAGCCGGTGTTCGGCTACCTCGGCATGGCCTATGCGATGGTCGCGATCGGCGTGGTCGGTTTCGTGGTGTGGGCGCACCACATGTTCACGACGGGTCTCAGCGTGAACACCAAGATGTATTTCACCGCTGCGACAATGGTGATTGCTGTGCCGACCGGCATCAAGATCTTCTCGTGGATCGCGACGATGTGGGGCGGATCGCTCACCTTTAAGACGCCTATGCTATGGTCGATCGGCTTCATCTTCATGTTCACCGTCGGTGGCGTTACCGGCGTCGTGCTGGCCAACGGCGGCATCGACGATTACATGCAAGACACCTATTACGTCGTTGCCCATTTTCACTATGTGCTGAGCCTCGGCGCAGTATTTTCGCTTTTCGCAGGATTTTATTATTGGTTCCCGAAGATGTCGGGCAAGATGTACAACGAGTTTCTCGGAAAACTGCACTTCTGGGTGTTCTTCATCGGTGTGAACGTGATGTTCTTTCCGATGCACTTCCTGGGGTTGCAGGGCATGCCGCGCCGCATCCCGGACTATACACCGATGTACGCGCAATGGAATTTCGTCGCGACCGTCGGCTACATGATCATGACAGCAGGAATGGTGGTGTTCTTCGTCAACGTCATCTGGTCGCTGATCGCCGGCGAGAAGGCCGGCGACAGCCCATGGGGCGAAGGCGCGACGACGCTGGAGTGGACGCTGTCATCACCCCCGCCTTACCATCAGTTCGAAACAATCCCGCGGATAGATTGATCCGTCCGTTCTGCCTTCCAGCGCCCCGGTGAGAGCCGGGGCGTTTTTGTCTGTGCATTATAGTTTACGGTAACATTGCGGAAATGCGGATGAGACCCGCAGTCCCTAAAATTGGATATGGACGCGGTTATTCCTCCCTCTCAAAGCCCTGTGCCCGCGATCTCAGTCATCGTGCCCGCTTATGGCGTATCGGATCTCGTCGGTGAGGCACTCGCTTCGCTGCAGGCGCAAACCCGCACCGATTGGGAAGCAATCGTCGTTGACGACGGCGACCCGGCAGTAGCAAGCGCGATTGCCGCATTTCGCGCCGACCATCGCATCCATTTGCTTCAAACCGACAATGCGGGACCGAGCGGCGCCCGCAATCGCGCAGCGGGATCGGCGCGCGCGCGCGTCCTGTCATTCCTCGACGGCGACGACCTGTACGAGCCCGGCTATCTGGCGACAATGCTCGACGCGATCGGGCGCGACCCGGCGCTCGGCTTTGTTACCTGCGATGCGCGTTATTTCGGCCACACTGACCGCATCGGCCGAACTTTCTCCAGCTTCCACCCGCAAGAAGCGCCGATCGTACTCGGCAAAGTGCTCTCGCGCCGGTTCAATGTGTTCATCGGTTCCACGCTGCGCCGCGAGGCGTTCGAGGCAGTCGCCGGCTTCGATTCAGCGCTGGTCCACGCCGAAGATTTCGATCTCTGGATCCGGCTGCTCGCTGCCGGATGGACTGCGGGAATCGTCTCCGAACCCTTGGTCCGCTATCGTCGGCGCGCAGGATCACTATCGACCGATGGCGAGAAGATGCGCAACGGCGCGCAGCGGGTATTTGAAAAGGCCCGCGAGGCGCTGGCGGGGCAGCCTGAACAGGCGATCGCTGCGGCAATGCTCGAGGAACTCGACGCTGACCGCGACTTCGACCGCGGTGAGGCGTTGATCCTCGCAGGACAGGCACTTGCGGGCCTCGCGCTGATGCGGGGGCCACGCAGCCGTTCGCCACGCTGGCGGCTCGCGCTGCCGCTGCTGCGCATGTTCCCGCTACTGGCGCGACCAATGCTGTTGCTGCGCCCGAACCTGCCGATTCCGCGCTGACAGGCGGGATCGCCCTACCCCCTTTGCTTCAGGCAAACGAACGTCACGGGAAGCAGATTGGGTTGCCACTATTCAGCCAGGATCAGCGCATCGAGCGCCACTGCACCCTGTCCGTTGGGATAGACCACTACGGGATTCAGATCGATCTCGCGGATCGTCGGCGTGCCGAGCAGCAGCCGGCCGATCGCGGCGATGATTTCTGCCACCGCATCGACGTCGAGCGCCGGCGAGCCCCGGAAGCCGTCGAGCAGCGCACCGCTCTTGAGCTTGCGCAATTCGGCACAGATCGCGGCATGGGTGAGATCGGGCGGTAGTAGCCGAACGTCGTGGAGCATCTCGGCCATCACTCCACCGAAACCGACCAGGATCGCTGCACCCCACTCTGGATCGCTGCGCGCGCCGACGATCAGTTCGACCCCGCGCGCTCCCATCGCCTCGACCAGCGCGCCGTCCAGCTTCAGGCCGGGGGAATAGGCTTCGACATTAGCGTAAAGTTTCGTCCAGGCCGCTTCGAGCGCGGCGCCATTGGCCAAGTTGAGCAACACACCGCCGGCATCGCTTTTATGCGACAAAGCCGCTGCCTGCGCCTTCAGCACTACCGGATAGCCGACCCTGGCCGCGACCGCTTTGGCCTCTTCGACGGTGGTCGCGAACCCGCCATCCGGGAAGGGAATGCCGAGCGGAGCGAGAAGCGCCTTCGACCGATACTCCGGGATAACGCCACCAGGGATTTCCACCGCCACCGGTGCCGCCTCGGCGGCCGCGAAGTCGCGCGTCGCCAGGTTGCTGAGCCGAACCAGCGCGCGGAACGCGCGATCGGGCGCGGGGAAATAGGGTATGCCTGCTGCGCGCAGCCCGGCGATATACTCGGCCGGCACCGGCGCGCCATCATCGAGCCCCGCAAAGATGACGGGCTTGACCGGCCTGAGCTTTTGTATCGCCTCAGTGATCGGCAGAAATTTGCGCGAAGAGGTGAACGCATCGGTCTGGATGATACCGAGCACGATGCTGCCGTAAGCGGGATCGTCGAGCAGCGGCTCCAGCGTGCGGCGATAGAGATCGGGATCGACCAGCGATTGGGCAGTCAGGTCCATCGGGTTGCTGACCGGAATAAAGTCCGGGATCGCCGCGCGCAGTCGCGCCGCGGTGGCGTCCGCAGGGGCCGGCAGGTCGAGCCCGATCGACTCGCATAGGTCGAGTGCGAGCGCCTTGAATGCGCCGGATTCGGTGAGAATCGCAGTGCCCCCTGCCGGGATCTGCCCGCAGCGCAGGGCGAGGTCCAGCACATCGCCGAGCTCCTCCAGACTGTCGACCAGCACTACCCCGGCGCGGGTCACCTTAGCGGTCATCAACGCATAGTCGCCAGCCATAGCGCCGGTATGGGTGGCCGCGGATTCCCGCGCGGCAACGCTTTTTCCCGGATGGAGCAAGACGATCGGCTTACCGATCTCACGCGCTTTGGCGGCTAGTCTGAGGAACCGCGCTGGCTGGCGGAACTGCTCGACGATCATGCCGATCACCTGCGTGTCGGGGTCGTCGAGGAGATAATCGACATAATCCTCGACGCCCGACGCTGCTTCGTTGCCGGTCGAGATCGACAGCGAAATGTCGAGTTCCTTAGCCATCAACGTGGTACCGAGCACCACCGCCATCGCCCCCGATTGCGAGACGATGCCTATCCCCGGCCGCCCGTCGAGCCGGACCGCGGGTGTCTCGACGAAGGTCAGCGCGACCCCGTCCACATAATTGACCAGGCCCAGGCAGTTCGGCCCCTCGATCACCATGCCGTGCGCTTCGGCTATGCGGGCGACTTCGCGCTGCGCTTCGAGTCCCTCCTCGCCGCCCTCGGCAAAGCCAGCCGAGAAAATGACCGCTGCGCCAACCCCGCGGCGGCTAAGCGCACGCACCGTCTCCAGTACCGCGCCGCCGGGAATGGCGAGCACGGCAGCGTCAACGCCCTTGGGGAGGTCGTCGACCGACTTTAGGCAGGGCCGTGCGCCGATCGCGTCGCGCTTCGGATTAATCAAATAGATATCACCGGAAAAGCCGTGGCGTTCGAGATTGGCAAGCACCGACGCCCCGAGTGCGCCGGGCTTGTCGGACGCACCGACGATGGCGACCGAGCGTGGGCGCAGCAGGCGGTCGAGCGAGCGAGGGGAGGATTCGATGGTCACTGGGTCCGCCTTCTGGCTTGGCACATACGATCGATTACCCGTCACCGCGGACCTCTTCCGGAGCCCACCGTGCGCCCAACCGGCCGAATGGTGAGGATCTGGCACGGTGGATGCCGGAGCAAATCCGGCAGGACGGAAACGAAAAGTCTTATTTCTTCAGTGCGTACGCCCCGAGCCCGGGCTTGTAGCTCTTCTCGTCGATAAACTGCTTGATGCCTTCCTTGCGGCCTTCGTTGTCATAGGAATTAGCGGCCTCCTGCGCGCGGATTAGATAATCCTCGGCTTCGTCATAGGTCATCACGCCGACCCGGCGCACCGCGTCCTTGGTCGCCTTGAGCGCCACCGGATTCTTCTTGAGCAGCACGTTCGCCACCTCGGCCACCCGCGTCTTGAGCGCGTCGAGTGGCAGCGATTCGTTGACCAGGCCCCAATCCGCCGCGGTCTTGCCGTCGACATTCTCGCCCATCATCGCGTGGTACATAGCCTTGCGGAACGGGAGCAGCTCAACCGCCACCTTGGTCGCGCCGCCGCCGGGCAGAATACCCCAGTTGATCTCTGACAGACCGAACTGCGCCTCGTCGGCCGCGAACGCCAGGTCGCAGGCGAACAGTGGGCCATAGCCACCGCCGAAGCACCAGCCATTGACCATCGCGATCGTCGGCTTCTGATACCAGCGCAATCGGCGCCACCAGCCATAGCTCTCGCGCTGCGCCGCGCGGCTTGCGCCCAGACCTTTGGCCTCGGTCTCGCGGAAATACTCCTTCAAATCCATGCCTGCCGACCAAGCGGTGCCCTCGCCCGAGAGCACCAGCACGCCGACATCGTCGCGGAATTCGAGCGCCTCGAGCACCTCCATCATTTCGCGGTTGAGCGTCGGGTTCATGCAGTTGCGCTTGTCGGGGCGGTTGAAGCGCACCCAGGCAATGCGGTCGACGATGTCGTAAGCGACGGTGCCGTGCGGGGAGGTCTCGGTCATAACTTTCTTCCTTGCAAATTTAATACGTCGCCTCAGCGAAAGCCGGGTAACGGCTAAATCGGGTAATGCCCCGCTTCGGTCTCAATGGTGATCCAGCGCAACTCGGTGAAACTGTCGATCCCGGCCTTACCGCCGAAGCGGCCGTAGCCCGACGATTTAACCCCGCCGAACGGCATCTGCGCCTCGTCGTGCACGGTTGCGCCGTTGACGTGACAGATGCCCGAGTTGATTCTTCGAGCCACCCGCAGGCCGCGCGCCGTGTCCCTGGTGAACACCGCCGCGGACAGGCCGTACTCGGTGTCGTTGGCGAGCTCGATCGCATGGGCTTCGTCCCGCGCGCGCGTGATGCCGACGACGGGGCCGAAACTCTCGTCACGAAACAGCCGCATGTCGGCCGTGACCTTGTCGATCACATGTGCTGGCATCAACACACCGTTAGACACGCCGCCGACCAGTTGCTCCGCGCCATGGGCCAGCGCATCGTCAATCAGGCCCTGCACAGTATCGACCGTCTTCTGGTCGACCACCGCGCCAAGCGGGGTTTGTCCCAAGCGCGGATCGCCGACCGCCATCGCCGAAACCTTCGCCTTGAACTTCGCAGCAAAATCATCGGCCACGCTGTCGACAACGATGATCCGCTCGGTCGACATGCAAATCTGCCCGGAGTTCATGAACGCGCCGAATGCGGCGGCCTTCACCGCCTCATCGAGATCCGCGTCGTCGAGCACGAGCAGTGGCGCTTTGCCGCCGAGCTCTAGGAGCACTGGTTTCAGATGCCCTGCCGCACGAGTCGCGATGATCTTGCCGACGTGGGTCGAACCCGTAAAATTGATCCGCTTGACCGCGAGATGATCGATCAGCGTGCCAACGATCTCTCCGGCATCCTTAGGCGCGTTGGTGATCAGGTTGACGATGCCGTCGCCCAAGCCTCCGGCAACGAACGCCTCGATGATCAGCGCATGGGTGCGTGGACATTGTTCGGACGCCTTTAACACCACCGTGTTGCCGCACGCCAACGGCATCGCGATCGCCCGCACGCCTAGAATAATCGGCGCGTTCCACGGCGCGATGCCGACCATCACGCCGACCGGCTCACGCAGCGCCATCGCGATGCAGCCGGGCTTATCGGAGGGAATCACCTCGCCTTGGATCTGGGTGGTCATGGCGGCAGCCTCGCGAACGATCCCGGCGGCAAGCATCAGATTGAACCCGGCCCAGCCTTTCGTCGCGCCGATCTCGGACATCATCGCGTCGATAAACTGGGGCCCGCGCGCCTCCAATTCGAGCGCGACGGCATTGAGCTTGGCGCGCCGCGCATTGGGGCCGAGCGTCGACCAGGCGGGGAAGGCCGCCGCGGCGGCATCGCAGGCGGCGCGGGCATCAGCGGCGCTGGCGGCGGACGCGGTGGTGGCGACCTCGCCGGTCATTGGATTGATACGATCGAAGGTGGCGTGCGCATGGCGCATTACTCCACCCACCGACAGCGAAATTACGCTTGCCATGGTCTCTCTCCTAATTGTTATGACGCATAGCGTATCTATTTACCCGCCACAACAGGTTTTCAATGACGTTCCTAGGTTGACCACCCGCCCCTCCCTGCCGAGAGTCACGGCATGACCGACTCGATCGACGACCGCATCATCGACACGCCCGAAGGGCCGATGACCTGGGCCCAGTGGAAAAAGAAGAACCCTGTCCAGCTGCCGTCGCGCCGAACCAAGGGCAAGACGCTGCCCAACAAGATCAAACTGCGTACCGACGATTAATTGGCCGATTCGGGTTTTGCGGATCCGCTGATTAATCCCTTGTCAGTCCGCCCGTGCCAATGGTGACGCATGAAGCCAATCCAGCGTCGCGATCCTGAGCCGGCAAATGTCTATATCGAGCTAGTCGCCGCCTCCTACACGATGCTGGTGCCCGCGGCGCTGATGTCAGCGATCTTCCTGGTTGTCGGCACTTTTTGCGCGAGCGAGATTGGTGGGGCGATTCCATGGATCGCGATTGCCACCGGGATGGCAGCGTCACTGGCACGGCTAGCCGCGATCCTGGCCTATCGCCGGCAATCGGCCGTAAAGCGGATCGATCTCGCGGCGATAGCGCGTTGGGAAACGCGCCTCGCCCTGACGACCGTGCTGTTCGCCGCCGCGCTCGCCCTACTTGGCGCCACCACCTTCCTATTGTCTGCGCCAGTACCACAACTTCTCGCAACCGGATTGCTGTTCGGCTTCTGCTCGGGCGCGGTGGCACGGGGCTATATTCGGCCGCGGGTGTGCTCGGCCAGCGTGATGGTGGCGACGCTTCCGGTGGCGACCGCCGCAGCGCTTCATGGCGGCACTGGTCACTGGATCCTGGCCGCGCTGTTCATCGGTTTTCTTGGCGGCAGCCTGGAGACCATCCGCTATGCCTATCGCCTTGCCCGCGAGCAGATCGCGCTGCGTAACGAGCTGGCGATGGTGGCCCGCCAGGACCCGCTGACCGAACTTGCCAATCGATTCGGGCTGCGCGAGGGTTTTACCGAGATCCTGCGCACGCACCGCGAACTGCCAATGCTTGCAGTGCACTGCCTAGACCTTGACCGCTTCAAGCCGGTCAACGATCACTACGGCCACCCTGCGGGCGACGCGCTGCTACGCCAACTCGCCGAACGGATCGGCGCAATCCTGCGCCCGGGCGACCTTGCCGCGCGGCTGGGCGGCGACGAGTTCGTAGTAGTGCAGGTCGGGATCGGCCGGCCCGAAGAGGCCGAGCTGTTCGCCCGCCGGCTCGCCCGTGCCATCACCTTTCCCTATGTAATCGAGGGCGAGACAATCGAGATTGGGGTGAGCCTGGGTTATGCCACCTCGCCGCCCAAGACAGCCTCTCTCGACGGATTAATCGCGGCGGCCGACGTGGTGCTGTATCGGGTTAAACATGAGGGCGGCGGGGTCGGTTGCGAAGCCGGACGACCGAAGGCGCTTGGCCGGTAGTTCACGGTGGACATGCAAGGCCAGGGCGGCCCAAACTTGCCCTCTCGCCTGAAGGACGCTCGATGGACGTGATCAAGGACAATACTACCGGCCTGACCGGTCTCGAACAACTCCGCGCGCTGATGGCAGCGGGAACTCCTGCGCCGATCGGGGTGACAATGGGCTTCACGCTCGTCCGGATCGAGGAGGGGCTCGCCGTGTTCGAGGGCCGGCCCGGGCGCAGCGTCTACAATCCGATCGGGTCGGTGCACGGTGGTTATGCTGCCACTCTGCTCGACAGTGCCTGCGGCTGCGCGGTGCATTCGCGGCTGACCGCCGAGCAGGGCTATACCACGCTTGAGCTCAAGATCGCCTATCATCGGCCGTTGAGCGATGCGAGCGGTACGGTCCGCGCCGAGGGACGATTACTATCGTTCGGGCGGCGCGCAGCATTCGCAGAAGGCAAATTGTTCGACGAACAGGGGCGCCTGTGCGCGTCTGCCACCTCGACACTATTGGTGTTCGGACGGCCTGTGGCCCCATAGCCCGCGCTCTTCACTCCCGCCAAGGTTTGGGTCCCGGGCGCTGACCCTGCGTTGCCGCAAGGTCCCACCTTTAACGGTTGTTGGTGGCCTTGGTGCTCCTCAGTATAGCCCGCCCACTGCTCTGACCGTGTCCACCGCCACCTGAAGTCGCACCGTCTGCACCTCAAGCAAGGCGCGCTGTGCGTCGAGCGCAGCGGTCTGCGCGGTGACCACGTCCAGATAATCAGACGCGCCGTCGCGGTAGCGGATCATTGCCAGGTCGCGGGTGCGCTCTGCCGCGCGAGTCGCGGCGCGCTGGTCCGTTTCCTGCTGAGCCAGATCGCGGGCGCGGGCGAGATCGTCCTCCACTTCGCGAAACGCGCTGAGCACCGTGCCGCGATAGTCGGCAGCGGCCTCGTTATATTGCGCGCGACTGATGCGGACGCGGGCGCGACGCGCCCCGCCATCAAAGATCGTCAGCGCCGCCGACAGCGGGCCCAACGCCCAGAAGCTGTTGGCAGCTCCCAGGATATTGTTGCCGCCGGATTCGTAACCGGCTGCCCCGCCGAGGTTGAGCGCCGGATATTGCGCCGCGCGCGCCACGCCGATCCGGGCATTGGCCTCCGCGATACGGCGCTCGGCCGCCAGGATGTCGGGGCGCCGCTCGAGCAGCGTCGACGGCACGCCGACCGGTACCGCCGGTGGCGCGGGCTGCGCGTCCGCGACCGGTAGCGCGAAGCTCGACGGGGATTCGCCGACCAAGATCGCGATCGCATGCTCGAACGCCGAACGATCGGCAGCGACCGCCGACAATTCGGCCTTCGCGCTCGACAGCAGATTGCTAGCGCGACTGACGTCGATTCCCGAGGAAATACCGCCTGCATGGCGCGTATCGGTCAGGTCATAGGCGCGCTGGAACGCCGCCACCGTCTGGCGCAGCAGCACGATCCGCGCGTCGAGCCCGCGCATTTGCATGTAATTATTGGCCAGCGACGCTTGCAGTCCGAGCCGGACGCCACGCACGTCGTCGGCACTGGCCTGCGATTCGGCCGCATTAGCCTTGATCGTGTTGCGCACCCGACCGAACAAATCGAGTTCGTAGTTGAGCGACGGTCCGAAGCGCACGTCGGTATAGGTCACCTCCCGCCCTGTACTCAGCGGCCGATCCGCCGACACCCGGTCGCGCGCGCCCGAAGCGCCGACACTGATCGTGGGCAGCAGCCCCGCCTTAGCCTCGCGCACGGCGCCCGCGGCTTGGTCATAGCGAGCAACAGCGGCAGCAAGGCTGGGATTTCCCGTCTCGATCCGGGCTTCAAGCCCGTCGAGCACCGGATCACTGAACAACGTCCACCACTTGCCGGGCTCCGCAGCCGTGGCGGCGGCCGGCTGCCAGGGCCCGGCTTCTTTATAGGCCGGCGCGATAGGAGCCGGCGGCACCGAATAGGGCGGGGCCAGCGAACAGCCCGACAGGCTCGCCGCGATCAGCCCGACGGTCCAGGCAGCACGCACCTTACTTGTGCGCATCGCCGGCCCCCGGACCGGTGGACGCGAGCCGCACCGGGTCACCGGTCTGCAGCGAATCGGGCGGGTTGTCGATCACCCGGTCCTGCGCGGTGAGACCCGCAGCGATCTCTACCGTCGCGCCGTCGTCGCGGCCGATCGTGATCGTCTTGAGCACGGCCTTATTGCCTGCGCCAACCACCGCAACTTGCGTACCGCTCGACCCGATGATCAGCGCGCTGGCAGGCAGGCGCACACCGCCACCGGCGCCAGTGACCGGGAATTTTACCTGGGCATAAGCGCCAGGCTTGAGCGCTCGATCGCCATTGGCGGCCTGCAACTCGACCAGGACGGTGCCCGAACCGGGATCGACCGCATCTGCGGTGCGGGTCGTCTCGACATCGAAACTGCGGCCCGGATATTCGGGCACGGTCAGCGTGGCGTGCAGGCCCTGATGGACTTGCCCCGAGAAGGACTGCGGCACGCGGACATAGACGCGCATCCGCGTAGTGTCGGCCACGGTGAACAGCGGAGTCGAGGCAGCGGTGCCGGCCGTGACCAGCGCACCGATCTGCGCTGAGCGACTCGTCACCACGCCTGCGAACGGCGCCGTCAACTTGGTAAAGCCCTGCGTCACGCTCAGCCGACGCAGGTTCGCGTCAGCAGCATTCTGGATCGCGGTCTTGGCGGCGAGATCGCCGAGCTTCTCGTCGGTTTCCTGCTTGGAGACCGCATCCTTGGCCAGCAGGTCGCGCCAACGCTTGGCAGTCGATTCTGCCAGCGAGCGGTTGGCGCGCGCAGTCTGCAGATCAGCTTGGGCGGCAGCGACCTGCTGGTCAACGTCGGGAGTATCGAGAATCGCCAACGTCTGGCCATCCTTTACCGGATCGCCGATGTCGACCAGCCAGCGCCGGACATAGCCGGTGGTGCGGGCATATATCGCCGCGCTGTTAAGTGCCTGGATATTGCCCGGCAGAGTGAGCGCATCGCTATTTCCTGAGCCGACCGGGCGGATCACGCTGACGATCGGCGTACTCTGCGCGGTGGTCCAGGTGGCGAGTTTGCCATCCGAACGCGAGCGCGAAAAGATGCCGTAGGCGACGACCGCGACCGCCACCACGATCGCGATGAGCGCGACCCGCTTCAGGGAGCCGTTTTGGGGCTCAGACATGCACTTCCTCCAGCGTCGGGTTCGCGCGATCGCGCGCGGCTTTCTTTTCATTATCGCGGCGGTGGACCAAGCTGAAGATCACCGGCACGAACATCAAGGTGGCGATGGTGGCGACGATCAGCCCGCCGATCACTGCCCGGCCGAGCGGCGCGTTCTGCTCGCCGCCTTCGCCCATCCCCATCGCCATCGGCAGCATGCCAATGATCATGGCGAGCGCCGTCATCAGCACCGGGCGGAAGCGGGTAAGCCCGGCCTCCAGCGCAGCCTTGGTCGAATCTTCCAGTTCCACCAGCTTTTCGCGCGCAAAGCTGACCACCAGAATCGAATTCGCGGTGGCCACGCCCATGCACATGATAGCGCCGGTCAGCGCCGGCACCGAAAGCGTGGTGCCGGTAAGGAACAGCATCCACACGATCCCGGCGAGCGCGCCCGGCAGCGCGGTGATGATCACGAACGGGTCGAGCCAGCTCTGGAAATTCACCACGATCAGCAGATAGATCAGCAGGATCGCACCGATCAACCCGAAGCCCAGGCCCGAGAAGGCCGAGTTCATAGTCTGATACTGGCCGCGCAGCGTGACCTTGGTGCCCTTGGGAGCCTGCGCCTTCATCTGCGCCAGCGCCTTGTTGATGTCGGCCGAAACCGCACCGAGATCGCGGCCGTTAGGTGTCGCATAGATGTCGAGCGCGGGGGCAATATTGTAATGCGACACCACCGCCGGCGAGGTCGCGCGGACAATCGAGCCCAGGCCGCCGAGCACTTGGCTCTGCCCCGGACCGGTGCCGGTGACCGGCAGGTTGGACAGATCGCTCATCGAGCCGACCTGATATTCTGGGGTCTGGGCGACGACGCTGTACGACACGCCGTTTTCGGGGGCCAGATAATAGACCGGCGCGGTCTGCGACGAACCGGCCAGCGCGGTGCCGATGCTGTTGGTCACGTCACGCTCGGTGAGCCCTACCTGCCCCATCCGGCTGCGATCGACGTCGACCTGCAGCTCGGGATAGCGTGCCGACTGCTGGATGCGCGCGTCGGCAAGCCCGGTGATCGTCGTCATCCGGCGCAGGATCTTACGCGTATAAGCGTAGTTCGCATCGGCATCTTTACCGGTCACCTGGATGTCGATTGGCGCGGGCGCGCCAAAGTTCAGGATCTGGCTGATGATGTCGGCTGGCAGGAACGAGAAGGTCGCGCCGGGGAAGTCGCGAGGCAAGGTCTCGCGCAGCTTGCGCACATAGTCGGCGGTCGGACCGTGATCCTCGGACAGCGCGATCAGAATATCGCCGTCTTGCGGACCGATCGTACCGGAGTTGTTATACACCGTGTTGATCGCGCTGACCGGCAGGCCGATGTTGTCGACGATCGATACCAATTCATGCGCTGGGATCACCTGGTGCACGCGCGCTGCTACCCGATCGAACAACGCTGATGTGTCCTCGACACGACTACCGATCGGCGCGCGGACGTGCATCGTGATCTGCCCCGAATCGATGGTCGGGAAGAAATTTTGCCCCAGGAACGGCACCAGCAGGAACGACAGGGCGACGACCGCCAGGAAGCCGAGCAGAAATGGCTTGCCGCTTGCCAACGCGCGCTCCAGCAAGCGGCCATAAGCCGCGCGCAGACTCTCGAAGCGCTTCTCGAACCCGCGCTGGAAACGGACCAGCGGGTTACCCGAGCCAGACGAGCCCGCTTCGTGCTCCTCATGTCCAACATGCGGCTTGAGCAGGTACATCGCCATCGTCGGCACCAGCGTGCGCGAAAGGATGAACGAGGCGATCATCGCAAATACCACCGACAGCGCCAACGGAACGAACAGGAAGCCCGCAATCCCCGGCAATGCGAACATCGGCACAAACACGATGCAGATACACAGCAGCGACACAAAGGCTGGGGTCACGATCTGCGCGGCACCATCGAGGATCGCCGGCTTAACCGCTTTGCCCTGCTCGAGATGCCAGTTGATGTTCTCGATCGTCACTGTCGCATCATCGACTAGAATGCCGACCGCGAGGCTGAGTCCGCCCAGCGTCATGATGTTGAGCGTCTGTCCGAACACGGCGAGAGCGATGATCGCCGCCAGAATGGCCAGCGGAATCGAGATCGCGATGATCACCGTCGAGCGCCAGGAGCCCAGGAACAACAGGATCATCAGGCTGGTCAGTGCGGCCGCGATCGCGCCTTCCTTAACCACGCCCTCGACAGCCGCCTTCACGAATAGCGACTGGTCGCCGATCGGCACGATCCGGAGCGTCGGCGGCAGCGTCAACTGAATGTTGGGCAGCGCGTCCTTGATCCCCTGAACAATTGCCAGCGTCGAGGTCGCGCCGTTCTTGAGCACCGTCATCAGCACCGAGCGCGAGCCGCCGACGTGGACGACGTTGGTCTGCGGCGCGGTGCCGTCGCGGACGTGGGCGACGTCGCGCATGTAGATCGTCGCACCGTTGACGACCTTGACCGGTAGGTTATTGAGTTCGTCAATCGAGCCCGGTGCGTTGTTCAGCCGGATATTATATTGGAAATTGCCGATCTTGGCGAAACCGCCAGGCGTGATCTGATTCTGCGCGGCGATCGCATTGCCCACGTCCTGCGCCGACAATCCCTTGGACTGCAGCGCCTGCGGATCGAGATCGACCTGGATCTGCCGCTGCCGCCCGCCCGAAGGATAGGGAATGGCCGCGCCCGGCACCGTCACCAGCCCGGGGCGGATCTGGTTCTGCGCCAGATCGAACATCTTGCCCTCGGACAATCCCTTGCCCGACAGCGCGAGCTGCACGATCGGCACGGTTGAGGCGCTGTAGTTCAGGATCAGTGGTGGGGTGACGCCAGGGGGCAACTGCTTGAGCACGGTCTGCGACACCGAAGCGACCTGCGCGGTGGCGGTACGGATGTCGGCGCCAGGCTGGAAATAAATCTTCACGATGCCGATGCCGGGCATCGACTGACTCTCGATATGCTCAATATCGTTGACGGTTGTGGTCAGCACCTTTTCGTAAGGTGTGATGATCCGGCCGGACATGTCGTCGGGCGACAAGCCCGCATATTGCCATGCGGCGGCGATCACCGGGACCTTAATGTCCGGAAAGATGTCTACCGGGGTCCGCATCGCGGCAAGCACGCCCATGATCGCGATCAGGATCGCCATCACGATAAAGGTGAGCGGCCGCGCAAGCGCGATTCTGACGATGCCGATCATGAAGAGCTGTGCCTGCTGGGGAACGTTGCGGGAGTGTTTCTGGCGGCGAACTGCGCTTTTGCTGCACGTGCGTCCAATATGATTTGACCCGCGATCCAGTCGTAGAACATATCGATCGCATGGAATTGAGGCATTTGCGCTACTTCGTCGCGGTCGCGGACGACCTGCATTTCGGCCGCGCAGCGGAACGCCTCGGCGTATCCCAGCCGCCGCTGAGCCAACAGGTGCGCGCGCTGGAGGAAGAACTCGGCGTGCGGCTCTTCGATCGCACCAGCCGCAAGGTGGCGCTCACCGAGCCGGGGCGGTTATTCCTCGAGGAAGCGCGTATCACCCTCGCGCATGCCGATCACGCGATCGACGTGGCCAAGCGCGCCGGGCGCGGTGACTTCGGGCGGCTCGCGATCGGCTTCAATCCGTCGGCACCGTTCATTCCCGAAGTGGCGCGCGCAATCTTTGAATTCCGCCAGCGCTTCCCCGAAGTCGGAATCGAGCTATCCGAATTGTCGGCGGGCGCGCAGGTCGCGGCGCTGGCGCGCGGCGAGATCGACATCGCTTTCCTCCGCAATGCCACCTATCCGGACGTACCAGAGGGCATGTGCGCGACCCGCATTCTCGAAGAGCGGCTGCAGGTCGCGATGCGGCCTGACCATCGCTGGGCAGCCAAGACCTCGCTTGCACTACGCGACCTCGATGGTGAGGGCATGGTGGTCTATGCACGCCCGCACAGCGACAGTTTCCATGATCGATTGCTGGAGATGCTCCACCTGACCGGCGTAGCGCCGGTGGTGGTGCAAGGGGTCGCAGAGATTTCCACCTTGTTTGGGCTGGTCGCAGCCGGACTGGGAGTGACAGTGCTCGCCGAATCGCTGTGCGCGCTGCAGCCGGCGAACATCACCTTCCGGCCGCTCCGTGGCAAACAGGCGCTGTCGTCGATGTGGGTGCTGCGCGCGCGCCATCCCACCGCGCTGGCAGCGCGACAGTTCCTGGAAATATTGGACGCCTGAGACCATATTCCCGCGGTTCCAGCGCCCGCTGGGATCTTATGCGGCCATTACGTAGCAAAGTCGCACAAGACCTCAGCGTGCGCTGAGACGGTGTCGTCAGGCGATGGCGGCCTCGTCCTCAAGGCTGCGGAACATCGCCTGCTTGAGCAAATATTCGCGCCGCGCGACCGGATCAGCGACCAATGCCTCGAGCTTGAGCTCCTGCACGGTCTTGCCGCCTGCGCCCTCCGCTTCGAGCATCTGCTTGTTGGCGATAGTCTGCGCCTGGACGAAGTCGCGGGTAACGGTGCGACGCTGGCGATCGTAATGGTCGAGCTGCACGTCAGCGTCGGCATCTTCGAACAGCACCCGGCGCAGTTTCTCGGTCAGGTTCCACGCATCATGTAGCCCGGAATTCATCCCGAATCCGCCGAGCGGATTGTTGAGATGCGCCGCATCGCCCGCCAGCAGCACCCGGCCGTGGCGGAAACTCTTGGCGACCCGCTGGTGCACCCGGTAGAGCGTGCGGTGATACGTCTGGACGTCGATATCGTCCCCCAGCAATCCGCGAAACACCGCGTTCTTCTTAGCGTCCGAGGTCAGAAACGCGTCGCTCTCGACCTCGGCCGAAGGCACCAGCACCCGCCACAGGCCCGGCACGCGCAGCAGCACGCACCATTCCTCCGCATCCGCCACATAATTGACGTTGGCTAGGTTCGGGATTTGCTGCTCGATCGCGTAATCGGTCGACAACGTCAGGAAACGCTCGGGATAGGTAAAGCCCTCGAACTCGATTCCGGTCCACTTGCGCACGGTCGAGCTCGCCCCATCGGCAGCGATAAGATAATCGGCGCGAAAACTCTCGATCGCTAACGGCGTCTCGGCATGGACCGTCACGCCCGATGCATCCTGCTCGATGGAAACGAGACGATGCTGGAAGCGCACGTCACCGTGCGGATGCGCGGCCAACTTCGCGCTCACCAATCGCGAAAGCTTCCACTGCTCGCACTGCAGGCGGTAAGGGTGCGCGGTCATGTCGGCGAGTTCGCTTAGATCGAGCTCGACCGCATTGCCGGTGGCACGGTTACGATATTGGTATAGCGGCGCCTTCAACCCCACCGCGGCCAGTTCCTCGAAGATGCCGAGTTCGGACATCATCTCCAGGCTGGGCGGATGGAAGGTCGAGGCACGCATGTCCTCGGGGCAGTCCGCGCCGGCTTCCAACACGATCGTGTCGATCCCCCATTGCGCCAGCCGATAGGCCGCAACCACGCCCACCGGGCCGGCGCCCGCGATGATCACCCGCGTTCTCGTCGTCATGTCAGTATAGTCCTAAAATACAGGGATCAGGCGGGATCAACCAGCAGTCGCATCTCGACCTCGGCGGCGCCGGCGCGCAGCGCGCAGCCCGCCTGATATTCGGCGGACTCGATATAGCCGCGCGCCGCCGCCTCGTCAGCAAAACGGGTGACCACCACCCGCTCACCGACCGGTGAACTGCCCTCGAACACGGCGGCAACCGCACCCTTCACGACACTCACGCCGCCGTGCTTGTCGCTCAACCCGGCGATCGCTTTGCCATAGTCGGCAAAACGCACTGGATCCGAAATCCGCACCGTCGCAATGATATAGGCCGCCATGTGGTCCCCCGAGTAGTGTGTCTGTACCCCTGATGGCATGACTATAGCCGCCGCACGTGCCTCCTTCGACCGAATCTCCACCAGTCGATAAAATGCACGCGCGGCGTGGCGGATCGGCGCTCGGAGCGGCAGAGAGAGGACAACGAACCTCGCACAAGGACCTGCAGCATGACGGATTCCCTCGGCTATCGCATGAAGTTCGCGGTGGTCGCGCCTTCGACCAACACCAGCGTCGAGCCCGAATATGCGGCGATGCGGCCGCGTGGCGTGACCAATCATTTCTCGCGCATCTCGATCCCGGACACCCAGGTAACCGACGACGCCAGCTTCATGGTGATGCTGGAATCGATCCGCGCCTCGACCTTCGACGCAGTCGACATCTCGATGTCGATGGCGCCGGGCTGCGTGATCATGGGCATGTCGGCCGAGACTTTCTGGGACGGCGCCGAAGGTGCCGACCGGCTGCACAAGAAGATGCTCGAGCGCACCGGCGGCATTCCGGTGATCATGGGGTCGACCGCAGTGGACGCCGCGATCAAGGCTTATGAGAAGGATCGCGCGCCGATCAAAAAAATCGGCATCCTCACCCCTTATGCGCCAGTCGGTGACGCGAACGTGAAGAAGTTCTTCGAGGACCAGGGCTATGAGGTGGTGAACATCATCGGCCTCAAGTCACCCTCGCCGATGATGATCGCGCATGAGGACAAGCAGAAGCTCAAGCGCACCGCGATCGCGGTGTCCGAAGGCGTCGATGCGATCATCCAGGCCGGCACCAACCTGGCCTTCGCCGAAGTAGCGGCGATGGCCGAATTTTGGCTGGAAAAGCCGGTGATCGCAATCAATACCGCTACCTATTGGCATGCCCTGCGCACGATGGGCATCAACGACCAGATCGACGGCTTCGGCCATCTGCTCGCCAACTGCTAGATCAACAAGGAGGCAGCGTCACGCGATCCTTCCCCGCCAGGGATGAGGTGGCAGGTGCAGCCTGACGGAGCAGGAGGTAACGGCAACATCTGTTGTGCGCCCTCCTCTTCCGTCGCCTTCGGTGCCACCTCTTCCCTAACGGGGAGGATCTTGGCCACTGATGTCGATCGCCCTTAGTAAGGCAATCCGCCAAACGATCCAAAGGAGCTCTCCCATGGAATATGATTACGTCCCCCTGCCCAAGCGGCAGCCTTTGGTCTGGCCGAACGGGGCGCGCGTCGCCCTGATCCTGACCTTCAATCTTGAGACCTGGGACCTCACCAAGGATACCGACAAGCCGTATTACGCCGGGGGCCCTGCGATCCTGCCCGACATCCTGCCCGGCCACACCCCCGACTTTCCGAACTACAGCTGGCGCGAATACGGCCAGCGGGTCGGCATCTGGCGGCTGTTCGACCTGTTCGACCAGATGGGCGTCAAGGCTAGCTGCACCACCAACGCCGTCACCTTCGAACGTCGCAAAGAAATGACCGACGCGGTGCTGGAGCGCGGCTGGGAACTGCTCACCCACAATTGGGAACAGGGTGAGCTACTGACCGACTATGCCAAAGATCCCGCCAAGGAGCGCGAGATCGTGCTGCGCACGCTCGACCAGTTCGAGAAATTCACCGGGCGCAAGTCGAAGGGCTGGCTATCGTCGAGCTTGCGCGGCACGCTGCAGACCGCCGACATCCTCGCCGAATATGGCTGCACTTTCTACTGCGACATCATGAACGACGACCAGCCGTATCTGCTTCGCACCCCGCACGGTCCGATCGTCTCAACGCCCTATTCAAACGAGATCAACGATTTCACGTTCATCACGCGCAAAAATTTCACCACTGACCAGTTCTCGCAGGCGCTGATCGAAGAACTCGACGTGCTGTACGAGGAAGGGGCCACCACCGGACGGATCATGAATGTCGGGCTTCATCCGCACGTCTCGGGCCGCGCGCACCGGATCCGCGCGTTGCGCGAATTCATCGCGCACGCCAAGTCGCTGCCGGGGGTCTGGTGGGCGACCCGCGAGGAAATCGCGGACTGGTATCTCCAGAACCACGAGAGCCATATTCCGGGGCAGCTCGGATGAGTCACGTCGGGGTCCTGCGGGCAGCATTGGCCGCAAGGCCCCGGCGCCTGTTGTCGGTACCAGGCTGCTGGGACGGCCTCACCGCACTGCTGATTGAGCAAGCCGGGTTCGAGGCTGCGTTCCTCACCGGCGGTGGCCTCTCGATGGGCAGGTTCGGCCGGCCCGACATGGGGCTGGTAACGCTAAGCGAAGTGACCGAGACGATCGCGGTGATTCGCGACCGGGTATCGATCCCGTTGATCGCCGACGGCGACACCGGCTTTGGCAATGCGCTCAACATGGCACGCACCGTGCGCGCGTTCGAACGCGCCGGCGCCTCGGCAATCCAGATCGAAGATCAGGGGTTTCCCAAACGCTGTGGCCATATGGCCGGCAAGACGGTGGTGCCGCTGGCCGAGGCGGTCGGCAAATTGAAGGCCGCGCTCGACTCTCGCGTAGAGATGCTGGTGATCGCGCGCACCGATGCGGTTTCGGTCGAAGGTTTCGACGCGGCGATGGAACGCGCCGAGGCGTTTCGCGAGGCGGGCGCCGACCTGGTGTTCGTCGAGGGGCCGCGGACGATGGCCGAACTAGAGGCAATCGCCGCGCGGTTCGCCGATACGGTGCCACTGGTCCATAATCTCGTCGAAGGCGGGGTAACTCCTACCGAAGACGGCGCGGTACTCGAGGCGCTCGGTTTCGCGGTGGCGCTGCACCCGCTCTTGCTGATGCACGGTTTCATCCGTACCGCGCCGAACTGGCTGGGGACGTTGCGCGAGGACCGCGGGACGATCGCGCTGGGCGGCGCCATCGCCCGGCTTCCCGAACTCAACGCGCTGGTCGGGCTGGCCGATCTCGCCGCGCAAGGAAAACGCTATGAATGACGTTTCGCTCGACACCGATTACGCCGCAGCTGGTTTCGGCGGGAAGCTGCCGTTTGGTAAGAAGCCGGTGCTGGTGATCGTCGACGTGGTGATGGCCTATCTCGACCCCGCCTCGCCGCTTTATGCCGGCGTGGAAGCAGAACTCGCCTCCAACGAGCGGCTGGTGATAGCGGCGCGCGCAGCCGGTGTGCCGGTGATCTTCACCAACGTGGTGTACGAACCCGGGATGCTCGATGGTGGTATGTTCGCAAAGAAAGTGCCCGCGCTCAAAGCGTTCGAGCGCGGATCGCCAATGGGTGCGTTTCCGGACAGCCTTCAGCCTGCGCCGGGCGAGATGATCATCTCCAAGCAATATCCGAGCGCCTTCTTCGGCACGTCACTTGCCTCGACGCTGCACGCGGCCGGCTTCGATACCGTGCTGTTAACAGGCTATTCGACCTCAGGCTGCGTGCGCGCCTCGGCGCTCGACGCCTTATGCTACGGCTTCGCGCCATTCGTGATTCGCGACGCCTGCGGCGACCGCGATATCCGGCCGCAGGAGCAGAACCTATTCGATATGCAGGCCAAAATGGCCGAAGTGGTGAGCGAGGCCGAGGCGATCGTACTGATGCAGGGCGCTACTGCCTAAACCCTATTCCTCTGTACCCCGGCGCAAGCCGGGGTACAGAGGGAAGATCAGCTGGCCTGTTTCGTCAGTTCGGCGGCCGACATCCCTGCCAGCCGCCCAAGCGCGGTCGCGGTAAGCAGCCCGTTACCGGCCAGATAGCCCGCCGCACCCTTCCCCGAAATCCCCCGCGCGGCGCCGCCGCCGGCGAACAGGTTGGGCAGCGTCGTGCCGTCGGCGCGTAACACACGTGCCTCGCGGTCGATCGCCAGCCCGCCTTGGGTGTGGAACAACGCGCCGGTCACCTTAGCGGCGTGATAGGGGGGCGCCAGCTCCGGATGGCCGGTGAAGTCGCGACCGAAGCGGTCCTCGCCCTCGCCCCGCACCAGCGTCGCCACATCGGCGAGCGTCGTGGCCAGCGCCGCTTCCGGCAGGCCCGTCACTGCCGCGAGACCTGCGACATCGGCGGCTTCCACCACCGCCCCGGCACTCAGCGCGTTATGATAATCGTCAAACGCCAGCATCAGCGTGTGGCAGCGTTCGTCGAAGATCGACCAAGCGACACCGCCCGGCTGCGCGTTGACCTTGGCTGCCTGCTCCGAATAGCCGGCCGCCTCGTTCGAAAAACGCTCGCCGGCGCTGTTCGCCTGGAAGCCACCTTCCATGATCAGTGGCCACAGGATCGGCACGCCGTGCCCTGCAGCCAGCCCGCCATGGCCCTGATAGGCATCGATATCGGCGACGGCCGCGCCCAGCGCCGCGCCCCAGGCGACCGCGTCGCCACGGTTGCCGGGATGGCCGTGGTACACGGCCCCCGCCATCTCCGGGATATGCTGCGCGACCAACTCGGCATTACCGCCGAAACCGCTGCACGCGAGCACCAAGGCATCACAGCCGATCTCCTCGGTGCTACCGTCGGGCCGAGCGACGCGGACACCGGAGATACTGCCATCTGGCCGCGCAAACAATCCGGTGACCGGTGCTTCGGTGAGGATCGGCGTGCCGACCGCAGCGACCGCCGCCTCCAGACCGGCCATTAATTCGCCGCCGGTGCGATTGGGGGTGCCGTACATCCGCTTGGCGCTATGGCCTGGATAGAGCCAACCATCGGCCAGCGCGAGCGGCACCGAATGCACGTCGCGCAACCAGGCGATGGTCGGTGCGGACAGCTCGGCGAGTTGCGCGGCCATCTCCGGATCGGCGCTGCCCTTAGTCTTGGCGAGGATGTCGGCAGTAAAGCGCGCGGGCGAATCCTCGATGCCGGCAACGACCTGATCCGGGGTGCCGGCAGCGGGAATTAGCCCGGTCGACATTGCCGTCGAGCCGAGCAGCGCGCGGTCGCGCTCGATCACCAGCGCCTCGACCCCGGCATCCGCCACGGCAAGCGCGGCCGATAGGCCGGTGCCGCCACCACCGATGATCACCACCGGAAAATGCAGTTCGTAGCTGCGGCCTGCGTCGGGGAGGATTTCGGCGGTCATGCGGCGGTGTCCATATGCGAGGGATAGGCCCAGGGGCGGCGTTTCTGGTCGGCGGTGCGGAAGGCCCGGATCGCGTCAATCCCGGCCAGCGTTAGGTCGATCGCGTCCCAGCCGTTGCGCAGCATCGCCAGTGCGTCCTGGTCCAGCGTGAAGGCGAACGGCCCCACGCCGGCAGCACGGATCGTGCAGCTCTCGAGATCGACCGTAACCGGGCGGTCCGCGGCGGCGAGCGCCTCGACCTGGTCGCGGGGCAGCTGCGCCGGAACGATGCCGTTTCGCACGCAATTGTTACGGAAGATCGGGTTGAACGAGGGGGCGACAACGGCGCGGAAGCCATATTCGTGCAGCGCCCAAACCGCATGTTCGCGACTGGAGCCGCAGCCAACATTCTCACCGGCGAGCCAGATCTGCGCGTCTCGGCGGATATTGAGGATGAATTCGGGGTTTTCTTCGCGCCCGCCGATCGTGGTGTAACGCCAGCCGGCGAACAGACCGTCGGTCAGCCCGGTTTTGCCGACCGACTTCATTTCGCGGGACGGGATGATGATGTCGGTGTCGACATTGTCGCGGACCAACGGCAGTGCGGTCGCGGTAAGGGTCGAAAAGGCGTCCATTAGTGGGCTTCCGAGAAGGGGGCCAGCAAGCGTGCGTCGGCGATATGGCCGGCGATCGCTGACGCGGCGACCACCTCAGGCGCTGCGAGATGGGTGCGGGTGCCGGGGCCCTGGCGGCTCTCGAAATTGCGGTTGGTCGAGCTGATCACCCGCGCTTGCGGACCGAAGCTCTCGCCACCGGCGAAGAAGCACATCGAACAGCCCGGCTCACGCCACTCGAAGCCTGCGTCAAGGAACACCTGATCGAGTCCCTCAGCCTCGGCCGCAGCCCGCACTGCTCCCGATCCGGGCACGCAGATGGCACGCACGCCGGCGGCTACTTTGTGCCCGCGGACGACATCCGCCGCACGGCGCAGGTCCGGCAGGCGGCTGTTGGTGCACGAGCCGATGAACGCTGCGTCAATCGGCAGCGCGTCGAGCCGCTCGCCCGGCGTCACCGCCATATAAGCCAGCGCGCGGTCGTAGCCTTCGCGGGTCTCGCGGTGGGCGACCGAGTCGAACTCAGGGACGATGCCGTCGACCGGTGCCACCTGCTGGGGACTGGTGCCCCAACTGACCATCGGCGCGACTTCCGAGCCGTCGACCATGACATCGCGATCGAACATCGCGTCCGGCGCGGATTTGAGCCGGGCCCAATCGGCAACGGCCAGATCCCACTCACCCCCCCTGGGGGCGAACGGACGGCCCTTCAGATAGTCGATCACCACTGCATCGGGGGCGATAAGTGCGCCGAACGCCGACATTTCGGTTGCCATGTTGCACAAGGTCAGTCGCCCGGCGAGATCAAGTCCGGTGACCGCCTCACCTGCGAACTCAACCGAAAAACCCGAAGCGCCGGCCGCACCCAGCCGCGCGAGCAGGTGCAGTGCCAGATCCTTGGCGGTAACGCCCGCGCCGAGCGTGCCCCTGACCGTTACCCGCATCGTCCCCGGCTTCTTCACCCGCAGCGTGCCGGTGGCCATGGCGTGCTCGGCCTCACTGGAGCCGATCCCCCAGGCAAGTGCCCCGATCGCCCCTTGCGTGCCGGTATGGCTGTCCGGGCAGACCAGGGTGAGTCCCGGCAGCACGATCGCCTGTTCGGGTGAGATCACATGGCAGATCCCCTGCCGCGGATCGCCGAGGTCGAACAGAGTGATCCCGGCGTCGTGCGCGCCGGCGCGAGTCGCGGTAATGAAGGCGGTGCCGGTCGGCATCTGGGTCACGTCGCTGCGCCCGGGGAGCGTATCGACGATATGGTCCATCGTCGCGAAGACCTGACTCTTGTCGAGTAGCGTGCGCCCCGCCTTCTCAAGTCCTTGCAGCGCCACCCCACCGGTGCGCTCGTGCAGCAACACTCGGTCGATCGCGATCAGGCCGTTGCCGTCGCCCATGTCGGCAACAAGGTGGTCGTCCCACAGCAGCTCGAAGAGGGTTTTCCCGCGCGGCGGTTCCATTGGTTCCATATCTAGGACAAATAGCCTAATCTGCGGCCGCTGCAATACTCGCCTCCGCCGCTTTGATCGGCTAGCGAAAGAGCATGCTCGACCGCACCCAAGCAACGCCGCTCTACCATCAGATCTTCCTCGCGCTGCGCGACGAGATCGTCGGCGGCGCGCATGCTTATGGCAGCACTGTGCCGACCGAGCGCGAGCTCGCCGAACGCCACGGCATTTCCCGGATCACCGCACGACGCGCGCTCGACGAATTGGCCCAGGCCGGCTTTGTCGAGCGCAAGCGACGGGTGGGAACCCGCGTCGTGTTCCGCAGTCCGGTGCGGCCGATCGATGCAGGGATCAACCAGGCAGTGGAGGCGTTGATCGCCTTTGGACGCGAAACTCAGGTGCGCATGCTCGACCTCGCCGAAGAGCCGGCGAGCGCAGCGGTGGCCGAGGCGCTGGGGCTCGATCTCGGCGCACCAGTGGTGCGTGCGGTGCGGCTGCGCTCGCTCGACGATGAGCCGCTCGGGCGGGTGACGAGTTGGATGCCGCGCGAGCATGCGCCGCGGGTCGCATTGGACGAATTGGCGACCACGCCAATGCTAGAGTTGCTACGCCGCGCCGGGCTGACGTTCGGCACTGCGCGGCAGACGATCGGCGCAGGCGTGGCGGATGCGATGCTCGCCGGCCTGCTGGGAATCGAGGCGCGCGCGCCGCTATTGTGGATCGAGCGGCTGGTGCGCGATGCGGATGGGGCGCCGGCCCTGTTCACTCGGGCAGAATATCGCGCAGACCGCTATCGCATCACGCTGGACCTCACCGGCGACGAGGATGCGATAGTGACCCCGGTCGCGGGATAGTCCCCTTCCCCTGCCCGCCGACACCGCCTAAATCGGGCAATGCGCAAAAAATTCCTCGTCTTTCCACTCGTCACCGTGGTGTTCGTCGGCGGTATCCTCACCTGGCTCGCCTGGCCGGACACCGCCAGGCTCGACATTGCGGCGGTTTCCGGCTGGCGGCCGCAGATTACCCCCCCACGCGGGCAGGTGATTCCCACCGTCAAGGTCGCCGATGCTATCGGCTGGCAGCGAGGCGCGATGCCGATCCCAGCCGCGGGCCTGGCCGTACAACCCTTCGCGACGGGGCTTGACCATCCGCGCTGGCTTTACCGCCTACCCAATGGCGATGTGTTGGTCGCGGAGACCAACTCGCCGCCGCGCACCGGCGGCGGGGTCACCGGTTGGGTGATGGGCAAGTTGATGGCCAAGGCGGGCGCCGGCGGCCCCTCGCCCAACCGCATCACCCTATTGCGCGATACGAACGGCGACGGGATTGCCGAGACCCGCAGCGTGCTGCTGACCGGGCTGAACTCCCCTACCGGTATGTTGCTCCAGGGCAAATGGCTCTATGTTGCCAACACAGATTCGCTGGTCCGCTATCCGTTCACCATTGGCGAGACCAAGATCACCGCCAAGCCTGAGCTGATCGTCAAGCTCAGCGGTGGTGGCAACCATTGGGCGCGCAACGTGATCGCCGCGCCCGACGGCAAGACGCTTTACGTCTCGGTCGGCTCATCGACCAACATCGGCGACAACGGCCTCGACAAAGAGGCGTATCGCGCCAACATCCTGCAGGTCTATCCTGAGGCCAAGACTTACCGCATCTTCGCTGCGGGCCTGCGTAACCCTAATGGTATGGCAATCGAGCCGCACTCTGGGCAACTCTGGGCGGTGGTCAACGAGCGCGACATGATGGGATCGGATCTCGCACCCGATTACATGAGCCAGATCGAATTCGGCGACAATTTCGGCTGGCCCTGGTATTATTGGGGCGGCTATCCTGACAGTCGGATTCCGGACGAGGACAAAAATCCCGCGCTGCAAGAATATTCCAAGCGCCCGGATTATGCGCTGGGGCCGCATACCGCATCGCTAGGCCTCGCCTTCTCGTTCGATGCGCGGCTCGGCGGGTCGTTCACCAATGGCGCGTTCATTGGCCAGCACGGATCATGGAATCGCAAGCCAGTCTCAGGCTATAAGGTGGTATTCGTGCCGTTCGGCACCGACGGCTTCCCAGTGCGCGGCGGAAAACCAATCGACGTGCTAACTGGCTTTTTGAACAAGGACGGCGATGCGCAGGGCCGGCCGGTCGGCGTAATCACCGACCAGACCGGGGCGTTATTAGTGGCGGATGACGTCGGCAACATCGTATGGCGGGTGGCGGCGAAAAAATAACGCTTACCGCCGGATCGGGGCAGGCTCCTATTTCAGCAGCGCCGGCCCGTCCTTGGCCAGCTTTGCGCGGATCTTGTCGGCGAACAGCGCCAGGAACGGCGGCAGATCGATCGTGGCGTGGATCTTGTCGTCCATCACCTCGAGCCGGCTGGCAATCGACTGACCCATTGCTTTCACTGTGAAGAACATCGTTTCTCCCTCCCAGCGATGGTCCGCCACCGTACCGCCGGGAATGAAATCGGAGATCTTGCCGATCCCGCGATCGATTTTCGCATGCGCGGCGGCCAGGCCGAGCTGATGGGGGATGTCGACGCTAATTGGCTGGGTCACAGAATTTCCTTCGCGAACAGCTTGCTGTCGTCCGCAAACGCCTTGAACTCGAGCGCGTTGCCGGACGGATCGCAAAAAAACATCGTCGCCTGTTCGCCGACCTGCCCTTTGAAGCGGACATGCGGCGCGATGCCGAACACGGTTCCGGCCGCCTCCAGCCGCTGCGCGAGCCCCTCCCAGTCAACCATCGCCAATACGACGCCGAAATGCGGCACCGGCACGTCGTGTCCGTCGACCGGGTTGGACACGACCCGAGCTGTCGCCGCGGGATCCAGATGCGCGACAATCTGGTGCCCGTAGAGATCGAAGTCGATCCAGCTCTCGGCGCTGCGCCCCTCGGGGCAGCCCAGCACGGCGCCATAAAAATGGCGCGCGGCTGCAAGGTCATGGACCGGGAAAGCAAGGTGGAACGGGCGCAGGGTCATGGCATCTTCATAACCGATTGTCGGCTGCTGCCCATCCCGTCATAGCGAGCCAGTGAGCCGCTATCCCGCCTTCGCCAGCCTAGCGCTCGGCGCCATTGCCGCCTGCGGCTTCGCACCGCTCGAACTTTGGCCGCTCACTCTGCTGGGACTGGCTGGCTGGCTGGCGCTGCTCCACGCAGCGCCCACCCTGAAGGCGGCGCTGTGGCGTGGCTGGCTGTTCGGGCTCGGGCACTTCACGATCAACGGCAATTGGATCCAGCACGCGTTCGATTTCCAGGATACGATGCCACACGCGCTGGGATACCTGGCCGTGGTCGCGCTGGCATTGTACCTGGCGATCTATCCAATGCTCGCCGCCGGGCTGATCTGGCGATTTCGCGGAAAACGTCCCGACGCAGCCTTCGCATTAGTCGCCGGCACGGCCTGGATCACCACCGAATGGCTGCGAGCGGGGCTGTTCACCGGCTATGCCTGGGACCCGATCGGGGTGGTCTGGATTCCTGTGCCTGGCATCGCCCGCAGCGCTGCCTGGATCGGCACCTACGCCCTGTCCGGTACGACCGTGGCGATCGCCGGAGCGCTGACAATGTTGCCGTACCGCCGCTGGAAGATCCCCGCCGGGATCGCGGCGATGCTACTGGTGCTGGCGCTCATTCCGGTCCCATCGCCGGTTACGGCACCAGGCGCGCCACACGTCCGTGTCGTTCAGCCCAATCTCGGCCAGGAAGCGCGCGAATCGGCCGACTACGACCTTAACAACGCGCTGGCGCTCGAACGGCTTTCTGGCCGTCCGGGTCCAATTCCGCGGTTGATCGTCTGGCCCGAGGGCGCGGTGCCCGACGCGGTCGAGGATGGCTATCCGCTACCCTATTATTACGGCGCTGACCCGCTAACTACTCGGGAGCGGCTCGCCTATCCGCTGGGCCCGAGGGATGTGCTGCTGTTCGGCGGCACCGGGCTGTTGTTCGACGCGCACGGCGATATGAACACCGCGACCAACGCGATCTTCGCGCTCGACTATCGCGCGCGCCTACTCGGCCGCTACGACAAAGCGCACCTCGTGCCTTACGGGGAATATCTGCCGATGCGGCCGGTCCTGTCTGCGATCGGTCTGTCACGGCTCGTACCGGGCGACATGGACTTCCGTCCCGGTCCCGGGCCGCTCAACCTCGAGATTCCCGGCTTTGGCGCGGTCGGGATGCAAATCTGTTACGAGATCGTCTTCTCCGGGGAGGTGGTGAATCGCGCGAACCGCCCGGCAATCCTGTTCAACCCATCCAACGACGGTTGGTTTGGCAGTTGGGGCCCGCCCCAGCATCTGGCACAGGCACGAATGCGCGCGATCGAGGAGGGGCTGCCGATCCTGCGCTCCACTCCAACCGGAATTTCCGCGGTGATCGGCGCCGACGGCCGGCTGATCGCCACCATCCCGCACGAGCAGCGCGGCGCGATCGAAGTGCCGCTACCCCCGGCCAACCCACCCACCCTTTTCTCGCGCGCTGGAAACTGGATGGCGCTGCTGGTGACCTTGATGTTCGCCGCGCTGGCAATTGCCATCCGCCGCTGGGCTCGCTAGTGGACATATAAGGAAAGCTTTATATCAGGCATGGCAACGGCCGAAGCTCTCCTCAACCCATTGAGGATATTCAGATGCGTTCCAGTTTTCTCTTCACTTCCGAGTCCGTTTCCGAGGGCCATCCTGACAAGGTCGCCGACCAAATTTCCGATACCGTGGTCGACCTGTTCCTCGGCAAGGATCCCTATGCACGCATCGCCTGCGAGACGCTGACCACCACCAATCTGGTCGTGCTGGCCGGTGAGATCCGCTGCAAAGGCGTCTATGAAAATGGCGAATGGGCCGAGGGTGCGCTCGCCGAGATCGAAGCCGCGGTGCGCCAGACGGTCAAGGAAATCGGCTATGAGCAGTCCGGCTTCCACTGGGAGACCTTTGCCTTCCACAACAATCTTCACGGCCAGTCCGCGGAGATCGCGATGGGCGTCGACGAAGGCGCCAACAAGGACGAGGGCGCTGGCGACCAGGGCATTATGTTCGGCTATGCGACCGACGAGACGCCCGGCTTGATGCCGGCCACGCTCTATTACAGCCACAAGCTGCTCGAGCGCATGGCCGCCGATCGCCACTCGGGTGCCGCCCCCTTCCTCGAGCCCGACGCCAAGAGCCAAGTCACGCTGGAATATGAGAATGAAGTGCCGGTCCGCGCGACCGCGCTGGTCGTTTCGACTCAGCACAAACCCGGCTATTGCCTGCAGGGCGACAACGCCAATCCGGCGTTGTACGAAGAGCTGCGGGCCTATGTGACCGGCGTTATGACCGACGTACTGCCGGACGGGTTTATCGGCGATTCGACCGCAATCTACATCAACCCAACCGGTGCGTTCGAAATTGGCGGTCCGGACGGCGACGCAGGCGTCACCGGCCGAAAGATCATCGTCGACACCTACGGCGGTGCGGCCCCCCACGGCGGCGGCGCCTTCTCGGGCAAGGATCCGACCAAGGTCGATCGCTCGGCCGCCTATGTCGCGCGCTATCTGGCAAAGAACGTAGTTGCCGCCGGGCTCGCCCGCCGCTGCACGATCCAGTTGAGCTATGCGATCGGCATCGCCGAGCCGCTTTCGGTCTATGTCGATACGCACGGCACCGGCACGGTCGAGGAAGCCACGCTTGAGGCAGTGCTGCCCAAGCTGGTGCGCCTGACACCCAAGGGCATCCGCGAGCACCTCAAACTCAACGCGCCGATTTACAAACGCACCGCAGCGTACGGCCATTTCGGCCGCGAGCCCGACACCGACGGCTTCACCTGGGAAAAGACCGATCTGGTCGATGCCTTGAAGGCGGCGGTAGCGTAAGCCTTTCGCCTCCGAACACCAGAAGGGCCGCTGTCGCGAGACGGTGGCCCTTTGCGTTCGGACCGGGCAAGAATTTGTCGCCGTCCACGATATTCCTACCTTCGGGACACGACTAGGCGGCGATGTCCAAGCCGATGACCTGAACATGGGCATCAACGGCGCGCTTGGCGATTTCGTCGTCGCGAATGTAGGGACATCCGCACCTACGAAAATGTCAGCGACTATGTTCGGGATCTGATCCGGCGCGACAAGAGCGGGTCGAAGCCGAGCGCCTCGTGCTGCTCCGAGCCGAACTGACGGCAGCGTTTGCAATGCCCGAATCTGCCTATCAGGTGCTGGATGCGGAGGCAGTAATCGCCCGGAATGCTCGGGCCTGACCGCGTAATGTCCTATCGCATCCAGAAAACCGCCGGTCGACGGATCGATGACAACTAGCGTTTACGCAAGCGACATCGGACGATGCCCCGGGGGGAGCGCTACATCCGGGAGGTGTTCGCCCCGTTCGAGGATATCGCTTCGCGCCGGTTCGCCTGACGAGCGGTCCGCGAGGGACCTCGAAGTCATTGGCTTCTGCTGCCGTTATGAGCGTCACTATATCTACTGGATCTACTGGATCTACTGGATCTACTGGATCTACTGGCGTCTTTAGCAGATAGCTCCGTGGGCATCGTCACGATTCTGCACGAGCGGGTGCATCAAACCGACCGCTTGCGGGACGACGTGGTGAACCGACAGCTTCACTCGAGCGCTTTGCCCTCGCGGCCCGCCAGATCGACCACATATTGCCATGCTACCCGCCCCGAGCGACTCCCCCGCCGGGTCGCCCAATTAATCGCTTCCTGCGCCTCAAACGGCAGGCCGTTGGCCTCCGCATATCCCTTCACGATCGCAACATAGGCCTCTTGGTCGACGACATGAAATCCCAGGCTCAGCCCAAAGCGATCCGCCAGCGCCAGCTGGTCATCGATCGCGTCGCGCGGGTTGATTGCACTGTCCTGCTCGGCGATGTCGCGCGGCACTAGGTGGCGGCGGTTGGAAGTGACCAGCAGCCGCGCATTGGCTGGCCGCGCTTCCGCTCCGCCCTGCAGCATCGATCGCAGCGCGCGTGCATCCTTCGGACTGTCGAACGCCAGGTCGTCGATAAACAAGGCGAAGGCGCGCGGAACGTTCGCAATCACGCCGAACAGCTCGGGCAGGGTCGCCAGATCGGTGGTGACGATCTCGATCAACGCGAGTTTCGTCCCTTCGGCCTGCACCGCGGCGACCGCGCTTTTCACCACGGCCGACTTGCCGGTGCCGCGCGCTCCCCACAGCAAGACGTCCTGCGCGGCATGCCCCGCAGCCAGCCGATGTAGCGTCTCGACCAGCGCGCTCTTCTGCAGCTCGATCCCGACCAGCCGTTCGAGCGGCAACGGCGCGAAATCCCGCGCCGGACTCAGCGCGTGGCCGCGCCACACATAAGCGGGGTACGCGAGCGGATCGGCCGGCACGGGCAGGGGCGGCGAAAGGCGGTCGAGTGCGGCGGCGATGCGGTCCAGGGCGTCCATCACCGACGCCCTAGCCGGGTCAGGCGATCCCGGCAATCAATGCGCGCGCCGCCGCGCCTTCGGTAAAACCGGGTCCGGCGAGCGCTGACTGCGCAACCGCCTTGGCGTCGGCGTCGCGGCCGAGCTCAGCATAGACCTGCGCGAGATGCCATTTGAGCATGGGCTGTCCCTGATCGAGCGCTACCGCTTTTTCGAGCAGTTGGACGGCGCGGTTACTGTCGCCACCGCGATACAGCGCCCAGCCGAACGCGTCGGCCGCCGCCGGATTGCTCGGCGCGAGCTTATAGGCCGCCACCGCATAGGGCAGCGCGTTCTTTACCTCATCCGCACCGAGATAGGCGAAGGCGAGTTCCGACAGCAACGCGACGTCGCGATCGCCGAGCTTCACACGTAGTCCCTCGAGCGTGTCGATCGCCGCATCCCACTGGCCAGCGGCGACCTGCCAGTGACCGGTGAGGCGCAACGCAGCAATGTTGCCCGGGTTTTGCGACAGAAACAGCGCCAGTGTATTGGCGGCCTCGCGCGCGCGCCCGGCGCGGTCGAGCGACTCGACCACGCGCAACATGGTTGGCTCGTCGAAGCGCAGATCGGTGGCTTGGCGATAGGCGGCGGCGGCATCGGCATAGCGATTCTGCAGCATCAAGATGTCGCCGACCAGCACATGCGCGGCGGGCGTTCCCGGATTGGCGGCGACCAGCGCGCTCGCGCGCGATACCGCTTGGGGCAATTGCCCGGCGTCGATCAGACCCTTGATATAGGCGACCTGCGACTCGGGCTGGCCGGGCGCACGGGCGAGCGCTTGGCCGAGCTGAGTGAGGCCGTCGTCTACCCCGAACGGGGTGGCGCCGCCCTTGCCCGCAGCCTGCGCGCGGTCGAGGAAGCGCGCGGCCATCGCGCGGTCACCGGTCTTTTCGAACGCGCGGGCGACCAGGCCAAGGGTATAAGCGTCGGCATCCGGCCGAGTCGCCATCGGACTGAGCACGTCGAGCGCGCCCTTGGCGTCACCCGAGCGCAGCAGCGCGGAGGCGAGCAGCCGCCGCGCAGGCACGTTCATCGATTGTTGGCCGACCAGGGTACCGAAATGGCCGATCGCCTGCTGCCAGTCGCCAGCGGCATAATCGAGCGTGCCGGCAAGCAGTAGCGCACCGGGCAATTGATCGAGTGCGCCGCCGGTCTTGCCGAGCAGCGACCGCGCAAGATCGCTGTTGCCCGCGCGTCCGGCGAGCACCGCCTGCAAATAATAAGCCTGGGGCGATTCGGGCTGCGCGACCAGCGCGCGGCGAGTGGCGCGCAGCATGTCGTTGGTGCGGCCGAGGTCGCCGAGCGTGGCGGCATATTCGATCAGCGCGTCATGGTCGTACGGGTCGCGCTTCAACGCCTGCTCGAACCACGGAACCGCACCAACCAGCCCGAATTGCCCTCGCACTAGCTCGCCGCGCAGCGTCAGCGCTTGGCCGTTGTTTGGGTCGGCCTGGACCGCACGGGTCGCCGCGTCGATCGCCCCGCCGAAATCGACCTGGCTCTGACGCACCCGGCCGAGATCGGTCCAAGCAAAGCTGTTCCCGGGATTGGCCGCGACTAGCTTGGTCAGGATGCTTGCGGCCGCAGCATAGTCGCCCTCGGTCGCGAAGGCGCGCGCCTTCACTCGCGCGGCGTAGCCCGCATAGCGTGGACTCGTGCGATCGGCCTCGGCGAGCGCGCGTTCGGCGTCGCCCTGTAACAGCCACGCCTGGGCATAGAGTTGGTGGCTGCGCGCCGGATCGAATCCGGTATCTCGGGCGCGGTCGAGTTCGGCTTCGGCGCCGATCCCGTCGCCCAGTTCGAGCAGGGTACGCGCGAGGAAGGCGTGAGCGAGGTTCCAGGCCGGATCAGCCGCTGCGGCGATCCGCGCCTCATTACGCGCCGCGGTGATCGCGCCGCCGTCGAAATAATAGACGCTTTTCGCCAGTGCGAGTCGCGCAGCCTCCGCCCCCTTGGGCGGGGACTCGCGCCGGGCAACCAGCACCAGGGCGAATACCGCGAGGAACGCGATCGCGCCGATCGTCGTCCAGAAGCGTGCACGCGGCGGCACGACCGCGCGTGCCGCTGGTGTCTGGGCCGGGGCCTTGGAGGCAACGGGAGTGGCCCGGCGACGGGGGTTAGGCTTGAAGGCCATAGTTCCTCAGCAGATCATACAGCGTGGGCCGGCTCACACCGAGCAGCTTGGCTGTGTTGGAGATGTTGCCGTCGGCGCGCGCGAGCGCGTGACGAATGGCTTTGCGATCGGCGGCTTCGCGCACCGCCTTGAGGTTGATCGGTGAATCATCCGCGGACGGCCCGGCGAGATCCAGGTCGCTAGCCGCGACCAGTTTGGACTCGGCCATGATCACCGCGCGTTTCATGCGATTTTCAAGCTCACGGACGTTGCCGGGCCAGCCCCAGGCGTCGATCGCGGCCAGCGCGTCGGGCGCCAAGCCGGTGACCCCGGTGTTCATCGCTTTGGCATATTTGACGAGGAAATGCCGCGCGAGCAGCCCGGCATCGCCCGGCCGTTCCTTGAGCGACGGAATCCGGATTACGATCTCGGCCAGCCGGTAATAGAGGTCCTCACGGAAGGTGGTGGCGAGCACCATCTTGTCGATGTCCTGGTGGGTCGCGCAGACGATCCGCGTGTCGACCGCGATTACCTTGCGTCCGCCGATCCGCTCGATCACCCGCTCCTGCAGGAAACGCAGCAGTTTCACCTGCAAGGGCAACGGAATGTCCCCCACTTCGTCAAGGAACAGGGTGCCACCATGCGCCTGTTCGATTTTGCCTTCGGTGGTTTTTACGGCGCCTGTGAACGCCCCCTTCTCATGTCCGAACAATTCGGACTCGAGCAATGTCTCGGGTATCGCTGCGCAGTTGATTGCGACAAAATTGCCATTGCGCCTGGGGCTCGCGTCATGCAGCCCTCGCGCAAGCAATTCCTTGCCAGTGCCGCTTGCCCCCAGCAGCATCACCGACACGTCAGCACCTGCCACCCGCTCGATCGTGCGGGTGACCTTGAGCATCTCCGGCGCGGCAGTGATCATCCCGCCGAGTGCCTGCCCGCCCGCCACCTGCGCGAGCCGCCGGTTTTCGGACTCCAGCGCATGTACGTGGAAGGCGCGCCCGACGATCAGCCCCAGCGCGTCGATGTCGATTGGTTTACTGTAGAAATCCCACGCCCCCGCAGCGATCGCGCGACGTGCGCTCTCCCGGTCGCCGTGGCCTGAGGCGACGATCACCTTGGTATCCGGTTTCAAGGTCAGGATCGCGTCAAGCGTGGCGAAGCCCTCGCTCACCCCATCCGGATCGGGCGACAAGCCAAGATCGAGCGTCACCACGTCCGGCTCCTCGGCACGCAGCGCGACGATCGCCTCCTCGCGGTCGCTGGCGACAACGATGTCATAGCCTTCATAGGCCCAGCGCAGCTGACGTTGGAGCCCGAGATCGTCCTCGACGATCAGCAACTTGCCGCGGCTCATGCCGCCTGCTCCAACACATCGCCGGCGCGCGCAGGGGCCAGTGTCACGCTGAACCGCGTCCCCTGCCCTTCGCGACTGGTCACCTCGACCCGCCCGCCCATCGCGATCGCCAGTTGCCGCGCCTCAAACGCGCCAAGCCCGAAGCCGCCGGCCTTGGACGACACGAACGGCCGGAACAGTTGGTCGCGGATGAATCCCGGCGACATGCCAGTGCCGCGATCGATCACCTCGACCGTGACCTCGTGGACGGTTGCGCGGATGTCGATCGTAACGGGCTCGGACGGCGGGCTGGCTTCGGTCGCATTTTGTACAAGATGGCCAAGAATCTGTTCGAGCCGCGCGGGATCGGCGTGGGCGAGCGCCCCACGCATCCCGGTCACCACCACCGGATGCCGCGTGCGATGTCGCAGCGCGACTCGCTCAGCGACCGCCGTCACATCGGCGGCGCGCATCGCCTCGGCGCGACCGCCTTGGTGGTGCGACAGACGGGCGAGCAGGTCGGTCATCCGCCCGGCGGATTCCTTCAGCGTCGCGATCATATCGGCACGGAATTCGGGATTGTCGGCGTGGCGTTCGGCATTGCGGGCGACGAGGGTCAGCTGGCTCACGAGGTTCTTTACGTCATGGAGGATGAAAGCGAAGCGGCGGTTGAATTCTTCGAAGCGACGCGAATCTGCGAGCGCCTCGTGCGCACGCTCTTCGGCGAGGTAACTCGCAACTTGGCGGCCCGCAGTCTTGAGTAGGTCGAAATCCTCCCAGTCAAGCCGGCGGTCAATCGGCGGTCGGGCGAGCAGGATCGCGCCGGCGAGGCTGCCGAAATGTACTAAAGGCACCACCGCCCATGCATCGCGGCGCTGCTGTATCCACAGTGGCGCATCCCCGGGGTCGGCAAGCAGCTCGACGATCCGGCCATCCTGCAATGTACGGGTAAAGCCCTCGTCGACCGGCGCGGCGTCATCGGCGTGCCAGTTCCACGCGGCGCCCGCGCCCAGCCCGGCGCCGTCCGGCACCAGCAGTAACCCGCCTGGCGAATCGACCAGCTCGGCGACTGCCTTGACGATTCGCTCGTCGAGTGCGGCGGCATCCTCGCCCGGGCGGCCGATCGTATCGGTGAAACGCAGCCATTCGTGGCGATAGTCATAGCGGTGGCGGAAGAAATGCTTGGCGACCTTAACCTTCACCCAGGCCCTGGCCCACGGGCTGAGCAGCAGCGCGAGCAAGGCCGCAGTCGACCCAATCACCAACGCCACTTGCGCGGAGCGCGCATGCTCGCCGGCTAACGTGCCGACCGCGCTGGTGGCGAACGCCATCAACAATATATAGGCGCCGATCGCGAGCAGCGAGAGCGACTGATAAGCGACGGTGCGCGACAGCTGCACGGTCCAGCCGCCCTTGCGCTGCAGACCTGCAGCGAGCATCGGTGCGAGCAGCGAGAACAGAATGCCACGGGCGAGTTGCACGCCCACCGGCCAGCCGCCGCCGGCAAAGGCGATCGTCAGCACCACCAGATTGGCGAGCCAGAAGACGCCGAGCGCGGCAGTGACCAACAATATGCCCCCGCGCTGGCTTGAAAAGACCGAGAAGTGGAGATTGTGGACCAGCACCAGCGCGCCAACCGCGACGATCATCCGCAGCACCAGTGCCGCCGCCACCACCGACGTACGCAACGGCCCTGGGTCGAGTGCGGCCTCGACCACCGCCAGCATCGTGCAGGTCAGGATCACCACGATCAACACGCCATGCATCGCGCCGAGCGCAACCCGCTCGGGCGAGGCCGGGCCCCGCCGCAACAGCGCGAGCATGAAGCCCAGCCAGGCCAGATTGCGCACCGCCTCCGCCAGCCGCGTCGCGAGGTCGCCGCCACCGATTCCCGCCACTGCCACCGACCACAATGCGGTCAGTGCGCAGGCTAGCGCCAACGGCCGCGCCGGCACTGGCAGCGCGTCGCGCCGCAACGCCCAGACGCCCAAGGCGCCGAACAGTAAGGCAGCCAGCGCGTGGCTCCACAGGATCAACGAATCCCCACTCATGTTACCGCGCGCCCTCCGGGAAGATCACGACGCGGATCGTCTGCAGGATGATCAGTAGGTCGAGGAACGGCGAATAATTCTTAGCGTAATACAGGTCGTATTCGAGCTTCTGTCGCGCGTCCTCAATCGATGCGCCATAGGGATAGTTGATCTGCGCCCAACCGGTGATCCCCGGCTTGACCATGTGTCGCTCGGCGTAATACGGCAGCTTTTGCTCCAGATCGTCGACGAACTGCGGGCGTTCGGGACGGGGGCCCACGAAGCTCATCTCACCTTTCAGCACGCTCCACGCCTGGGGGAGTTCGTCGATCCGAGTCTTGCGGATAAAGCGGCCGATGCGGGTGATACGCGGATCGTCCTTCTCGGCCCAGACCGCGACCCCCGGAAGCTCGGCGTCTTGCCGCATCGAGCGCAATTTGACGATGTCGAAGCCGACGTTGAACAGTCCGACGCGGCGCTGGCGATAAAACGCTGGCCCCTTGCTGCCGAGCTTGATCAAACAAGCAACGATTAGCACCACAGGGATCGTGGTGATCAGCAGGATCAGGCTGGCGACGACGTCGAACAGCCGCTTGAACATACCCGACAGCATTCGTCCGGACGAAAATCCATCGGAGAAAATCAGCCAGCTTGGATTGACGCTGTCGAGGTCGACCCGGCCGGTCTCGCGCTCAAGGAAGGTCGAAATCTCGTTGACGTGGACGCCAGTGGTCTTGACCCGCAACAAATCCTTGAGCGGCAGCGCGTTGCGGCGCTCCTCAAGCGCCAGCACTACTTCGGACGCGTTGAGCAGCACGACATGATCGGCCAGATTGTAGATTGCATCGCGCGCGATCGCCTCGGGAATCACCCGATTCGCCTCGCTCATACTGACATAGCCGACCACGACAAATGCGGAGCCCGGCGCCGCGGCGAGCGCTTTGAGTCGCTGGGCGCGCGGCCCCGCGCCCAGCACGACGATCCGCCGTTTGAACACCTGGCCGCCAAGCGCCTTGCCGAGCAGAATGCGCAACAGCACCAGCAATACCAGCGAGATCCCCATCGCGTAGAGCAGGTTCGAGCGCCACAGGCTGAGCATCGGCACGATGAAGAACACCGCGCTGAGCAGCAGAACGCCCACCGACACCGCCACCAGCAACCTCGCCACCGCGAAGCGCAGCGATTGTAATGCCTTTGCCCCATACACGCCGACCGAGACCATCGCCGCCTCGACACAAAGCGCATAGCTCACCAATTGCGGCACACGGCTGGCCACTCCCTCGACCCGCATCCCGAGCTGGTCAGCGCGTAGCGTCCAGCCGAGTTCAGCCGATACCATCAGCAGGATGATGTCGAGCACCGCCAGCAGCAATACTGCGTTGGGGACGTAATGTCGGAATAGCCTGATCATATCGTCGCCCTGCCTAGCGCAAGAGTGTAAACAAATCCGACACGTACCCGGTAGGCGGCCAGCGAACCGCAAAAGAATCTCGCGATCGCGACCGGATAAGAACACCGGGCCGGGCGTTCCACCCACCAGCGGGCATTGCGCGGCCTGCGATTCAAGCTATGCGCAACTCACACAGGGGAGATTTCCAATAATGTCGGCATCCAAACCGATCGTCCCTATTATCCTGTCGGGGGGATCGGGCACCCGGCTTTGGCCGATGTCGCGGCCCGAGCGTCCCAAGCAGATGTTGGCGCTGAC
>Ga0233335_1000012_pt1 | contig 101390 bp, 99 predicted proteins | sample GEONDECOMP222_FD_180695 | JGI IMG/M metagenome (GOLD analysis project Ga0233335, IMG submission 180695) | Leaf litter microbial communities from Shasta-Trinity National Forest, California, United States - GEON-DECOMP-222 | ecosystem: Environmental > Terrestrial > Plant litter > Unclassified... | reverse complement strand
CGCCCGAAATAGCGTGGGTTCGGGCCGGCGTGGATCGTGCGGACCGGCACGGTGAACCGCAGCCCGTCGGCCGAGGCGACCTCGCCGCCACCCCAGGCGCGGGTCAGCGGTATCCTGTTATGCGCGGCGACCAGCAGCGCGTTGGCGGTGGTCAGTGTCTCGGCGCGCATGAAGTTCTGCTTCACCCAGCTCAATCGGGACCGGCGTAGCGCGGGCATCTCGGGGCGTAGAAGCGGCTCGAACCCGGTGTTGGTCGCCTCCGCGACAAGCACTGCACAGATCGTCGTCGCTATATCCCCGGCGCGGGCGTTGCCTTCGCTGGCATGCGTGAACGCCGCCCCGAATGCGGTTCGCGCATGCATCTCCAGGATCAGTTCGGGAAGGTCCAGCTGCGGCAGCCGTGCATCGATCGCCTTGTGAAGATCGGTGAGGCTGAGGGGTTCGTCGATCTTGTCGAGCGGCGCGATCGACAGGTCTGCACCGCTCGCCGTCCTGGTGATGGTCACGGCATCATTATCCGGTACACGCGCGGCTGTCTGGCGATAGGCGAGATCCAGGCGCGCGGACAGTTTGGCAATTTCCTCGTGCGGGCGACCGCCACGCCGACCGTGCGGCACACCATCGGCCGCGCCGCTTCCCAGGCGGTTCCCGTCAGCAGGCCTTTGCGTGGGTCGGCATAGCGAAGCGAGCGAACGGGAAAGACGTCGCGGCGACGAATGGCGCGGCGTAGCCGGTCGAGCGTGCAAAGCCGATATCCGGTAAGATCGAACGTGCCGTCATCGGTCTTCAACTGACGGCCCCAGGCTTTGGGGGCGAATGCGGTCGGCACCGGACCCCGGCGCTTTTCGCCCCGGTGAACCCTTCGCAGATGATCGACCGCATCCAGCAACGGCTGCCCCGCGGGTGCCGCTGCGAGATCGAGCCCTGCAAGCATTTTTGGTAGATAGCGCATTGTACCCGTCTGCTGACGCAGCTCGACAAAGTAGCTCTCGTCGGTCGGCCGGGCGAGCAGGTTCACCTGGGCGACGGCGTCGGTCAGCGCTGCCCGGTCGACCAGCGCGAACACGGCCGCTCGCACCTCCGTGTCGGCGATACTGTTATCGAGCAGCACGGCACCGACATCTCGAAGCCGCAGCGACGCGGCGTCGAGATCGCGCAGTGATCGCATCCGCGCCTCCTTCGCGTTGATGCGTGCGTTGGAGAACATCCTGGTCGACACGGCATCGAACAGGTCGATGACATCGTCACTGGCCGATGCTTCAAGGGTGCGAATGAAGGCGACCAACGTGGCCGCGCGCCGATCGTCGGGAAGGCGGGCCACGGCCTGCGCTCTTGCAGCGCTGGCAAATCGGGCGAGGGCAGCGGCCTTGCCGGGCGGCACGCGGTCGAGTTCGGGCAGGCCTTTGGTGAGCACGCGGATCTCGGTCAGTCGGTCGATGGCGCGGCTGATTTCGGGGCCGCTTTGCAGATATGGCCCGTCACGCAAGCGATCCAGCGGGCTTTGCCGTCCGTCGCCGGTAACAGCGACGAGCGTATCGAGCCGGGTGCGTTGCTCTGGTGTCAGCCTGGCGACCAGACGGCGGTGGACGTGCGCGGCGACCCGCGTGCGGACCCGTGCGATATCGCGCTCGAGGACCGACAGACCCGGCAGAATCACCTTGGATTCGAGCAGCCATGTCACTGCTGCGTCGAACAGCACCGAAGGCCGATCGGTGCCCGTCCAGCACAGGGCATACAGGAAACGGTGCAGCCGAAACGCGACGCCGGGATCGGAAAAGACGCGGTAGCCATAATGGTCGCGGATGCGCGGGCCGTGTCGCCATCGCCCCTTGGTCGCGCAATACCGCGCCATCAGTTCGGCCGTTTCGTCGATCGCCAACTGGCGGCCGGCAAACCGTGTCACCGATGCCGGTGTCAGTGCTGGATCTTCGAGAAAAGTGCCGAGCAACCGCAGGGAGCCAAGCTGCACCGCCACGCCGAGCCGGTTGTGATCACCGCGATGCGCGCCGATGAACGCCTGGTCCGCGTCGTCGAGATGAAAATGACGCGCGAGCTGTTCCGATGTCGGCTCGCCCGCGAAGCAACCATAGCGCAGTGCCTGGTCGTCCGAGAGAAAGCCGACCGGCACCGCTCCGACTATGCCGCTATCTTGGACCGTGCCCCACGCTTGCCCAGCAGCTCGCTGGCGCGCTCCCGCGGCCGACCCTCTGCATCGACATACGCGTAGAGCGTTGATACCGACATGCCGAGCTGGACCGCGACATCGCGCGCTGCGTTGTCGCGGTCTGCCATCATCGCCATTGCCGCCTTCAGCTTCTGCTTCGTCATGATCCGTGGCCGTCCGCCCGACCGCCCACGCGCCCTGGCTGCGGCGAGCCCAGCCATCGTGCGCTCATGGATCAGGTCACGCTCGAACTCGGCAAGGGTCGCGAAGATGCCGAACACCAGTCGGCCCGTAACGGTCGTCGTATCGATATCACCAGTCAGCACCTTCAGTCCGACGCCGCGCTTCTGCAAATCGCCGACCAGCCCGACGACGTGGGGCAGTGACCGCCCTATCCGATCGAGCTTCCAGACGACGAGAGTGTCGCCGTCACGCATAATATCGATGGCCTTGTCGAGCCCGGCCCGTTCGGTCGCCCGGCCCGAACACACGTCGTCGAAGATCCGGTCGCATCCGGCCCGATCCAGCGCATCACGCTGGAGATCGAGATTCTGTTCGCCCGTCGACACCCGCATGTATCCGATCAGCATCGACGTACGTCCCCCTTCCCATCAATTTATCGATGGATGGGTTTATCGGCCACAGGTTTCTGGACGGGTAGATGTGAGATTATGGGCCTTCAAGCTGCACGCTCTTGATCGTCGGGGTGGCTCGTATCAAACCGGGGTTTGTTGGAGCCGCTGGATCGGCAGCTCGCGCCCAAAAGCAGACGTCTCAGCGCTCACGTCGCGCGTGTGCACCCGGCTGATCCTGCTTGTCTCAAAGCAACCCGCAGGCGGCTTGTATCGTGATGTTGGCGGCAGGGTAATACTGTCCTAGACTGCCGCTGGCGCTGTAAACTGGAGAACTGAAAATGCGGTTGGTCCTTTCCGTCGCTATGCTGGTGTCCACTCTCGTTGCCGTGGGTGAGGCGAAGGCGCAAACGGAATTGCGGGCGAGTGTCGATCTATCTGAGTGGACGCGATCGCAGAACTTGGTGCTCAACCTCGCGACCGGCAGCTATGTCGTAACGCCGCCAACCGAGGGCTGGCCCGAGGCGAGACCGCAGCCTGTAGAACGGCGAGGGCGATTGGCGGGCGAGAACCTGCGGATGACACGCGCTCTTGCTGAGCAGGCGTTCAAGAGCGGACTGACTGACAAAGAGTGTGAGGCTAGGAAGGGTCCCGGCGACGATATAGTCACCAGTAACGCGGTTGGCCCGATGGAGTTGATGCTAACCGATGGTCGCGTCACGCAAACATCAGCGCAAACCAGATGCCGAACCAAGGCAGCCACCGCCTTATTCAGTTATATAACCCGCTTATTCGATCATCGCTCGCCATAAATGGGCAGCGCTACGGTGCGTTATGCACGAGCAAGCAACGCGCACTTCCGGCTACCGCAAACGTCCGGTAACCTCCACCTATTGCCGTTCCGGAAGGTGCGCCGGGAAGAGGCGGACGGCCTTATGTAGGTTTTCTGTTCCGCTGCTACTCACCCCCCGCATCCGACTGCGTTACCGTACCGACCCGTCTTATAAGAGGAGAGGCAGCCTTCGGCTTTTTGGTCCGGTGATGAGCACCGGTCGACAAAACCGGAGGCTCACGATGCGCACCTCAGCCGCAGCTCTCGAACTCGATTTCACCGAACCGTCGATCACCGCTGCCAAGGCGGTCGCCGACACGATCGCCAGGAACGGATCCCTCCAGCGCGACACGCTGCTATGGGTCATGGAGCAAGCCTATGGCGGATCATCGGCTGACGGTCGCTGGTCGCTTCGCGACGCCTATGACATGCTCGAACTGGCCGAGGTCATGTACCTCGCAAAGGCCGACCTCCCCGCTGACATTGGCGCCTGCCTCGCGACGCTCACCGATCTGGTCGCCAATCTACCGACCCACACGGTTCGCAGCGAAGAGCAAATCGAGCTCCAGCAATTCTCGACGCCGGCGCCAATCGCGTATCTCGCCGCACTGGCGGCCCGGATCGTGCCCACGGATCTGGTGCTCGAACCGTCTGCCGGCACCGGTCTCCTTGCGGTTTTTGCGCAGCGTGCCGGCGGCCGCCTCGTCCTCAACGAGATCGATCCAGCCCGCGCCGGGATGCTCGCAGCCGCCTTCCCGGGCGTGGCCGTTACCCGGCATGACGCCGAGCTAATCCACGATCTGCTGTCGCCGAACGTTCGGCCGACGGCTGTCCTCATCAACCCGCCCTTCTCACGCAGCATCGGTCGCCACGCCGATCCACTTGCTGCCTTCCGGCATCTTCACGCCGCCCTTATACGCCTCGGCGCAGGTGGCCGCTGCGCTGCAATCCTTCCCGATCGTGTCGACACCTCTAGCCGGGCCTGGGCCAAGGCAACCGAGGGCTGCGCGCTGACGCTGCACCTCGAGCTGCCGGCGAACGCCTATGCCAAGCATGGCACCAGCCAATCTGTGAAGATCATGGTGCTCGAAAAAGGCACCATCGGTCACGCCGAGCTGATCCGGTGCGGTTCGCTCATCGAGGCGCTCGCTGCGATCGCGGCCCGCGCTGTCTCCCCCGCACTAACTGACACAACTCGCGTGTCGGCCCCGCAGCTCTCCCGCCCAAGCGGGCGTGGCTCGCTGCTAGGCGGCCTCGCCAGCAAGCCGCGCCTTGCCGCGCCAATGCCCAAATCTGCCCAGTCGCTCGTCGCGCGTCCGATCGACTACACCGTGTTCGCCGAGCCGGTCCCGACCGGCGAAGCCGTGGGCGTTTACCTGCCCCACCCGGCCTAGTCGCATCGCGATCCCGTGCGCGTCCGCACATCCGACCGCGCTGGTGGAGTCGATCGCCATGGGCTCGATCACCGCGCCGCGGCCGTCCTACGTCCCTACCCTCTCGCAGTCCGTCGTCGACGCGAAGACGCTCTCGGACGCCCAGCTCGAGACGCTGATCTATGCCGGCGATGCTTTCGAGCGCGACATACCCGGCCTGTTCAACGCGATCGAAGAGGGTCTGTCGCTCACACCCGACGAGGATGGCGGCGCCTATCGAACCGGCTTCTTTCTCGGCGACGGCACTGGCGCCGGCAAGGGACGTCAAGTCGCCGCAATCGTTCTCGATCAATGGCTGCGCGGTCGCCGCAAGCACATCTGGATCTCGAAGACGGAGACGCTGCTCGAGGATGCTCGCCGCGACTGGACCGCTGTCGGCGGTCTCGCGCTCGATATCCAGCATCTCAACCAGTGGAAACTGGGTACTTCGATCGGCGCTGCTGAAGGCATCCTGTTCCTCACCTATGCGACACTGCGCTCCAACCGCGGCGACAAGGGCACCCGGCTCCAGCAAATCCTAGACTGGGTCGGTGACGACTATGACGGCATGGTCGTGTTCGACGAGGCGCACGAGATGGCCGGTGTCGCAGGTGGCGAAGGCCGCTTCGGCACCAAGGACGGTTCCGATCAAGGCATCGCCGGCGTCCGCCTGCAGAACCTCCTGCCCCGCGCCCGCGTCCTCTACGTCTCCGCGACCGGGGCATCCGACGTCAACAATCTCGCCTACGCGACCCGGCTTGGCCTGTGGGGTCCGGGCACGGCGTTCGCCGATCGCAAAGCGTTCGTCGAATCCCTGCGCCGTGGCGGGATCGCGGCGATGGAGCTGATCGCCCGCGACTTGAAGATGCAGGGGCTTTATGTTGCCCGCGCGCTGTCCTTCGCCGGCGTCGAATACGATATCCTCGAACACAAGCTCACCCTCGACCAGATCGAGGTGTACGACGCCTATGCCGATGCGTGGGCGATTATCCACGCCAACTTGCGCGCCGCGCTGGACGCGACCCGCATCACCGACAGCTTCTCGAACGACACCTACAACAGCGGCGCCAAGGCGGCCGCACTGTCGATCTTCGAGTCCACCAAGCAGCGCTTCTTCTGCCAACTGCTGATCGGCATGAAGCTGCCGGCTCTCGTCCCCGCGATCCGCGCCGACCTCGCGCGCGGCGAGAGCATCGTGGTCCAGCTCGTTTCTACCTCCGAGGCGCTGCTCAACCGGGCACTCGCTGCCCTCACCATCGAAGAGCGCGCCAATCTCGACATCGAGCTTTCTCCCCGCGAGTTCGTCATGTCGTATCTGACCGCCGCCTTCCCGGTCCGGCAGATGAAAACCTATGTCGATGACACCGGCAAGACCCGCTCCGAGCCCATGTCGGACAAGGATGGCCGTCCCGTCTTCAGCCAGGAAGCGCTCGACATGCGCGACGCCCTGGTCGAGCAGCTTTGCGCTCTCCCGGTCGTCGGCTCCGCCCTCGATCATATCATCGGGCATTTCGGCACCGATGCCGTGGCCGAGGTGACGGGGCGCAGCCGCCTCATCATCATGGACGCCCATGGCCGCCAGCGCGTCGAAAGCCGCAGCCCGCGTACCAACCTCGCCGAGACCGACGGCTTCATGCGCGGCGCCAAGAAGATCCTGATTTTCTCCGATGCTGGCGGTACCGGCCGCAGCTATCACGCGAGCCTGACGTGCGAGAATCAGTCGCGGCGCAACCACTACCTGCTCGAGCCCGGCTGGCGCGCAGACGCCGCTATCCAGGGCCTCGGCCGCACGCACCGCACGCATCAGGCGACCGCGCCGCTGTTCCGGCCGGTGTCGACCGATTGCCGGGGCGAACGTCGCTTCATCTCGACGATCGCGCGCCGGCTCGACAGCCTTGGCGCGCTCACCCGCGGCCAGCGCCAAACGGGCGGACAGGGCCTGTTCAACCCGCGCGACAACCTCGAAAGCGACAATGCCAAGGAGTCGCTTGAACAGTGGTTCCGGCTGCTTGCCGACGGCAAGCTACGCTCCACTACCCTCGAGCAATTCCAGGAATTGACCGGGCTCGAGCTGGAGGGCGAAGGTGGCGGCCTGAAGGAGGAACTGCCGCCTATCCAGCGCTGGCTCAACCGGATCCTCGCGCTGCGCATCGCTCTTCAGAACGCGATCTTCGACGAATATCTCGGCCTGATCGAGGCGCGTATTGAGGCGGCGAAGGAAGCCGGCACGCTCGATCTTGGCGTCGAGAGCATCAACGCCGAGCGCATCACCATCCTCGATCGCACCATCATCCGGCGCGATCACACCAGCGGCGCCGAGACCGAGATCCTCAGGCTCGAGACCGAGGAACGCTACAAGCCGCTCGCACTCGACCGCGCGCTGCGCGTTCTTGGCGACGACGCCCGCCCGATCGTCAACCGAAAGTCGGGCAAGGCCGCGATCCGGTGCAGCACCTATTCGCTGACCGACGAAGATGGCGAGATCGTGCGCCGATACGAGTTGGTCCGCCCGATCCGCACCGAGCGGATGCGCCAGGACCTCCTTGCCGAGACGATGTGGGAGGAGGCTAGCGAGGAGGAGTTTGCCGCGCTGTGGCAGGCCGAGGTCGAGGAGATGTCGGGTAAGACCCGCACCAGTACGCTCTACCTCGTCACCGGGCTGCTCTTGCCCGTCTGGGACCGCCTGCCCGACGACCACGTCCAGGTCTGGCGCCTCAACACCGATGACGGCCAGTCCATCCTTGGCCGCATCGTGCCGGCCCCTCTCGTGTCAAAACTCGCGGCCGCCTTCGGCATTGCCGCGACCATCACCCTCTCCAGCACCGAGACCGCCAAGCACGTCATGGGCACCGGTGAGATTGCGGCCGTGGGCACCTACCGCCTGAAGCGCAGCCTGGTCGCCTCCCAGCAGCGCCTCGAACTGCTCGATTGGCCGCACACGCGGCTCGCCGAGCTCAAGGCGGCCGGATGCTTCACCGAGATCATCCAGCACAAGACGCGGATGTTCGTCCCCGTCGCGACCGCCGCAGCCGTAATCGACCGCATCACCGCCTGACCGGTACCGGGCTCTCTCCCCGATCTTCAAAGGGAGGGGAGGGAGCCTTCGGCTTTGTGAGCTTGATGAGCAGGCTCGCGTGACCGTCGGACAACGGCGCGCTTATCCCCGAATGGAGTATGACCGATGATCCAGTCCGTGAAGGTCAAGAACCTCTCGCTCTCGAAGGACAACGTCCGCAAATCCAACCGCGATGCAGGGATCGATACCCTCGCCGCCAACATCGCAGCCCAGGGGCTGTTGCAGAACCTGATCGTCACCCCGCTCAAGAAGGCGGGTACGTTCACCGTGAAGGCAGGCGGTCGCCGCTTGCGCGCGCTCCAGCTCCTGATCGAGCAGGGCACCCTCCCCGCTGACCACACCGTCCCGGTCCTCGTGCTGAGCGACGACGACAACTCAATCGAGGCGAGCCTCGCCGAGAACTTCCAGCGCGTGCCGATGAATCCGGCCGACGAATGCACCGCGTTCAATTTCTTGATTCAGAAGGGCATGACGGCCGAGGACGTCGCCAAGCGCCAGGGCGTCACCACCCGCTTCGTCGAGCAGCGCGTGCGCCTCGCCGAGCTGGCGCCGTGCGTCTTCGAGGCGCTCGCAGCCGGCGAGATCACGCTCGGCGTCGCGCAGGCTTACGCCGTCACCACCGACGTCGACCGCCAGGCCCGCGTGTTCGCCCAGATGAGTAGTGCTTACTATGGTGACAATCCCGACAATATCCGCCGCGCCATCCTCAACGGCACCGTCAAGGCCAACGATGCCAAGGCCCGCTTCGTGGGGCGTGAAGCGTATGTCGCCGCAGGCGGCCGCATCGAGGGCGACCTCTTCGCGACCGAGGGCGACGAGAACTGGATCGACGTCGACGTGATCGAGACGCTCGCGGTCCAGAAGCTGGAAGCAGCCGGGGCCGAGCTGGCGCAGGCCGAGGGCCTCGCCTTCGTCACGCCAATCGCGGCGACACACGTCCCCTACGACCTCGAGCGGCAGCTCCACGAATTTCATGCTCCCACACGCCCCCTCACCGAGGAGGAAACCGCGCGGATGCAAGAACTGTCGAGCGAGAACGACGCGCTGGTCGCCCAGCTCGAGCAGGAACTCTCCGAAGGCAGCGCCGAGGCCGAAACCGCCGAAGCGCGTATCGAAGCGATCGAGCGCGAGTTGGACGAGATCGACGACGCACGGCACGACATCGATCCCGCGCTGAAGGCGCAGATCGGCACGTTCGTCTATATCGGGGGTGACGGCGAACCCCGTGTCCACACGCGCCTGTTCAGCGAGAAGCCGGTCGTCGATCCGAACGCCCCGCCCAAGGCACCGGGCGGCACGACGGGCGAAGGCGATGCGGGCGACACCGAGCAGGGGCCGAAGCTCAGCGCTACGCTGATCGACGAGCTGGCGACCCAGCGTCGCCAGATCCTCGTCGCCCACATCGCCAGCGACCCCGCGATGGCGCTTGACCTGACCATCTTTCTGATGGCGCAGAACGTCGTCTTTGAGCAGAATCACATCCCGAACCACTCGACGCTCAAGTCGGGCTCTGCGGGCTTCCCGATCTTCAGCTTCCGCGACGAGGGCTCGATGGCGTCGCAGACCATCGACGATCAGCGGCAGCGCCTGGACACGAGCTGGGCCGGCCACAAGATCATGACCGAGCGGTTCGACGCCTTCCGCTCGCTCGATGACGAGGCCCGGGGCGCATGGGTGGCGTTCTCGATCGCGCGCACGCTGGAGCCCACGCTCAACGTCGCCGAGGGCTACCGCAGCAACGGCTTCCACGACCATCTCGGCCGCCTCCTCGACATCCAGGTCGAAAATTGGTGGCGTCCGACGGCCGAGAACTTCTTCGGCCGGGTCAAGAAGACCGTCATGCTCGACGCGCTCGAGGAGATTGGCGGCCCGATCCTGCGCGGCCGCTACAAGGACGCCAAGAAGGGCGACCTCGCCGGCACCTGTGCCTCGCTCTGCAACGGACAGGGCATCGTCGAAGCGGAGATCCGCGAGAAGGCGACGGCCTGGTTGCCCGAGGCGATGCGCTTCGACGGCATCGAGAAGCCGGCCAGGACGCCGCTGCGCTCCGCCTTCACCGAAGAGGTCGACGACACCGATCTCACCGAGGAAGAGGATCGCGATGAGGACGGCGACGACGCGATCGCGCCCGAGGAGGACGATGACCACGGGTCCGAGGATTTGAGCCAAGCGGCCTGACGCTGGCTCGCACATTTCGAGGCGACTGGGGGCGGCACTCTTCGCGGAGTGTCGCCCCTCTTTTTGTGACCCGCCACCGCCCCTGAGAGGGGAGGATGCTCACGCGGGTTCGCCTCAGCGAGATCAGGAGAACAACCGTGGCAAAGACCACCGATAAACCGTCGCCTGCCGACATCATCACCAACACCATTATCGACAAGCTCGAGGCCGGCGTGCGCCCTTGGGTGAAACCGTGGCGCCCCGGACTCGGGGGCCGTCCGCTACGCGCGACCGGCGACCCCTACAAGGGCATCAACTGCTTCTGGTTGTGGCTGTGCGCCGAAGGCGCCGGCTACAACTCGCGCACCTGGATGACGTACAAGCAGGCGCAAACCCTTGGCGGCCAGGTCCGCGAGGGCGAACGCTCCCAGATCGCCATCTTCTACAAATCCTATAGCAAGACCGTCGAATCCGTCGTCACCGGCGACGCGATCGACGAGACGCGCCGCGTGCTGCGCTCCTACGCCGTGTTCAACTGCGATCAGATCGACGGCCTATCTCCGGACTTCTACCCGAGCCCGGTCAATGTCTTGCCTCCGGCCGACACACTGCCCGATCGCGCGCAGCGTTTCGTGGATGCGCTGCCGGCAACCGTCCACATGCGCGGCGATCGCGCCTTCTACGACCGCACCGCCGACAGCATCACCATGCCTCCGGTCGAGCTGTTTTCCTCGCGCGCGTTTTTCGCGTCCGTGCTTGCTCATGAGGCCGGTCATTGGACCGGCCACCCCGACCGGCTCGATCGCCAATTCGGCAAGCGGTTCGGCGACGATGCCTATGCTTTCGAGGAGCTGTGTGCCGAAATGACCTCCGCACTGCTTGGCGCAGATCTCGGCCTGCCGACCTCGCACCTCGACGATCATGCCGCCTATATCGGCTCGTGGTTGAAGGTCCTGCGCAAGGATAGCCGAGCGATCATGACCGCTGCCGCCAAGGCCGAGGCCGCTGCCAGCTATCTGCTTCGTGCGACGGGGCTGGACGTCTCGGCCGAGCCCGAGGAACAGATCCGTGAAGCGGTATGATCGCTCCGGCCGCCCTCCCCGGCCTCGGCGCTTACCGGCCGCTTCGTCGTGGCGTTCAGTAGCGGCAAGGACAGCCTTGCCGCCCTCCTGCACCTCCTCTGCCTCGGCGTGCCGGCGCACGCGATCGAGCTGCATCACCATGATATCGACGGCCAAGGCCCGACCTTCATGGATTGGCCCTGCACGCCGGCCTATGTTCGCGCGATCGCCGATCATCTCGGCATCGTGCTCTACGTCTCGTGGCGCGAAGGCGGCTTCGCGCGCGAGCTGGCGCGCGACGACGCGCCAACCGCTCCGATCGTGTTCGAGACGCCGAACGGGATCGGCCGTGCCGGAGGCAACGGCTCTACCGGCACGCGCGGGCTTTTTCCGCAGACGTCCCCCGACCTTCGCGTGCGCTGGTGCAGCCCCGCGCTGAAGATCGACGTCCTCGCGGCCGCGATCCGCAATCAGCCGCGATTCCATAGCGGCCGCACGCTGGTCATCACCGGCGAGCGCGCCGAGGAAAGCCCGTCGCGCGCCCGCTACGCCGCGCTAGAGCTGCATCGCACGCCTACCCTCACGCGCGCCGTCGACCATTGGCGTCCGGCTCATGGATGGACCGAGCGCCAAGTCTGGGACGTGCTCTCGCGATCGGGAATTAGGCCCCATCCGGCCTACGTCCTGGGATGGGGCCGGCTGTCGTGTCGCGCGTGCATTTTCGGCTCACCGGACCAGTGGGCGACGCTTCGGCTCGTCTTCCCGTCGGCCTTCCAGCGGGTCGCCGCCTGCGAGGCGGCGAGCGGAAAGACGATTCACCGCGCGCTCAGCGTCACGCCGCTCGCCGATCGCGGTACACCGTTTCCGGCTGCTATGCTCCACCCCGACGAACTCGCCCAGGCCGACGATCCGGCGTGGCGTCTCTCGATCCTGGCGGATCCTTGGACGCTCCCTGCCGGCGCCTTCGGCGACCATGCAGGTCCGCCATGACAAACCCTACACTCCGCCTCGACCTGATGGCGCTTCTCGCTCCCGCCCGCAGCGACCGGATGTGGGAGGCCGAGAAATCTGGATGGCGTTGCTACGTCATGGGCAATGACCGTTCCACCTACCGTCGTGACAGCAAGCTGCGCACGGCATGGCAACGCGGCTACGACGCGGCCTCCCGTTCTGGCGACCCCGCGAGCCTAACGCTGTGACGTTCAGCCTGCCAACGGAGGAGAGGAAGCCTTCGGCCTTTTGAGCGCGCCCTGGCGCTCAGGAGGTTCGTCCGATGCTCTACGATACGATCTACCGCCACAATCAGGCGCTCTCCCCCGCGGGACTTCAGACGCTGCCCGCCGCGCTCCACGCCCTCAATGCCGCGGTCGACGACTGCCGGCGCGCCGGCAAGCCGCTCGACCGGGACGCCGCGGTCCTCCTGCTGATCCGCAACCTGGCCGACGTTGCCGACCGCGACGCGCCCAGCGCGAACGATCTACGCCTTCGCTGCGCCGAGGAGCGCAATGCGGCGATCGCCGCCCCGGCCCTGCTCGACATCGCCGGCAACTCGGTTGCCGGCGAGCCTGCGGCCAAACGCACCTTCCACTATCAGGCACGTCGCGCGCTCGCCCGTCTCGCCGAGGCGATCGGGCTCGATCCGGACGATGCCTGCATCAATACGGCGATGGGCCGCGACGACGACGAGGGCACGACGGAGCTGCGCCATGCGGATCTGTCGATCCGCGTCGTGCCGCGCAGCTTCCTCCCCGACAGCGAGATCACGTTCAATCGCTGCCGCGCCGGTGACCACGCGGGACAGGTCCACCGTGCGCCGATCGCCGAGTTGCTGGACGCCCCGGCGTTCCAGCGTCGTCTCACCGCCACCATCGGCATGGGCGCTCCACGCCTCGCCGCTGCCGCCTGATCCCACCAAATCCGGAGAACCGTCATGGGTTGGCTCTTCATGCGCGATATCGGCGGCTACGCCGTCCCGCGCTCCTATCTCGACAATCAATTCACCTACGCGCGTGATGATCACCGTCTCACCGTGCTGGCCTCGTCAATGGTCGCGTCGACCTATTACGCCGCGTGCGAACGCCTTGAGGCGAACGGCGATCGCCAGGTCTTCGCCGTCGTGTGCCTCACCAAGCACAACCCGCGATCGACCGACGGTCACGTCTTTGGGTACAAAGACATGACCGAGCATATGGGGCCGTGCGAAAGCGAGTGCCCAGCGGCGATCCTCGACGAGCTGACCGCGACCGACAGCGAGTACGCATTGGATTGGCGCGCGCGCTGCCGCGCTAATCTCGTCGCTCGAAAGCTCGAGCAGGCCAAGCCAACTCCGAAGCCGGGGCAGACCATCATCTTCGATGAGCCTATGCGCTTCAGCGACGGCAGCGACCGCGCCCGCTTCGAGGTGGTCGCCAATCCGAAGGGTCGCACTCCGCTGTTCCGCGATCCCGAGACCCGTGCGATCTGCCGTATCCCGGCTTTCCGCAAGCGGGCCTATCGTATCGTCCACGCCGCGATCGTCCCCAAGGACGCGGCCAATGGCTGACCGCCCGCCCGTGATCGCCGCTTGGGGTGCCGGCGTCGATTCTACCGCCATGATCGTCGAGCTCGCCGAACGCGGCGAGCCGATCGACATGGTACTCTTTGCCGACCCCGGCGCCGAGAAGTCGCGGACCTATGCTTACATCCCGATATTTCGAGCCTGAATGGCAGAACGCGGCATCGCGTCCGAAATCGTCCGCTACCAGCCCCGCAATTTCAAGCATTGGCCGCCTTATGCAGGCATTGCCGAGAACATGCTGACCAACGCCACGTTGCCGTCCGTGGTGTTTGGTGGGGGGTCCTGCTCGCAAAAATGGAAGGCGGCCCCGCAGGATGCGTGGACCGCCACCTGGGAGCCGGCGCGGCGCTGCTGGGATGCAGGTGGCCGCGTCGTGAAGCTGATTGGCTACGATGCTTCGGGCCGCGACACGCAGCGTTACCATCACGCGATCGGGTGCGAGGATCCTCGCTACGCCTATCGCTATCCCCTGCGCGAATGGGCATGGGGCCGCCCGGAATGCGAGGCGCGCATCGCGCGCGCCGGCTTGCCCGTCCCGCCGAAATCGAGCTGTTACTTCTGCGGCAGCATCAAGCCCGACGAAGTGCTCGAGCTCTCGGTTCCTGAGCTGCGCGTCATCGTGCTGATGGAGGCACGCGCCAAACCCCGCCTCCGTGCCGTCGACGGCCTGTGGCGCAAGCCGGTGCTCGGCCGTCGCGGTGCGACGCCTCGTCCCGGCAGCATTACCGAGTTCATCCGTGAGCGCGGCCTGCTTCCTCCCGCCGAGGTCGATCACATCATCGAGACAGCGCCGACCGCGCTCCTCGATTTCCAGACGGCACAGGCCGCACTTCCCGCCGACCAGCGCGCCCCGCTGGCCCGCTGGCTCGACGACTTCCATCGCGCAGCCGCTGCGCGACTTCCATCGCGCAGCCGCTGCGCTCGAAAGGAGCCCCGCCCATGCCTAACCCGATCATCAAACAGTTCGTCGTCGAAGGTAGCAGCGATTTCCCGATCGCCATGCTGAACGTCGATCAGTGCTGGCCGGCGCGCGCCGCTGACGCAGCCGCGATCGCCGACCATCAGGCGGCCCCGCAAGGTCGCAAGATCATCATGGCGACGACTGCAAATACGCTCCGAACCGCCAGCGCTGGGGCTCGTTCGGTTGGCGCGTCATCGATTGACGATCGCCGCCCTGAGGGGAGGCGGCCTTCGGCTTGGGTGAGCTTCGATAGCTCGATTGTCCCAAGGAGCCCGTCATGCGCAGCATTGCCGTCTATCTCGTTCAACTCGCCTATGGCGGTCCTGAAGAAGGCGGGTGGTACTACCAGGCCGGCGAACTTTGCACCGACCCGGAGCTGACCGCCTTCGGCACCACCTTCACCGACGGACACGAGGCCCGCGCGAAAGCGATGGCGGACGAGGTTCAGGTGCATCTCGATCGCGACTGGAACACCGGCAATCACGCACGCGAGATCAGCAGCGTCCTTTCTGCCGGTCGCTTCGAGGCCCGGGTTCACGATGGCTGGCCCCCTGCCGCCTTCCCGGCCGAGCGTCCCCGCTACGAATGACCCGAACCAATGGGTCTCCCATTTCGCCGAACATCAGGAGTCCAGTCCCATGACTACTTTCACCGTCCACTGCGAATACCCCCTGATCTATCGCGCCGAGGTCACGGTCGAGGCGAAGGATGCGGTCAACGCTTGTCGCACCGCCATCCTTAGCGCCAACGAGACGGATGCCTGGAAAGGCCTCGATTGGGAGCAGCGCACCTATGTCAGCGCGCTCGCAGCAGGAGCGGACGTCGATCCCTGGCGCGCCGTCCCCGATGGCGAGGATTCCTCCGTCCTGCCCGTCCCTCGCCTGTTCTCGGATGTGGCAATGCTCGCGGGCTATGCTGCGACCCGGAGCGAGGATCTGGTCGACCAGCTTTGCATCATGATCGATGCCATCGATGCCGATGGAGGGTTGAGGATCGCCCCTGCGGCAATGGTCCGCCTGTGCGCTACGGGAAAGGCCATTCTCGACGACATTGACGGGTTCGGGCTTGGCTCCAATCCGAACGCGGCAACCCCTGTGGTCGCGGTTCCGCCCGCTGCCATCTGACGCCCGACAGCCTTCCGCCAGAGGGATGCGGCACATGGGCGGCCGCGAGACTCCCGCAACCGCAAAAATCCGGGCCGAGTTGCCGCTGTGCGGCTGCCCGCTCCACCCCGGTTTTTGCGGTTTCCCTCCGCTACGCTTCGGTGCGGGCGCCTCTTATTCGGCCGCCCAGGAGGTGCGCATCCGGCGGATAGGCCGCCGGCCTCGATCAGATGAAGGGCTCTACGCCATGACCACTTCGCTTGCTGCCGCACTTGCCGCACTGGAGCTTGGACACCTCGAACCCCGCGCCGAAGACGTTTCGGGCATGTGCCCGCCCTCGACTGAGGCACTGGAGCAGACCACCACCGCAATCTGGAGCGACCTGTTCGCAACCCTCCAGAACACGTCGCTCGAACGCGACATCGAGGAGATGGGCTGGGGCCTGGTCAACCTCTTCCACCGGGCTGCGGCCAAGAAGCACGCGACTATCGACCGCCTCACCGACGAGATCAGGCTGTTGATTGCCGAGCAGGATGGTTCGGAGATCAACACCTCCAATCTCGAGGACAAGATCGACCTCGCCAAGAAGATCGAGGAAGCCGCGTCCTGCTACGAGGTGATGCGCGACACGTCCGCTGCGCACTACATCCGCGAAACGGGCCGGTCCTGGATTCCGTCGACCGGCAATCGCATCTCGCTGGGGGTCACGTCGGCTATCGTTGACGGCCGAGCATTCCTCCGGGCTCGCCGCGAGCGGGTCCGCGACGCGAACACGGCACAAGGGACGCCCGTTGTGTTCGCCGGTGGAAGGCTGACCTTCCGGACCGACGAGGACATGAAGGCGTTCGGCGACAACCTGCTGCGCACCCTCAACGCGGTTCGGGAGCGCGTCGGCGACATGTATCTTGTCCATGGCGGCGACATGAAGGGGATCGAGCGCGTCGCCGCCTCCTGGGCCGAACAGCATGGCGTCCAGCAAGTCCGCTTCGGTCTTGATCGCAAGCTCGGAGATCGCGCCGGCTTCCGTCGCAACGAACAGATGCTCTCGCTGAAGCCCCGCTACGTCATCGCCTTCCAGGGCAACGGCGTGACCGAGCGTCTGGTGATCGACGCCAAGAAGGCCGGCATCCGCGTGGTTGATCGTCGCGGCCCGCTTGGCACTCCCCCCGCTGCACAGAACGCTCAGAGCGACCGCAAGGTCGCCTGAGCTTCGGCGAGGCCGCTGGCTACACGCCAGCGGGCTCGCCCTTGCGGCTTCGCCGCAGGTCTTCCGCAACGCCCGCGGCAACTTCATCGCGGACGCCGCGACGCAAACCGACTAGCCGCTTTTGCCCGCCCGCCACGGCTTCGCCGTGAGAGAGGTGAGGACGCTTTGGCGCTTTGAGCGGCCCGATCCCCGGCCTGCTCGACCGGAGCCCCACCATGACCGAACTTTTCATCATCGGCGCCAGCCCTGCCGAGGAAGATCCCGCGCAGCTCGGCCGCACGCCGGACTTTGACCGGCTCAATCGCCTCGAAGTCGACTGCTACCAGGCCGCGCTCATTGCGCACTATGGACCGCCCCCCGAGGGCGCCACCTTCGTCCGCCATGGATCGCACCACGACTTCGGCCGCTACGTCGAACTCGCCATCCGCTTTGATCCTGAAAATGAGCCGGCCTCGACCTACGCTTGCCAGCTCAACGAGGGGCTCGGCCGCTGGTTTCATGCCGGCTTCACCGCACCTGTCGAATATCCCGACAGCACTTCGCCGGTGATCCACCATGCGGACCTCGCGGCTGCGATCCGTTCCGCCATCAGCATCATGCGGCCGCCCTACCCGGACGGCGAACGCGCAATCGCCAACCTGCGCGCCCACTACCCGCAAACGGTCCCTGCCTGATGGCGCGCGACTGCTTGCCGTTGCCGCGTCACGTCATCCAGCCTCTCGTGATCGGCCGCCAGCCCGATCTCTTCGACGGCCCGACCGTGACGCTTGAGCGCCTGCCCAAGCCGATCCCGCACACATGGAGCCGGGATTTCCTTCGCTATCTACGGGTCACAGGCTCGAACCCAGATTGAGGACGCCGAGGATGACCGACTATTCAAAGCCCGTGCGCGTATCGATGCCCGCGTGGACCGACGATGAGCTGCGTACCCTCGTCGACTTCCGGCGCCGCAACGGTCGCCGCTGGAAGAGCAAGCTGCTTGACCTCTACCTGTTCGGCAAGGATGACAGCGAGCCGAACGGTGCCGGCCTTCGACACATCCGGAACCGCCAGGGTCCGAGCCGAGTCGACGCCTTGAGCAAGGCGTCGCTCGACGAGGCTGAAAAGCGCCTTGCGCCTAGCGCCGATGGCCTCGCATAGGAAGACCCCTCGATGAGCCGCCATGATTTCGAAAACGGTCGCGCCCGCGTGTCGATCGGATGGGACGCCCCGCTCGCCTCCTTCTTCCTCCAGGTCTGTACCGGCGAGGGACAGGATGAAGACGACGGCCCGTCCATCTGGCTCGGCGCCTTCTATGGCGAGGCACCGATCCCCGACCCGCTGATCGTCGTCGCCCGCCGGCACGTCCCCGACCTGCCGGCGAGGCTTCACCGCCAACTCACCATCGATCAACTTGCCGCCCCGGCGCGCCCACGCCGCCCCGGCCTGATCGATCCCCCGCGATAGGCACTTTGTGGAATCGCCGATCTATCTCGTCGCCTGCGTCTCGCAGAAGCACGATCGTCCTGCGCGCGCAGCCGATCTGTATCGCTCCGACTGGTTCCGTAAGGCACGAACCTACGTCGAGGAAACCGGCGACCGCTGGTTCGTGCTCTCGGCCGCACACGGCCTAGTGAAGCCCTCGCAACGCCTCGCCCCTTACGACGCCAGCCTCCGCGACCTATCGGCCGCAGAGCGGCGTCTGTGGGGCGAGAAGACCGTCCGCCAACTCCGACGCGCGATCGGACCCCGCCATGCGGGGCCGATCGTCTTCCTCGCCGGCCGTCTCTACCGCGAGCCGCTGCTCGCCTTTGCAGGCGAGCGCGCTGCCGTTCCCACGCTCGGCATGGGCATCGGCCAGCAAAAGGCATGGCTTGCCGCTCAGATCGCCGAGGGGCGTGAACGCGCTTGGCGCGCCGCCCAACTGGACCTCTTCCCCACCTCGTAACGGAGGCTCCCATGCCATCCCGACCGTCCCGGCGCCTCGCGGCGCCACCCGCGCCCGCGCGCGCCCAGCAGCTCGAGCTATTCGGCACGCCCGACGAGCCCCCGGCATCCTCCGGCATGGCGGTCCCGCCGTGGTGCGGCCTTGCGGCCTGGCACCACGAACTCGATCGTCAATCGGCGATCATGCGACCGCGCACCCGCTCTATCATCGGTTCTAGGCGACCGCGCGCCAGCTCACGCGCGAGCGCATCCGGGGCTCGCGCGATGTCGTCGCCATAGCGCGCCGCGTCACGCGCCTGTCGGCTGCGCGCTATCCGACCGGCGATCTTCATGGCCTCGAGCGCGTGTGGTCGCGCGCCGACCTTGGCACGCTGATCGTCGAAGCCACCAATCGCCAAACCCTGTTTGGCCTTGGGCGCGACACGTCCAGGGCCAAGGGGCCGGCGCTCGACCTCGCCGTCTGCCCGGCGACCGGCTCGACCATCTCATACAGTCGCACCGCAATATCGACGTCGTGAACGCACTGCGCGCCGAGCGCGAGCGTCGCGCGCCCGCGGGAACGCTGCTAGTTTCATCGCACCAGGAGTAAAATCGACATGGACACACCCGTACGCCGTCCCGCCATCCGAGCCGTATCGTTCGACGACGTAGCAGCAGCTCTCGCTCGCCTGATCCCGATCGCGCTTCCCCCGACGCGCGCCGCTGAAACCGGCGCATCGTCCAAGGTAGCCGACTTCCTCCTCGCTTGGTGGAACGGCGCCGACAACGGCCACTTCCCCGTCCTCCACCTGTGCAATCTCGACGAGACGATCGCCGAGGACATGCTGACGATCTTGGCATACCTGGCGCAGAACCCCGTGATCTATGCCGACCAATGGGGCTACCGCGACACCATGGCCGAGATCTATTCGCGGTATCGCGACGAATAACGTCCCCCGCCCCTGCAGGGCGGGTCGCGCCTGATATTTGGGGCGCTGCCGCGCCCGCGTCGGATCTGAGACGCGGAGCGGTTCCTTGGTGGCGATGCATGGGAGCCAGCCTGGCCGTCCGCCCCGGTCAGGGAGCGCGTCGTCGCGCAGCTTGTCGTCACGGTGCCCAGATCGCGCCCGCGTGGAAGCCTCGATCGGCATTACGACAGCGGCGCTGGATTCTAACAGTCCATCGGCGCGGATCGCGTGAGACCGACCTATCGGCTTATCGACATCGGGTACGGAGCGCGCGCCGTAGGCAGGAAGGCGGTGCCTGGTCCTCGAAGGGGGTGCGGTCATCCTTCATGAAGCCCCGCAGGCCCGACGCAAGGATGTGGCGACAGGGCAATCAACGCCGCTCTTGGTCGAGGGATCAGGCGGATTGGCAACGCCGGACGAGGATAGCGACAAGGTGTCCTGCTCTTCGGATCCTTGGCGTTTGCGCGCCCGTGGGGGTTCATCCCCTCTCTTTCCTGAACGACCTAAGCCGGCCCTCCACCCCCTCCAACCCGCGATCATTCGGGCCGAGTTGCCGCTGCGCAGCTGCCCGCACCACCCCTCTGATCGGGGTTCCCCTCCGCGTCTTCGCGCTCCGGTGGAGAGGGCGTCCTGGCCGTCTTTGACGGTGTTCAGTCGAGGGGACGAACCCCCGGCGAAGCAAAAAAGGAACCTCGAAATGCAGAACCTCGTCATCCTCGCCGGCAACGTCGGCGCTAGCCCTGAGACCCGCTCCACCCAGGGCGGCACCAAGATCACCCAGTTCAGCCTCGCCACCTCGCGCGCCAAGCGCGACAGCGAGGGCAAGATCATGAAGGACAGCGACAACCGCCGCATCGAGGACACCGAGTGGCACCGGATCACCTGCTTCAACGGTGTCGGCAAGACCGTCGCCCAGTACGTCGACAAGGGCCAGAAGGTCATGGTCCGGGGTCGCATCCACTACACCCGATGGACCGACAACGAGAACATCGAGCGCTACGGCGTCGAGATCATCGCCGACGAAGTGACCTTCCTCAGCCGCGGGCGCCAGCAGCAGGGCAGCACGCAGGACCAGAGCGATCTGGATGACGATGTGCCCTTCTGACTTGAAGGCGGTAGAGGCCCGGAGCTACGGCTCCGGGCCTCTCCTCGTGTTCACGCTTGCCGCGTCCCGTCCCCGCGTAGCACCATAATGCGCTGCTCGCCTGTACCGAGCCGCTAGGAGATGAGCATGAAGCGAACATGGCTGGTTCTCGCGGGAGCCTTCGCGCTCGTCGCGTGCGGCAAATCTGTCAAAGGCACCTACAACATGGTCAATGGTCCGGTGCCTGGCGTCGTCGCGACGTTCGGCGACAAGAGCTTCTCTCTCTCCAGCGGCGCCAGCGGAAACTATGAGGTCAGCGGCGACACCGTGATCCTGTCGGGCATGTCGCTCACCGGGAGTTACAAGATCGAGGGCAACAAGCTGGTCGGCGATCGCTTCACGTTCGTCCCTCGTGATCCAAACGACAAAAGCCCGATCGATAAGGGGCCGCGCGGAGGCTCTTTCAAAAAGTCGTCTGCCAACGCGTCTTACGGGATCTGAAGCAAGGCAATGGTGTGGCGTCTCCCGGCTACGCCGGGACCGTCGCTCTATTCCGCTTCGCTACACCGAGCCCCTTCGGGTCTCGGCCCATTCGGGCAACGATCAACTGACGGGCGCGCACAGCGCTCAGGAGATCTTCTTCCGAAAAGCGGCAACATCTCTCCGATCCCAAACAGCCAGGGTCGATTAGCACCCCAGCGCCCATCCCATCGGCAGGCCACTCGAGCCCGAGCGAGAGCGCTTCCTGGCAGCCGGATTGTCGCCTGGCGGAATCGAAGAGGCAGACAATTTCTTCATTCTGCGGATGGGAGATCTCGACAATAACCTGATCGTATTCGCGAGTGCCGACCGAGCAAAAACGACGCGAAGTCCGTAGTCATGATGGCGCCCCGCCCCTTTTAAGACGCTCCTCTTCTCCGCTTCGCTTCGACTGAGCCGCCGAAGGCATCTCCGCGCTGCGCGTGACGGTCGCTGCGGTCTTTTCGCAAGGCGACCAAGTAGGGCAATGACCGACGCATACGGTTCGGCGGATTGTTGATGACCGCTTGCACCTTCGCCAACGACGGGATCACGCTTCAGGCAAAACGAAACGGCCTCCAAAGTTCTTCATACTGAACCAGCCCGGCTGTCGACCGTTCGGACTGTGTGCACGCCGCTGAAAACCTTGATGTTCCAGGCCGCGGAACCTGGCGGCCTCGGCAATTGCTGATCACGCGCGCGGCGCGTGCCTTCGACCATGGCCTTCGCATCGCCGAGCGCGCCGCGGCACTCGGCATCGATGTCGTCGAACTGCCCGGTGATCGGCTTGATCTCGAGCAGGGCGGCGACGCCCGACGTGCCTATGTCGAGGCCAAATCGACGCTTGCTGTGGTCGTGGCGCCGCCATCCAAGCGCCGCCTCCAGCCGATCGCGCCAAGCGCGGATTGGCGCGTCGATCTCGCCGAAGGCTGCCCGGCGCATTGCAGCTATTGCTATCTCGCAGGCTCGCTCAAAGGGCCGCCTATCACGCGGGTCTACGCCAATCTCGAAGAGATCCTCGAGGCGCTTCCCGCCTATCTGGGCCGGGGTACAATTACGTCGCGCAATTCGGCTCGTTCTCATGAAGGCACGACCTTCGAGGCGTCCTGCTATACCGACCCACTGGCGCTGGAGCCGCTGACTGGGTCGCTGTCCACCGTGATCGCCTGGTTCGGGCGTTGGGACGCCGACGCGCAGTTGCGCTTCACCAGCAAGTTTGCCGACGTCGGACCTCTGCTCTCGCTCGATCACCAGCGCCGCACGCGGATGCGGGCATCGATTAACCCGCGCGCTTTTGCCCGGTTCGAAGGCGGGACGTCGCCGGTCGCCGACCGTCTCACCGCACTTAGGCAAATGGCGCTTGCCGGCTATCCGGTCGGATTGACGCTCGCGCCGATCATCGCCGCCGAAGGGTGGCAGCAAGCCTATGGCGAGCTGATCGACGATGCCGCGACCGCGCTCGCCAACATAGCCGGTCTCGATCTCACCGTTGAGCTAATCACGCACCGTTTCAATGCCGGCTCCAAGGCCGTGCTCGACAGCTGGTATCCCGGCTCGGCGCTCGACATGACACCTCGGAACCGTGTGACCAAGCGCACCAAGTTCGGCACCGAGAAGCAGGTCTACGATGCGGACACGATGCGTGCGCTGCGAAGCTTTTTTGAACGCCGCATCACCAATACGCTGCCGGTCGCGCGAATCCTCTACTGGACATGACGTTGTTCTTCACGGCCGACACGCACTTCGGCGACCACCGCACGATCAACATCTGGCAGCGCCCCTTTACCAGCACGACCGAGATGGACGCGCTGCTCGTTGAGCGCTGGAACTCGACCGTCGCTCCGGACGATGAGGTCTGGCACCTTGGCGACGTCGCCCGCCGCCCCGGACAAGTCGCGGCGCTACTCAGCCGATTGAACGGCGCGAAACACCTGCTGCGTGGCAACAACGATAGCGATGAAACGCTGGCGGCCCCTGGCTGGGCGAGTTTGGGCGACTATGCCGAACTGGAGATCGATGGCCGCAAGCTGGTGTTGTGCCACTACCCTTTTCGCAGCTGGAACGGCCAGCATCGCGGCAGTATCAACCTACATGGCCACAGCCATGGTCGCCTGAAACCGATGCCTCGCCAATTCGATGTCGGAGTGGACGTTCACGGCTTCGCCCCCGTCACACTTGCTCAGCTGCTTTCAGCGAAAGCAAGTGCGGAAGCTGCGCATGGCCGATGAGCCACCGGTCACGCCGGACGGGCGCTATATCGTCGTTCGCGGCCGACTCTGGCGACGGGCCAACCCCCATCTCGCGCCAGAACAGCGCCAGACCCTGGTAGACGACCTGATGCTCGCGCGCCGCTCGGTTCGTGCCGCATTGAATGCCGCGGACGATGCGGCGCTGGCGGCGGCTCGAGCCGATGTCGGCACAGCCAAGGTCGCGCTTGGTGAGCGCGGCCCGGTCTGGTGGGACGATGGTGCTCCGGACATGAATCGGCACCTGGCGCATAACACGGACTATGCGCAGTGGTTCGAAGCGCTTGGAGCGACTGCATGACGGAATTCGACGAGCTCGGCCTGCCGGCCCACGCGTTCGACAAGCAGGACGCCGGCAAAGATCTCGACTTCTATGCCCCCGCCCGCTTGGTCACGCACATCGACGAAGCGGCGGTCGAAGCGCTCAGCGCCTTCTACCGCGCGCGGCTCCCCGCGGGCGCCCATATCCTTGATCTGATGTCGAGCTGGGTCAGTCACCTGCCCAGCGACGTCTCTTACGCCGCGGTTGTCGGCCATGGCATGATGCCGACGAATTGGCGGCCAATCCGCAGCTCGACCGTTGGTCCGTCCGCGACCTCAATGATGACCCGACCCTCCCCGATCCCGACGGCAGCTTCGATGCCGTGCTCGTCTGCGTCGGCGTCCAATATCTCCAGCGGCCGCTGGCCGTGTTCCGGCAAATGCGGCGGATATTGAAACCCGGAGGCTCGGCGATCGTCAGCTTTTCCAATCGCTGTTTCCCGACCAAAGCGGTGGCCGTCTGGCGCGCGCTCGACACCAAGGGACATGCGGCGCTCGTCCGGATGTATTTTGAGAAGGCGGGATTTCGTGAGGTCGAGGTCGCCTTGCTGACGGATGGCCGGTCCAGCGACCCGCTAGTCGCAGTCACGGCATTCACCTGATCAGCCGAAGCCAACGATCTTTTCCAACCCGGACACCTTGCCGGCAAGGCCCGGCACCTCCTCGAGTTGGCGCAGCGCGTCGAAGCGTCCGCGGTCTTTGCGGTAACGGACGATTTCGAACCCGTGGCACTTGAGCTGCTCGACCGCGTCAATCTCGGCAGCGGATGCGGTATTGATATCGATCATTCGTTCTTTTTCTAAAGGTGCATGAGGTCGTCCGCTCGGCCGCCGATAGATCGGGCTTTGGGAGCGTCACCGCGGCGATCCGCCGCAACGCCTCCAGACCGGCGCCTCGCGAAAGATATCCCATTCCTGGCCTCGGGATAAGCACCGATGAGCAGGAACTCCTTGCTCGCCCGGACACGGCAGTGATCATTGCAACCGCCTGCACTCCCCACCGAGGATCAGATCCGCAGTTCCATCGGTGCAGGAGCGCGCCTCATGCACCGTCGAGTGATTATGGTGGTAGGATGGAGGCCATCTCGCCAGTCAGGCCGCAGCGATTGGTCCGCGTATGTAGTCTCGGTCGCCTCTGGATCACCGATCGACACCACACCACGATAAATCAGCACCGGCAAGAGCTGTTCGGCACCGAGCCATTGAGTGCGAGCCCAAACGCCTCGAACGTGGTCATAGATTGGCGAGTTCCTCGCGTGGCAGGACGGCATCAGGCGGATAATAGAGGCTCGCGCACTCTTCGCGCAGGCAGCCACCCTCGATGCTGATATCGTCGCGATAGGCGTCGCCGATGAAGCTCAGCGTGTCGATGTGACGGTCCTCGAAATACATCTCGTGGACGTCTGCGCGACCGGCGCCATAGACAACGCGCCCGACCTTCGACCAGATCGATGCCATGGTGCACATCCCGCACGGCTGGAGAGTCGAATAGAGCGTCGCACCGCGCAGTTCCAGCTCGCCCGTCCCTTCGCAGGCTCGCCGGATCGCCATCATCTCCGCATGCGCCGTCGCGTCCGGCAATTCCTCAGTCTGATTGCGCTCTGCCGAGATTTCGCGACCATCGAGCACGATCACCGAGCCGAGCGGCGCTGTGGACGGGTCAGAACCCTTCGAACGCGCGACCTCGATCGCACGGCGCATCCAACGTTCGTCATCCTGTGTCATCGACACCTCCAGCCGCCCAACGTGCGCGGCCGCGATATGGTCCGAAACGCGTTCCGAACGTTATCGGAGGGATGAAGCAGATACGATTTTCAGATGGGACGACGGTGCCGGCGCTTGGCCAAGGCAGCTGGATGATGGCCGAACGACCCGACAAGCGTGCCAATGAGATCGCGGCCTTGCGCGAGGGCATCGATCTGGGCCTTACGTTGATCGACACCGCAGAGATGTACGCCGATGGCGCATCCGAGACACTCGTCGGCGAGGCCATCGCCGGCGTCCGCGACAAGGTGTTCCTTGTTAGTAAAGCGTACCCACAAAATGCCTCGCGCGCTCGGCTGCCCCAGGCCTGCGAAGCGAGCCTCAAGCGGCTCGGCACGGATCGGCTCGATCTCTACCTGCTGCATTGGCGCGGGCGCGTATCGTTGACCGAGACGGTCGAAGCGATGGAAAGGCTGGTCGCGGACGGCAAGGTCCTTCGCTGGGGCGTCAGCAATCTCGACACAGACGATATGACAGAGCTCGTCGCAGCCGGGGGCTCTGCGTGTGCCTCGGATCAGATCCTCTACAACTTGACGCGACGCGGGCCGGAGCGCGACCTTTTGCCTTGGTTGACGGACAATGGCATGCCGGCCATGGCCTATAGTCCGGTTGAGCAGGGCAGGCTCGTCGGTGACCGCAAACTCGTCGCGCTTGCCACAAAGATCGGCGCAACGCCGGCACAGGTGGCGCTCGCCTGGACGATGCGGGCAGGCAATGTCATCGCGATCCCGAAAGCCGGTAGCGTCACCCATGTTCGAGAGAACCGGGCGGCAGCTGATCTGGAACTTACATCGGACGATCATGCCGCGCTAGACGCCGCCTTTCCGCGTCCACACAAGCGCGTCCAGTTGGAAATGCTGTGATCGCTGAGGAGGCGGTTGTCGCGGAGTCCTGTCGGCGCTGAAAGCCACATTCCGTAGAAGCGGCATTCGCACCCTCTTGTTTTCTTAGCGTAGGAGCGGGCACATCGCGTCAAGAAGGACGAGACCACCGTGACCGACGATTTTGATCTGGAGCGATTCGTAGCCGCACAGGCCGACAGCTACGATATAGCGCTTGCCGAGATTAAGCGCGGCGAGAAGCGAAGCCACTGGATGTGGTACATCTTCCCGCAGATCGCTGGTCTTGGATCAAGTCCCATGGCCCAGCAGTATGCGATACGCTCGCTCGACGAGGCGCGCGCTTATCTCGACCACCCGATTCTGGGTCCGCGCCTACGCACCTGCGTCGAGGCATTGCAGGACTTGCCTCCCACTAATGCGGTGGCGGTCTTAGGGGGGATCGACGCGATGAAGCTCCGATCGTCGCTCACACTGTTCGATGTGGCGGACGGTGGCACGATCTTTGTCGCCGCACTTCATCGATGGTTTGGTGGGCAAGGGGACGCGGCAACGTTACAGCGGCTTCCCACATAAAGACGCAATATCCTCGCATCCCGGCCAGCCGCATTTTTCAGTCTGATCTTTTCCGGCGCACGGCCGGGCGGCGTCCGAGGGCTCGATCCTATCCTGTGCTTTGCTTGGTAGCAGTGCCGGCATCACAGCGGAGGTCTGTTTCGTAGCGCAGGCGTGCGATCGCTAACTTACGGGACAGCGATAGTCAGGCGCCCTGTCACCGCATCTCCGAGCCGGTGACCCGCCAGTGTTTCAGGCAGCTGTAGCGCATAGACCGCGTAAGGCGGCCGCGTCTTTTCGCGGCCGCCGTTCTGCCCTGCCATCCGCTCGAGTTGCGGCGCCGGAATCAATAGCCGACGGCGAACATCGATGAACAGCGCATCAGGCGATACCAGCCTTTCGTCTGCGATCAGCGTCGCGCGTGCGCCATCCGGCGTCAGCACCGTGATGCGTCGGTGCTCGGCGTCGGAAAGGTAAAGGTTGGCCAGGGTGTCGATCGCGGTGCCGCCGATCGAAGGCGTGTCCGCGACATACTCGATCCGCTTTGCCAGCGCTGCATCATCGAGTGCGTCGTCCCATAGAACTGCGGTCGGTATGCGGCGGATAGGGCCGGTCGGCGGAGCCCAGTAGAGCCAGTCGCCCACGGCGCTCAGTTCGATCACATCGCTATTCACCGAGGGGCGCTTACCCTTGGCGTCGCGCAAAGCGCGGCCATTGGTTCCCTTTTGAACGGCCGCCTCAGCTTTGCGAAGTAGGGGATGCTCCGACAGGCGGCGGCGGCTTTGTCCGCTTGCGAGATCGTGGAGTATCAGCCCGCCCAGGCCGCTATCGGTGACATAGAGCCGGTCGCCATGCACGCGCAGATCGTTCATCTGCGCGCCCGCAGGCAGGATGGCCGAATCGAAGGGCAATATGCGCCGGATCTCGCCGGTGACGGGATCGAGCTGGACCAGCTTTTGTGCGCCAGGCCCCGGCTTTCCACCTTCCGGCGCGCCCTGGTCCACGACCCATAGCGTACCGTCAGCAAAGATATGCACCGCATTCACAAAGACGAAGGCCTTCGCACCGTCGTCACCCGGCCTCCAGCTGTTCCAGCCACGACCAGGAAACGGTGTCGGCCTGCCGTCCCGTCCCACCCTGGTCAGTGACGGGCTTTCCTCATGCCCTTTGAACCGGGGGTGAGACAGGAACAGGGCGCCGGTCTGATCCACAGTGACGCCATTTGTAAGCCACGGAGATAGCGCCGCGACCGAAAGCGTCGAAGGCTCCTGAGCGTGAAGCATTGATGTTTGGGACAGGGCCGCGATCCCCAAAAGCGCCGTGCGCCGCGAAAGCGTGAAAGTCGACATTCGTGAACAACAACCGAGCATTCGAATGGGGCCCTTGGGGACTGGCGCAAAAGTCTCTTTTTAGCCGGTTGGTCCGAGCCTCATCGAGCGTAATGCGGGCCGTCCCCCGGGAGCCGGGGCCACGCTCTATTCCGCTTCGCTGCACCGAGCCCCTCCGGGTCTCGGCTCATTCGGGTAACGATCACTGACGGGCGCGTGCCGCGCGCCGGAAATCCTTTTACAAATACCGGCAACCTTCTTCCGCTCTGACACCGGCACGCCGCCTCCCCGTCGGGCGCACCATCCCACCGGGGACAGAGACGCGGAGCGAAGGACGTCACACAGCGAACGTCATCTTCGGTCGAAGTGGGCGTCCTTGGCGGTCCAGCGTCAAACGCGGCTCTCGGGGCAGGCGGGCGTCACCCCGCTTTTGAGGCGCAATCCTTGGGCCGGCTCGGGGCCTTGTACGATCAACCCGCAAGGGGTCCGGGCGCTTCGCTACGGCTTTTTGCCGCCCGCGACAAAAAGTGATCGCGGCCCCTCCCCGTCCTGTCGGGCGCCTGTCGAGCGGGGATGACCCCGCCGGCTTCACAGGAGCCTCGAACATGTTCAACGACATCTGGATCGCCCGCAAATCCGCTCTCAGCCTCGCCCGGACCCTCATGGTCGTCACGATGATCATCGCCGTCGGCACGCAGTACAGCGTCATTACCGCAGAAGATCACGATAGTTCGCTCACCGTGATCCAGGAATTCGACCCTTTTGGCTGACCGGGCGGGGGCCGGAAGGCCCCCTCGGCTTTCGGCGCGACAGCCAGGGGCCAGGCCGGGCATCGAGCCCGCCCTGCCCCTGCGCTCACGCGCTAAACCGGCACCGGTGTAGGGTTGGCTCATTCGTGTGTCTGTCAGCGTGACATGGGTGCGGCGACCGCTGTCCAAGGATCGGTGCCCCCCCCCAAAATGCTTCGCATTTCGGCTCCCCCACCGCCCGCTGGCGCGGCCGCTATGCGGTCCCTGACAGGCTCGCCCGGAGCCCATGTCGGGCGGCTTTGCGCACACTTTCGTGCATAAGGAGAAGCCTATGCAGATCGATATGTATCAAACACTCAAAGCAATTAGCGTCAGCGACGATCAGGCAAAGCTGGTGGTATCCAGCCTCGAGGAGTATATCGACACCATGGTTGGAGACGCCACAAAGCCGCTTCAAGAAAAGATCGACGGGCTGCAACGCTCGCTCGATACGCACATGAAGACCCAGACCTGGGTGATCAGCATCATCGGCTTTACGATCGTGGCGCTGACCGCTGTCGGGACTTTGGTCTCGATCCTGCGGCACTGAAGACAAAGGGGGCTCCGGCCCCCTTTTTTGCTCATGCCAGTTAGACGATCAACTCCATGCCGTCCTGACCGGCGGGAGGTCCTTAAATACCTCCATCAGCCTGGGGTTGCGCAAGAGCGTCGTCCACTGCCCGCCATAGGTCCGCGTCGCGAGATAGAATGTCGATCCGATGCACTCGACCATGCGGCAGCGCTCCAGCCTGTCGACCAACGAGAAATCCGGGCCGTGGCGTGCCACGACATCCTCCATCTCGACCCGCATCAGAGTCCCGCACTGGCAGCACCGCGAGCGGACCAGCGCCTTTACCCGCAACAGATCGCCGGCCTTCTCCATCCAGCGGGGCCATAGCGCGACGACATTGGCAACGGTTTCCATAGGCGACACGATAAAGCTCCTCGTGTGGGATCGTCCAGCGGCTTGGGACCGGTCGGTCTCCACTCGCCGCCATCCCGAGGGGCCTTCGTGCTCTCAGGTCCTCGCCGAGGCACTCCCTCGCGCAAGTCCGCGTCCCGCGGATTTCTCCACTGCGTTTCGACCCTGCGGGTGCGCGAGGCAGCTATGCCTCGGCGGTCCTGTCGCTTGTCGAAAGCCCCGACTGGCGGGGTCAGACAAGGAGACCGACATGGCCGACCAGACATCCCAAGCAGGACAGCCCGAGGGCGGGATCAGTGCGATCGCCAGCCTCAACGACTGGCTGCGCGACAACATCACCAGCCCCGGTCACAACCGCGTCGTCATGACGATCGGCATAGCCGCATTGATTGGCGACACCGCCCTCTTTCGCGGTTTCAGGAAGCGCGCCGAGTTGCTGCGCCTGGTGCGAGACTATGATGATTTCGGAGACGCCATCGACTCGCACGGCGAGCGCGATATGGGCCGGTTCGAGTTCGAAGGGACTGCCTGCTACTGGAAGATCGAATATTATACTCTCGACCTGTCCGCCGGCTCGGAAAACCCCTCCGATCCCTTCGCCACCACCCGCGTTCTCACCATCATGCGGGTCGACGAGTGGTGAGCGCTGGAACCCCGGCGCCTTGCCGCCGGGGTTTCATCCCTCGGCCGGGCTGGACCGAGGAGAAGGTTACGGCGGCCCCTCCCCCGTCGACATCGGAAAGGCTCTGTCGTCGACGCGCTTTCATCGTGACGATCGGTCGGGGCCGGCGTCAAGGATGCGCGGTTCCCCCAATTTTGCCGCGTCCTACGCTTGCGCTGCGCGCCACTTCGGCCGCAACAAAATCGGCACCCCCTCGCCCCGCTCCGCGGCCGCTTCGCGGTCCTGTGACCCCGACCCCGACCGATCGTCAGGCCACATCCGTCTCACCGAACAGACGGAGGTTCATATGCACACGCACACCACACGCACCCGGGCTTGGCTCTTGGACCTGGCAGCAATCAATGCCGAGATCGAGGCACAAGGGGCGCCCGCAGGACGGCCCGCAGCGAAGCGCAAGCGCAAGCGCAAGCCGCTCTGGGAAGAGTGACCAGAGGCGGGGTGGCATTCGCCCCCTTCACCGCGGCAATCCTCGAGTGATCCCCATAGCGGCGCGGACAACGGAGATCACTCCGCGTAACGCTTCCGCTGTCGATTGCACTTGCGGCAATCCGTTCGCAGGTGCAGCAAGGCTTGGCCGTTCAGGCATCCTCTCCTAAAACTCGCGGCCGTCCATTGGGGCGGCCATTTTTTTGCGACGATAGGTCCGACGCACCGGCCTATCGGCTATTCGCGATATTCACCCACGCCTGAAAGACGAGAGCGCGGACCGCGTTTTGCGGCCATGGCCGGTCTTGCAAGACACCATGGCGCCGGTCGGCCGCTTATGGACAATCCGTTCAATCTACGCTATCTGATCGATGCTGGTTGGAGGTGATGATGAGCGACGCAGCGCTGACAGTGAATGTGGAAGACGTGCAGGCCGTGCTGCGTGGCCGCAACCCGCGCGCACCTGCCGCCGAGATCAAGACGATGGCTCGGATGGTGTCCATCGCGGTCGACGTCATATCAGGTTTTCCATCGGTCGATCTGCGCGGGGTCGCGCGCGAGCACAAGCTGCGCGCTGCGCTGGAGCAGGTCGCCCTCCAGTTCGTGCCAACGGAAACGACGCAGGAGGACCGCATCGAGCGGACGCGGGGCAGCGGTCTCGGCGAAGTGATCAGCCTTAGCGAGGGCCGGTCGCGCCTCGCGGCCTATACGGCGCCAAAAGCTATCGAGGACTGGGCGGGACCCGTCGGCGGTGCGAGCGACATCGAGGCGCAGATCGGCGTGAAGCGGACGACGCTCAATACCTGGTACAAGCAGAGCGCCGTCATCGGCCTGCTCCGCGGCCAGCGCAAGCTGGCGTATCCACTCGAGCAGTTCATCGATGGTCGTCCCCTCCAGGGTATCGCTGACGTCCTCGCGGTCGCGCCGGACGCGCGATCGGCTTGGCTGTGGATGCGGCAGCCGCATGGCGCCCTAGATGAGCGGACGCCGCTCGCGGGCTTGCGCGCCGGACAGCAGGATCAGGTCAGTGCGATCGCCCGGCGGGACTTCGACCGCGAACTCGACTAGTGGCGCCCGATGGCGCTCGACCCGAAGATCCTGCAATCCCTGACCCGCCGGGTAGAGCCGGCCGATTATCTGCGTGTCACGCCGTGGGCGCGACGTAGCACACCGCTTGGCATGGGCTATGGCGAGACCAGGTTTGCCAGTCCCACCAAGGCCTTCAAACTCCTGTACATCGCCGAGGATCTAGGCACGTCCGTCGCCGAAGCGGTCGTCCGCGACCGTTTCGAGGGAAAGATGGCTCGGGAACTGGCGGTGTCGGACATCGCAGACTGGGGCGTTTGTGCGGTCTCGGCGACCCGGCCGCTGCGGCTCCTCACGCTGCGCGGCGACGCCTGTTTCAAGCTCGGGATCTCGACCGACATTGTCGGCGCCAAGGCGCACCACGAGGCACGCGCTTTCAGCCAGGCGCTGTATGACACGACCGATCTGGACGGGATCGTCTATCACTCCCGGCTCCGCAAAAAGAACTGCATGGCAATCTACGACCGCGCCGTGGCGGCCGGCTTGAGCGCGCAGCCCGTGATCCAGCTCGAGCGTTTGGCCGCTCTGGTCCCTGCCCTCAAGTCGCTCAAGACCGCCCTGATCTAACATTTTTCGAGCGTTTTCGGCAAAGACCGTTCGGGCGTCTCCCGGCGAAGCCGGGACCGTCGCTCTGTTCCGCTAGACGCTAAACCGAGGCCCTCTCGGGTATCGGCACAGTCGGGTGACGATCGACTGACAGGGAAACCGCAAACGCGACAGGCACCCTCCCCTTTCCCGAGTTTGCCTGGCGCGATAGCCTGAACCCGCATCGACGATGGAAAGGCTGCGTAGGCGTTGCGTGACCCTGCGTGGGGAGCTGGACGATCGGGTTGCCTCCCATCGACGCGGATCGACCTACCGGCGTTCGAAACCTCGCTCCCACCGGCAGGCATCACCTTGCCGTTCGCGCCGTAGCATCTCTACGGCGAGAGGCCTCATCCGATTCACCGTAGGGGCCGATCGGGCGCCTGCGCAACAGCGCTTTCCGGGCGGGATGGAGCGTTCGCGGCCCCTCCCCTTCTCCCCGCTCTTCGGCGTCGCTCAGGCTCCGTGGGGCGGCGGCTAGGACCCCGGAGCCCGTCAGCCCTGGCCGGTTGGCGTCAGGACCGTTGCGGCGTAGAGAAACCAACGTAAAGCGGTGGAAACGACGGTGCGAAATTCCACCACAGTCCCGGATAACGTGGAGATATGTGTTACAGCGGACATCACGGTTATGGATCTCCGTCCGCTCCGTTGTGGTCGTACGGCGCTGTGTGCCACTCTTGGCGGGTCGCTTGTCTCGCATCGCGCTCGGGTTGAGTGACCTTCTCCTCCCTTGGTGGCTTCTCCGATAATAGGCTCGAAAGCGTAGCCGCCCCAGCTTTTCGCTGCTTTCGGTTGCAACGCTCAAAGCGGTTACGTGTGAGACAGCGGGTAACGCGGAGCTAACGGACGCATCGCTCCAAGGGGTTACACAGGTTCTGCATTGATCTGTACGGCGGAGTCGTCCTCGAGCCGGAGGGAACGCGTACCTCCGGTCTGAACACGGCGCGATCATCCGCGAGGACCAACCTGGATTACGGTTACGTCGGTTATCGCGGTTACAATGAACGCAACGCTCCGATGTAACGCCGTGGTTGCCCCCTACCCCTCCCCTGTTTTCCTTGGCAAAGCATCGTTGATCTTCGCCGGACGATGGCCGGACCCGATCGTGTCGATGCCGATGCCGATGCCGCGGCGCGACGTGTTTGCCCTTGTGGAACAACGGCGGGTAAAGCGGTTACAACTGACAGCACGGACACACCGAACGCAATGCACCCAATGCACGCAACGGACGCAACGGACGCAACGGACGCAACGGACGCAACGGACGCAACGGGCGCATAAGACGCAACGGACGCAACGGACGCAATGGCCAATGCACTTTTCAACAAGAAGGCAATCTCGTGGGCCGTCTGTATCGCGCGGTCGATCATGGGTGGCCACCGTGTCGCGGGCAGGGGCTTGCTGATCATCCGGGGCGAGGTCGAACAGCATGCCGGTCCCAAAGGACCGGTGTAACAGTCGTAACGCCCATACCCGTCCGGACCGTCGTAACCGCTGTAACTGCGGGGTTCTCTGTCTCACGCACGATTGATCCGCGCGGCGAAGCGAATTGGCGCTTGGCGCCAGTCGGCGCCGATGCTCGGGAAAGTCCGACGAGCGCGCGACGGGTGCCGGACGCGCAGGGGAGGGCGTTTGCACACACTGGTCCGTTGCGGCCCCACGGTTACAACGGATCGTCCGCTCCGCGATCTCGCCTTACGATGGAAGAACGCGCGTGCGGCCCGGGGAGCAGCCGTGCAGCAAAAAGACGGAACCGATACTCCGCTGTAACCGCGCGCTCCGCGATCTCCCGACGGACCGCTGTGACTTGTCGGACACCGCGAACCGTTGTAACGCCCCGGTTCGTATTGAGCGCTGTTTCGGAGACGCAAATGCCCGTCATTACCCTGCTGTCGCCTAAGGGCGGCGTCGGAAAGACCACGACAGCGCTCCTGCTAGCGACCGAATTGGCCGCTCAGGATGCCGAAGTGATCCTGATCGACGCCGATCCGAATTTCCCCTTATCGAAATGGGCGGCGCTGGGCGGAAAGCCGGACAACATCACGGTAATCGAGGAGATCGACGAGGAGACGATCATCGATACGATTACGGAAGCGCGCAAACGCGCCAAGTTCGTGATCGTCGACCTGGAGGGGAGGGCCTCTGGCCGCGTGACCAATGCACTGCTAGTCTCCAACCTGGCGCTGATCCCGATGCAGGGCTCCGCGCTCGATTCCAACGAGGCCGCGCGAGCATTCAAGAATGTGCGCCAGGTCTCGAAGCACCGCGAGAAGCCGCTGAAATTCGCGGCCGTTCTCGCGAAGACGCAAGCGTCCGACCGCTTATGGCCCCGCGAGCTCAAGCAAATCATCGCCGGATTGGAAGAGGCTGGAATTCCGGTAATCGGGACCGCGTTGGCCGATCGCGGCGCCTTTCGTGCACTCTTCAGCTTCGGCGGGACGCTCGCTACGTTGAAGAACGCCGACGTGGGCTCGCTGGCGACCGCGCGGTCAAATGCCGCGGCCTTCACTCTTGATGTCCTGAACCTCCTCAATGAAAAGGCTCCGGCATGACAAAAGCCACCACGCGCCCTGGGATGGCCAATTTCTCGCTCGACGACGACGACGAGATCCCGGTGCCGACGCCTCAGCAGCGCGCCGCCGCAAAGCAAGGCGGAGAGAAGCTGGGTTTCAAGTCGGAGCCGACAGAAGCGCCAGCGAGGCGCCCCCCGACAGCGGCCCGCGAAGCCGTCTACACGGCCAACTTCCATATCCGCACGACGCCCGAGGATCGCGAGCGGTATGACGAGTTTGCGTACCGCAACCGGATGAAGAAAGGCGAAGCGATGAAGCTGCTGCTCGACCTCGCCGAAGAAGCGGAGGCGGTGCGCGCCAAGGCCAAGCCCAAGAGCTGAGCCTGGTGGGGCTTCCGAACCGCACGGTTACAACGGAGACTTGTCTCGCACGTGCCCAGGCGTTCGTCGCCATGTATGCGGCGACGATGTCGGGTCGGACGATGACGGCTTCGCTCAGACGCACGGGAGAGGGCGACCTTTCCTGAATAACATCGATCGTGCGAACAGTCGGTTTGACGTGTTCGTTGGTAAAGCCGGGCGCGCGATGTACGCAAATAATTAGAGTTGGTTCAGGCCGGCCGAAGGGGACTGAATGCATATCGAGCGGATCCAGATCGAAGAAGGTTTCCTCAATGGCCTCGATGTGTGGCCGTTGCCTGGGCTCGGCTGCATGATTGGGGCACGCGGAACAGGGAAGACCTCGCTTGTTGAGCTGATCCGTTTTTGCCTGGACGTGCCAGGATACACACCTGAGTCGAACCGGCGAAGCCGAGAACATGCGCTATCGGTGCTTGGATCGGGGCAGATCACGGTAACGCTGGTTGATGGCGCGCGCCGTATCACGGTCACACGCTCGGCGGGGGAGGACGCACCGCGCGCGTCCGGCCCGTTTGCGGCCCCGATCATCCTATCGCAAACCGAGATCGAGACGGTGGGTCTGCAACCCGGTGGGCGCCTCCGGCTTCTCGACGGTTTTCTTGGTGATCAGCGGACGATACAAACTGCGGAAGCCGAGGCGGCCGCCAGTGTGCGTTCGCTCACCGCCGAGGCCGACGCCATCCGAGGCGATCTCGAGCAACTGCAACGTCAGATTGCCGAATTGCCGTCGATCGATGCCCAGCTGCTCGACCTCACTCCGCAAGAGCAGCAGCTCGCGGCCACGTCTGCTGACGCACAGGCGCGCACAGGTCAGCTTGTCGTGCTTTCGGGTACGATTTCGGTCAAGGGCGTTGCCGCCAGCGCGACGGAGCGGTTCCAGCATGGCGTCGCACGCTGGCGGCAGGCTCTTGCCGGCGCCCAGACCGCAATGCCCGCCGCCGAGGCTTGGCCAGCAGGCGCCGGACATGACCCGCTCGGCGAGCTGCGGACGCGATTTGCGACGGCGCACCAGTATCTCGCCTACGGCCTGTCGGAACTGCACAAGATTGAGGCAGATGCGAGTGAGATCGTGAGGGCAACCGCCAGTGAGAAGATCGTGTTCGAGGACCAAGCCCGACAGCTTCGCTCGACCATCGAAGGCTTGCAGAGCGGGGCAGGGGAGATCGTTCGTCGAGGCCAGATCTTGCGCGAGCGCAAAGCCCAACTTGAATCGCTTCAGGCAGTTTTTCATACGCGCAATCACGCCCTTACTCAGGCCTATCAGCGACGCTCGCTGGCGCTCGATGCCTTGGAGGAGGCCCGCACCCAACGCTTCCAGATGCGACTGACAGCCGCTACCGAACTCAACCGAGTGCTCGGACCGCGGATCCGAATCGATGTCTTGCGCGGCGGTCAGACCGAAAGCTTTGCGGCCGCAATCGCGGATGCGCTGAGAGGAAGCGGCCTGCGATATAACGAACTTGTCGCCGCTCTCGTCCAGCGCATGAGCCCGCGCGACCTGCTCGAAGCCGTGGAGAACGACAATTATGCCTTGGTTGCCTTGTGCGGCAACACATCGCCCGACTGAGCCGCAAAGGCCGTCATAGCGCTCAAAGACGCTGATCTCGGTGCGCTCGGCACGCTCTCCGTCGAAGACTATGTGAGCTTCTCGCTACTAGACGGCCCCGATCACAAGGATATCGCCGATCTTTCGACCGGACAGCGCTGCACCGTAATTTTGCCGATCGTGCTTAGGCACACCGACCGTTTGCTGATCGTCGATCAGCCCGAGGATCATATCGATAACGGATTTATCGTGGACACGTTGATCCGGTCGATCCTGGCCCGGTCTGCAAGCGGTCAGATCCTGTTTTCGACCCATAACGCGAACATCCCGGTGCTTGGCAATGCGGATTTCGTCCTCCAGCTGGGCTCCGATGGAAAGCGCGGCTTTCCGCTCGCCGCCGCCGCGCTCACAGCGCCGGCAGTCGTCAGCGCAATTACGACGATCATGGAGGGTGGCGCCCAGGCTTTTGCCAGTCGCGCGCGCTTCTATGGCGCGCAGGGGGCCGCTTGACCCGCGAAGAGGCCTTGGCGGCGCTTACAGACCGCTCTGCTCATCTACGCGGGCAGGGGGCGCGAGCGATAGGCGATGTCGGCACCCCCGACGATCTCGCCGCAATCCGCCGCGCGGGGCAGTCCGAGACGGTGTCCTATGTGCAGTACGCCTTGCAGGATTCTGTCAAGAAGCTGACCAACAGAAGCGCACCGCTCTCGGGGGAAGGGGAAGACTTCCCGGAAGCTCCAACCGAGGTGCGTCGACAAATTTATAGCAAAGCCGTTGAATGGGTCACGGGCTTTTTAATGCACGAAGTTGCGTCGCCAGTCGGTCTCGTGACCTTAAGCGCGAAGCGTGAAAGTGCGGTCGACTGGGAAACGTCAGCAACCCGGCGTCACCTCGAAACCATCCGCCGCGTTTTCGAGGCGGTTGAGATGCTCAAGAATGCAGCCGGAGTGCAACGTCCACAGCAGTTTGATCTCGCGACCATGCTTCAGGAGTTTATCGAGTCAGAGATGCCGGACGCGCTTGCGTGGATTTCGCCGATAGGTCTCAAACCATTCGTCATCACTAGCGACCCCGCCCTGGTTCGGATGGTGGTGGGCAACGGCATTCGCAACGCGGTTGAGGCGATCGAGAGTGCTCAGGCAGCGCCGCAGGAACATGCTGTCGTGGTCAACTGGGGCGAGACCGACACTGATTACTGGGTGTCGGTTCTCGACAGAGGTCCTGGCATCAGCGGACCCATCGAGTCCGCCTTCGAAGTCGGTAGATCGACCAAGAAGCGTCACAGCGGCTTCGGGCTCGCGATTGCCCGGCAAGCGGTCGAGACCCTAACAGGAACCGTCGCGCTTGAGCCCGCCAGGGGCGGCGGGGCGATCTATACCGCGCGGTGGAAGCGGTGAGCGCCCACGTCTTGATCGTCGAGGACGACGATGATTTTATCTCCGAGATTTCGGGCATGATCCTTGAGGCAGCGCCGGCTGCCCAGATCACGATCGCGCGGTGTCGCGAGCGCGCATGTGATCTTCTCGCGTCCGACTTCTTTGATTTCGCGATCCTCGATCTGAACATTCCCACCCAGGAAAACGGGCTAGATGCCGCGCCCGAGCACGGCAAATATGTTTTCCATCACGCGCGTTTGGTCTCACCTGGCATCAAGCTGTTCGTCCTGACGGGCTCGCCCTCCGAAGACTTTTTCGACGACATGCTTCAGCAAAAGCATGATGCTGACATCTGGAGCGAGGGCAGCGACATCGCGACGGTCGAATTCCTACGAAAGCTCAATATCGATAAGGCCCCCGCCAGGATTCACAGGATGCTCGGGGCCGTTATTGCGCTTTCCGACATTGAGTTGAGCCTTGTCGGGATAAATCTCGATATTGCGCAGGACCGCTTGGTCCGGATCGTAGCGAAACGGTTCAACGCGGTGCGCTGTGGGTCGTTTCGCCAATCGGTAGTGGCAAGTCGGGCGCCGTCCCGTTGCGCCTTAAACTTGTTGCAGCCGATGGCCGTCAGATTCAACAGATCGTAGCAAAGCTCGCTTCGCATGAAAAAGTTCGCGACGAAAACGTTCGACACGACACCCATATCGTTTTGCTCGACGGCGCATCGACCCCGCGCAAATTGCTCATGCACGAGTATGGTGCTGGGTCGACTGCCGGCCTGTTTTATCAGCTGGCCGACGAGTACGGCGCATCGATGTTCTCGGTGATGGCCGAAGACGATGGCAAAGCGGCTGCGGCCGTTGCCGCAGCTTCGCAGCTGACTGCGCGGTGGTCACAGGGCGGCGCTGAAGCGCGCCAGTCTATTGCCACAATCCGCCGCTGCTGGGTCAAGGATGAGAAAGCGGCCGAACTCGCTGACCAATATGGTCTTGCGTGGATCGCTATGTTCGAGAGCAAAGAGGTTCAGGCGCGCTGGCATTGTGTTCATGGTGATCTGCACGGCGAGAACATCCTCGTTTCGGAGGACGCCAGAGCTGTTCTGATTGATTTCGGCGACGTGTCGCATAGTGCCGCCGCTTACGACCCGGTTACGCTTGAGCTGAGCGCCGTTCTCCAAGAAAACGCAACTCGTTCGGGCGCGTGGCCGACGATCGATCACTGTAGAGCATGGCACGATTTAGATCGGTACCTGGATGGCTCTCCGATCCCGGGGTTCGTTCGAGCCTGCCGTGAATGGGCCAACGGTAGTGCGGCAGGCCGGCGCGAGATCGCGGCTGCGGCGTACTGCTACCTGCTTCGGCAGCTCAAATACCCGGACACAGACAAGGAGCGCATCGTTGCTCTGATGGACGGTGCACGAGCAATGATGGACGCTACCTGAGGGGACTCTCGCGCCCCGCAGGTCTGAGCAATCGGTAAGCTAACCTTGCGGAGAGGGCGGCCAATCTCCGAAGTTCTGGCAAAAAGTCGGGAATCGATTTTGTCCGCCGCGCACTGTCGGGCCGACCCTATGGTGCGGCGTGAAGCCTCCCTTGATCGAGCTGCCCGCTATCCGTGTCTTCACGTAAAATAGCTTTGAAACCCCCCTGGCTCAGACTGGCGAGATGATCAGCGACAGCCTTCCCGCCATGCTGTCCTATGGCGTTCGCGATTGCCCTTGCTTCGACTTTGCTCAACCCGCCAATTCGCACGCGCTCCAGCGCTGCGGTCAGTACCGAGCGACCAGCATCGCGCGCTGCAAGTTCCGCGGCTTTGGCCTGCTCGTCCAACTGTGCCAGTTCTGCCTTTAGAGCTTCGCGTCTGGCCTCGATTGCTGCGAGCTCAATGACTTTCTGCTGTCGCGCCATTCCTCGGATTCCTGTGTTTGGAACGAAAACTTATACGTGTACGTGCCGAGAACGTGACAGCATGAGAGCGAAGTTTGAACTGCAGACTATCGCCGTTCCGGCTAGAAAGAGACCAACTGTATCTAACCATGCGCGGTCAACTACTTCTTCACTCCGCGTCTGGAGTGAATTCACTCCAAAAGGATGGTTGTTAGTATTGGGAGGGTTACTATTAGGGATGGCAGGATATGCCATACGGCTCCGATGTATTACATCGGTTTGTATGGCGCCGCTGCACGGGGCTTGTGAATGACGGTTAGTCTTCGCCTCAGGGATGAGCTGGTCGCGGAGATCGATCGTATCGCTATGGCGAATGGGCAGTCGCGCAGTAGCTGGATTGCGGCGACCCTAGCCCGTGCAGTCGTGGCACCGGCCAACGATGATCTGCCTAACGGACCACTCCAGGGCAGGGGGCATCCCGACGATCTGATCCGCGTGACGATCCGGCTTCATCGCAGTGAGATCGAGGCGATCGAGAAGGTCGGTGCGCCCCTTCGGCTTTCCCGTAATGAGTGGATCAAGCGGACGATCCGCTGGCAGCTATGGGACAAGGCGGCCATCCTCCGGCTTGCCCCGGCAACGGCGACTGAGCTTGGGAAAGCCCGAAAGCTGGTCACGAACATGAGCGCCAACATCAACCAGGCCGTCCACGCCATGAACGCAGCGAACATGCCGGGCAGCTCGCTCGACATCGCGAGGATCGCCGGCTCGTTCATGGAATCGTGCGCCGACTTGAAGGCCAAGCTGTTCGAGGCGCGGCGCTCATTTTCGTCCTCTGTCGGCGCGGAGGTCGGCTACTGGACGTCGAACCATGAGGGTCGCGAAGCATGAGCTTCCGGTTCTCCTCCGGTACGATGGACTCGATGGCTGGGGTCTTTGCGCCCCCCAAGAAGTATCGGCTTGGATCGGGTGGCGGATCGCCAAAAGCGCCCAAGGCCGGGGGAACGATGCTCGGCATCGCGGGCGTATCGATGTTCCCCAAGCCGTCCTCCCCGACAGCAGCGTCTCGACCGAGCGCCCAGGCGAAGCACGCCTTTGGGGGTGGCAATCAGGCTCGGATGAGCGGTCGCGCCGTGATGACGATGGACCGAACCTCGCGCCGCGTGCCCGAGGTGATGGTCCGCATCACCGGGCGCCAACATGGGGGTGGTCACGTCCTCGCCAACTTCGCTTACATCAGCCGTTTGGGTCACGGGCCGGAAAAGGAACTGGGGCTCGAGACGAGTGACGGGGAGGTCCTTCGCGACGGTTGCGACATGCAGATCCTCGCGCAGGATTGGCACGAATGGGAGATGGATGGAGACGCTCGGCGCAAGGGAGCGACCTCCATATCGATGATCCTGTCGATGCCCACGGGGACCGATCCGGAGAAGCTGAAGGCAGCGGCCGTCGACTTCGCGAAGGAGGAGTTCGCTAACCGATCATGGGTTGCCGGCCTCCATGTCGATCGCGATCATCCGCACGTTCACATCACGATAGCGCGCCGGGATCTCGACGGTCGCCGCTTCCATCCTGACCGCGACGACCTGTTCCGCTGGCGGCAGCGCTTCGCCGAGAAGCTACGCGATCGCGGCATCGAAGCGAACGCCACCCCGACGCGAGCGCGGGGTTTAGACCCGACGCACGAGCACATTGCCGTACAGAAGATGCGGGACAAAGGGCAGGTCCCGCGCATCGATGTAAGCCGCGCCGATCGCGCCCAGCGGCTGCTTGACCAAGGTATTGCCGACCCCGTTAAGTCAGTTCTGGCAACTCGGCAGGCGACGGTTCGCGCGACCTATATGCAGTCGATCACCGAGCTTTCCGCCTCACCGTCCTTTGCCGACCAGGTGGTTGCTCAGAGCCTCGAAAAGTTCGTCGCATCGTTGCCCGAGCCCGAGGCAAACTCGGCCAGGGCGATGCGGGAGGCGGACGAAAGACGCCGTGCCCGGGAGGCAGATGCGCTGAAGATCGATCGTGGTGTTGATGCTGCCGCGCCGGCTGAACCCCTTAGCACGCTCGCCCGGCTGAGGGCGCTGCGGGACAAGACTGCGCAACGTGATGCGACTCCTGCCTTGGTGCGCAGCCCTGATAAACCGGTCGCGCCAGAGCGATCGCTTGAGGCCGCAGATCGCCTTCAGGCTCTCATCGAGAGAGCGAACAAGCTGACCGAGCGGGTGGACGATGGCGAGTCTCCTGACGCGACAAATGAGCGTCTGCGCGCGCTTATCGAGAAGACGAGTCAGCCTGTCGCGCCGATCGAGACCGACCGGGCGGATGAGATCGTCCGCCAGGTTCAGGAGCGTGATCGGGCTCAGCAGGAACGCGATCGGGCGCGCGATAAGGATGGACCGAGCCGATGAGTACCGAAGGAAGCATAGTAGCTCTTGCTGCATTGCTCGACGGGATTTCCCTGCTCCAAGGACAAATCGCGACACTGACGCAAAGCAACTCTCGTATCGAGGATTCGCATCGGGCGATCCTCGAGCGGCTCGACACGATCGACGCCGGGCAAGCTGCGGTGACGGACATTCTGCCGGTCCTGGAGGCGATCCTCGGCCGAGTGATCGACAATCAGGAACGCACCGATGCCAGCTATGAGAGCGTCGTGAAGGTCTTGGACGCGCTGTCCGACAGTCAGCAACAGGCCCGGGAAGAGATTGCGACCGTCGTGCCGGTGTTGGAGGCGATCGCGGAGGACGCGAAAGCAGGCAGCTCGGTCGCGGTAGAAGGTTTCAATCAGCTCGTGCCGATGGTCGATGCTATCGGGACAAACGTCAGTGCTGATGGCGCGGCAATCAAAGACGCGCTTCGGCCGATCGCGCCCAGCGTCGAAAAGCTGCTCGAGCTGACGGTCGCCAACGGAGACGGCGGTCGCGGCGAGGTGCCCCAGCTTGCGCCGGCAATCGCACAGATCCTCGCCAACCAGGATGAAGATCGCGAGCTAACCCGAGCCGGATTCAAGAAGGTCAGCACCATAGCAGCCTTCGGATATGCCGCTGCGAGCGGGCATGGCGGCCCGCTGCCTTTCGAGGTAGAGGATGACCCGCTGCTGGAACGCTTCATCATTGCCCAGCCGGCGAACCTTGCGTCGGAACAACGCGCCTTGACGGATTGGCAAGCCACGGTGCCGGCGGAGGGCACGGCCGAGCTGACAGCGATCTTGAAGGAGCAATATACGCCCTCGGCAACTGACACCCCCGAGACGCGCGTGCTGCGCTACCGCATGGCGGCAATCACCCGCGCTGCGATCGAGGGCAGGGGAGCGGCAGCGCCGAAGCCCCCGACCACGACAAGGCCCGTCGACCGATCGGCCGCGGCGTGCATGATCCGATCGCAAGAACTCGCAAAGATATGGCGGGCCGGCGAGAGCACTGCGCTCTACGCCGACCCTGAGCTGGCGGGCGCGGTCGATCTGTTCGTCCTGGCAACGCGCCGGGCTGGACCTCTCCCCGAGGGTCAGACCACACCCGAACTCGCCGCGCTTCATGGGGAGCTGGCCACCCTGATCGAAACAGGGAACCGACCAACCCTCGCCGACGCTCGCTTTCCTCGTCTCGCCCAGCCCACGATTTCCCCGGAGGCCGAGAAAGATCGTTGAACCGGCACCGACCCAAGCCCGTCGCCTCATTGTTCGACCGCCTTCCGGAATGTGATCCGCGTGAGCTCGGACGGGCGCTCGATCCGAAGTGTGAAACCCGTCCAGCGCTGTGCCGTTATTTACACACAGCGTCATCCTATTCACGTCGTATCGGCCGGATGCCAACCCTCATCGCCAACGCCACCAATCGATACAGACCCAGGACCGTACCGCAATGGGTATGACCGGACCTGCCCGATTAAGTCGGGCAACTTCTAGAGAACGAAGCTTGCGTGGTGGCTGACGCGCCTCCGACCGGCCGGCAGTTCGCTACCAACTCAAGCCGCCTGCCGTAATCCGTCATGTACCTTCACAACGGACTGCGGGCAGCCGCCGAGCCTTATGCGCCGGTGGGTTCCGACCTTCAGCCCCGACTTCAAGATGCGCTGGCCCGCTGCGATCGATGAAATTCGGCTTCCCATTTTACATTTCGTGCGGCCATAGTGGTCAAGAGAAAGACGCGATGACAGCTTGCGTTTCCCTTTAGCCGACAGGTGGCATTGCCCAATCGAGTTGCACGGTGCCCACGCTGTTCTTCATAGATGTAAACCAAACATGGATTATGATGTTGACCCATCCGCATCTCTCCGTCGGATCATCATTGTTGGTGGTGGTACCGCGGGCTGGATGGTGGCCGCGGCGCTGGCCAGGCTTGTGGGAACGCGAACCGTTGCAATCAGCCTGATCGAGTCTGAGGAGATTGGCACTGTTGGCGTAGGCGAAGCAACGATTCCGCCGATCCTTAGCTTCAACAAATTACTTGGAATCGACGAGGCGTCCTTCGTTCGGGCGACCGGAGCCACCTTTAAACTGGGCATCGAGTTCGTCGACTGGCGTCAGCTGGGCCATCGCTACATGCACTCGTTCGGCCGCTTTGGTTCGGACATAAATGGCATGGCGTTCACCCATTACTGGCTACGCGCAGCGCAGCACGGCGCGGTCGATGATTTACGCTGTTTCGACGCAGAGGCGCTCGCCGCTGCCGATCGCAAGTTCGAGCGCGGTCAGCCGGGCGCTCCGTTCAAACTCACTTACGCCTACCATTTCGATGCCACAATGTACGCGCGCTTTCTTCGTCAATTTGCTGAAGAGCGCGGGGTCAAGCGGGTCGAAGGTCGGATCGTTTCAGTCGATAAGAACGAAGTGGGCGAGATCGCCAGTGTGACGCTGGGGGATGGACGGATAGCCGACGGCGATCTCTTTATAGACTGCTCGGGCTTCCGAGCGCTGCTGATCAACGGTGCGCTGAACTCGTCTTTCGAGGACTGGAGCCACTGGCTTCCAACCGACCGCGCGCTTGCCGTTCCTGCGCCTGCTGACCTCTCACTTCCTCCATTCACGCAGGCGACCGCCAGAGAGGCTGGTTGGCAGTGGCGCATTCCGCTGCAGCACCGCACCGGTAACGGCTACGTGTTTGCAAGTTCGTTCATTTCCGAAACAGAAGCTTCCGACCGGCTTCTCGGCTCGTTAGACGAGGAAGCGTTGCGCTCGGCCAGCCTGCTCCAATTCAAGGCAGGCCGACGGCGAAAGGCTTGGATTGGTAATTGCGTCGCCATCGGATTGTCGGCCGGTTTTTTGGAACCGTTAGAGTCGACCAGCATCCACCTGATCCAAGCAGCCATCGCCAAGCTTCTCGCGTTCCTGCCAAAGGGGCGTCCGAGTAAAACCCTGACCGACCGGTTCAATCGCGAGATGGCGCTGCTCTACGAAGGCACCCGTGACTTTATCATCGCGCATTATAAAGTTACAACGCGCGATGACACTCCCTTCTGGCGATATTGCAATGCGATGCCGATCCCGGACTCACTCGCGGAGAAACTGGACGTATTTCGCGCGACCGGTGAGATAGTACCAGAGAATCACGACTTGTTCCGCGACGGTAGTTGGTTTGCCGTCCTGTTCGGCCAGGGAGTGCAACCGCACGGATATCACCCGATTGCCGACGCGATGGCTACTGCTTCCTTGAGCCTAAAGATCGCGCAAATACGAGCGAGGACGGCAGAGCGCGTCGCAGCGCTTCCGACTCAGGTCGAGTTTCTTGCATCGGCAGATCTACGAGCCACATTGCTCGCATAATCTCCACGGTCAATGGGGTGTGGCTTGAGTTCGCTCAATAGATGCAGGGTCGATATTCTGCAGAATGATGGGATGAATGCGAAATGTGCGTTCACCCATCAGAACGCCAAAAGCTCTGAAGGTGGCGCTAGCGAATGCCTTCGTCGGCGCGATCACGTCGATGAGCCAAACATTGTCGCCGCTTGACCACTCTTCGGGTTGCAGCGGCAGGGGGAACGTGCCGCTGTTGGCAGCAGCACCAAGCCGGGCAGAGACCTCGTCCGATACTGATGCCCAAATCGCGATTCCCTCCGGCCCCGCCGCCTCCTTCGAACTGCGGTGAAACACTATTCGCCTGCGCATCAGCGGCTGGACCAGGAGTGCATCGACATCGGCGACCGACATGGCGCGATAGCGCTCTAGGCGGCTTACCGCAAAGATCAGTTCTCCTAGGTGACGAGCAACCTGAGCACGACGTTCTGCCAGGCCTGTTGCGGAGCCATCTTGCTCCTTACCATCGTTCAGAGACTGCCCTTCGTGCTTGTCGGTCATTGTCGTTTCGGCCACCTACGCGAATTGGGCGTTCGAAGCGGAGAAGTTCGCCATCGATACGTTCTTAAGCGTGACCGAGTCCTGTGCGTCAAGCGTGATCAGCAAGTCCGATCCGGCCTGTTGGGTGGCGCCGAGCAGATGGGCCCAGTCTGCGAATACGGAGGTATCGAACCTCAGCTTGTCGCCGGTGGTGGTGTCCGTGGCAAAGTCGGTAATGATGTCGTTCCCAGAACCAGGGTGAAACAAGAAGGTGTCCGACCCGAAGCCACCAGTCATCACGTCGTCGCCGGCCCCGCCGTTGATCGTGTCGTCACCTCCACTATCGACAGTGGTCGCTGTGTATAGATGCACATTGTCGAGAGCGGCACCAGCATTGTCCTCCGCACCGACGCCGACGAACTCGAGCGTATTGCTTCCCGCGGCCGTGGTCAGTTGTAGGGTGTCGGTTATGAGAGTTGTGCCACGGTCGGTATAGGTGGCGACGAGTGCGCCATTCCAGAGGACTTCGAAGTCGCTGCTGTCGTTGCCGGTGCGGCCGATATGATCGAAGCTCAGTAGAAGTTGCTGGCCATCGGTCAGACCGTCGACCGCCTGCTGAATATCCATGTTGCTGCCGCTGCCGCCTCCAGAATCCAGATCGACCCAGAAGTTCCCGTCGCTCGCGTTTACGCCAGCATGCCCGCTGTAAATCTGCTCCCAGACCTGGGAGTTTAGCTTGGTCCAGCCCGGCATCGTCGAATTGAAGATGCCGTCTCCCCAATAGCCCGCGATATCGCCCGATACCTCGAAACTGCCGTTCTGAATGAGGTCTGGTCCGGTCGGGACCAAGGCGCTGTCTAAGTCGCCGTAGATCCGGTCATCGCCCGACCCACCTTCGAGGATATCGTCGCCAGTGCCGCCAACGATGCGGTCGTTGCCTTGCCCGCCGCCGATAACATCATCGCCACCACTGCCAAAGAGGACGTCGTCACCTTCAAGGCCCCAGATCTGATCGGCGGCGTCGGTGCCGTGGACCGAATCCGCCGAGGAGGTGGTCGTCAGCATGCCGGCTTCGAGTTGCGTGTCGGTGAGGGTCGTTCCATCGGCGAAGTCGAAGATCTCAACCCCCGCGTCGCCCCAATATTCGTTCTTCAGTACGATGCTGCCGTCTGTTTCCTTGAAGGTGATCCTGATATCGTCGCCCCCGGTGCTCGATCGAGACACCAGAATGTCGTCAGGCGAAATGCCGGCGCCGAACCGCAGCCGATCGGCTTGGTCGTTGTTCCAGGAATAATCGTAAATCGTGTCGTTGCCATCACCGAGGTTGTAAACGTAAATGTCGTTCCCGTAGCCCGAGCTGAGATAGTCGTCACCCAGACCACCGACGATCACGTCATCGGCATCACCTGTATTTATCGTGTCATTGCCAGCGCCACCATCGACTTCGCCGCCAAAGGACGTACCGTAGATCACATCATTGCCTGCGGTTTCCTGTCCCGCGACAAAGGCAGCGGCGATCTGGGTTTGATCCCAGATCGTTCCATCGGCGAACTCGAGTAGTTCGATACCGGCGTCGCCCTGCCACTGCGATTGGACCAAGATCGATCCAGGAGTGTTGGCAAAGCGAATGACAATGTCGCCACCATTACCGTCATTGGCGAAAACAAGGTCGTCGGGCGTGATGCCCGCACCGAACCGGATGCGATCGGCTTGATCGTTGTTCCACGAATAGTCGTAGATGGTGTCGTTGCCGTCGCCGAGATTGTAGACGTAGACGTCGTTTCCGTAACCCGAACTTAGGTAGTCGTCGCCTGAACCACCGATGATCACATCATCGGCGTCGCCTGTATTGATCGTGTCGTTGCCTGCGCCGCCGCTCACCTCGCCGCCGAAGGGCGTGCCGAAGATCAGGTCATTGCCAGCCGTCGCTTGGTCCGTTCCGAAAGCGGCTGCGATCTGGCTCTGGTCCCATGTCGTACCGTCGGCAAAGTCGAAGAACTCGATTCCAGCGTCTCCCTGCCACTGGTTCTGCACCCGGATCGACCCAGACTGGTCGGCAAAGCTGATCAGTATTTGGGATGAGTCATTCGGGTTGTTCGACAACTGAATATCATCCGGTGAAATGCCAGCGCCAAAACGAATCCGGTCGGCCTGATCATCATTCCATGAATAGTCGTAGATGGTATCGTTGCCGTCACCGACGTTGTAGACGTAGATGTCGTTGCCATAACCGGAACTCAGATAATCGTCCCCGGGACCGCCGGTAATCACGTCATCCGCATCGCCAGTCTGTATCGTGTCGTTGCCTTGAAGCCCGTTCACTGCTCCACCGAACGGAGAGAATATCAAATCGTCCCCATCGGTTGCCTGTCCAGTGATGAACGCAGCTGCGATCTGGTTCTGGTCCCATGTCGTTCCGTCGGCGAAGCTGAAAAACTCGATTCCGGCGTCGCCCTGCCATTGGTTCTGCACCAGGATGGATCCCGGCTGATCGGTGAAGCTGATCAGTATGGCGGACGAATCATTCGGATTGTTTGAAAGCCGGATGTTGTCGGGCGTGATCCCGGCACCGAACTGGATCTTATCAGATTGATCATCACCCCAGTTATAGTCGTAGATTGTGTCGCTGCCGTCGCCGAGATTGTAGATGTAGGTGTCGCTGCCACCATCGCCCTGCAGGAGGTCGTCCCCGGCTCCACCGATCAGGATATCGTCGCCGCCACCGGCAGAGATGGTGTCGTTACCTGCGAGGCCATCGTAGGTCTGTTGGTACCATGTGCCCAGGATAACATCATCGCCTGCGGTCGCATGAATGCTGAGTCTATCGACGTCGATCTTACTCCAGGCGGTGCCGTCGGCGAAGGTGACGTGCTCGACATCGTTGGAGCTCAGGAACTCGTTATAGCCCTCGTTGAATTGCCCAGCGACACGGATGCTGTCGCCGGATGCCAGGGTAAAGATAGCATCTTGACCTTCGCGCGTGACTGTTACGTCTGATGGGCTGATGCCCTCCTTGAAAGCAAGCGTATCGTCTTCCGAATCGCGGCCATCGTCGAGCGTCTCAAGAATTGTGTCGTGCCCGTCGCCTACCCCGAACCGATAGGTGTCCGAACCGTCCTTGCCTTCGAGGATGTCGTCGCCAGCGGCACCGTCGAGGACGTCGTCGGTGTTGAAGCCGATGATGTGGTCGTCGCCCGGCGTGCCCGTGAGCACCTTCTGGCGAATTTCGTCCTTGGTCAGGATCGTGCCGTCGGCGAAAACGAACCGCTCGATATCGTTCCAACTGTACCAACCGGTCTGCGTGAACTGGCCGACGATCGTCAGCGTATCGCTCGTGCCGGCGATGCCAATCGTAAGATTGTCGCCATCGCGCGAATAGATCAGATCCTCCGGTGCAATATCTGCATTGAAGATGACCTGATCATCGTCGCCGAGCAGGACATAGTCCACACTCTCATAGATCGTATCATTGCCATAGCCGCGACCGAACACATAGGTATCGCTGCCGTCACCGCCGATCAGCGTGTCGTTACCCGCTCCGCCGTTGAGATAATCGTTGCCGGAGGTGCCCTGTAAAACGTCGCCACCATCCGTTCCGCGCAGCAGCATCTGGGAGACCTGATCCTTGGTCCAGACGGTGCCATCCACAAACGCGAACTGCTCGATATCGTGCCAGGTGAACCAAGCGCTCATGTCGAACTGGCCAGCGACAGTTACGCTGTCGGAGGTGCCGGCAATCGATAGGGTTAAGTCATTGCCATTGCGCGACAGTAAAATGTCGGATGGCGCAACCCCGTCGGCAAAACGAAGCGTGTCGAAGTCACCGAGCATCACATAATCGACCGATTCCTCGATCGTGTCGGTGCCGTAACCTCGACCGAAAACGTAGGCGTCCGACCCGTCGCCGCCGATCAATGTGTCGTTACCAGCGCCCCCGTCGAGTACGTCACTGCTGGAGAAGCCAATCAGCGTATCGTCTCCAGGCGTCCCGGTCAGCAGGATCTGCTGGATATCATCGTTGCTGATCGACGAACCGTCAGCGAATTGGAAGGTTTCAACGTCGTTCCAAGTGTACAAAGCGCTCCAGGTGAACTGATTCTGCACCGTCACCGAATCGCCCGTGTCGTTTATCGTGATCGTCAGATCGTCCCCGTTGCGCGCAAACGACAAGTCGGAGAGCGCGATGCCGGGACCGAAGATCAGTTTATCGTCATTACCGTCGAGCACGTTGTCGACATGCTCGCGGATAATGTCGTGGCCGGAACCGCGACCAAAGTTGTAGGTGTCGTTACCGTCCCCGCCGTCAAGAATGTCGTCGCCTGGGCTGGACGCAAACGTGTCGTCGGTCGACGTGCCGACGGTCACGTCGTTGCCATCCGTCGTTTCGGCAGCGATCATATGCTGGTTTAGATCGTGCCACGTCCAAACAGTGCCGTCTGCGAAACGAACTTCCTCGATCCGTGTCGATGAGAGGTTGCCGAAGACGCCGGTGTAAATGTAGCTGTCCTGGCCTTGAATGGTGACGCGGTCACCATTCGTACCAAGGATGAAATCGACGTCCTGACCGTTTCGGGCAAAGCTGATGTCATTCGGGGTGATTCCCTCACCCAACTGCAGCACGTCCGGGTTGCCGTCGATCGTCAAAAAACCGCTTCCGAGGAAGCTTGTGTCGCTATCGTTGATGGTGTCGTGGCCATCGCCGACATTGAACACATAGGTGTCGCCGCCACCGCCGCCGGAGAGCAGGTCGTCGCCCTTCCCGCCGACCATTTGATCGGCAAGGATGTCGCCGTAGAGCTGGTCGTTGCCATCGCCGCCGGTTGTGACAAGCTGCTCGACATCTTGCCAGGAGATCCGCGACCCGTCGGCGAACTGGAACCACTCGACGCGGTCGAACCATTCAGGGCCCAGCGCACCGGTCTGGAAGCCGTTGAACTGATTATGAACCGTCAGGGTCTCGCCGGTGAGCTTGTCGGTAATGACGAGGTCTGCTGTCGAGCCCGGGCGCGCAAAAACAAGATCGTTTCGGTTTAGGTCTTTGAAGTCGACGGTATCGGCACCCGCCGTCAGCGACAGTCCGCCCAAGCCGACGTTCACGTCTATGTACTGGGCGCGCTCGTCGATCGTGTCGTTTCCATCTCCTTTGCCCCAAAGATAGGTATCTTGGCCGTCCAGGCCGACGAGCGTGTCATTGCCCTTGCCGCCGTCGATAACATCGTCGTCGCCGAAGCCCATAATCGTGTCGTCGCCATTCGTAGAGCTCTGAGCGATGAGCGTCTGCTGTACGTCCTTGATCGACCAACCGTCGGCATAGTCGCGAAAGGCGAACGCTTCGATGCGGGTATTCGGCGCGAAGGCGGCGTTGTACCCTAACGACGTGTAGGCGAACTGGCTCTGGATCAGCAGGGTCTGCCCCGTCCCCGCAACGGTAAACAGGAGGTCGTCCCCAGTTTGCCCTTGCCGGGCCATGACGAGATCGCTGGGGGCTAGTCCGGCACCGAAAACGACCATGTCGGCCGAGCGGAGCAGGGGCGAAGTCTGTACGTCGTGGATGGTGTCGTGTCCGTCGCCAGCGTTGATGACGTAGAGGTCGGCATCATCGCCGCCCTCGAGCAGATCGTCACCTTTACCCCCGGTGAGCACATCGGAGTGCATCGTGCCGACAAGGTGATCGTTGCCATCGGATCCCATCCCGACGGCCGTCGCGATCTCTGGCTCCTCCCATATCGTGCCATCGGCAAACTGGATGTCCTCGACGCCCTTGTTGCTGGACAGCAGGACGTCAGACCCAAGCGGCACGACCGGAGCAAACTGTCCGGTGATGCGGATCGTCTCTTGGGTCGCATCGACTGTGATCAGGAGATCGTTACCATCCCTCGTCACGGTCACGTCATTGGGATTGAGGAAAGCGAAGCGAATGCGATCGCCAGAGGGATTCGGTTCGTTGTCGTTGATGACCGTATGGCCGATCTCATGTCCGAAGACATAGACGTCCTGGCCGGTCCCGCCATCCAACGTATCGTCGCCTCCGGCGCCGTAGTAGACGACGGTATCCGCCGCGGACGAACGGGTTAGGTTGTCTACGGCGGAAGTGCCTAGCCTCAGGTCGCCAATCGAAAGACCGGAAGCCAGTTCCGCTAAGGAGAGAGGTTGTGCGGTGCCATCCGCAGCACGCACTAGCTGCTCGAACAGGTAGTCGACTTTTACGGTGTTAGCGTCGGACCGGACCATCGAGTCGGTCAGCGCGCCGAGCAGCGGTGCCCATTGCGCCCATTGCGCCAGCGCGGCTTCGTGATTTTTGCCTTCCAAACCGGCGATCACTCGATGCAAAATGTCTCCGAGCGATGTCGCAGAATCGGCAATCAGAAGGTCGTTCTCCGCATGGTATGTAACCCCGGCGAATGCGGCAGCCATCGGGCCCTGTGCGACTAAGCGCAATGTGAGCCGCGCCAACTGGTCCGTCCACAACTGCTCAACTTCTGTCAGGTTATCAAGCTGGGGCAGGCCGTTAGCGTCTCTCGGCATCAGCGCGGTGCCGGTGTATTTTTCAAGGAACGCGAGCTTGCGCGCGTCAAATCCATCGGCGCCGATCGCCGTCGGAGCAACTGACGCAACGCCTGCCCAGGCAAAAAGGATCGCTTCTGCATCGTCTTCGAGTTGAGAGAGATCGGTGGTGGTCTCGCCGACGAAAGAAGTGACCATCGCCTTTAAGGATGCACTCTGCGTCATCGCGATGCGAAGGTCCGCGATGGTGCCGAAGCCGTCGAGTTGCGGGAGTGCGGCGGACGCTGCATCGACCGTGGCGTCGCCAAGATATCGCGTATCGGTCGGGCTGGCGTCGAAAATGACGTCTGCGATGCCCCGTTCGGTTCCATTAGTGAGCGTGAAGCTGCCTTGCTGAGCGATCTGATCGCCGCCAATCTCGGTTCCGGCTGGCGGCGTGGTGGTGGCAAGCGAGATCGACACGATCCCCAGATCGGCGAGGCTCTTCAGCTCCCCCGTGTTGGTTACGCCGTTTCCGTTGAGATCCTGCCAGACTTGGAGCGTCGCATATACGGCGTCCGACGCGTTGATAATGCCGTCGTTGTTTGCATCGAAGCCGGCGAGGACATCGAACCCGCCGTGCGTCGCATCGCCGAACATCTCGGAGATATCGTCGATCCGACCGTTCCCGTTGAGATCGCGGACCAAAAAGCCGTCGCTCCCGCGCACCCAACCGGTGTGCTGGGCGAATCCATTATGGTTGTAGTCAAACCACACTTGGCTGTTTGCCTCAGTGGTCAGGTCATAGCCGTTGCCGCCAAGGTCGAGCACGAGTGGATCGTAGCCCGACAGACCAACACCAAACCCAGCATGCAGGGCGAGATTGACGAACTTGTCGATATGATTGACCGTTGTCCCATCACCAGCAATACTGTGTCCGGCAGAGAAGACGCTTATTCCGGCCGTTCCTAATCCAGAGTCGAGGTCAAGGGCGTAGTTGCTGATCGCGGCGACGCCTGCCTGACCCCATCCAAAATTCATTTCTAGAGTGCCGTCTGCATCCAGACGGTAGCGGACAAATTTCATCGTTACCGCGTCGGTGAAGAAGGCGGCGGTGTAGAGAAGCTCTGAGCCAATCACAGGGAACGCGGCGAGCAGCGACGAAAAGGGCGCCCACGAGGCGAAGCCGCTTTCGTCCCACCATTGTTGCACGCCGCCGTAGAGCCGAATACCTATGTTGTAGGCGTTGTCGCCATCCGTCGTGTTGCTGTCTTCTATCCAGCTGTTGGCACCCACCTCGAACGTATCGGCACCTGAACCACCATACAACAAAGATGAATAGCCCGCGCCAATTAGAGTGTCGTTGCCAGCCCCTCCATCGAGAATAGACGCCCCTTCACCTGAGCCTATCTTACCGCTCGACGCTATGAGTGTGTCATTTCCGTTGCCGCCTACGGCTTTCTCAAAGCCAAATATCGCTAGACTGACTTGCTTCTCACCGAGTGGGATTCCTAAAAACGTGTTTTCCTGCTGCGTTTTAAGCACATGATTTTTGAGATCAATAGTCGCCGATTTTTCCCAGGGTGTGAGAGCACCGCTCTGATCCGCGTTCTCAAGTAGTAAAGCGTCGTAAATACCGTCTTGCTGCGAACCTGCGTCCAGATAAGAAAATTGCGTTAGATCAGTAGCTTCATTAATATCGAAGACGTCTCGACCGTCTCCCGCTTCCACGGCCGCCAGCTCTATTGAGTCAAGAGTATCTGCCCCGAAGCTAGTGGCGCCATTGCTACCGATGGCGTGATCAATCAAGATTTTCTGGGTACCATCCGCCGTAGGGGCGATAACTACATCCGAGTTACCATGCGCATACCGGTAAACGACTGTGTCGGTACCAAAGCCACCCGAGTACTGATCGTTGTCACCGTCCATGTCTGAATAGATACGGTCATCACCAAAACCCCCGGAGACAACATCCTCTCCCTCACCGCCTGCCAAATAATCATTGCCAGCACCCCCGACAATAATATCATCTCCCGTCCCCCCTGAGATGATATCGTCTCCAATGCCTCCCTCTAAAGAGTTATTGCCGTCATTTCCTATTATTTGGTCGGCAAACTCACTTCCCACCACGTTTTCGAAATGTTCATACTTGACACCTGCGCTAACATTCGAGAGATCAATGCTGACGCCGTGCAAAGAGCTGATTGCGCTGACCGTGTCTGTGCCTGACCCGCCATCTATATTAAAAACCTCTTGCCCAGTTTTATCATCGACGAATACGATGTCATCGTAGGATGTTAATACCAAGTGCTCAATTGAGTAAATGGAGTCAGACGTAAAATAACTATCGACAGTCTTTTCGGGACGATCTAAATTAACTCTTATCCCCCCAGACCGCCCTTCGTAAGAAAGGGTATCGTATCCATCAGAAAGTCCGGTGCCATGCGGAGAGCTAAGGGAACCGTCTCCGCCATTATAAACACTACCAGACTCATCGCTTGCATAAAGCGTGTCGTTATTGGCTCCCCCAAAGAAGCCAACGGTGTGGACAAAGCCTCGACCATCAAAGGTGTCGTTACCAGCACCGCCAAAGAAAACATAGGTTTTCCCGATCGGTATGAAGCGTTCATCACTGTCATCACCAAGTATGTTATATAGACCAGGGGCAAAATCTATACCCTCGATGTCGTAAGGCTCATTTCCTTCGATCGACATACCGGCGTGATAAAGAATCGATGCTACCCAGCTGTTTGAATTGAGCGCCTCTGGATCAGCAATTCCCATCTGAAGGCTAAAAGGATTATAATCAAACCGATTGTCAATACTATGGGCGATCGTAGCGAACTCGGACCATAGCGTACTAGCTTGGGAGCCTGTAACGATTACTTTTGAGCCATAATCGCTTGAAGTAGTCTGGTCTGTATACTGATCAGCGCTTGATTGTAGTAAAACGTCAATACTACCCTGAAGCTCGCCGTATCCCTGCGCGTCAGGTGTAGGACCGCCTCGATTGACTCGCCATGTCAAAGGATCGGCTGATGGACGGTAGACTAAGAAGGTATGGCGTGCGCCAGCGTATCCTGCTGGACCTTCAATGTAACGCCACTCAACCGATATTGTTGGGTAATCAGTCGGATCCATATATCACCCCTAAGTTACCAACCAGCCAACTTTCGCGACGTCCACGTTATCAATCACGGTATTTTGATCAATTGTCAAAGTGACACGAAGCCACTCATATTGCCATACACCAAGAATCCATCTTGTAGGTATGTCAATCGTTAAAAACGTATGTCCTACTTTCGACAATTTATTAAAACGTATATGTTTCTTAAATTTAACAAGAGAACGGGCTATAAAAACCGCAGAACACCTTTGACCTTTCAACATCCGCCACTTTGATGCGTGCGCAGGTGTGTCATCGACCAATTCCACTAAAAGAACCCTGACATTAGCATCACATTTAACAAAACCATCTAAATCTTTGTCAACAGAGCCGTTCGTGGAATATTCCACGTTACCGACACCTTTTTCAAATATGTCTTTTGCGTATGACTGCGAAACGCTCGAACAGGTTGCAGCAAACGCTATCAGTATAAGCTTAAACGGAATCTGACGTCTATTGCGTGACACCTTAAATGTACCGAAAAATAAATGTACCGAAAAATTGTATTAAGCTTTCGCGAATAGCGACGCTCAGACAATAGCTATGCATGTTGCGATTCATTTAGAGATGAGGCCTTGTCAGCGCTTTCACAAAAAATGTGGCGGTATGTGAACAGGGACGGGCTACTCCATTTGAGCTTGCTGGGTCGGGCGCACGAACCCGGTCCAAAGCATGATAGATGGCCTCGCTGCGAACGATGGCTGTTTTTGACACCTTTTCCGTCCCCATCCGAAAGCGCTGTGATGATGATGCTAAATCATTCGGCTGAGAACACAATCCGCCGAATAGCTGCTTTCAGAGCGGGTCAAACAAAGCGCGACTATTTTTCATGGCCTGCCTGAGCGACGGACGTCTGCACCGGGCTCAAGAGGTAAGATATGATCCGCCGCGAACCCGTTCTGATGTCGGCGACCACACCTAATCCGGACGAGAGCGAAACCGGCCGACCATCGATTGCGATCACCGAGCGCGACAGTTTAATGGTTGCCGTATAGGTGGCGCCGAGCTTTTGATCGGGCACGGCGTCACGGCTGACCGAGATCACGCGACCGGGCACACTGCCATAGCGTGTGAATGGAAACGCCTCGACCTTTACGGTTACCTGCTGACCGTCATGTACAAACCCCGCGTCGCGGTTGAGCACGTGTGCCTCGACCTCCAGCGTACCGTCCCCAGGCACGATGACCATCAGCGTCCGCGCCGCTTCGACCACGCCGCCTATTGTGTGGATTGCAAGCTGCTGGACCGTGCCGTCTACGGGCGCCCTGAGCGCCTGCAAGCCGGTACGGCGCGTCGCCTTAGTCACCTCCTCGCGGCGCAGGATGGCCTCACCCTCCGCTTTGGCTAAGTCCGCCAGCGCGACCCGGTGTGCCTCACTACGCGTTTGGACGATCTGCTGGCCCAACTTGCGCGCATCCGCTGCGCCACGCGCCTCTTGTGCTACAGCGACATCACGGTCCCCCGCCTCGCTGCGCCGCTGCCGTTGCAATTCGAGCAATCTCATCCCTGGCGCATAGCCTTTCGCGTCGAGACGCTGCATGGCCTCAAGCTCGTGGTCGAGGATTGGCACGGTCTCGCTCAGCTTGTCCCGTTGCGCCTTTGCGGCATCTGCTTCGGACAGCGAAGATGCACGGGCTGCCGAAAGGCTTGCGGCGGTCGCCTCAACCGCCGACACTTGCGCTCGGATCAGGCTGAGCTGCGTCGCCGCAACGTCAGGCGACGTGCCGGGTGGCGGCGCAAACCGCACGCCGCGGCCGTCCAACGCTTCGACGATTGCGCGATTGCGGGCGATATCCTGCTCAGCGGTGAGAAGCGCCTTGCGTGCTTGTTCGAGGTCTGCGCTCGCGAGCGTAGTATCCAGTTCGACCAACAGCTGACCGCGCCTTACACGGTCGCCATCAGCAATATGAATCGCCCTGACCACACCCGTTCCCGCCGACTGTACGATTTTGACGCTGCCTGAAGGCACGATGCGGCCAGGCGCGGAAGCGACCTCGTCTACGCGGCCCAACACCAGCCATGCGATGGTGACCACTAGTCCCACCATCAACACCCAGGCGGTTGCGCGCCCGGTCGGAGACACTGGCCGCTCGATCACCTCCAGTGCGGCCGGTAGGAACGTGAAGTCCGCGCTTCGCTTTTGTGTCTGTCGACGCTTGCGGTCGGCCGCGAGCGACTCCTTCACCACGCGCCAGCTGTGTCCGAAGGTACTCATTCGATCACCGGCTGTGCGAGACCGGTCTGACGGCGGTGCAGATCGGCGTAGCGGCCCCGGGCGCGCAGCAGTTCGTCATGCGTACCCTGCTCGACGATGCGACCGGCCTCCAGCGCAATGATGCGATCGCACTGGCGCACCGCCGACAGCCTATGCGCGATGATCAATACGGTGCGGCCCTGCGATATTGCCTTGAGGTTTGCCTGGATGATCTCCTCGCTCTCGGCATCGAGAGCGGAGGTGGCCTCGTCGAGGATGAGGATCCGTGGTCGGGTGACCAGCGCCCGCGCGATCGCTAGGCGTTGGCGCTGGCCACCGGATAGGTTAGCGCCACGCTCTTCGACCGGCGTATCGTAGCCAAGCGGCAGCTTGAGCACGAACTCATGCGCTCCAGCCAGCTTGGCGGCTGCGATCACTTGCTCGAGCGGCATCGCAGGATTCGACAACGCTATGTTTTCACGGATCGAGCGATTGAACAGCAGGTTCTCTTGCAAGACGACCCCTATCTGCCGCCGCAGCCAAGCAGGGTCGATCTGCGCTACGTCGACGCCATCGATAAGAACCCGGCCGCCTTGGGGGACATAGAGGCGCTGAAGAAGTTTTGTCAGCGTCGATTTGCCTGATCCCGACGAGCCGACGATACCGAGCGATCTGCCAGCCGGGAGCCGCAAGTTCACGTCGTCTAGCGTCCATGGACCCTCCAGGCCGTAGCGAAACCGAACAGCTTCAAACGCAACCTCGCCGCGAATGGCGGGGAGCGCTGTCCGACTGCCGGAGCCAGGCTCGATCGGCTGGTTCAGCACGTCCCCCAGCCGCGTTATCGCGATGCGAACCTGCTGAAAATCCTGCCAAAGCTGCGCCATGCGGATGACCGGACCAGAGACGCGCTGGGCGAACATGTTGAAGGCCACCAGCCCGCCCACGGTCAGCTGGTGATTAATTACGGCTTCCGCCCCGAAATAAAGGATCGCAGCCAGGTTCAGCTTGGAGATGAGCTGGATCAGCTGGCTACCGGTGTTGCCAAGATTGATAACTCGCTGGCTAGCCTGACTGTAGCCGGCGAGTTGGCGCTCCCAGCGGTCTCGCCATTGCGGTTCGACCGCCGCCGCCTTGACCGTTTGAATGCCGCCGATGCTCTCGACGAGGAGCGCATTGTTCGCAGCACCGCGTTCGAACTTCTCCTCGATCCGCGCTCTGAGCGGACGTGTGATGAACACGGCAACCGCAATGTAGGCCGGAATGGTCAGCACCGAGATGACGAACAGCTTGACCGAGTAAATCCACATCACGACGAGAAACACGATTGTGAAGACCGGATCGACCAGCACCGACAGCGAGGCATTGGTCAGGAATTCGCGGATAGTTTCGAGCTGCCGCACGCGCATGGCGATGTCGCCGACACGGCGTGCTTCGAAAAAGCCGATTGGAAGTCCCAGAAGATGGCGAAACAATTTGGCCCCGAGCTCGACATCGATCTTTTGGCTGGTCTCCGAGTAGAGTCGCGTCCTGAGCCAGCCAAAGGCGGTTTCCCAAACCGAAACGGCGACATAGCCGATCGCAAGTACGGTAAGCGTATCCAGCGTGTTGTGAACGAGCACCTTGTCGACGACGTTCTGAAAGAAGAGCGGTGCGGCCAAACCAAGCAGGTTCAGCGCCAAGGTGATCAGCAGCACCTCGCCGATTAGTCGGCGGTATTTGACGATTTGGGGAATAAACCAGCTGACATCGAACCGCCCAGAGCTCGCTAGTGCGTTTTCGCGGGTGGTGATCAGGACGAGTTCACCGGTCCATATCTGCTCGAGCTTCTCACGCGACACCTTCTGGGCTTGCGGACGCTGCGTGCCGGGTTCCGGAACGGTGAGCTGGATGAGTGCTTCTCCGTTCGCAACGCGTCCGATCAAGAACCATCCGTCGGGCCCGTTCGCAAGCGCCGGCATCGGGATACGCTCAAGCTTCTCGAAGCTGGTGCGCATCGTTCTCGCCCGTACGCCCTCTTGCTGCTTGGCAAGCCGCAGCAGGTCCTGGCTGGTCAAAGGCAGATGATGACCAATGTCGTGACGCAGCTGTAATGGGTCTATCGCGACCCGGTGGAACGCGAGCACCATCGCCAACGCGACAAGTCCGCTTTCATCGCTCGGCGCTGCCATCGCGCTGGTGCCTTCGGTCTCAATCACGGACGGTCCAACCTTCCCGCCGGACGTGGCGCACCCGTTGTCCCCGGAAGCGGTGTCGTCTTCGTATGCGACACAATTGCCGCCGATGGAGGTGGCGTGCCCGGAACCAGCCGCGGTGCCTCCACCGGTCGAGCGGGCTGTTCGATGCCGCCCTGCGCGGGCTTTCGGCGACCAAATTGATCTATTGCGCGCACGGTCCCATCCCAGGGTAGCGCCCCCCGTCCAGCGGCGTGACGGAGATTTTCGGCCGGATCGTAAAGTGGTGTGCGGGTCAACAAAGCCTGCGCTTCCAAATTGCCTAGCTGACGCAGCAATGCCGCTTGGGCGACATACAGGTCACGACGCGACGATACGAGCGCGATTTCTGCATCGCGCAGCGACCCTTGCGCGAACAGGACATCGAAAGTCGAGCGAAGCCCGGCCCGATACTCCTCAAATGTACCTTCGTTGAGTACGCGGGCCGATGCGAGCTCGGCCGTTTCGACCTCGAGGTTACGTTCAGCCGTTGCCACCGCATTCCACGCGTTGAGGATCGCCTGAACCATTTGCCGGTGCGCGACCTCAATCCCGAGTCGATCCGCGGCGTTGCGATCACGCGCCTGCGCGATCTGCGCGCCAATGCGACCGCCATTGGTCAGCGGAATTGTGAGAACGACCTGGCCAGCCGCACCACGGTCAAAATTGTAGCCGTAAAAGGGCACGAGTTGATTCGAGAGCGTGCCCGTGGCGCGCAAAGACAGGCTCGGCTGGCCTTGAGCGGCGGCGACGGCAATTCGGGCGCGAGATGTTCGTTCGGTCGCTATCGCACTGGCGAGATCGGGATTTCGCCGCCCAGCAACGTCCAGCGCGACGTCGATCGAGCGCGGTACGTTTGGTAGTGCCGGCTCCGGTGCAAGAACGCCCGGTTCCTGGCCGACCGTGGCAGCATAGCTCGCCCGATCCTGCTCCAATTGCTGTACGGCCAGATTATACTGGGCCCGAGCCGCGTTGAATTGCGTCTCGGCCTGAGCGATATCGGTCCGTGTGAGCTCGCCCGCCTCTTGCCGCGCCTTCACTTCGGCCAAGGTTGCCTCGAGCTGCGTTAGGTTCGCAGCGCGAAACGCGAGTACACGGTTGTCGCGGCGAATATCAGCGTAGGCGGTCACGACCTGAAGAAGGAGGTCTCCCTCGCTACCGCGCAGCTGCGCTCTTCCAGCCTCGACCGCTCGCACTGCGACGTCCCGATCGGCTGCTGCGCGCCCTCCTGTGTATAGAGGCTGGTTGAGGATCAGGTCGGCGCGCACATCGTTGCTAGTAATGTTCGGCGAGGCCCGCTGATCGAGCAGCGACCGCTGGGAATCGGTAAGTAGGCCGGGGGCCGTGAAAGCATAATCACCGGTGATCTGCAATTCAGTGGTTGGCCGGGTTTCGGATAGTGCGACTGCATAGTCTTCATCGACTGAGCGCAAGTCGTAGCGCCTTGCCTGCAGGGTCGGAGACGACCGATAGGCGATGCTCAGCGCGTCGGCGAGGGTTTCGGTGGGGGAAGGCTCGGGGGGCACCTCAAAGGGCGGCAGCGCCCAGCGATCTGAAACGCGGGTCGCGCCGGTCGCGCGGCGCGGATAAGACGGACGCGGTCGCGCCAGACCAGGCGCCGCGTCTACCACTATTACCACGATAACGGCCGCTGCGACGAGCCCACGTACCGTCATCGGACGAACCGGCTGTCAGGCATGCACCCGCGCTCGTGAGCCAGCTGATACAGCCCACGCAGGCCGCTGAAATGGAACACCTTTGGCCTCCGGCCAGGCTGCGGCTTAATCGCGACTGCGTTCGCATCCGCCAGAAGACGCAGCGGGATCCAAACAACGCCGTCCGTTGGATTGGTAATACCGCCGGTCTCCATCGGCGTGCCGAGCCTTAGCAGCTCAGGGCGATCATCCCTCGACTGGCGGGGCGTTCCTCCGTCGATGCGATAGACGGCTGCGGAAACGTCCCAGCTCCGTTTAAAACGGAACCCGACTGCGTTGCCTTCGACGAGAGCGCCGCCCCGTGCGCGCAGACGACAAATGATCTGCTGAGAGAACCGGTCGCGGCTGACATCCAGCCGCCAGTCGCCCGCAATCGTTCGTTGGCGGTCAACGCCCAATGCGGCTGCAGCGGGCGCTGCAGAGAGGCCTGCCAGCAAGCACAGGGCAAGCGCCGGCTGCCAAATCAGCCGGTGGATCATGGCTTAATTGCCCGATTTTGGAGGGATATAGGCGGGCGGTTGCAGCTGCTCGATCTCCGGGGCAACCTGCAGCGACAGCTCCTCGTTCGGATCCCGACAAGACAAAATAATAGGTTCCTCGCGAGCAGCCTCGACCGACTTGGTCGTTGCGTCAGGACAGCGATATATTACCCGGCAAATTGGACGATAGCCCAGCCAATAGCGACCAAAGCTCGTTTCGGAGCAGAAGACGCTGCAGCTATCGCCGTCCGTCCCGCACAGTGTTTGAAGGCGGGCTACGATATCCAGCTTACGCTTCGCGCCCAGTGTTCCAAATTCACCAGCGACAATGTGGATGCCGCTGGCCTGGCCGGCGGCAGCTATTGGTGAGGCCAGCGCTGCGATAGCCAAAAGGGCTAGCCCGTTCCCTAGGTACTTGAACACGCAACGCTCTCCCCCGACCTCCTGAATCCATTACACAGGCTTATTTGTCAACTTTTCCCTGACTTATCCCTCGATGCGAACGAGGTGCCTTCCGCCTCTGCCTCAGCGCTGGGCTCATAATGAACGAGGTCCTGACTAACGCGATCAAGCGAGCCTGTGCGGACAGACGAGCTGGGAAGCTAAGCGTCCCATTTGTGTTCCGGGCGAGGCATTAGCATTGTTTATACCACGCTACCTCTTGCCGCGCATCGTCGAGGAAATCGCCGTCCTGGCGACGGATAACGAGACAATCGTCGAGGACATCGGTCATCACGTTATTGCCGGGTCTTTGCGGGTCGATGTCGAGGTGTCCGGTGACGGAGTCCATCAAATCCACGTATTTATCGACTTTCAGTTCCCCAGCGGAACAAACCACCTCGATGTCTCGCAGGAGGTCCAACGCTGTTGACCCGACGCGGCCACCATTTTCATAACGAACGGACGGCGACTGCCCGATCAGGAAATATGAAAGTCCGCTTCTCGCCCCTATCAGCCTGTAGCTGCCCGCCGTAAACCGGATGTGCTTGCTAGTTCCGGGGCGAATGCCGCAGGCACCTCGAATGTCTGCTTCCTTCAAAGCTGGCCTTCGGTATCGGGCCAGCGAACGAATGCTTCGTCCCAGTTTTCGTCGTTCAGGCAGACCGCCACGCGGCAGGTGAGACGCCGCGCATAAATTTGCTGTCCTATGCACGCCGAGGGATACCGACAGCCCCGCATAAAGGCGGAGCGCAAACCCGGGGCGAGGTGACGCAACGTAGAGCTATTTTAAGGTCGCGTGAATCCCGCCCACTACGGTTCGACCGCCTTCAGGCCGGATCCCACCCGCACCAAGTTGGTCAAAAACTCAGCGAAAACGCGACCCTCGTCCATGTCCTCGAAGCCTTCCTTGTCTGGATCTTCGATACGGTCCAGCCAGTCCCGAACCCTCATGCGATAGATGTGGGCATTTTCTCGCTCAACCAGCGCACTGGCGATCGCTGCCGCCTGCATAGAGTAGCCGTAACCAGGCAGTCCCGAAGGGCACCGAGCGGTTTCCATAGTCATTTCCTTTCTCGAATTGAGCCGAAGGCGATGCGCGCATCGACTTCTGGCCCTCGCCGAGAGCGGGGGGTGAATGGGCAAAACCGGGGCCGATCGAGGGGGAGGGGGATCACCCGATCTGCACCAGAGCGCAGCGCCGGGAAGATTGGGGATACCCCCTCGATCGCCAAGCGGAGCGCTCGCGCGGAGACGGTCTAGCCCTTGCCCAGAGGGGGGCTGCGCCCCCTTCCTTCCGCGCCGACGCATCGGCGCCCACAGAAACTTCGGCAGACAGCCGTCAGCTCGACGTCGAGCGCCTGGTCGTAGCAAAGTGAAGGCCAGACAGAAGCGACCGCGCCCAGCGCGGCCGCTCGCTTGCTACGCGGCTTTGGACTGCTTCACGACGAGGAGGCGATTGAACAGTATGCTGGTGCGCTGTTGGACAGGCGCAGCTCTCGCCGCATCAACCGCACTTTGATTATACGGAGCCGCTGACCGGCGCGGAGTGATGCTTGCGGTTTCGTTTTCGGACTCAGGAGCCGGCGTAGGCGCGGAGGCATCTGTATTTGCTTCCCCGCCGGCTGCGGACGCCTCGATCACGCGGAGACTGTTGGCGGCGATCGCCGGGTCGACGCGGATCGGAGGCATTTCCGGCGCCGGAATCTTGGTCCGCTCGGCGAGCTTCTTCTCGGCATAGTAACGGACCTTTTTGCCATAGGTCGCGTACATGCCACGCCGGAAGACGATGAGATCGTTCTCCGGCAGCAGCTCGACCTCCTGCGGCAGCATCAGCGGCCGGCGCTGATCGGAATCGGATGTGGAGCCGCCACCACCACCCCACGTCCCCATCGAGCGCGAGCGCGCGCGGAACGTGTAGCTTCCGAGCTGGTCGGAAATCTTCTTGGCCTCCGCCAGCCCGGCCGGCCGGAGGACGAGGCGCACCGCGCAGTTTCGTTCGATGTCGGCCGCCACCTTGTCGCCATAGACGCCCTGGATCTGCTCGAGCGACTGGAACGCCGGCAACATACGCAGCCCGTAGCCAGCGACATAACTGAAGGCGTTCGCCAGCACAGTGCATTTTCCGAGGCTGGCAAACTCGTCAAGCGCCAGAAGAACCTTGATCTGGTGCTTGTCACCCTTCGGCAGCTCGCGCACGTTGCGGTCAATGAGCTGCTGGAATAGCAGGCCATAGATCGGCGCAACCCGGTCCAGATCGTCCGGCGAGACGCCGAGGTACAGCGAGATCCGCTTGTCGCGAAAATCGCTCAGATCGAAATCGCTCTCTGACGTGGCTGCATCGACATAGGGGTTCAGCCAGCCGTTGATCTTCGACGTGACGGACTGGCGTAAGCCGGAGAACGTGTTCGCGGACGAGCCGGTATAATCCTTGATCGCCGAAACGCACCCTTCCGACAGGGGCTTACCGGCTTTCTTCCGATCGGCGATGATCTTCGGGAAGCGGCGCTGCGCATCCCCAGCCGCAAATTGGCGATAGACCTCGCCAATAGTGAAGGGGAGCGCATCCTCGCCATCATCGACTGTCGCCGCGATATAGGCCGTGATACCGAGAAACGCCGTTCGCGCGCCCTCGGCCCAGAACTTCTCGCCGGTGAGCGGATCGGGATAGAGCATCGCTGCAATCTTCTGCAGCTCGTTGATAACCTCAACGGGATCGCGCCGGTTGATGTAGCTGAGTGGGTTCCAGCGCACGGTCCGACCTGTTGAATCGAGCGGGTTGAAGAGCAGGACCTGCTGGCCGAGAACCTTCAGCCGATACCCGGCCGTATTGTCGTAATTCTCCTGCTTGATGTCGAGGACGACGAGGGAATCGGGCCAGTCGAGCAAGTTGGGAATGATGACGCCTACGCCCTTACCGGCGCGGGTTGGCGCCTCGAGCATGACATGCTCGGGTCCGCCAAAGCGCATGACCTTACCCCCGAACTTGCCCAGGACGATGCCGGCAGGAGCCAGCAACTTCCCCCTGCGGACTTCGCCCACGCGCGCGAAACGCGCCTCGCCGTGGAGCTTCTGCCGCCGGAACAGCGTCGAGATGATGGTGATGACGGTCAGGACCAGGCCGATCCCGAACCCGACCATGAAGGGCTTATAGACGATCGGGTAGCCCTTCATCGCCCACAGGGCGGCCGGCACCTTGCGCCACGGGGTATGGACGCTGAGGAGGTGCGAACTCCACAGCACAGCGATCGCGCCGATCGCGGCGCTCACCGCAAGGCCGATCAGGGCCAGGAACACGATGGCGCCCGGCTGCGATCCCTCGTCGCTACGAACCCACTTACCGCTCATAGTGGCATCCTCTCAGTCGTTCGGCTTGCTCGCTGGATCGAACCAGACTTCAGTCATGCGATAGCGGGCTGACCGTCCGTCGCCGGGAGGGAGCCGGTGCATCTGCACGACAACATCGACCAGCGAACGGAGCAACGCGCGAATGTCGTGGCGGTCGAGGTCGTTGCCGCCTTCCGATTCCTTGACCAGAAGCGTGAGCTGCTCGAGCGCGCCCTCGGCCGTGTTGGCGTGAACCGTCGTGATCGACCCGGGATGACCGCTGTTGACGTTGCGTAGGTAGAAAAAGGCCGTGCCGTCGCGCAGCTCCTGAAGGAGGATGCGATCAGGCCGCATACGCAGTGCCGATTCCAGCAACTCCTTCGCGCCGGCTTTCTGGAGGCTCTTTCCGTCTTTGGCGTACATCATGTGGACGTGATTGCGCTGGGGCACGACGAGCTCGCGCGTGTCCTCGATCGTGAGGATCCGCTCGTAGTCGGGGATCAGCTTGATGAGCCCCTTGGAGAAGCTCGTCTTGCCCGACCCTGTGGCGCCCGAGATCAGGATGTTCTTGCGAGCCTCGACCGCGAGCTTGAAGAACGCTTTCCAGTCGCCGGCGTCGCGATACCTCAGCAACTCCCCATCGACGTCCGCGTGCAGGCCATGCGCGCGAACCTCGCTGAAGAGGCCCGCGCGCTCGAAATCGTCGATGTTCATTGTCACGCCCGAGGCCTTCCGGATCGTGATCGAGATGAAGCCTTGCTCGACGGCCGGCGGGACCACCACCTGCGCGCGCTCGCCACCAGGCAAGACCGACGAACAGATCGGATACTCCGAGTTGATGTCCTGCTTGGTCAAACCCGCGATCAGCTTCGCCAGCGTCATGAGCGCGGCGTTGTCCAACGCCGGCTCCTCGTGCCACTCCCACCCCTCACGGGTCTCGAGGCCAATCATACCCGGGCCATTGATGACCAGCTCAGTCACGTCGTCGCGTTCGAGGTGCCGCTGGATCGGCGCCGCATTATGCTCGTAGATCAGCGACGTGACATTGGAAGCCATCGCTTAGCGCCTCAATCCCACGTCATAGACCGAGCGGAAATCGAAGTCCTTGGCGACAAAGATCGCGGCCGTGTCACCCTGGTTCTTCTTGAGGATCGGCCTGATCTGCATCGTCTGGTTAAGGACCGTCGATCCCGTGTTGCTAGGAACCTGGGTGGTGTTGCTGCCCTCACCGGCCAGCGACCGGCTTGCGATCTGCGAGGCATCCTCCAGCACCGAGATTACCAACCCCACGCCGAACCGTGCCCAGAACTGCGTATCGACGCCGCCCGGTAGGCCGGCGCGGCCGAGGCTATCGGCCGCGGGCGACCCAAGATCGATCGCCACGCCGCGAGGCGTCAGCGCGCGCGTCCACAGGACGAAAAGCCGTGCCTGACCCTGCGTGATACCGCCCGAATATTGGCCGAGCACCTTGGTCCCCTTGTCGAGGAGGACGATGCGACCGTTCTCGGAATAGACGTCGTGATTGATGACGCACGACACGAAGCCCGCTTGGGTCGAATTGATCGCCGTCTGGAGCGTGCAGGGGATGACCGTACCTGCGCTCAGGAGGAGATTGCGATCGGCGACCATCGTCGCCCGCACCGTCTGGATCGATGCATGGCCGAGCTGATCGCTGAAATCGGTCGTACCCTTGCCCGTCGGTCCGGATTCCTCATTGGGAGCGCCAAAGCCACTAGCCCCGAAGCCCTGCCGTCCAGCGGTCGTTTGACCACCTGGCCGGCCCTGGCCATCTTCTTGGCCCGCCCCCTGTTGCTGGGGCTGCGCCTCGGCCATCGATGTGCCCGGAAGCGCCGCTGCCGAGGTGCCGGTAGTGCCGAACGCCATGATCGGCGACCGGCGTGCGGCATCCGCCATCGTTCGCGCCGCCTCGGCGCGACGCTGCTCGGGAGACTGCTGTCCGTTCACGGGCGTCGTCGACGTCGCCGTAGCCGTAGCCGGCACGACGCTGCCATCAGCCGCAACAGTCGGCTGTCCCGGCGCCGGGCGGATGGGGCGGCCGAAAATATCGGTCTGGACGCCCGGTTGGCCAAGTTGCCCTGCCAGCGCCGCCCGCTGCGCGTTCTGCGAGCCCATTACATCGTCAACCGACCGCTCGCTCGCCTTGGCCGGCTGCGCCGCGGCCGTGGCGCTGGCGCTGTGGTGAAACGCGCTATAGCCGATCATGATGCCGCCCATCGCGCCCAAGAGACCGATGCCGGCGCCGATAAAGGCGATATTGCCCCAACCGCCGCTGCGCGCGACTACGGTATCCTGCTCGCCGGGGGGAACGGTGTCGACGGCAACATCGCCGCCCCGGTCAATCACATTGCCGACCATCTTACTGCCCCTTCACTTTGCGTTCGACGACATTGGAAACGGTGCCCGTCCGGTCCCCGCGATCGTTGCGCAAAGGCGCCTCGTTGTCGACGCAAAGCACGGTCGTCCCGCGCCTGAGGCGGAGCTGACGATAGACGGCATGGATCACCACGAAATCCTCCCGCACGTCGTAGGGGACAATCGTCTCGGTCCCATCGACGTCGACGGCGAAGATCGACGGAATGTCGGCGTGCCCGGGATACCGCAGCACCGTGAACTCGCCATTGTCGGAGATCTCGGTTGGCTGGAGCGCGGAATCGCCCTGCACGGTGTATTTCATGTTCCGCGTTCCCTCGATCACGGCATGATCGAGCGCCGCTTGCGCCACGTTGGTCTCTACAGACTTTGCGGTCTGAGCCTGGGCGAGCTGAACTTGCAGCGCCGCCATCGCACGCTCCTCGCGCGGGTAGCGGAAGCGGACGCCGTACATGGTCTCACCAGTGCCAAGCGTCAGGTTGAAGTGGTAGGTCCGCGGCGCTCCGCCCGCGTTCGTGACAACGATCAGGTTGGTCCCGCCCGCCCGCTCGCGCGGCTTCAGGAAGACGATGTTGCCGACCGGCGCGATGTGCCAGGAAACCGTGTCGCCCAAGGCGGCCTGCGTGACCGTCTCACCGGGGCCGAACTGGATCTCGATTGCATGGCGGAAGCTGCCGACGATCGTCACCACCTGGTCGGGATCATAATTCACATTGCGGACACGCGCGTCCTTGCCCCCCGATACAGGCGTCTCGGAGGCGTATGCGGCGTGCGGCAACAACGTGACCGCCGCGGCTCCGACAACCGAGAAGGCAACCAGCCGGTGCCAGATCGCACCGACGCCGCGCCAAAAGCGGCTCCTCGCGCCACTGTCCGTGACCACCAGCTTGGTCGCCGGCGGCGATAGGCGCACGCCGAGCTTCTTACGCATCGCGGGCATGAAGGGAACGACGACACGATCGCCATCGTCCGAGGTGTTCGGCAGATTGCTCATGTCACGCCTCCGGGTCAGAGCGGTAGTTGACGACCTGGAAGCCGAGCGGATTGATGTTTCGATCTTTCTCGTGCTCCGGAGCCGTGGTGTATTTGAAGGTCATGATCGCGTTCCAATTCTGCGCGACCGGAGTGTTCTGACCGAAGTTGATGATCTTGGTGTAGCGGACCTGCGCGACCGTCGGACTGAGGAAGCTGATCGACCGGATTGCGATCGAGACGTAGCCTTTGTCGCTATAGATGTTTGATGGCGCATTCTTGTTGCCCGACTGGACGCTGTTTAGGTAGCGTCCGCTCTCGAGCTGATCGCTCATCAGCATTACGGTGTAGGCGTTCTCGCGGGCTGCATCGTTCAGCCAGCCCTCGCGCAAGCGTACATATTGCGAGATGAAGTAACGATTGACCGCATCCTCGTAGGTGCGCGGCTGAGGCCCCTTGAGGGCTGTCACGACCTCCGTTTCGCCCGAAGTCTTATCGACCCGGATCACATACGGCTCAACAGTCTTCAGTGGCGCCAACATAGCGACCGCGCCGACCGACACTACCGCGAGGGCGCACGCACCCGTCGCGATTCCCCAGGCAAGGCGTTTCGACTGGATTGCCGCCCGCATCCGGTCGTATTCCCACGTCCGGGACGTCTCGAAGTATTTCTCTTTATCTTCGACCTTCACCGCGCCCATGGCGTCGATCCCTTCAGCACGAGAAGTAGGTAGGCGCAGCGTCCCGTAGGGACGTGCGCGGCGCCAATCGCGGCAGGTTCATCGCACCTGGCCCTGACGTGGCCGACGGGGTGCTTCCGGTGCCTGGAGCAGGGCTAGGCGCCGGAGCTGGAGCCGGAGCAGCCGCACCCGCACCCGTTGGCGGTGCTACCATGGACTGCCCGACACCTTGCTGCGATGCCGGCAACGGCACCGGCAGGCTCGGAAGGATGGAGCCGTAGAGGTTCGCCGGACGCCGGTGCTTGCCGTCACAAACCGCAGGCGGCTTGATGTGAGTCCCGGTGCAGCCGCTAAGCGCGAGCGCACCTAACGCCACGATAATAAGCCTTTTCATACGGTCTCCGTTCGTATCGTTCCGCGCGGGCGGCTCCGAAGTTGATGAGTGAAAAGCGATGTTCAGCCCCCCCGGCCAGAGCGCGACGCCGACCCCCCGGTGCTGCCCGAACTTGCGGGCGCCCGGGGTTGGGTAGCGCGACGGAACATGAGACGATTGGTCATCATGTTCGCGCCGGTTTGCAGGAAGCCATGACCGCCCGAGGACGCACCGCCCGCAATGCCTGCGGCGATCGCCGGCGACTGGAAGAAGAAGATCGTTCCGACGATGTAGATCGCGCAGCAGCACAGCGTTGCGACGATCATGACACCCGCTTTCAGCGTGATGTAGTCGTTCTCCATGACGAGGAACGATGATCCGTCAGCAGGGATCGAGCCCATAATGCCATCCATCGTGGCCTCTTGCAGCTCGACGATGAACTTCGTCATGATCGCCATAACAACCATGAGCAGGATAAAATTGACCGTCTGCTTTAACCAGCCATCGAACAACCAGCGTGACGAATTGAATAGCAAAGAGGCGAGTGCGAGCGGTGCGAGAGCTACGCATATCGCTACCGACAGCTTTGCGAATATGACGATACAAAAGCCGATGCATGCCGACGCAAAGGCAAAAGCGTAAAGCACACCGACGCACAGATAGGTGACGAGGTTTGCCCCGAGCTGGATCACAGGCGTTCGAAAGTCGGTGAAGCCCTTCTGTTCTTGCGACTGAACCTGCCCGTTCGCTGCAATCAATTTCCCCGCCACTTTGCCGGTATCGGAGACATACGTGTCGAAGGTCGTGCCCGGGTTGGTGACGGGCGTGCCAGATCCTGCGGCGATGATCTCGCTCGGCAGATTTGTGACTACGTTGACTACAAACGCCGAGTACCCGACCGCGCTGGCGGCAGCGAGAGCGAACCCGACCTTACCCGCCTGGAACACTAGCTCGCGGAGCGGCGCCTGAATTGCGCCCCGAAGCACAGCAAAGCCGAGCAGCAAGAAGTAGATCGTCGCCGCGAGCGCCAGCGGCGCCGCGACGAAGCTCACCAGTCCCGACCCGAAACTCGCGACGGCCGTCGTTATGGCGCTCTCGACATACGTATACATAGTCGTGAACACGGTCATGAGATTGGTGGCAGGCATCGTGTCGGGTTCCGATCTTCAGCGATCCAGACTCAGCGGCGTTATTTCCTTCTTCGAGTGTTCTGCTCGAAGAAGTCGGCCTCCTCGTTGGTGGCCTTAGTTACCGACAGAGATCGTGCGGCTTCGCGGGTCGTGAAGCAGAGGCTGTCTTTTTGATCGGCTGGAAGATGGCTATACTCGCCCGTGTCGCACTTCGCCTGCCACTCAGAAAGCAGTTGCGGGTTCGCCTTCAACTCCTTGGTGGTGGGCACCACGACGTCTTGCTTTTGTTGACACCCACAAACGACAAGCAGGGCACAGAGGGGGAGTATCTTGCGCATCATCACTTCCTGATTGTGTTGGTTTCGAAAAATGCCGCTTCATCACGGGTCGCGGCGACTTGTGACGCGCTTATCTGCAAGTTCGCCTGACCGGCCTGCGCCATCTGGATCGCCTGCATTTTGAGCATGTCATTTTGGAGCTGTGCCTGCTCGACCGAGATCCGCGCTTGCAGATCCATCACGTCCTTGGGATCCTTGGCGCTGGAGAGTTGTTCGCGGAGCTGATCGAGGCCCTGCATCCGTGTTTGCGTCAGACTGAGCGTGTTTTCGCCGAGGGCAGCGGTTGCAGCGGAGGAACCCGTCGCATCCTTCAGCGCCTGAGCGTAAGCCGCATCTGCGGTCGAGCCCGTCGACGACAGCCCGTATTTCGCCTGCATACTCGTCGCCAGCGAGCTGAGCGAACCGAGCTTCGTCAGATCCCCGCTCAACAAGGTCGAGGCATCGATCGTGGTATTCGGCAGGATGTTGCGAACCTGCGAATTGAGGAGCTGCGGCGCGATGTTGTTCACGTTGGTCAGCTTCGACAACGAGTTGAATGTGTTCGTCGCCTGCGTGATCTGCTGCTCACCCTGCTGGATCATCGTGGCGGTGTGCTGCACCGTCGCGAGTGCCTGGAGGTAGCTCGAGGAGTCGAACACAGGGATGCCCTGCGCCGAGGCCGGTGATGCGAAAGAAGCAAGCGCAACCGGCGCGCTCCCGAACATGATGATGCGCTTGAACGACATGTCAGCTTCTCCTTTTGTTGGCGTAGAAGTGCGGCAGCCACGCCGCGGGATCGGTGCCCGCATGGGCAATGGCCTCCTCCATCGCGACGAGCGTTTCCTCGCGGCCAGAAAGCACTTTCAATTCATTGGGCATCCCGCCGAGGTCGAGCTTAGCGACGATCGACGTGTGGCCCTGCTTCACCAGAAAGGTCCGGCTTTCCGGCGTCAGATCCTCGCGGATCAGCCGGTACTCAGCATCCGTCAGACCAAGCCCATCGCAATAATCTGACCGCTTCGCTTCCGAGTTTGGCAGCAGGATCTTGGTCGCCGACTGCTCGATGATCGAGTGCGCGATCGGCGAGCGCAGCGCGTCAGCCGGCGACTGCGTGCCGAAGACCATGAAGGCGTTGCGCTTACGGAAGGTCTTGAGGCCGTCTTGCGCGAACGCGCGGAAAGCCTCGTCTTCCAGCGCCTTCCAGAACTCGTCTACGTCGACGACGACACGCTGGCCATTCAGCAACTCGTCGACGCGGTGGAAGAGATACAGCATCGTCGGCGTGCGGATCTCCGGGTTCTCCAGGAAATCCGTCATGTCGAAGCCGACGAACCGCGCCGCCATCGACACTTCGTCTGCCGGGCCATCGAACGCCCAGCCGAGCGGGCCGCCCAGGCACCAGCGTTCTAGCCGCGCACCGATTCCCTCGGCATCGGAGTAGCCCAGCATCTCGCGCAGCGCGCTGAAGGAGCGCGATGGCGCCGGCAGCCGCATCACGGCCTCGATGCCCTCGTCGATCATCCGCTCCTCGGCAACACTTAACGGGCGGTGTTCGCGACGCACCAGCACGCGGATGAACTGACGCAGGAAGGCGATGTTATCGGGGGTAGGCGAAAGACCTTTGAGCGGCGCAAATCCGGTCGGCTCGCCGTTGCGCAGCGCAAGATACGTCCCCCCGCAGGCACGGACGAAAATCTCGGCGCCCCGGTCCTTGTCGAAGAAGACCTGCTTGGCGCCGGTCTTCTCGAGCTGCGCCTGCAGGAAGTTTTGCAACACGGTCTTACCGCCGCCCGTCGGTCCGATGATGAGCGTGTGGCCGATGTCGGCGCGGTGGAAATTGAACCAGAAGGAGGAGCCAGCGCGCGTCTTGAGCAGGGTGACCGCTTCGCCCCAATGGTTCCCGGACTTTCGCCCTGCGGGGAACGTGTAGAACGGGCTCAGCGCCGCGAAATTGCGGCTGTTGATGACTGCTGGCCGCGCTCGCATCTTGAAGTTGCCCGGGAGCTGCGCCCAGAACGCGGCTTCCAGCGCCACGTCCTCGCGCGCCATCACCATGCCGGTATCGGCCGCAGCCGATCGCGCAATGGACAGGCGCTCCAGCAGCCGCTTCGGGTTCTCGTCGATCACCGCGATCGACAGGTGATGCTCACCCATCGCGAACCGGTTCGCCATGAGATCGTCCACGCCGTCGAGCAGCTCTTCGGCCTGGCTGACGCCGGCGTCGTCGGACGACACCATCTGCTTATACTTTTTCGTGAACCGCTCGCTCGCGACCGACTTCACCAGCGGCGCGAAACTCTGCGTCAGCACAAACGGGAAATCGAGCGTCAGCAGGCTATTGAACTGCCCGGTGCGCGTTGACGCGACATACTCGCGCACCCCGAACATGCCGAGGTAATGCGACTTGTGCGGCAGCCGAATCTCGGCTGCCTCGCGCCCGAACACCACCCGCGACGTGTAGAGCGCCTGACCCAACCGGCCATCGAGCAACGGCACGCGGATGCGGTCGCCGGTCAGGATGAAGTGCAGCACCTCCATCGGGCGCGAAAACATCACGCCGTTATGCTCGTGGAGGGACAGCGGCTCGGGCGAGACATCGGCAAGAAGGGATTCGAAGTCGCGGCACTTGTCCGCCATGATCGTCAGCGCGCGGTCATCGATCTCGCCGCTCGCGCTGCGCTTCGTGAAGATCTTCAGCAACTGGTCGCCGGCCATCTGCGACGGCCGCACGAGGATCGTGACGTAAAACTCGTTGTGGTAGAGGACCTTCTCTTTCAGCGTCTCGGCGTAGCGCTCTTGCAACCGCCTCGCGAACTCGGAGTGAAACTCCCCTTCGAGGATCGGATCGGTCGCCGTCCGAACGAGATGGGTCCAGAGCGCAACGCGATCATCTCCGATCGAGCGCCACGCCATGTTGAGCTTGTTATGCCAAGTGTTGAGGTCGGCAATGTCGCTGGTCTCGAAGGGGCGCCCATCGACGCGATACATTCGCATGAGCGAGCCGTCTTCGAGAGCGACAAGCGTGTCGTCGACGTGCCGCGTGTATGGGATGAACTTGATGTCATCCGCCTCACGAACCGCGATCTTCTTATGCTTTAGCTTGAACTCAGTCATTGCCGAACTGCTTCCGCTTCACGCCTTTGGCGAGGCGGACGGGAGAGTAGCTCCCGCCTCCCCAGAACTTGCGATTTTTGGACAGGAAGCCGGTCTGGAACCACAGGCCCCACAGCCGGAACGCATTGAAGTCGTAGTGAGCGATCATGCGCGCCGGGAAGTAGAGCGCCCCGAACAGGGCCAGGGGGTAGAAGGGATTATGCATCACCCCCCAGAACACCATGCAGACCATGATGATCGGCAGGATTGCCTCGAGCGGCAATCCCATGAACACCGACGGCCTGGTCAGAGCGAGGAAGACCTTATCCTCAGCGAGCCTGTCTTCCATCTCAGGTTCCCGTTCCGCCCATCCACGTGATGATGGTGGTCGCCGAGAAGATGATGCCGATGCCGATCAGCACCGTCACCGCGCGACCCCAATCCATCCGGCCGGTCAGCTTGGCGTAGCCGACCGCCATGATCGCGATCACGCCCACGACCGAGGCGACCGTGGTCATCCAGGTCTTGATCGTGCCGAGGCCGGTCTCGATGGACGTCTGTGCAAGAGCGGGCTGCGCGATCGAGACCAGAGCAAGCGCGCCGGCGAGGCCGACAACCTGCCGAGCACGGGCGTCCGACATCAGCCGGTCCATATTCGTAGTGAATTTCATACGACTCTCCATGGCTTGGGTTTACCTCTCCAGGTCGGGGGTCCGCTGGAATGGTTCGATTTGCCGAACGGGCGTCGGCTCACGCACCGAGACATCAAGGCCGCGCCGGAGCACGTCCGAGATCATTTGACGGCTCTCGAGGGTGGCAGCCGTCACGCGGCTCGCATCACCATCGAATGCCTGACTGAGATGTTTTTCCATCGTCGCCTGCGCCTCGCGCGCACTGACGAGCCTCGGATCGGCCGAGATCCGCTCGGCCGCGCCATGCAAAAACAGCTCCGCTAACTCTTCGCTCTCGTTCCGACGCTCGGCCGCGGCGTCATGCTGGCGCTCTTCGCGGACGATCTGCGGCTCGGAGGCAGGCTCCCGCTCCGGCGTGCGCGTCGATCCAGCGACTTGCGCAGCTTCGCGATCCGCGACCAATTCATCGGCTGCGCTAAGGCCCGCACCATCTTTGGCAACGTCGTGCCGATTTCGCCCGGAGCGAACGAGGTAGATCGCGTCGGCGACTTCATTGTCCCACGCCCCTTCGCGCGCCATCTGCCGAAGATCGTCGGGCTCATACCCCGACTTGGAGAAGGAGCTGACCAGCGTCGGGCTTTCCAGCGCCCGCTCCAGTGCGCCTTCGAGCGCCTCACGGTTCAGGTCGAGGCGCTCGTACTGAAACTCGCGCTCCATCGAGTTCATGCCCTCGCGCACGTTCTCGGTCAGCGCCTTGCGGTCCTGGGTGAAGCTGCTCAGCGTCAGCAGCAGTCGGCGATCGCTGTCCGACAGCTCCGCGCCATCACTCGCCGTCGCGCGGTCCTGCGGGTCCGCAACGCGATCAGGATCGACCGGCTTCGCAGCAACGGCCGGCTCACCAACCTCGACAGCGGGCTTCGGTGCCGCTTGCTCGGGCGTGGGCACCGGCGCGACCTGCTCGGGCTCGGGAGTCGGTGCTTCAGGCGCTCCGCGATCGCGACGCGCCGCGTCGGAGCGGCGCAGCTCTTCCATGCGGGCCTGCTCGCCAAACTCCGGCTCATAGCCCCGGACGGTCAAACCTTCGCGCGACCCGGCCGCCCACACAGCTTTGCGGAACTCGGGCGAGCCCTCAACGTCGATCCCCTCCCAGCCATTGTGTTTGGCGATCTTCACCAGCGCGGCGATCGTCTCGGGGTCCTCGTTGCGCGCGATGATCCGGTCGCCGTTTCCGCCGATCTCGATCGACGGAATGTCACGATCCTTGGGCAGGAACATCCCGACGCGACGCTCGCTGCCGTCGGTCGGCTCGATCACACGCACTTGGTACTGGGACGCCAGATCGGGCGGCAGTTGGAAATTGGACGGCTGCTCGGCAGTCGCCTCCGGGTTGCGGCCACCCCGCGAGGCGGTATTCTCGGCGCTCACTTGAACACCTCGACGTCGGTAGAGGCGATCTGCCCAACGACCCAGCTATCGCCCTGCGAGGGCGCTTTGGATGGAGCGGCAGTTGCAACGCCACTCGGCGACGTTGGGATCGCGGGCGGCGCGGCAATCGAGCCCATGCCGCTCGCGGCCGACCAGACCCGACCAACATAGCCATTGCGGAAGCCGCGCGTCAGCGTGCCGGTGTTGTAGAGCGAATAGGTCGCCGAGATTGCGTCCAACCCGCTGTAGTGCCGGCTCGCCAGACCATAACCCTCCTGCAGCATCGACGAGGCGAGCCGCAGGTTCGTGCAGGGCTCGAACGCCTGCTCGGCCGTGACGCCGAGACGCGAGAAATTGGCCGAGTTCACCTGGGCCAGCCCCACGTCGACCGTGTAGCCGGCTGCAATGTAGCGGCGCACCAGCGCGGCGCCTTCGGCGACCGTGCTGGCGCGTACGCGCGGCCCGCGATTGACGTTGATCGACAGATCGTCGCCGCCACTCTCGGTCACGACCAGCGGCACCACCGCCTCGGTTGCGACTTCAGGCGCGCATTGCTGCGCGAGCGCAGTGATGGCAGCGACAGCGTGGATCATTGCTGCGTCACCGTCTGGTAGCGCGTATCGAGCGAATAGCGCGACGTGGTGCCGTCGGTCTGCGTCACGGTCATGGTGTACCCATGCTTGACCGACTTCGTTTTGATGCCGACCCCCGTGCAGGAGGGGAACCCACCGCCCATAGTCAGTGCGTTCCAGAGCTTCGTGATGGGGGGGATGCACTCCGCGTACTTGGTAGGCGAACCCGGCGTGGCGAGACACAGAACTACCTGGCATCCCCAATCCGAGGCGTAGGCGGGCCCTGGTGCCGCAACCGTGACTACGCCGGCCGCGCACGGCGCGAGCGCGCCCGCGCCGCCTCCCAGCTTGTTCATCAGACGTCCGATCATGAGCCACCTCCATGAGCTGCGCGCCATTCCTCGCTCGCGAACACGTCCCATTGCGGGGGTGCCTTCACAGCGGAGACGAGAGCCGAGGCGGGCGCAGGGGGCGCCTCAGGATTCAGGGGCGTCGTGGAGGACGGTACGTCGGCTTGCGCGACGTTGACGATCCAGTCCTCGTTCTCCTCGATCGGCCGGGTCCGTTCGATGATCTGTCCAGGCCGCGCAAAGGCGACGTGCCAATGATTTGAGTGGCCGCGATCACCTGGCCCGAGCAGCTCGATCAAGCGGATGCCGCTCTGGCTCATCAGCGCGCGGATCTGGTCGCGGTTGATCGTGCCCACGCCGCCTGCGGGCACGAAGTCGACCGCCTGGCCGAATTTGTGCCAGCTATACCGCGCACCGTAAGTCGCGTTCATTGGCCGGACGGTGTCGGTAATCCGCGCGTCGAACGCGCGTCGGACTAGAGCGATTACGCCTGAGATCGTCGGTGCGCTCGGCGTCGGTGTCGGTTGCGATCCATCCTCGACGCGGGCCAGTGCGCATGGGTCAAACACGGAGATCGGCGTAACGCCGTCGGTGACGAAGTCGCGCCCCTGAATCGACAGCGCGCCGGCCTCGAATTCGGCGCCCAGCGTGATCAGATCCCGAACGGTCGCTTCGGCGTCGATGCGGTTCGTCGGCTGGCCGGCGAGAATGGCTCCGGCATGTACGCTGATCGGGTAGGGGGCGAGCTGTACCGGACCCACCGCGCCGAGCCCTGCTGCGCAAAGCTGCATCGCCTTTGCCGTAATCGCCGCCGGAAGCACCTCGGCTCCTCCGTCTTCCACAGTCCAAAAAAAGCAATGAACGATAATGACGTATCACACAATCGGCTTTCAGCGGGAAACGCAAAGAAATCAACTCATTGCGGGTACGAAACGGCTTTTGAAGCTCAAATTCATCATGTTGCCGACGCCGCGTGGGTCGCATAGAAAATGACGTCCAGGCACGCGGCCGTCGCCCGACAGGTTCGATGCCGGCCGCCACCACAAGCGAAAGGCATGGGCTTGAGCATTACCGTTGCATTTCTTGCCGAAACGCCCGGGTCCGCGAGTATCGAGAAACAGAAAGCGAGCCTCGGAGCGGACGACTATGTGGTGCTTGCCGGCCGTCAGGGCCTGGACAAGCTCACTGATATTCTGACGCGTCACGACATGCATCTGGGTGCCGGCGACAGGGTCAAGATCTTCGATCTGTCCTGCATCGCCTTGGCAACAACGACACTCGTCCGTGTCCTGGTCCGGATGGTGCGCGCCGGTATTACAATCGAGATCGTATCGGTAGGGCTCGTGGTGGAACCGGGCGGGGAGGGCAAGCTCCATATCCTGCTCGAGGCGCTCGACGCGCATTACCGACACCTGCACGGCGTGAAGACCCATCCCGCCGACACCGCCCCACAGGGCCGCAGGCGGCTGCTCGACCCCAAGCAACTGCCCGCCATTCGTGCGAAGCTCGAGGCGCCGGGGGCAACCGCGACCGAAGTGGCGCGTGAACTAGGCGTGGCGCGGTCCACGCTTTTCAATTTCCTCGATCGTTACGACGGCGCCCGCAAGCTCGGCGGGGGCAAGAAGGCCGAATAGGGGGCAACCCAGGACGCTGGCGATAAGAGTCATATCGAGAAGCGTGATCGGGACGAGAGTCCCACGCAGGATGCAGGCCACGCGAGAGGCGGGAAGTTCAGCCCGCGCGGCGAGCTCATCCATCGGCAGGCCGCTCGCGGCCAGCAGCCTCGTCGCCCGTTTGGCGAAGCGGAACCGCAGTATCGCGCTCTTCCCCATACCAGCTCCTTTGGGGCCCGGTGACGCGCCTTGCAGGATATGTTGTTTGCCCGTCAGACGGGCGTGACGACACGCATACAAGACCCGAACCCGAGCTAGGGACGCGTCGTAGTCCGTACAATCGCGATTACGGAGCTAACTCAGCCGGATTTTGGAGGGATGTGCGCCTCAGGCTGGGCGGATCATGTCCCAGGCCTCGGCCTCAACGGCCTCGGCCAGCTTGACCATGATATCGAGCGTGGGGTTCGCCCGCCCGCGTTCGACCAGTGAAATATAGGCGGCAGTAATCCCGGTCCTCGAAAACAGCTGGGCCTGGGTCAGGCCCAGCGCGCGTCGACGCTCCTTGAGGCGGTCGCCGAAAAGCTGGGCCACAGGGTCATTATAGTCGGTGAGATCGATCGTCTTCGGCATTCACGCGGTGTCCAGGAATATCCGGTCTCACGACCGGTTCAATCCTCGGGTCATATCGTGGGCCGGGCGGCGGCACAGCATGGAATCGGGTGATTTCACTCGCGACGCGGCGTGCCCAAGCGACAGGGGGTTGGCGATCGATCGCCGATGTGTTCAATAACGTCTTCCAGTATGATCATGGACTGAAGCCGGTGACGCCTTTCGTATTTTTGGCTGATCTGGATTTGAGGGAAAGCGACGACGTGACCGGGCAGCCATCCGTTTGTAACCGCGCGAACCGGCTTAACCGCTGCGGCCGTCGACACGGTGTGATCTGGTGAACGGTCGATGAGACTGCGCGCGCTACTGGGCGGTCTCGTCGCGGTCGGCGCGGTTGCCTTCTGGCACCGCCCGAAAGGTCATGACCAGTCGGGAATCGCCGCGATCCCGGCTTGCGCTCAAGCGGGAGCACCCGCGCTGTGCGACGCCGTCGCCGGCCTGCAGCACGCGTTGCACAGCCCGCTCCTGGTGGCGGACACGGTCGAAAGGCGGCCGCCGCCCGACGTTCCCGGGGCGACAAACCCCGCTGTGCGCCAAGATACCCTTGCCGAAACCATCTGCCGACCGGGCTATTCTCGGTCTATCCGGCCCGCTTACGCGATCACCGAACCGCTCAAGCGGCAGATGATGCAGGCGCAGCACCCCGGCGAGGCGTTCGCCGGTTATGAGCTCGATCATCTGATCCCGATCTCGCTGGGCGGCGCGCCGCTCGATGCGAAGGATCTATGGCTACAGCCGCGGCAGGGCAGGGCGAATGCCGCCGAAAAGAATGCTCTGGCGTATGTCCTGTGGCGTCTGGTCTGCGAACGCCGTGTTCCGCTCGGCACCGCCCAGCAGGCGATCCGCCAGGACTGGATCGCGGCCTATGCGACCTACGCCACGCCTCAGAACCTCGCGACCTATCACTTTCGGCACGATGCCGCGCAGGCCGACTAGCCTGCCCGCATCCGATGGAAGTCCGCGTTCAACCAAGGAGGACGAGATGCCACAGAATATCGCCGAATTCCGGATCATTGGCCGTGTCGGTAAGATCACCGCTCGCGAACGGGTGACCTATGTAAGCGTGGCCGCCAATTACAATCGGCGCGACGGCGAGGAGTGGAAGACCGACCCGCACTGGAACAGCGTCGTGTGCTTCTCCAATGTCGCCACTCATGTCGAGGCTGCGGCCAAAGGCGATCTCGTCCATGTGACGGGCCGCGTGCGCGAGAGCAGCCACGGCGAGGCGAACGACGTCTCCTACAAAACCGAGCTGATCGCGGACACCTTCTCGATCCTGAGCAAGACCGACGCCGAGAACGGGTGATGGGCGGTGGGAGCGGCCTCCGACACGGCTCTACTGCCGCCCTGCGGCGGCCGAGCCCTCTCGGCGTCTCGGTCCGTGCGGATGACGATCCTCGCTTGGTCGATCCCCGTGCGGGCACGACCGCTGCATTTTCCCCTTTCGTTCCTTGCGGCAATGACTCAGAATCAGGGCATGCCGATCCGCCCCGAACATCGCTGGCTCTACCCGATCGACTGGCCGGAGATCAGCCGGATCGTGCGATTCACGCGCGCGGGCGGCAGATGCGAGCATTGCCAGCGCCCGCACGGCCACCATATTGCCCAGCTTGTCGGCTGCGATGGGATTTGGTGGGACGCGCAGATGCTCGCCTGGCGCGACGGGCGTGGGCGTCGGCTGCGACAGCCGCCCGCCTTTGTAGCCCTCGAGGCGATCCGGATGACCCGCAAGCCTGTCTATCTCGCGACCGCGCACCTCAACCACGACCCGACCTTCAGCGGTCCGCGTTGGCGCAACCTCGCAGCCCTGTGCCAGCGGTGCCATATGATCCACGATGCCCCAGAGCACCGCCGGCGACGCTGGTGGAACGCCTTTCGCCGCCGCGCGCTCGGCGACCTGTTCACCGGCCGCTACAACTAAATGTCCGCTCCGCGCACGACGCGACCGCCGGGGCCTGGGACCTTCCGGTTTCGGGAGGGGAGGCTGCTGCTTGGGCTTTGGTTGCGTGATCGTGAGGCCAGCATGACCAAAACCTATTAAACCAAAAGGACGTGTCCGATGGCGAGACTTCCGATCGACGCCGAAAACCGAGCCAGAAATATCGTCGAGAAACTTGGCGGCACCTGGCGTGGGACCCGGGGGGAATGCCGCTGCCCGGCGCATGACGACGGGTCACCAAGCCTGTCCGTCCGTCTCGGCGACACCGCGATCCTTTTCCATTGTTTTGCCGGCTGCACGCGCGTCGAGGTGATGAAGGCGCTTGAGCGCCAATGTCTGCACGATCGGACCGCAGTCGCCATACCAGCGGGCAAACCCAAGCGGGACATGGCAGCGCTCGCGCTGCGGCTCTGGAAAGCCAGCGTCCCCATCGCGGGCACGCTCGCTGAACATTATCTCGTCGCGCGCGGCCTGTCGGCGCCGTTCTCGAAGACCCTGCGCTTCAATCCGGCCACCATCCTCGGCTCGGGCGACGACAAGCGGGTGATGCCGGCGATGATTGCTGCGATCGAAAATGACCTGGGCCTAGTTGCAGTCCAGCGCACCTTTCTCGACCCGCACGATGTCCTGCACAAGCCGGTCGCCAAGCCCAAGGTGTCGCTCGGCCTGCTCGGCACCGCCGCGATCCGGCTTGCGCCCGCGACCGATGAACTGGGCCTCGCCGAAGGCATCGAGGACGCGCAGTCCGCGATGGAGTGGTTCGGCACACCAACCTGGGCGCTGGCCGGGGTCGAGCGCCTCGCCTTCGTGGCGATCCCGGAAAAAGTCCGCCGCGTGATCGTCTATGGCGACCGGGGGAGGGCGGCCGAACGCCTGTTCGCCAAGGCTCTGGATCATCTGAGCGCGAACGGCCGGGAGGTTGTCAGCCGCTTACCTGAGCATCATGACGACTGGAACGACGCATGGCGTGCGCATCGCGGGGACGCCCGGCACGCCTGAACACGCTAAGGGCGGCAGCGCAGTTCGCGCTGCCGCCCTTAGTGCCGTTGACCCGGATCAGATCTGGGCCTGGCCTCCGTCCACGAAGAGCTCGATGCCGTTGATGTAGGAGGCATCGTCCGACGCCAGGAACATCACCGCCTTAGCAATTTCCTCGGGCTGGCCGATGCGACCGGCCGGGATTTGGCCGACCAGATAGTCCTTGACGCCCTGGGCCTCGTCGCCGCCGCCGAACAGGTCATTCAGGCCGGGCGTCTCGGTCAGACCCGGGCTCACCGCGTTCACCCGGATGCGACGATCCTTGAGGTCGAGGATCCAGCTGCGGGCGAAGTTGCGGACCGCTGCCTTGGTCGCCGAATAGACGCTGAATGCACCGGTGCCCTTGATGCTGGTGGTGGACGAAGTCAGGATTACCGAGCCGCCGTCGCGCAACAGTGGAAGCGCCTTCTGGACCGTGAACAGCACGCCCTTCACGTTGGTGTCGAAGGTCTGAGCGTAATGTTCTTCGCTGATCGCACCGAGGGGGGCGAGCTCACCGCCACCCGCATTGGCGAACACGACGTCGATCTGCGCGTGCTTTTGCTGGACGGCATCATAGAGCCGGTCGATGTCGGCGAGGTTCGCCATGTCGGCGCGCACGCCGGTCACCCGGCCACCGATCTGCTTCACGGCCGCATCGAGCGCTTCCTGACGGCGCCCGGTCACGAACACCGATGCGCCTTCCTCGGAAAAGGCCTTTGCGGTTGCAAGACCGATGCCGCTCGTACCGCCGGTTACCACCACGACCTTGTTGTTGAACTTGTTTGCCATCGTCTGTCTCCTCTAGGTTCCGGCGAAGCGCCGTTGCCCGACGTAGATGCAGCGACAACGATGATGCGTGTAGTCGGCAAATATGGCACTTAGCGTTCCATTGGAGGAACGATGATGCGGATTGACCTGAACGATTATGCCTATTTTGCGGAAGTCGTATCGAATGGTGGGTTCGCAGCCGCAGGCCGGGCGCTGCGTGAGCCAAAATCGAAACTGAGCCGACGCATCGCCGGTCTCGAAACACGCCTAGGACTTCGGCTGATTGAGCGATCGAGCCGCCGGTTTCGCGTGACCGATACGGGGCAGGCCTTTTACGAGCGCTGCCGGGCGATCCTCGCCGAGGCCGAGCAGGCCGAGGCCCTCGTCGTGCAGGCGCAGGCCGAGCCGCACGGCCGGGTCCGCTTTAGCTGTCCAACGGGCATGCTCGAACCCATCTCCGCACTCATCTCCTCCTTCCTCGCGCGCTATCCCAAAGTCCGGCTCCAGCTGATCGGCACCGATCGTTCGGTCGATCTGATCGAGGAGCGGATCGATCTGGCACTGCGCGTACGCGGCAGCCTGACCAGTAACGCGGCCTTGACAATGCGGTCGCTTGGAAGCTCGACCCGCATACTCGTCGCGTCCCCCCAGATCGCTGGCCAGATCGGGCATATTGATCAGCTGGCGAGCGTGTCGGCGCTAGCGACCGATGATGCTGCCGACGATCTCGAGTGGCAGCTCGAAACCGCTGATGGCCGCAAGCAGACGCTACGCATCGCCCCGCGGCTCGGCTGCGAAAATATGGCTTCGGTGCGCCACGCCGCGATCGCGGGACTTGGAGTCGCGATATTGCCCGATCATGTATGCTTCGACGCGCTGCGAGCCGGGCGATTGGTCCGCGTGCTGCCAGAATGGCGTGGACTTCAGGGCATCGTCCATCTCGTCTTCACGACGCGGCGCGGCCTTGCCCCCGCCGTCCGGGCGTTGATTGATCATCTCGCGACCGGATTTCCGCGCAATGCTTCGAGCATATCGGGATGATATGGGGCGTTCCGCTTTCCATCTTCCTTCGATTTCGCGACTTATCTTCGAATTCGGTTCATAGCTGATGAAAATTAGCGATGGATTATCAAAGAGCAGCGCTGCCGCCATCTCTGCACTCAAGGAGAATGCGCATGCATAGTGTTGAATCGTCTGGCGCCCACATCCCCGCCCTTGGTTTTGGCGTATTCCGGATGTCGGATGACGAGGTCGAGCGTTTGGTACCCGCAGCTCTTGAAGTCGGGTTTCGCCATTTCGACACAGCCCAGATCTACCAGAATGAAGCGGCGCTTGGCCGCACCTTGCGACGCTCGGGCGCGCGACGTGACGAGCTGTTTCTGACAACGAAGGTGTGGGTCGATAATTACACGGACCATGTCTTTGCCGCTTCGGTCGACGAAAGCCTCGACAAGCTCCAGGTCGAACAGCTCGACCTATTGTTGCTGCATTGGCCGGGCAATGTCGTGCCGATCGCAGATCAGATCGCCATGCTGAACGCCGTCCACACTGCCGGCAAGACGCGGTACATTGGGGTCAGCAATCAGAATATCGCACAGATGGAGGAGTCGGTCCGGCTGAGCGCTGCGCCGATCGTCACAAACCAGGTTGAGGTGCATCCCTATCTGGACCAGCGTCGCGTCATCGATGCTGCCAAGGCACAGAACGTCGCGATCACTGCTTATTACGGCATGGCCGACGGCAAAGTGCCGCACGACCCGACGCTTCAGGCGATCGGCGCGCGCTACGGCAAGAGCGCGGCCCAGGTCGCTCTTCGTGCGGCGATACAGCAGGGCCTCATCGTGCTCAGCAAGACAGCGCGTCTCGAAAGGATTGCCGAGAATGCGGCGATCTTCGACTTCACGTTGAGCTCCGAGGAAATGGCCTCGATCGGCGGGCTCGCGCGTCCGGATGGCCGTCTGGTGAGCCCGCCCGGTCTCGCGCCGAGCTGGGACGCGTGAGCGCCCGATGAGGACCGCGCGTGCCGCCAAGGCTGATCACTCGACAACTGCCACGTCGGTTTGGCCGCTGGCGGCGCTCGCAATTGGCGCCTTCGGCATCGGGACGACCGAGTTCGCGCCGATGGGACTGCTGCCGACCATCGCAAAGGGCGTTCATGTCTCCATCCCGGCCGCCGGCTTGCTCGTCAGCGCTTATGCCATTGGCGTGATGGTCGGCGCGCCGGTGATGACGCTCGCCTTCAGCCGCTTCGGAAAGCGCACCGCACTGATGGCTCTGATGGGGATTTTCACGCTCGGCAACCTGCTGTCGGCCTTGGCGCCCAGCTATACGACCCTGCTCCTCGCGCGGTTGATCACAAGCCTGAATCATGGGGCGTTTTTCGGTCTTGGCGCGGTCGTCGCTGCGAGCGTTGTTCCCAAGGAAAAGCAGGCGAGTGCAGTCGCCACAATGTTCATGGGACTTACCCTCGCCAACATTATCGGTGTCCCGGGAATGACGTGGATCGGACAGCAGGTTGGCTGGCGAATGGCGTTCGCCGGCACATCTCTCCTCGGTCTGGTTGCGATCCTGTCGCTTAGGCTGGCGCTCCCGAAGGGCGAAGCAGGAAAAATGCCCGAGATACGGCACGAACTGAGCGTACTGATGCGGCCCAACGTGCTGCTGGCTATGGCTACGACGGTGATGGGTGCCGGCGCGATGTTTACGCTCTACACCTACGTTGCGCCGGCGTTGACGCGTCTGACCGGCGCGTCGAGCGGCTTCGTCACGCTGGCCCTCATCTTGATCGGCGTGGGCTTCACGATCGGCAACGGCGTCGGAGGCCGGCTCGCGGATTGGTCGGTCGATGGCGCGACGGCGATCTTTCTCTTCCTTCTTGCCCTAATCATGATGGCGCTTCCGTTCGCGCTGACAAATCATGTTACCGCAGCGATCGGCCTTCTGATCTGGGGTGCCGCCAGTTTTGCCATCGTGCCGCCCGTTCAGATGCGCGTGATGCAGGCCGCCTCAGAGGCGCCTGGACTCGCCTCCTCGATCAATGTCGGTGCGTTCAACCTTGGCAATGCGCTGGGAGCCGCAGTCGGTGGTGGAGTGATCGGCAGCGGTTTCGGCTACGCGGTAATTCCAGTCGCCGGAGGTTTGCTCGCTACGGCCGGTTTGGGGATCGTCTGGCTCGGCCGACGGCGCGATATGGGTCAATCCTAAACTGAGGCGGCTTCGGCCCGGTGAACTGGGCGATCGTTGCCCCCGGCCTGAGCCGTCCTGTTAACTCCCGGTATCGCGCCTCACGCACCACTTACTTGCATTATGAATTGGGATTGGGTTTCTGCAAGATCATCGTCTGCGGACGTGGCCGCAGAGGCTCAATGGCTGCACCATGCCGAAATGGCAGACATCGACGGTGCCGTCGCGATCAAAGGCGTTGCCGAGCTCGTGAAGGACCTCGATGCCGCAAGCCGGGTGATCGTCACGTCGGCGCCAGCCAACCTCGCTGCCGCGCGGCAGGCAACGATCGGGTTGTCGCTGGCTGCGACGATGGTGACGGCGGGAGACATCAGCAAAGGAAGCCGGATCCGGACAGCTTCCTCAAGCCAAAATGATATGCTTCGCGTTCCAATTGCAGATTGTCTCATATTCGAAGACTCGCCCGCCGGCGCGGCGGCCGCACGAGCAGCGGGTGCGTACGTCACAATCTTCGGCGATCTTGTTCAAACCCGAGACTTCGAGCTCGCCATCTCCAGCTACCTATGACCTCGCTACGAAGCTGAGGCGAAATGTTTTTGTGGATCGCTTTGGTCCGTGTGTGCCCTCAATTTCCGCCTTTGGCGCCCCGTTCGAGGCTGCTGGGGCGTGGCTTATCCACAAGATAGGCGCTCGAATCTCTTGACCAATGGCCTCCGTTAACGGAACATAAAGAGAACGAGTAGAGTCTAGCCCATTATGTCTGTTGCCCCTCAATCCCTTCCCGACAGCATCGCGCATCTTCGCGCGATCGCGACACCATTACTCGATTATCGAACCATGCCGTTCGGGCTTCCGGCGCTGGACGGCCGTCTGGTTGGCGGTGGTTTGCGCGCTGGCGCGCTGCACGAGGTTGCCCCGAAAAGCTGCTCGCTGGTCGATGAGGCGGCAGCCACGCTCTTCTTGGCGGGGATTGCCGCGCGGGAGGCCCGTCATCTCAACGCGCCCGTCCTGTGGGTTAGCTGTCGCAGCGACCTCTACGCGCCCGGTCTGGCGCAAGCGGGACTGCTCGCGGCGGACGTCATTTACGCGCAGCCGCGCGATGACGAGGCGCTGCTCGCAGTCGTTGAGGACGCCGTGCGTGATGGCACGCCCAGTGTCGTTGTTGCCGAGGCGGCCAAGGTTTCCATGGTGGCCTCGCGGCGCCTGCAACTCGTCGCAGCCGATGTCGACTTGCCGGTCCTACTGTTGCGTCGCCATAGGCGCCTCGAGCAAGACCCGCTGGCCGAGCCTTCGGCCGCCTGGACTCGGTGGCGTGTCGCCAGTGCACCGTCGGTACGCTTGGGCGTGGCGGGGGTCGGGGCTGCGCGGTGGTCGATCGAGATGGCCCGGCAGCGCAGCGGCGAATCCTTCTCCCTTATTGTGGAGGGTAGCGATGAGACGGGTCGTCTCGCTGTTCCTGCCGCACTTGGCCATAGAACGGCTGAGGCGGTTGGAACGGCCCGCACCGCAGCGGCCTGAGCGGGACGCTTTCCGCCTTCCCGTCGACGCCAATCCGGGCGCCTGTTCCGTCCCCCGTGGGGGCGGATGGCGACCCGGTGCGCGCTGGGCTCTGGCCGCGAAGACGCCAGGTACGACGCTCGAGCAGCAGATCGCGGCGATGCCGCAGCATTCGCGCCCGCCGATGCGCGAGCTCGGGCGGCGCTCGGAGGCAGCGGATCATCCCTTCAAGCGCGAGCCGGGAAAAGCGGCCGCCAATGCTTTGGATCAGCCTTTCACCGGTATCCATGCGCCGCTTGCGCTGCTCGGCAAGGTGGGACGGCGAGAGGAGGTCGTCGCCGCTTGCAGGGCCGCTAGAGCATTGGGCATTCATGTCGGCATGGCGGCCACGCACGCTCGAGCGCTGGTCTCTGACCTTGATTTTCGCCCGTGCGAGCCCGAGGCCGACGCGCGACTGCTCGATCGACTGTCACTGCTCGCGGTGCGGCGCTGGTCGCCGATCGCGGCGGTCACACCGCCCGACGGGCTGTGGCTCGATCTTGCCGGTTGCGCGCACCTCCATGGCGGCGAGGACCGTTTCTGCCGGCGCTTGCATGCTTTTTGCGCGCGGGCGGGCTTCACCGCGCGCGTCGCGGTCGCAGATACGGCCGGTGCGGCGCATGCTCTGTCGCGTTTTGGCCCAAGCGCCATCACCGTCGTAGCGCCCGGTGACACTGTCAGCGCGCTCTCGCCGCTGCCGCTCGCTTCGTTGCGTCTAAGCGGTACCGCACTTGGTGCGGCGCGGCGGTTTGGCTTCGAGCGCATCGCCGATCTGCTCCCGGTCGCGCGGGGACCGCTTGCGCGTAGGCTAGGCCTGCCGGCGATCACCCGGCTCGATCAGGCGCTGGGTAGCGTCGCCGAGCCGATCGCGCCCCGCGAGGACGCCATCCTCCCAATGGTCGAGCGACGCCTCCTCGAGCCGATCGCCACGGCCGAGGCGATAGCGCGGGTCATGGAGGATCTGCTGCGGGATCTTGCACTGCTCCTGCAGGAGAGGGGGCTCGGCGTCCGCTCCCTGCGCCTATGCGGATTGCGCATCGACGGCGGGGAGCAGGTAGTGGCGATCGGCACATCGCGGCCCACGCGTGAAGTCCCGCATCTCTTGCGTTTGATGAAGCTGCGGATCGAGCGGATCGATCCCGGCTTGGGCCTCGAGCAGTTTTATATGGTGGCATCGCACACCGAGCCTCTGGATGCGATAGATCTCGGCGCGGTGCTCGCCGGTGAGACGATGGTCCGTGACTCCGCCCGTTTGGTCGACGTCGTCGCCGGTAGGGTTGGGCCAGGTGCGGTGTTTCGGATCGCGCCTGTCGAAAGCCATGTGCCCGAACGGGCGATCCGCCGTTGCGACCCCGTTGAGGTAGCCGGAACCTGGCCCAGCTGGCAGCGCCCAGCTCGCCTGTTTGCCCGGCCCGAACCGCTTTCCCGCGTTGTCGCGCTGCTTCCTGATCAGCCGCCCCGCAGATTCGAGTGGCGCGGACACGCGCATAAGGTGGTGGCGGGCGATGGGCCCGAGCGCATCCACGGTGAGTGGTGGCGTCGCGATGCCGAGGTCTGGGCGGTCAGGGACTATTACCGCGTCGAGGACGAGGACGGGGGCCGCTACTGGGTGTTCCGGCGTGGCGATGCGGTCGAAAGCGAGACCGGCGATCTCAGCTGGTGGATTCACGGCGTTTTCGCATGACGGGCTATGTCGAACTCCAGGTGCTCACGCATTTCTCGCTGTTGCGCGGCGCGTCCAGTCCGGAGGAGCTGTTCTCGGCCGCCGCGCTGCTCGGCTATCCCGCAATCGGCGTGTCCGACATCGGGACCGTCGGCGGCGTCGTGCGGGCGTGGGAAGCACAGAAGGCGACCGGCGTTCGCTCGATCGCGGGCACACGGGTCGACCTGTCCTGCGGTCGACGCCTCCTCCTCTACCCGACGGACCGGATGGCCTGGTCGCGAATCACGAGACTTCTGACGGTAGGCAAGCGGAGGGCAGGGAAGGGGGGATGCCTGCTGCATTGGCATGACCTAAAACCCTGGTCGGACGGTGTAATCGCGATTCTGCTGCCTCGGGAGTCCGACGAGGAAAATCTAGCAGCACTGGCGGATCTCAAGGCGGTTTATAGGCGACGCGGCTATCTGGCGCTATTTCAGCGCCGCCGCCCTGGCGATGCGGTCCGCATCGACGCGCTTGCGAGCCAGGCGGGTGCTGCTGGCGTCCGGTCTGTCGTGACCGGGGACGTGCTTTATCACGCGCCCGAGGCGCGGCTGCTTCAGGACGTTGTGACCGCCGTCCGGGAGAAATGCACCGTCGATGAGCTGGGCTATCGACGCGAGGTGAACGCCGATCGCGCGCTCAAATCACCAGCAGAGATGGTGCGTCGCTTCAAGGACTACCCCGACGCGTTGCGCGCCAGCGTCGACATCGCCCAAGCGTGTAGCTTCGATCTCGGCGAACTGGCGTACCAATACCCCCACGAGCGCATGATAGAGGGGCTTACGGCGCAGGAGGCGCTTGAGAAGCTCGCGAGCGAGGCCGTCGATCGGATGTTCGATGGCCAGGTCCCGCAAGCCTATACCGACCAGATCGCGCATGAATTGCGCTTGATCGCCGAGCTTGGCTACGCGCCTTATTTCCTGACGGTCTACGCCATCGTTCGCGAGGCGCGACGTCGCGGGATCCTTTGCCAAGGCCGCGGCTCGGCCGCGAATTCCTGCGTCTGTTTCGTTCTCGCTATCACCTCGATCGACCCGATCAAACATGAGCTGCTGTTCGAGCGGTTCGTGAGCGGCGAGCGGCGCGAGCCGCCCGACATCGACGTCGATTTCGAGCATGAGCGGCGCGAAGAGATAATCCAGTGGATTTACGAGACCTACGGCCGCAACCATTCTGCCCTGACGGCCGTCGTCACGCGGTACCGCGCCCGTGGCGCGGTCCGCGATGTCGGCAAGGCGCTGGGCCTGCCTGAGGATCTTACCTCTTCGCTCGCCGGGCTAATCTGGGGTTGGTCCGCCGAGGGCGTTGGGGAAAAGCAGGTCGAGGAATTAAACCTTGATATCTCAGATCGGCGTCTCCGGCTGACGCTCGATCTCGCGCGCAAGCTGATCGGCGTACCGCGCCATATGAGCCAGCACCCCGGCGGCTTCGTCCTGACCCACGACCGGCTCGACGACCTCGTTCCGATCGAGCCCGCAGCGATGGAGGATCGGCAGATCATCGAGTGGGACAAAGACGATATCGACGCGCTGAAATTCATGAAAGTCGACGTCCTCGGGCTGGGTATGCTCGGATGTATGAACCGGGCCTTCAACCTGCTGGAGAACGAGAAGGGCATCCACATCGGGCTCGCCGATCTGCAGGACGACGATCCAGCGGTCTACGCCATGATCCAGAAGGCCGACACGTTGGGCACCTTCCAGATCGAGAGCCGCGCCCAAATGTCGATGCTTCCGCGCATGAAGCCCCGCCGCTTCTATGATCTGGTCATCCAGGTGGCGATCGTACGCCCGGGGCCGATCCAGGGAGACATGGTACATCCGTATCTGCGACGCCGCGAGGGACTGGAAAAGCCCGAATACCCTCGGCCGGAGCTGCGGGCCGTGCTTGAAAAGACGCTGGGCGTTCCGTTGTTTCAGGAACAGGCGATGAAGGTGGCGATCGTCGGGGCGGGCTTCACGCCGGCAGAAGCCGACCAGCTCAGGCGCGCCATGGCGACCTTCAAGGTCACCGGGGGCGTATCGCATTTCTCGGAGAAGCTAATCGAGGGGATGGTCGCGCGCGGCTATCCACGTGAGTTCTCCGAGCGCACCTTTCGGCAGCTCGAAGGCTTCGGCAGCTATGGCTTCCCCGAGAGCCATGCCGCCAGCTTCGCGAAGATCGCTTACGCGTCGGCGTGGATGAAGCACCATCATCCCGACGTGTTCTGTGCGAGCCTGCTGAATGCGTACCCAATGGGCTTTTATGCGCCGGCGCAGATCGTCCGGGATGCCCGCGACCACGGCGTGGAGGTTCGGCCGCCCTGTATCAACGCCAGCCGCTGGGATTGCACCCTGGAGCCCGCAAGTGGCCGGTATCTCGCTGTCCGGCTGGGCATGCGGCAGGTCCGCGGTCTATCTAATGCCGATGGCGCGGCGATCGTCGGCGCGCGCAGCACCAACGCCTTCGACAGCGTCGACGATGTCTGGCGGCGATCGGGTGTGCAGCGGGCCTCGATCGAGAAGCTCGCGGATGCCGACGCCTTTCATGGCTTCGGTACCGATCGCCGGCAAGGCCTGTGGAAAGTGCGCGGTTTGGGAGAGGCGCCTCTGCCTTTGTTCGCCGCGGCCGATCGTGCAGCCCAGACTATCAGCGCCGAGGGGATCGAGCCTGACGTGGCTTTGCAGCCGCCGACAGACGGTCGCGAGGTAATCGAGGACTATCGCACGCTCCAACTGTCGCTACGCGCGCATCCGCTGACGTTTGTGCGCGAGGATTTGGCGCGGCGCGGCGTCACCCGCTGCGCGGATCTCGCCACCATCCGGGACGGCCGCCATGTCGAGGTCGCCGGCATCATCCTCGTCCGGCAGAAGCCCGGCAGCGCGAAGGGCGTCCTCTTCATCACCATCGAGGACGAAAGCGGTATCGCCAACGGCATCTTGTGGCCGGACCGCTTCGAGGCGCAGCGCCGCACCGTCATGTCGGCATCGATGATCGGCATGAAAGGCCGAGTGCAGAAGGAAGGCGAGGTAATCCATGTCATCTGCGACCGGATCGTCGATCATGGCGATCTGCTGCGCCGCGTCGGCGACATGTCCTTCCCGCACCGGACGGGGCGCGGCGACGGCGCACGCCATGCCGGCTCGCCGGACCGCGGGGACAAGGGCTGGAGCGCCGGCCCGCGCGACTGCTACTGGCCGCCGCATGCCGAGGGTATGGACCCCGAGGAGGTTGTGAGGTTCAAATCGCATGACTTCCATTGATGGGCTCGCCGCTTCCCCGGCATCAGCGTGTCGTGATCGCACTATCGGTCCATATTCTGCGCAACGCCGTCACGCGCTGTTCCGAAGCCCGGGTCGACGGCATCGAGGTGCGACTGGCGCTACGCTGCTTGCTGCCCCATTGCCCCGAGCGCTGGCCGCTCGAACTCTATTGGGATGCCGCCCAGCAAGATAACGACATCGGCCGGGCGCAAGGCGTCACGGCCGCTTTCAACGGGATCGTCCGGCAACTGCGACGCGCCGGGCGATACGAGGAAGTACCGACCAACTAAAAGTGAGCCTGATGCGATCCGAGACGAGGCGGGGTAGTCGCAAAACGGCTGGCGCTTGCCTGAGCGTCCCGAGCACCTCGACGCTGTGCCATCTCCGGCGTTGATCGCACCACTCCAGGCGCTATCAGCGGACATGGACCTTTGCGGACCGCCATGCCTCCGCTTTGGCTGCATCAGCCCAAACTGAGAGCCACGCACCGCTGTGGAGGTTTCGACGGAACGCGACGAGAAGGGGCTAGAGACTGCGATGATCGCCGTAGCGGTAAGACACCGCATCCTTCTTGTAAGCCTCGTCTCGACAACCGTCGAATTCTACTCCTTCTTTGTCTATGCGACGGCCGCCGCGGTCGTGCTCGGACCGCTTTACTTTCCGTCGAGCTCGAGCGTCGCTCAGCTATTAAGCGCGTGGGGCAGCTTTGCGCTGGCGTTCGTCGCCAGGCCCTTGGGGGCTGCGCTTTTCGGCCATTTTGGCGATCGTCGCGGTGCGCGATCTGCATTGGCGGGCGCCATGCTCCTCATGGGTGGCAGCACGTTTGCGATTGGCCTTCTCCCGACGCACGCGACCATCGGCTGGGCCGCGCCCGTTCTGCTCTGCCTGTTCCGCTTTGGTCAGGGCCTCGGTCTGGGCGGACAATGGGGCGGCGCCGTCCTGATCGCCGTCGATGGCGCACCAGCGAATCGTCGTGGCCTGTACGCAATGGTGCCGCAACTGGGCGCCCCGTTGAGCTTCATGATCGCCAACGGAATATTCCTCCTCCTGGGGTCGATCCTTTCGGAGACCAGCTTCCTAGCATGGGGCTGGCGAATCCCGTTCCTTCTCGCGACCCCGCTGATGGCGATCGGATTCTGGATGCGCCAGACGCTCACTGATCCGCAGGTTGCGCTCGAAGGCGCGGTTGCCGCCCCGCGGCTTCCGATCGCGTCGCTCCTACGACATGAAGGTGCCGCAGTGATGATCGGCACGCTCGGCGTTGTCGCGTGCTTCGTGTTGTATTACCTCGCGACAGCGTTCGCGCTGGGACATGCCACGACCACGCTGGGGCATTCGAGGCAGCAATTCCTGCTCGTCCAGATCTGCGTGATGCCGTTCATGGCGCTGGGCACGATCATCGCCGGCGGTTTGAGCGACGCGATTGGGCACCGCACGGTGCTGCTCTCGGGTGCTGTCCTGACAATCATCGTCGGCCTTCTCCTCGGCCCAGCCGTTGGGGGCGCCTGGAATATCGCTTCGGCTATCTTCCTGTGTGCGGCTTTGCTGGTGCTCGGTTTGATGTACGGAACGCTGGCAGGATGGCTTCCCACGCTGTTCTCAGCCAAACTCCGGTACACAGGCACATCGCTGGCTTTCAACGTCGCCGGCGTCGTCGGCGGCGCTCTGACTCCGCTCTTCTCTACTTTTCTGACCCATTTGGGCGGCCTGCATGCCGTGGGAATCTACGTGGCCTTGGCCGGCGCCGTCAGCGCCTTCGCCGTCATGGCGTCCCGACGTTACGATCGCGCGCTTGTGCCTTCGAACGCGTTTCTCGCGTAACGGTTGTGCTCGCGCGCCCTGGCTGCTCGATCAAGGCCGCCGGGATACGAATCCGAAAACTCGTCCCATCTCCGGGCTTGCTCTCGACGCTAACCGTACCTCCGCATTCGTCGGTAAAACGCCTGACCGTGGCGAGACCGAGCCCTGAGCCCTTCGCCCCCTTCGTCGTAAAATAGGGCTCGAAGATCCGCTCCGCAGTGAAGGGGGACATGCCGCAGCCTGTATCGGTTACGGTCATGGTGACCGACGGGCGTTCCCGCTCGAGATCGTTCTCGAACGTCACGCAGAGCGAACCGACGCGCGCCATCGCGTCGCGCGCGTTCAGCGCAAGGTTGATCAGGACGTTCTCGAGATCCGCCTTGTCGACTGCCACCGTGCACGGCGCTGACGGCGTTACGACCGTCACGTTGATGTCGTCCCCCGACACTTCCTTGAGAATGGCTTCGATCGTCTCGCGCGCCGAGCCGATGCAGGTGGCGGGCCCGACAGGACCGGTCTTGTGCGCGCCGAGCATTGAGCCGGTCAGCCGGGTTCCCAGATCGACGCCGGCCATGGCGCGATCAATGTGCCGCAGCGCAGCCTCGTCGTTGCCGACTTTGCTGGCCAGAAGCGTGAGATTGCCCGAGATGATCTGCAGGATGTTGCGTAGGTCATGCGCCACGCGGCCGGCGAGCAGATTTTCATCTTTCTCCCGTTTTGGCCGTCTCGTTGGCATGAGGTACACACGCTCCTGCGCCAGCGCGCTGGAAGCCATCGCCACGCTCCTTTGAGTGAGGTCGACCCCGCGTCGACTAGCACTGAGTATGCGCTCGTGTTGGTGAGGGCTATCATACGTGAGGATGCCTGGATCCGTGCCCGGTCTGGCGGGCCATATGGTAGACCAGCCAGCGTCCGGCGGGCCCCGGCGGTACATCCGCCCGGTAAATGGCGTGCAGCGGATAGTGGCCGCTCTGTCCTTCCGGGATATCGAGTCGGACAAGGCGACCAGCTGCCAGGTCATCGCGGACCATCGGCTCGGGCATGTTTCCCCATCCCAGACCCGCCAGTACCATGGTGTGCTTGGCGCCAAGATCCGCCAGGCGCCAGGAATCCTCGCCGAACACGCCGATGTCCCGGCCCTCGTCAAAGGTCGATCGCACGGTTAGCACCAGCTGGCGGTGACGCCGCGCCTCCCCCGCCACGGGAGCCTGCACAGCTAAAGGATGGGACGGCGCCGCTACCGGAAAGAGCTCGACCGCGCCGATGGATATGAGTTCGAGCCCCGCGGACGAGGCGTCGATACCGCCACCGAAGCCGATCGTGGCCACGCCACGCTGAACGAGTTGCGCGACCGCGCTCAGCGTCTCGACATGCAGGCGAAGCCGGACAGTCGGGAATGCCACCTCAAAGGCACGGACCGCTTCGACGACGCGCTCTGAGGGCATCATGACATCGATGACGATCGACAGCTCCACCTCGAGCCCGTCGAGCACCGCTTTCACGCTGGCGCGCAGATCGTCGATCCCACCGGCGATCGCGCGTGCGCGGGGAATGATCGCAACCCCGGCGTCGGTAAGCACCGGACGCCGGGTCTTTTCCCGGTCGAACAGCCTGACGCCCAACTGCTGCTCGAGACTGGCAATCGTATAGCTGACCGCCGAGGTGGCGCGTCCGAGCTTACGCGCCGCGCCCGCGAAGCTTCCTATTTCCACGACCATTAGGAAGACCCGGACCTGATCGATGCTAGGGATCCCAATCGTCGGCATGCCATCCCCTTCGCTTCGGTCCGTACGTTCAAATAGTTTGATCGATAGGTCCGGCAGTTTGCCAGTTTTGCCGGTCAGCGGAAGCTTTATCTTGAGCCCCACGACGCAGGCTGGACGACAGCCTCTCACTGGCTGGTCCCGGACCGCGTCTGTCCGCCGACCCAAAAGGATGTGACCAATGAACAACTCCTCGAACCTGTCGGCGGCAACCGGCCGTTTTCTGATGGCAATCCTGTTCCTGCTGAGCGGCCTCGGCAAAATCGCGGCACCCGCTGCGACGCAGGGCTTTATCGCGTCGGTGGGCCTGCCGGCCCCGCTGGTCGCCTATCTGGGCGCGACTACCATCGAGGTCGCTGGTGGCCTGCTGCTTCTGCTGGGCTACCGCACGCGCCTTGTTGCAGTTGTCCTCGGGGCGTTCACGGTGCTGACCGCGATCTTCTTCCATCACAATTTCGGTGATCAGAACCAGATGATCCATTTCTTCAAGAATATCGCGATCACGGGCGGCCTTCTTCAAATCATTGCCTTCGGCGCTGGCGCCTACAGCCTGGATAGCCGCCGCGGCATTGCACCGACCGGCAACTTCCGGACGGCGGCCCACGTCGGCTGACCGCAACCTTAAACCAGGCAAGCTTCGACCGGGAGGCCAGACGGCCATCCGGTCGATCGGAGATTTTGACATGGTTATCACGCTGCAACGCACCGCCACCCGCCGCATCGCGAACAAGACCCACGGCACAACGCACGGCATGATCACCAGACTGATGAGCCCCGGCGACCTCGGACAGGTTGTGAAGCCGTTCGTGTTTCTCGACCTCTTCGACGATGGCGGCCGTCCGTTTCCAGGGTTTGGCATGCACCCGCACTCGGGCATCGCGACGCTGACCTATATCCTCGAAGGCCGCGTCTCTTATGAAGATACCAACGGCGCGACGGGCATCCTCGAGGCAGGTGGCGTCGAATGGATGCAAGCCGGCAAGGGCGTGTGGCATGGCGGCGGTGGTGCCGATGCTCCCCGCACGCGCGGCTACCAGCTGTGGATCGCGCTTCCTGCCGACAAGGAACTGGGTCCCTCGGTGAGCTACTATCAGGCGGCCTCGGATATACCGGTTGCGGGCCCAGCCCGGGTTCTGCTCGGATCCTATGGTGATGCCCGAAGTGTCATCGAAGCGCCCTCGGCGGCCACCTATCTCGCCGTCCACTTGGCTGATGGCGAACGGTGGACGTTCGAGCCCGAGGATGGCCACGACGTGCTATGGGCGGCGGTCGCCAAGGGGGCGTTGATCGGCGAAGCCGGGATCGCGCCGGGCGAGCTCGCGGTGTTCGAGAGGGGATCGCTGCCGGTCGAATTCGTTGCCAACGGACCCACGGAGTTTGTGCTGGGATCGGCAGTGCCGCATCCGCACGATCTCGTTCTCGGCTACTACTCGGTCCACACCAGTGACGCCGCCCTGTTGACCGGCGAAGCGCATATTCGCGAGATCGGCGAACGTCTTCGAGAAGAGGGTCGGCTCTAAGTCGCCATTTCAACGCGCTCGAAGGGTATGGCCGTCGGTCCCCATCGGCGGCCGTCGATCGCGGGGTCTGGCGCGACCGCAAGGGTGAGGCGCCTATACCTAAGTAGGTCTGCCCCGCCTCCGCGTACGATTTCGCGCCACCCTCAAAAACCGCATTTTCGAGCCACGGTCTGAGAGATCGGGGTTAAGCAGGGGCTGCCGGAATGGCCTTTATCGATTTCAGTATGAGTGTCCCGGGCTTGGCCCAGATCGCGCGCAGACCCGCTGTCCGCCTCTCTGCCCTCGAATGGTCCGCCGTCGCCGTCGCGCGCAACGACCACCTCTCAACGCTCAGGGATCCGTCGCGCTTGTCCAGAGCGTTGGCTTGGCTCTTCGACGTTACGAAGCCGCGCGCGCGCCTCGCAAACGATCATCTCGAGGCGCTGCGCCGTGCCGCGGTGCTCGCTTGGCACGGCGCCGACACGCTGCCGGCCGATGAGGAGGCGCTCTTCTTTGCGGCTGGCTTCGAACGCCCGCATTTCAATCTCGTCCGGGCCAGCGTCGCCGCGGCTCGCTCCCTTCCCGCCTGAAACATCACGGAGGTCCACATGGACATCAAACTAAATATCGTCGTTTCAAGCACCCGTCCGGGCCGGGTCGGCCCAGCCGTGGCCGACTGGCTTCTCGGCGTCGCAACAGCCGCAGAAGGCATCGAACCGCGGCTGGTCGACATCGCGGACTTCAATCTTCCGATCTACGATGAGCCGCACCATCCAGCGTCGGGCGTTTACGAGCACGACCATACGCGCCAATGGTCCGAAAGCGCTGCCTGGGCCGATGCTTTCGCGTTCGTGATGCCGGAATACAATTCCGGCCCATCGCCGGCGCTCCTAAACGCGCTCAATTTTCTCTACCACGAGTGGGCCTACAAGCCGGTAGGTCTTGTGACCTATGCCGGCATTTCGGGTGGCCTGCGTGCCGCGCAGACGCTGAAGCCGATCCTCTCGGCGCTGCGCATGTTTCCGATCGTCGAAGGGGTGGTCGCGCCCCTCGTCCACGCCGCGATCGCTGAAGGCCGATTCACGCCGGCACCCGAACAGGAGACGTCGGCGGCCGCAATGCTCGTGGAACTTCGACGCGTCGGATCTGCACTTCGACCGTTACGCGGCTAATTGAGACGGTCCGAGATACCGGATTGCTGTCTCACAATATGCGGCGGCAGCGGATGCTGACGAGCTTCGGGTGATCGTAGAACGGACGCAGTTCGCTTGCCGGCTGAATTCTGCTCTTGGGACATACCAGCCCTTCGCGCGAAGTTCCCCGAACGGCGGGTTCGGCCCAGAGCGGTCATCCTTGGCGAATCCGTGACCGCCAAGTTAGGCTAAAGATTGATCGACTGAGTCGGGCCGGGTCCGGAACGGTTTCACTAACGCTGCCGTTAGCCAGCAATAGGCAGTTTCCCGACAAGAATGGTCGTGTTAAAAGTACGCATCCGCTGAAGACCGCAGGCATGCGGCATTTCCCTGTGGTATGATCTCACAGGAGTATGGCCAGGCGTACCCTCAGTAGCTCAGCTGGCCTG
>Ga0233335_1000011_pt1 | contig 108688 bp, 99 predicted proteins | sample GEONDECOMP222_FD_180695 | JGI IMG/M metagenome (GOLD analysis project Ga0233335, IMG submission 180695) | Leaf litter microbial communities from Shasta-Trinity National Forest, California, United States - GEON-DECOMP-222 | ecosystem: Environmental > Terrestrial > Plant litter > Unclassified... | reverse complement strand
GAACGAGTCCGTGCGGCAGATCATATTCGACATCCGCCACCCCCAGGATATTCTGCCCGAGCAGTCCGGCATAGCCAGTGTCGCTGCCGCCCACCGCAAAGTCGATATGCGGCAAAACCTGCCCGGCGAGGCGAAAATCCTTGACGGTAGCCGCGCCGAGCGACGTATCGCCGCCGATCCCCTTCATCCGCATGTTCGGCCCCAGGTCACGGACCGTCAGGCCATATTCCTGCGCGGTTGGCTTGGCGATGGTGCTGAAGAAGGCGCCGCTATCGAGGATGAAGCGCGCGTCGCGTCCGTTGATCTGGGCGGTGACGATCGCCCGCCGCCCCGTCATCGTTACCGGGATCTCGGCTATTCTGCTGATCTGGCATGCCGCAGAGGCGGGAGCCGCTAGCACCAACCCTCCCAGCGCGCCCCCCAGCGCTACGAAGCGGCGTGCGCCATATCCCCTGTCAGTCGAACGCATCGTATGAGCCCCCTCTTCCGGCTCGGCGCTGCCAGCGCCATCTGCGGATCTTACAAGGACATAGCCCTCCCGCCAAACCCCAGCTGCGCACTATCTTCAGCCTCTTTCATCATGGCGCGCGACGACAGGAGGTAAGACTATACCGTCCGAACGCGCGCTAACCCGCACGGCTTAGGCGCGCCGCCGAGGACGGACGATAGACGTCGAACGCGGCGGCGACCAACCGGGCATAAGGTCGCCCCTCCGGCGGTATCGCGATCCGCGAATCGCCAATCTCGACGAGGCCGCGCGCGATCAGCGGCTGCAACTCTGGCAGCGCCTCGGCCAGATCTCCGGCAGGCACGTCGGCGGCATCGTCGCATAGCAGCCGTTCGATCACCGCGCCGCGGCGCCGGTCCGCCTCGGAGCGGCGCACACCGCGCGCTCCGGCGAGTCCGCCGTCGGCCATCCGCAGCCGATAGCGGCCGACATGCTTTTCATTCTGCACCAGCAGCCCGTCATATTGGCTGATAGCCGAGGCGCCGAGGCCGACAATCGCGTCCGCCGGCTCGTCGGTGAAACCCTGGAAGTTGCGCCGCAACCGCCCCAGCGCGGCGGCGATCGCCAAGCTATCGTGCGGTCGTGCAAAATGGTCGAAGCCGATCGCTATATAATCGGCATCAGCCAGCAGTCCGGCCGCCAGCGCGCTCTGCGCGAATCGCGCCGCGGTGCCGGGCAAATTCACCTCCGCGATCATCCGCTGGCGGGGGAGCAAGCGAGGCATGTGCGCATAGCCGAACATCGCGACGCGATCAGGCGCGAGGTCGATCGCCGCGGCCAGCGTCTCGCCAATATCCCGGGCGGTCTGACCGGGCAGACCGTACATCAGGTCGAAGTTGATTGCCGGGATGCCTGCCGCGCGCAGGTCGGCGACGGCCGCGGCGACCATCGCGTACGGCTGGATGCGGTGGATCGCGCGCTGCACCGGATCGGCGAAGGTCTGCACTCCCAGGCTGACACGGGTCACCCCCGCTTCGGCGAGCGCTTTGGCATAGGCGCGATCAAGCGTGCGCGGATCGAGTTCCGCGGCAATCTCGAGCGTCGCGGCACAATCGAACCGCGCCTGCAGGCGTTCGGAAAGCGCCACGAAATCGCGCGGCGGCAAAGCATTGGGACTGCCGCCGCCGAAATGGATCGACACTACTTGCCCCCACATCCGCTCGGCGACCGTATCGATCTCGCGCGCGAGAGCATCGAGATAGTGAGTCAGTCGTTCGGGCCGTCCGGTCGCGCCGGTGGTGCAGCCGCAATACCAGCAGATCTCATGGCAATAAGGTATGTGCACATAGAGTGACACCGGCGCCCCCAGCGCGACCGCAGCAAGCGCCTCGGCCTGCTCGGCCGCGCCGATACCGTCGTGGAACTCGGCCGCCGTCGGATAGCTGGTGTAGCGCGGCACCGGCATGGCCAGCAGTTCGGGATGATAGATCGGCATAGCCAAGCGATGCGCCGGATACGCAGCGCTGTCCTTGACCGCGGTCAAAGCGGGACCGCCCGCCCGGCTCTAGTCCGCTGCCAACCCCAGACAGGAGAAACGGGATGAACACCCTCGCGATTCGAAGCGCCGGACTCGGCCTTTTGCTGGCTGTCGCCACCCCCGCGATGGCCCAGAACACAGCCCCCGACACGGCCGCTGCGCTGGATACGGCCACCGCGCCCGCGCAGACCACTGCGCCCGAGCGGACTACGGGCATCCACGCCGGTGACGTGCTGCTGCGGCTGCGTGCGATCGTGGTGGCGCCCAATGACACCTCGAGCGGAATCAACCCGGCCTTCCCCAACGAGCATGTGGGAGTGAACACGCGGGTCATGCCCGAAGTCGACGCCACCTACATGGCCACTGACGCAATCGGCTTCGAGCTGATCGCCTCGACCACCAAGCACGACGCGTCGGGCAAGACCGGCACGACCGGCGGAATCGGCAAGCTCGCCAGCACCTGGGTGCTGCCTCCGACGCTGACCGCGCAATATCACTTCAATTCGCACGGCACGGTCCGCCCGTATGTCGGTGCCGGGATCAACTACACGATCTTCTGGAACGAGAAGGCCTCGGACGGGCTGCAAGCGGCGGTCGGTCGGACGCATGTCAAGATGGACGACAGTTTCGGCTGGGCCGCTCAGGCCGGTATCGACATGGACATCACCTCCAAGGTGTTTTTGAACCTCGACGTTAAGTACATCGACATGGACACAACCGCGCGGCTGCGGACGGCGGCGATCGGCACGCAGAACGTACGCGTCCATATCGATCCGCTGGTGGTCGGCGTCGGCCTGGGCATCCGTCTATAACCCTCACTTCCCCTGCCGGAGCCGAAGGCTCCGGCAAACGGAGACAGTTCGTGCAAGTTGACGTCCTCATCGTCGGAGCGGGTCCGACCGGCCTCGGCTTCGCCCGTGCCCTGGCCGGCTGCGGCCTGTCGATCGCGCTGGTCGAGCGCCAGGCGGAGCCGTCGCTGCGCGAGCCCGCCGACGACGGCCGCGAGATCGCGCTCACCCATTGGTCGATCCGCCTGCTGCGCGAGCTCGGCGCATGGCGGCATTTGTGCGAGGCGGAGATCTCACCGTTGCGCGGCGCCGCCGTTCTCAACGGTACCTCGCGACACATGCTGACCTTCGATTCCGGCGACCCGCACCGCGATCTCGGCGCGCTCGTGCCCAATCACGCGATCCGGCGCGCCTTGTTCGAGACAGTCGCCGATCAACCCGGTATCACGCTGCTCACCGACCGCTCGGTCACCGCCATCACCAGAAGCCGCTCCAGTGTGACCGCGACACTGAGCGACGGCGCCCGGATCAGCGGCCGACTGTTGGTCGCAGCGGACTCGCGACAGTCAGCAGCGCGCACCCTGCTTGGAATCGATTGCGCGCGACGCGACCTGCAGCGGTCAATGCTCGTCTGCCGGGTGCGGCACCCACTGGATCACAAGCGCACCGCCACCGAATGGTTCGATCACCATCATACCATTGCGATGCTGCCGCTGAACGGCGGCCGATCCTCCGCCGTGCTCACCGCCGCCTCCGTCGAGATCGATGTGCTCGCCAAGCTCAGCATGGCCGATCTCGGCGCGGAGCTGACCCGGCGCTATAGCGGACGGCTCGGCCCGATGGCGGTCGAGGGCGAAGCCCACGTCTATCCGCTGGTTACTACCTACGCCCGCCAGTTCGCCACCAGCCGCGCCGCGCTGATCGGTGATGCGGCGGTAGGCATGCATCCAGTGACCGCCCACGGATTCAATCTCGGGCTGCGCGGGCAGGACGTGTTGGCGATGCTCGTGCGCGACGCCGCCTTTCGCGGCACCGATATCGGCGCGTCGGATGTGCTACGCCGCTATGAACGCACCAATCGGCGCGCCACCCGGCCGCTCTACACCGCAACCAACCTGCTCGCCGGACTCTATGCCGATGAGCGTCCCGCCGCCCGCATCGCGCGCCACGCGGCGCTGCGTCTCGCACACTTACCTTTTGTCCAGCGCAGCGTCAGTTCGATACTGATGCACAACTGATCGCCCGAACGGCTTTGCGCCAGGTCAAAGCGTCCGCCCCGAATTTGGTGTCTGCGGGCTCTGTCATCTGAAAGGAACGCCATGCGCACCGCCGTCAGCGCTCCGACCGTGCCCCCGCCCTCCCCGTTCGTATTGATCGGCGGCCGGGATGCGATCCGGCGCCTGTCCGATAGCTTTTACGACCGGATCGACGGCGACCCCGCCTTTGCCGAGCTCCGCGCGCTTCACGCGCCCGATCTCGCCGCGACGCGGGCGTCGCTCACCGATTTTCTTACCGCATGGCTCGGTGGCCCGCGGACTTGGTTCGAGGACCGTCCACGCACCTGCATCATGTCGATGCACCGGGCGATTCCAACCACCGCGACGACTGCAGAACAATGGCTTGCCGCGATGGACGCCGCGCTAGCGCACGAGCGGGTGGATGCGCCGCTGCGCGACATGATCCTGCAAGGGTTGACCCGCATGGCCCATCACATGGCGGCCTGAGTACTGCTGCGACCTGCTTTCTTCGACAACGGGAATGTTCGATGGCTTACCGCGACCGTCTTCAATCGGCCGACACGCGATTCTGGCGCAAATCCCACCATCTCGGCCGGATGACCCTGCGCGAGCTGGTAATTGCCTATTTTCAATATCCCGGAATTCAGGTCTATGTCGCGCTCGCGGCCCTAATGGCGCCACTCTGGCTTGCCTGCCCCGCATCGGCCGCCGCGAGCGCGGCATCAATCGCGCTGGTCGTACTGGCCTATCCATTGCTCTGGTACGCCCTACATCGATGGCTGCTGCATTCGCGCTGGATGTTCAAGGTACCGCTGCTCGCTCCTGCCTGGAAGCGGATCCATTACGACCACCATATGGACCCCGACCATCTCGAAGTGCTGTTCGGCGCACTCTACACCACCTTGCCTACGCTGTTACTGGCAGCGGCGCTGCCTGGCTGGCTGATCGGCGACCTCGGCGGGGCGGCAGCCGGCTTCGCAACCGGACTGCTGGTTACCTGCTTCTACGAATTCTGCCACTGCATCCAACACCTCTCATACAAGCCACGCCAAAAGTTCCTCGCGGAGATGAAGGCCCGACACATGGAGCATCATTTCCACGACGAGGACGGCAATTTCGGCATTACCAACTTCGCCTGGGACCGGCTGTTCGGCACGCTTTACCGCCGGCCCGATCGCCCGGAAAAAAGCCCGACCGTATTCAACCTAGGCTACACCGAGGACATGGCCGCGCGCTATCCGACCGTCCGCCGGCTGTCCGTCGACACCCGACGCACGAGACCCGGATCGCGGCAGATTGAACCGCTTTGACCCAGGTCAAAGCGCCGTCGCTGCGCGTGAAGGACGCTCTGCCCCGAGGAGAGTGACATGCAGACCAGCGACGACCTGATAGCGAGCAAGGTGCCGTTCGCCCGCCGCTGGCGGGTGATCGACGAGATCGATCTTGCCGGCCTGGTCGCGTCGCATGCCACCACCGACCGGCTGTGCACCTGGCTCGAGGCCTGTGCCGATCGCCTGCCCGAGCGGCCGGATCCGGCCGAGGCGCTGGCGCTCTGCGCGGAACTGGAAGGCCGGCTGCTCACCCACATCGAACAGGAGGAACAACTTCTCAACGCGATGTTCGCGCGCGATATGGCGGACCCGCTCTGCCATATCCTGATCGATCACATCGGCACCTGCCACAGCGCCTGCGCCACCCAGGCGCACGATCTGATCGGCGCGCTCGATCCCGACGCGCCGGGCCGACGCCACCTGTGCGCCGAAGCCTTGGGCTATACGATGCGCAGTTTCTTCGACGGATGCCGGGCGGCAATGGCGTTCGAGGAACTCTCGATCCTGACGCTCGCCGACAAGAGACTCACCCCCGCGGCGCGTCAATTGCTGGTCCGCCGCCTGGCGACGAGTTGTCGTTAAGCCGGTTCCGCCCGCGCCTGCAGTGCAGCGCGATCGCGGAGCGTCACCGCGCGCACGCCGGGCAGCGCCACGATTCCCGCAGCTTTTAATTTCGTCATCTGCCGGCTCACCGTCTCGATCGTCAACCCCAGCACGTCGGCGATCTGGCCGCGGGTGAGCGGCAAATCGAACGTCACCGGCCCGTCGCCGCTTGCCCGGCAACCGCTGCCGCCGGCGCGATCAGCCATGCTCAGCAGAAAGCCCGCCACCTTCTCCTCGGCCGAACTGCGCGCCAGCATCAGCATCCGCCCGCGCGCTTCGTCGAGTGCCGCGAAAGTCCGCTGCAGCAAAAGCCGCTCCATCCGCACATGATCCTCAAGCACACCCTCGAATGGCTTGCGCGGGAAGACGCAGAGCTCAGCGTCGGTCAGGGCGGTAACCGTGAAGTCAGCCTCCTCGGCATAGGGGCGGCCAACGAAATCGGCGGGATAAAGGAGTCCGACGATCTGTTCGCGCCCGTCGCTGGTCGAGGCGCTCAGCTTAAGCACGCCCGACAGCAGATTGGCGCACACGATGCTCTCCTCGCCCGCCCAGATCACGGTCTCGCCGCGTGCGACCGTCTGTCGGCGGCCAAGCCGATTCAGTGCCTCGAGCTCACCGTCTGTCAGGCTGCCGCACAACGACTGGTCACGGACGGCGCAATCCGCGCAGATATCGGTCATGATCATCCTGTCCGCATAAGAGCTTAGAGCGCCTTTGTCGCGTAGTTTGACCAGCATCAAAGCGCTAGCCCCGCGCCACGCGCAATAAAGGGCAACGCCACGAGCTTGGAGACGCCCGATGCAAGATTATTTCCTCTATCTGACGATCGGCGCGATCCTCATTTTCACGATCTGTCTCGGCATCGTCAGCCTCGGACTGACGCGGCGCGAGATCGCAATTCGCGAGCAGCCTCCGCACGATCGCTGACGCCTTCCTCCTTGCCGCTGCGGTTCGCCCTTTTCCGCAGTTGCCTGCACTGCCGCTGCGGTCCTTGGACCGCAGCGGCTTTTTTTGGTCCGGCATACGAAATAGCAAGTTCCCCCGCGCGCGATTCAGTGCCCGCTGCACGACGTCGACGATCGTCGTTCCAGCTGCCCGGCGCGATCTAGCCTGCGACAACCACCCACGGCTGAACGAGCAGTACGTCCGGCCGGCGTTCAGCGGCCGCGACGCGATTGCGTCCCGCCTGTTTGGCCCGATACAGCGCGGCATCGGCGGCCGCGACGATGTCCGCGCCTGTTGGCGACGTCTCCGGCGTCGTCGCGACCCCGAAAGAGGCAGTGATCCGCATGCCGCGGATGTCAGATAGGCTTTCAATCCGCGTGCGCAGCAATTCGGCCTTGGCCAGTGCCTCGTCGAGTCCGCAATCCGCCAGCAGGACCACCAATTCCTCGCCGCCATAGCGGCACGCGACATCACTCGGTCGGATGGCGCCGACGATCGACGCGGCCACTTCACGCAATACCGCGTCGCCCAGCGCGTGGCCGTGGTCGTCATTGAGTTGCTTGAAATGGTCGAGATCAATCATGATCGCTGAAAGCGCACTCCCGCTACGGTTGGCAAGGCCCGCATAGCGCTCGAGCACGTCCTCCATATACCGGCGGTTGTACAGGCCGGTGAGCGGATCGCGCAGCGCTTGGGTCCGCAGCTTCTCGCGCAGCGCAATGTTCGACAGGGCCAGCGACATCGCATCCGCCACGGCGGCCGCAAGCAACTCGACGCCTGCGAGCCGCTCAACCGCATCCATCCCGTCAGCCTGCACCATCAGCAGCCCGTACACCTCGCCGCGCGCCATCATCGGGATTTCGAGCGCGACCAGATCCCCGCCCAGATGATCGCAGCGCAGGGCGGCATGGCCGAGCTGGTTGAGATGGGGTTTACCGCGCTTCAGCGCCCAGCACTGCGCCGGTGCGACGGTCTCCGCCGGGGCCTCCACATGCAGCCATCCCCAGAAAACTGAAAGGTCGAGTCGATCGCGCGAGTTGTTGAAGACGTAGAGAGCGCCCCCGAAGGCAGGCAACAGCTCGGCCGCGGTCGCCCGCAGGACAGCGTTGGCATCGCCATAGCCGCTCGCACTCTGCAGCATATCGGTCATCTTGAAGAGCTGTTCGACCTGATGGCGCGCCTCAAGCGCCAATGCCGCCGCCTCGCGGCGCTCGCGCATCTCGCGCAGCGCCAGCGGTGCATAGGCGATGATCGTCGCCAGAATCGTGCCGCTCGCGGCCACCTGCGCCCAGAAGCTCAGCGCTACGACGGCTAGACCGATGTTGAGATAATCGACGATCTTGGCCGCCACCATCAGTAGTGACATCGCGCCGATCAGTGTGGCAGCGATAAATATCTTGAGGTCCGACGACATGCCGCCCGAACCGGTCCGCAAAGCGGTCATGCGTCACATCCAACAAAGGTCAACAGTCGTCGGAGTGTAGCGTGCGCGCCTTAACGTTCCGCTACGCGGCGAAAAAGAGTTACCAACGCGCTAATCGACATCCTTGGTGACCATCTTTTCGTACCGCGCCAACCGCGGCATCCCGTCGTGGGTTGCTTCGGCAATCAGCTGGATCGTGTCGCCGGGCTTCGCATCTGCTGGAACCATCGTACCGGTCAAGGCGCCGTCGGTCCGAACTAAAACAGGACCGACCTACCTTCCTGCCTCACCCATCGCCACCAACGGAGTGTCACCCCGGCTTCCGTCCGGATCGGCGGTCTTCACGACGAGCGCGATGCGCTGCTCCAGCCTTGCCGAGATTACGCGTGGCCCGTGCAATGCGATGGTCGGATCGTGATTGACCGCACCGAATCGGGACTGGTCGTCCAGCGCAGCCGCGCTGCGAAGTCGGGTTGCGCAGCAACCAGAAACGGGTGTGTAGACGCACGCCCGACCACTATCCTGGCCGCGGGTTATCACTTGTCCGTCAAACGGCTTTGCCATCCGAATCAGCGAGACGAGCGATCAGCGTACCGGTATTGCTGCCATCGAACAGCGAAGCAAACGTCTCTGGAAGTCGGAGCAGGCTATCGCGGATATCCTCCCGGTGCGCCAGCAACCCGGCGGCATTCCATTGCGCGAGGTCGTCCAGCGCTTGCGGGAACCGATCCGCGTAATCGGGCACGAGGAAGCCTCGCAATTGCATCGCGCCGTAAATGATCCGCATCATGTCGAGCGGCGGATCGCCAGCGGCCGCATCATAGGTGGCGATCTGGCCGCACAGCGCGATCCGTCCGTGGCGCCGCATTCGCGCGACCACGTCGCGCAACAGGCTTCCACCGACATTGTCGAAAAACACGTCGATGCCGTCCGGGCAAAGCGTATCCAGCCGCGCCAGCAGGTCTTCCGCCTTATAGTCGATGACATCGGTAATTCCGCAGCTTTCCCGCAGCCACCGCGCCTTTTCACTACCACCACAGATGCCGATAACGCGCGCGCCCTGGATGCGCCCGATCTGGGCGGCAATCGAACCGACCGACCCGGCCGCGCCCGAGACGAGCAGGACTTCGCCGGGTTTCGGCCGTCCGACATCCATGATCCCGAAATAGGCGGTCAGGGCGTTCATGCCGAAGATACCCAACCCATCCGCGGAAGCGACCGCCTCCGGCACTATCCGGTGGTCAGCGGGGTTGATCCATTGATAATCTTGCCAGCTGAACGCGCCGGTTAACCTCGTGCCGACCGGATAGCGATCATCGTCGCTCGCGACGATGTGGCCGACGCCCGGGGCCATGACGGGTTGGCCGATCTCGACCGTCGGATAATAGCTGGAGCGATTGCCGCTGATCCAGTTCCGGATGGTCGGCGCACAGAGAACCATTTCGATCCGCACCAACACCTTTCCGTCGCCGGGCGCCTCTGACACAGGAGCCTCGATGAAAGTGAAGTGGCGTCGCTCTACCGCACCCTCGGGATTGGACGCGAGCAGCCATTGGCGATTCATCATGCGGATTTCCTTATCGGGCAAGCAGCGGATGCCCCGCCTATGCACAACTGCATAGCGGGCAGCTAGGCCAACCTGCAGCCATTTTACACCGAGCGAAGCGCGTCACCGGATGTTCCGACCTGACGCGAGCCTTTCGCAACGCGGTCTAAAAGGCCGGCTTCAGCAAGCGATAGAGCAAACGAAAGCGGGGTTGCTTGGCTGCCATGGTCTCGATCAGCGCCAGATCCGGCGCCACGGTGGCGGTGATCGCCGGCGCGACGCACACCGTCCCGACGTCTCCGTCGCCGGCCGCGATCCGGCCAAGCCGCGCCGCGCCCAACGCCGGACCAACCTCACCGCCTTCGCGCCAGACTAAGGTGCGGTCGAGCGTCGCCGCGATGATCCGTCCCCACGCATCGGAGCGCGATCCGCCGCCAGCCATGCTGATATCGCCGACCTCCGCCCCCGCTCCCGTCAGCGCGTCGAGTCCATCGCGCAGGCCCATCGCCACCCCCTCCAACACCGCCCGCGCTATCTCCGCCGGGCCGGTCGCGCCGTTCATACCAAACAAGACGCCCTTGGCCGCGGGATTAGCGTGCGGCGTCCGTTCGCCCGACAGATACGGCAGGAACAGCAGGTCGGGGGCGACCTCTGCGGCTAGAGACAACTCGAGCAATGCCGGCACATCGTTCAATCCTAGCACCCGCGTTGCCCAGTCGAGGCAGGCCGCGGCACTGAGCATCACCGACATGCGATGCCAGCGCCCCGGGACCGCATGGGCGAAAGCATGGACCGCCGCATTCGGATCAGGGCGAAAGCCATCGGTCACCGTGAAGATCACGCCCGAAGTCCCAAGGGATAGGAAGGTCTCACCGGGACGCACGACGCCCAGCCCCACCGCTCCTGCGGCATTATCCCCACCCCCGCCCGCAACCGGCACGCGTGCCATTCCCCAGCGTGCGGCGACGCTGTTCGAAAGCCGGGCCGACACCGCACTACCCTCACATAAGGCCGGCATCATGGCGCCATCGAGACCGCAGGCCGTGAGCATCTCGGGCGACCAGCGCCGCGCACCGACGTCGAACCACAAGGTGCCGCTCGCATCCGACATGTCCGACCATTTCTCGCCGGTCATCTGCAGCCGGACGTGATCCTTGGGCAGCAGTACGGTCCGCAACCGTTCGAAGATGTCGGGCTCATGCTCCCGGACCCACAACAGTTTCGGGGCGGTGAAGCCGGCCAGACAGGGATTGCCGGTAATCTCGGTCATGTTCGGCGCGCGGCGGTTAAGTTCGTCGCATTGCGCCTGGGACCGACCGTCATTCCATAGGATCGCGGGTCGCAGCACCGCATCGCCCGCGTCGAGCAGCACGGCGCCATGCATCTGCCCCGACAATCCGATCCCGCGCACCCATCGACGCTGTCCCGCGTCCAGCGCCAGCACAGCGGTTTCGACGGCCTGCCACCAGTCCGCGGGGTCCTGCTCCGACCACAGGAAATGCGGCCGCGAGACCTTGAGCGGCGCCGTCGTCTGCCCGACAATCGCCCCGTCCTCGCCAAGCAGGACTGCCTTCACGCCCGAGGTTCCGATATCGATGCCGAGATACATAGGCGCACTCCCTAAACACGATTTAAACGATCGTGCGGCGTTTCGGGCCCGTCGTGCGTTCGCCCATCAGATTCGTAACGGGGTAGTATCGACATGGCCGCTGTATCCGCCCAGCCCGCGCATGGCGAACCTTCGCTGCTCAAGCCCGGACTATTGGCCTGCATCGCCACCGCGTCGCTGGCCGGGCTGCTGTTCGGATTCGACACTGCGGTAATCTCGGGCACCACCGACGCGCTGAGCAAGGAATTCGCGCTGACCCCGACCTGGCTCGGAATCACGGTCTCGTCGGCACTGTGGGGTACGTTGATCGGCGCCTTGTTCGCGGGCAAGCCGGGTGACCGCTTCGGCAGCCGCAACACGTTACGCGTCCTCGCCTTGTTTTACATCATCGCCGGCGTCGGCAGCGCCCTCTCGTGGAGTTGGGGCTCGCTGATCGGTTTTCGCGTTCTGTGCGGGTTGGCGGTCGGCGGGTCGTCAGTGCTCGCACCGGTCTATATCGCCGAGGTTGCGCCACCCAGCCAGCGCGGCACGCTGGTTGCGATGTTCCAGTTCAACGTCATCTTCGGCATCCTGCTTGCCTATATCTCCAACGCTGTCATCGCCTCGATGGGGTTCGGCGACATGGAATGGCGCTGGAAGCTTGGCGTCGCAGCAGCCCCAGCACTGCTGTTCATGGCGCTGCTATTCCGCATTCCCAACAGCCCGCGCTGGCTGGTGGGGCGCGGCGAGACCGAGGAAGCGACCGCTTCCCTCTCACGGATCGGCATGACCGGCGAAGCAGCCTGCGCGGAACTCAAAATGATCCGGCAGGCGCTGTCCGATACGACCGAAAAGGTAGCGCTGTCCTGGACACGGCACCGCAAGCCGATCCTGTTAGCAATGATGGTGGCCGGGTTCAACCAACTCTCGGGAATCAACGCGATCCTTTATTATCTCAACGACATCTTTGCGAAGGCCGGCGACCTCTCGCCCAATCTGCAGGCGATCATCATCGGCGTCGTCAACATGGTCTTCACGTTTGTAGGCATGTTGCTGATCGACAAGCTCGGACGCCGCACGCTGCTGCTGATCGGTGCGGCCGGCATGTCGGTTTGCCTCGCGGTCGCCGGCCTCGCGCTGCTCCACGTCCTGCCGGACCGCGTGCTGCTTTACGCGCTCATCGGCTTTATCGCCTTCTTCGCACCGAGCACGGGCGCGGTGATCTGGGTATATATCAGCGAGGTGTTCCCGACCGCAGTACGTGCCCGTGGAAGCGCGGTCGGGGCCAGCACCCATTGGGGTCTGAATGCGGTGATCGCAGCGATCTTCCCGACCGTAGCGGCCTGGTCCCCTGGGCTGCCATTTCTATTTTTCGCGGCGATGATGGCGGTGCAATTCGTCGTGGTGCTGCTGTATTTCCCAGAAACTAAGGGCGTGCCGCTTGAGGAAATGGAGGCCAAGCTGGGCATCGCCCTGCGCTGAGAGGACGCGAAGCATGAAGTAAAGCCGCACAAAGAATCAGATACCCCGGCAAGATCGGCTGTCGGCCGTTTCGGATGGCCGCTAGCTTGGATTTCGCCGGATCGGGAATAGCGCCCGTCTGGATCCAGTTTCTTACTTGGCCGGCTCACCGTTCCTTGCACTGCCAAGGTGGCGATCGAAGAAGCGCCAGATGATATCATAGGCGTCGCTCGCCTCCGGGCTGCCCGCAAACGCATTGAACTGGCCGTGGCCGATCCCTTCCAGCACCAGCAGCTGCGTCTCTGCGCCAGCCTGCAGCAGCCGCACGTTGGTAACCAGCGCGTTGCTCATCGCGATGTCGCGGGTGCCGGTCACAATCAATGTCGGCGGGAAGTTTGCGAGCACCTTTGGGAACAGGCCCGGCGTCACCAACGGATCATTCTTGTCGATTCCGTCGAGATAAAAACGTGGAGCGCCGGGGCCGGAGTTGTTGGGGTCAGCCTGCGGCCGAATCGCGTTAAGCGTCGAGCCGAGGGCGCCGGAATCGCCGCCGAACCAGAAGCTGGGCATCGCGCCTGAGCAGAATATGCCGATCGCGCCCGGGCGCGGCAAATGCTTGGCTTGGAACCAGGCAACCGCCTGCGCGGTCAGTGTTCCGCCGGCCGAGCAGCCATAGATGCCAATATTCTCGGGCCGGTAGGTTTCGAGCAGCTTGCGATACACCGCTTCGACGTCCTCGCTGGCGGCGGGAAACAAGTTTTCGGGCGAGAGCCGGTAATCGACCGCAACTACCTTGATCCGGCCGCGCGCCGCAAGCGGCACCGACTCCGCCTGCCCGCCGAAGCGCGCGCCCGCGCTGAACCCGCCGCCATGCAGGTTGATCAGCACGCGCTTGGTATTTTCTCGCGCGATACCGGTTTTGGGAATCACTACGTCGGTGCGCACGCCGTTCATCATTTCGGAGTGGATGTCGGACGGGTCCAGCGCGAGCCAGCGCGCGAGAATCCCTTTCTGTCCCGCGTCCGAGGCAGCGCGCGCGGCGACGATACCGGTCTCAGCGGCCGAGGGCGGCGGCCCTTGCTGCAGCCGCGCAGCGAACTGCGCGCGGGCGTCGGCGCTGAGTAGGTTGGAGGCCGGGATGCGGACAGCATTCGCATGAATTGTACCATCCGCGTCAAGCGTGAGCTGCGCGGGCTTTGCGCTTGCGGGCTTCGCATCTGCGGGTTGGGGTTCCGCCGCCATCGATGCCGTAGCGAGCGCCGTCAGTGCCAGCCCGGCCAAGATCCGTCCGAAAAATATGCGCATCGCCATCCCCCATTTGATTGATGCCACAAAGATGGACCCACCGCATCGCTCAACAAGCTGCACCGCGCGAGTGGCCGACTGGCGATCAATCGGCTTGCCAAATCTCCGGTTCGATGTGCAACTCGGGGTGCCCGGCGTGACGGCTCGCCGGGCGTTCCAGCCCGAGATGGTCACGCAGCGTCTCGCCTTCATACTCCGTGCGAAATAACCCGCGCGCCTGCAGGATCGGCACCACGCCTTCAACGAAGGCGTCGAGGCTGCCGGGCAGGAACGGCGCGGTGATGACAAAGCCGTCTGCCGCGCCATTCTCGAACCAGGTCTGCAAATGATCCGCAACCTGCTCGGGCGTGCCAACGAGGCCGGAACTGGTGCGCAATGCCGCAACCTTGCGCGCGAGCGCGAGGATCGACAGCCCCTCGCCCATCGCCAGCACCTTAGCCTGAGTGGATTTGGAGGATTCGGTGTCGGGAATCGCGGGAAGTGGTCCGTCGGGATCGAGGCCGTGCAGGTCGACCGCGCCACCCAGCGCGAGTTCGAGCATCGAGATCGCGACATCGGGGTGGATCAACTCGGCGAGTTCGGCCACGATCTCGTGCGCACGCTCCTCCGTTTCGGCGACGATCGGCTGGATCGACGGCAGCAATTTGCAAGCGTTCGGGTCGCGGCCGAAGCCGGCGACCTGTGCCTTAAAGGCGGCATAGAAAGCCTGCGATCCCGCCATCGTCGGGTTCGACATGAACACCACGTCGGCGCAGCGCGCGGCGAGCGCCTGTCCAGCATCCGACGCGCCCGCCTGGACGATAACGGGGTGCCCCTGTGGCGAGCGTGCGGTGGTCAGCGGTCCGGCGACGGAGAAGAATTCACCCTTGTGGCCCAGTCCGTGTACTTTGTCGGGATCGAAGAAACGCCCTTCGGCGGCATCGACTAGGAAGGCGTCGTCGTCCCAGCTGTCCCACAGGCCGCGGGCTACATCGACGAACTCCTCAGCGCGGGCGTAGCGTTCGGCATGACCGTAATGCGCGTCGCGGCCGAAGTTGCGGGCTTCGTTGCGGGTGGTGGAAGTAACCACGTTCCACCCAGCGCGGCCGTGGCTGACATGGTCGAGGCTCGCCACTTTTCGCGCGACGGCATAGGGCTCGTTATAGCTGGTCGACAGCGTCGCGATCAGTCCGATCCGGCTGGTCATCATCGACAAGGCCGAGAGCAGGATCAGCGGATCCATTCGCGACACGTCGTTGCGGCTGTGGACATCACGGCCGACGATCGTGCGAAAGCCTTGCGCGTCCGAATAGAAGACCGCGTCGAACTTGGCCTTCTCGGCGGTCTGCACGATGCGCGTGTGGAAGGCGACATCGTGCATTCGGCCAGGCTCTGCCCCCGGATGGCGCCAGCCGGCGACATGTGCGCCGGTGAACATCGGGAACAGCATCAGGTGCATCTTGCGAGCAGAGGAGGTCATTGGTTTAATCCACACGAATTGAGCGGCCGTCTACGCAGGCGTAGAGGCTGGTGACCGACACATCGAGTAACTCGATTGCGCCGTTGTTGAGGTAAATCAGGTTTTCAAGGTGGAAGCGGCCGAGCGACGGATCCATCCACGGTAGATCGCAACTCAGCACCGAACCGTCGACCAACTCGAATGGCGCCAGCGCATTGCCGGGATGGGGATGGTCGGTATGTTCCAGCCCGACGGAATGGATCGAGGCGCCGGTGAAGGCCGCATTGCCGTGCGCCTGGATCGAGGCGACCACGGCCTTTTCGACCGCATTCGACATTACGCCGGGCTTGAACTCGGGCAACGCGGCGCTCCAGCCCTTGCGCACTGCATTGTATGACGCGATCTGCGCCGCGTTCGGCTGGCCGATCACCACGGTACGGCCGACGTCGCTGCTGTAATGACGCACGCCCGCGGTGGTATCGAGCGTGACCGTGTCGCCCGCCTGCAGCGGGCTGTTTTTGGGAATTTTGCCGATCCCAGGGCGGAAAGGCGTGATCAGCAGGAAAATCGGGCGGCCGCCGATCAGCGGCACCACCGACCAGAACACGCGCTCGGCCTCATCGCAGGTCGCGCCGCCGGCGAGTGCCTCGATCACCGCCTCCATACCGATCTCCGTCTTGCGGGTCGCAGCGCGCAGCAGGGTTAGTTCGCCCGGAGTTTTCACCATGCGGATGTCACGCATCAGTTCGCGCGCGTCGCGGACGACGACGTCCGGGAGCCTCTCCACGACGTCATAACCCAAGCCCCGGTCGTCGAACCCGATCCGGCCCTTGGTCAGGCCGATTTCCTGCAGATAGGCGGCGACCACTTCGGCGTGGTCGGCGGGGAGCGACTCCTGCCCTTGCTCGGTGGACGTCGTCACCGGACGACCGCCCACGCCCATGCCTACCTTGCGGCGATAGGTGCGCAGGATCTTCATCCAGGGCCCGTCGAACTGCTGCGGCTGGCCGGAATCGGTCTCGGTGGTAATGATCACGGGATCGAGCGCATGGTCGCGCGGCAAGATGGCCAACGCCATGTCGCCGAAATGCCAGTGCGCATACGTCGCCCAACCGCTAAGATAATAGACATTCAAATTGATCGATGCGACGATCGCTGACATACCTTCGCGATCCATCAGCGCATCCGCGCGATCCCGGTTGAGCAACATTGGTTTTCTCCCTTGTCGACAAGGGTCTAGGCAGCACGCTTGGGTGCTGCGTCAGTCTCCCAGATTTTATCCGCCTGGCGACCATTTCTCGCGTACCTGTGTCGGCCGAGAGGCGCCGCTGCCAGCTTCCCAATACGTACCGGGGGGAGACGCCATTGACCATCGCCGACCAGACGCCAGCCCTGCCATTGGGCGTCCGGGTCGGATGGGCTTCGGGCAGCATCGTCACCAGCGTAATCGTTTTCGTGACGACCACCTTTTTCCTGCGCTTCATGACCGACTATGTCGGCATCGGCGCGGCGATGGCAGGCGGGCTGCTCGCCATCAACAAAATTTTCGACGCGATCGTCAACCCGATGATGGGACTGATTAGCGACCGCGCCGGCGGCGGCAAGCACGGCCGGCGTCGGCGCTTTCTGCTGATCGGTGCGGCCCTCGGCGCGGTCGCGATGCTCGGCATGTTCAATTTTCCGACCGGCCTCAGCGCGGTGCAAGCTGCCGGCTTCGCGTTGGCGATGCTGCTGCTCTCGTCGGTCGGCTATACCGCATATAACGTCTCCTATCTCGCAATGCCGGCAGAGATGACCTCCTCATCGATCGAACGCGCCAGGCTGATCTCGCTGCGTATTTTCGCGCTGGCGATCGCCCAGTTCATCGCCGGTGGACTGGCTCCGCTGGTGTTAATGGCAGCAGGCAGCGGGCGCAGCGCTTATGGCGCGATGGCGGCGGCACTGGCTTGCGTGGTGGTCGGCTTCGCGACGATCTGCTTCCTCGCCACCCGGCACACCGCCTTTACCGAACTCTCGGCGCAGATGCGCGCGCGGTTCTGGCCAGCACTACCCACGCTGTTCCGCAGCCGGCTCTATGTGGTGGTACTGCTGCTCAAAGCGACCTTCCTGATCGGATCGACCGCGCATACCGCGACCGCTGCTTATTACGTCCATCACGTGATGCGCGCGAGTGATGCAACGTTGGCGCTGTTCCTGACCCTCTATTCGGTCGGAATGGTGGTCTCGCAGTTCGTCTGGCTGAAATCGGTCGCCCGGCTCGGCCGGGTGCGGACCTTCCTAATGGCAGCTGCACTCTATACGGTCGCCAGCATCGCATGGGCATTGATGGGCGCGCATCTGCCGACCGGATTGTTTTACGTGCTCTCGACGATCAACGGCATGGGTGCGGGTGGCATCCTGCTGGTCAGCGAATCCATGCTGCCCGAGGCGATTGAGGAAGACTTCGCCCTGTCTGGGATCCACCGCGAAGGCACGCTCGTCTCGCTGTTCGCTTTCTCGGAGAAGTTCGCGCACGCCGCCGGCCTCGCCTTGGTCGGGGCGGTGCTGTCCTGGTACGGCTACCACGCGCCGGTGGGCGGCGCGTCGATCAGCCCCGAGGGGCTGCATGGCGTGATGGCCGCCTTCGGCCTTCTTCCCGCCGCTTTCGTCGGTGGCAGCATGATCTGGATGCTGCTGCTGCGCGGCCGGACCGGTCGCGCTAGCGAACGGGCGACCCACAGATAGAGGATGCCCGCAACGGCAAGACGGAGTGTCGATTGGCCGGTCAGAGCCAGACATTCACAAATGATCACTTGGATTCGGGGAAGTAAAATGGGGAACACACGCGCATTTCTACGTGCGGGCACAGCGATGCTGCTGACTTTAGCCGGCGCGGCGCACGCGCAGGAAACGACCGTGGCCGGCGTGGGCCAGGCCACACCAGATAGCGGCGACATCGTCGTCACCGCCCGCAAGCGCGCCGAGACCCTGGTTAGCGTGCCCACCGCCGTCACGGCGCTGACCGCTGCCGACCTATCCGCACGCGGCATCGCCGATTATGCCGGACTCAACCAGTTTGTCCCCGGCTTCCGCTGGAATCCGAGCGGCTCGAGCAACACCGCGCGCACCTTCAACACCTTTGTGATCCGCGGCACCTATTCGGGCAGCGATCATCCCGATCGCCAGAATGTCAGCGTGTTTCTCGACGGCGTGCCAATCGGTGGCGCGGGATCGATCCCGGGCCTGACCGACATTCGCCAGGTCGAAGTCGTCAAGGGGCCGCAGAGCGCCTATTTCGGCCGGTCGACCTTTGGCGGCGCAGTCAATTTCATCACCAACACGCCGGGTAACGACTATAAGGTCTCGGGTAGCGCCGATCTGGCGACCTACGACAATCGCGACATCAACCTGTCCCTCGAAGGACCGATCATTCGCGACGTGCTGTCGGTCCGCGTGTCGGGTCGTCATTATAACAGCGGCAGCCAATATGCTAACGACGGCTATGGCGGCGATCTCGGCGCACGCAGCACCAATTCGGTCGCCGCAATGGTCAATTTCACGCCCGCCTCAAACTTCAAGATGCGCGGCTATTATTCTGCCTGGCGCGACAAGGATGCGCCGTTCGCCACCGCTCTACTGACCAGCGCGGACTATAATTGCAATGCTGGCGCGGGCGTCGCAAATGCCGCCAATTACGTTTGTGGCGCAATCAAGACCGCGCCAGCCAACCGCATATCGCAGAATACCAGCGTACCGGGCTCGGTGCTAGCTTCGCTTGCGGCGAACAACCGGGTCGAGGATGCGGATTTCATCAACGAACTCGGTTTTCGCCGCCGCGCCTATTTCAGTTATGTCTCGGCGCAGTATGACATGGCGAATAACTGGACGATCAGCGCCAATGCCGGGATAGGCCACAATCGTTATGCAGTTCTTGCCGACAACGCCAACCGCTATCTGAACAACGGCGCCTATTCGGTGACATTGACTCCCTGGGACATCGCGAACAAGAGCGCGGAACTGCGCTTAGCCACCGACGTCAACAAGCCGCTAAAACTAGTGCTCGGCGCCAATTATTTCGAGCAGATCTCGTTCACCGGATCGAACTCGCTGCGCAATACCAGCACAACGATCATACCCGGTCTGCCCTATCAGAAGGGCGAGGCGCATACCTATGGTGTGTTCGGATCGATAGCCTATGACTTCAACGCCAAGCTGAACCTCAGCGTCGAAGGACGTTTCCAGCGCGACGAGATCCGTTCGCACGTGCTGACCACCGGGGGCGTCGATATCAGTGGCACGACCGACTCCTTCACCCCGCGGGTAATCGCCCAATATAAGTTTGTGCCCAACGCGAACGTCTATGTGTCCTATTCGGAGGGTACCCGCCCGGCCCAGTTCAACTCGAACGTCTATTCGCTGAGCGCCGCGCAGCGTGCCGAACTGGCCAAGCAGGCGGACATCCCGCTGGTCGTGCCTGAGGAAAAGCTGCGGATGGGCGAGTTCGGCTTCAAGGGCGATTTCTTTGACAGGCGCCTGACGATCCTGTCGGCGCTTTATTACGGCCAGTGGCGCAACAAGCAGATCCAGCAGTCGCTGCAGTACAATTCCACTCCGGGCGCGGCGACGCAAACGCTGACCACGCTGCTCGTCTACCTGCCCAACGGCGCGGTGAACGTCTACGGGGTCGAGTTGGAAGCGCATTTTCGCGCGACCCGCAAGCTCACGCTCGACGGCACCTTTGCGTATGCCGAGACCAATATCCGCAATACCTTCTGCACCGATTGCACGCGGATCACTGGCAATTCCACCCCGATCGGCACTCGCCTGCCTCGCTATCCTGCGATCACCGGATCGGCCTCGGCCAGCTATGAGACGCCGATCGCCGACGGTATTGTCGGCACGGCGCGGGTGGACTGGGTATATACCGGCCGGCAATATGACAGCGAGGCCAATGCGGCCTGGATCCCGGCATCGCAGATCGTCAACGTACGGATCGGCATCCGCGAGGACAATCGCTCGGTGGAACTCTACGTCCGCAACCTGTTCGACGACGATACGCCGCTGAACATCGGTCGCAGCGCCGACACGTTCAATTCAAGCAACACGATCCTGCTGGCGCCCGCGCAGAAGCGAACCATCGGTGTGAAGGCCGCGTTCAACTTCTGACGAAACCGGCATTTAAAAAATTCTGGGGAAGGAGAGTTTCGGCTCCCCTCCCCTTTTTCGTCGCTCGCGCTTATTCTGCTTCGGCTTCGGCCAGCGCTACAGCGCGCTTGCGCTGCCGGGGCTTGATCATCTCCGCGCCATGGCCGTGCGGCAGACGGACAATCCAGCGCAGCGACAGGAGCGACACCAAAGCGATCACCACAAAGGCCGGCGCGATTACCTGCGCGTTCAGTGTGGAGGCCCCCGCCAGGCGCTGCAGCAACTGCACGGAGATCACCGACAAGGCGATGCCCAAGCTCATCGACACCTGCTGGCTGACGCTGGCGATCGTGCTGGCGGCGGCGAAGTCACGCTTGTTAAGGTCGACATAGCCGATCGCATTGAGCACCATCAACTGGAGCGAACGCAGCAGACCGGAGACGAACAGCAACAGTAGGATCACGACGTGCGGCGTATCGTGGCGCAGGAGAGCGCATGCTGCGATCGACGCGGCGACCAGCACGGTATTGAAAATCAAGAAATGGCGAAAGCCGAACCAGCGTAGCACCGGATTGATCGCCGGGCGGCTAAGGATCGAGCCGATCGCGCCGGCAAAAATCAACCCGCCCGCCTCCACCGCGCTGAGCCCGAAACCAACTTGGAACAGCATCGCCAGCAAATAGGGCAAGGCACTGGCCAGCATCCGCGGGAACACTCCTCCGACATTGGCGATCCGCGCGCTCGACACCTGCAGCGACGACAGGTCGAGCACCGGTGTGGCCGCGCGCCGCGCATAGATGACATAGCCGAATGCGCAGGCCGCTCCGCCGACGAGGATGGCGGCGATCAGCCACGGTGGCAGGTCGCCGCGTGTGGTCGCCGCGATTCCGAAAGTGAGTCCGGCGAGCGCGGGCACGATCAGCAGTGTGCCGCGCAGGTCGAGCGGATGCGTCTCGTCGCTGCGGATTTCGGGCACGAACCGCCAGACCAAAGCGATGCCGATCACCGCCACCGGCACGTTGGCAAAGAACAGCCAGCGCCACGAAGCCAGGGTGACGATCAGGCCGCCGATCGGCGGCCCGATCACCGGACCCAGCATTACCGGTAGCGTCAGCGCCGACATCGCGCGCACAAAATCGGCCTTGTCGACCGAACGCAGTACGATGATCCGCCCGACTGGCAGCAGCAGCGCCCCTGCGCAGCCTTCGAGCACGCGCGCAGCGAGCAGCACCGGCAGGTTAGTTGACAGGCCGCAAGCCAGCGCACTCAGCCCGAATCCCGCCACCGCGAGCAGGAACATCGCCCGCGCGCCGAAGCGATCCGCCGCCCAGGCGCACAAGGGCAGGATCGCGGTTGCGCCGATCAAATAGGCGGTGACGACGATGTTGAGCGACAGCACCGGCACCCCAAATGCCGCCGACATCCGCGGCAGCGCGACCGACACCGCGCTGGTGTCGAACGCCTGCATAAATGCGGCGCAGCCGACCACCGTCGCCGCGATCAGCGACCGGCGGCGCTCAAGCGCGTGCGGCAGACTCATCGCTCCACCAATGCGGGCCGGACGTCCAGCATATAGTCGGCAACTGCCGCGGCCCATACTCCCGGCGCGTCGTAGCTCGGCGTTGTGTAGGCGCCCACCGCGATCGGCTGCAGACGGAAATCCGGGCGGATCGCCATGAACTGCGCTTCCTGAGTATGGAGCGCGCCGCCCGGGAAGGACAACAACATACCGCTGGTTTTCACCCGCTTCAGGGCGGTCGCGAAATCATATTTGAAGATTGCGTCATGCGCCCACCACCAGTTCGGTGAGGCGGCGAAGAATTGCAATACCGAGGCCTGAACGTTCGCATCGCTTGCCTGATCCGGCCCGATGATGCTGCGCACCGCCTGCCAGCGACGCGCAAGCGTCTCGCCGCCGGGCAACGGCGTGCGGTCGAAATGGGGGGCGTCGATCAACTTGCGCGCGGTGGCTGCGTCGAAGATCGGCGCGCCGTCGAGAATTAGTGCCTCCACGCGCTCGGGATATTGATCGGCAAAGGCAAGCGCGACGCTCGACCCGGTGTCGACGCCCAGTACAAATGCGCGCCGGATTTTCAGGCTGTCGAATACGGGCACGAGCGCTGCTGCATATTGCGCGGTGGTCGGCTCAGCCGGCGGCGCATCCGACCCGCCATAGCCGGGGATATCAACCGCGACGGAGAATATGCCGCGGTCGGCGAGCACCCCCTGTACATGCTCGAACTGCACCGCCGACCAAAACATCTTGTGAAGCAGAATCACCGGCGGGCCGGCCGCAGGGCCATCGATGCGGAGATGGATCTGCCCATATGGCCCGTCGACATACATCTGCCGGGGTTTGGCGGCGGCCGTGACCGACCAGCAGGCAGCCAGCAGGCACAGCAATCGAATCTGCAGCTTCATGCATCCTCCTCGTCAGTAAAAGCGGGAGCTGCGGCCTCCACCCGATCGGGCGAGCGGTCGGCCACGCGCTGCGCGTCCACCTGTCCGACGGGCAAATCGACGGATGCCCGTCGAGCCGGGGGTGGGGAAGTGCGGTGCTTTGACATCGCCACACAAGCTGCCGTTATCCAGCGCAAGCTCCTACGCCGATATCGTAAGTCTTCGCGCAGTGGTCATCCGACCGCGCCTGCGACGTTGCAGGAAGATTACGTCGCTCCGGCCCGCTACGGTCGCAGCGCCAACGTGTAATCAGCCACCGCGTCTGCCCATTCTTTAGGTGCTTGATAATCGGCAGTCATCCCGGTCCAACCGATTTCCTTCAGCGTGAAGGCCGGGTGCGCCTGCTTGGTGGCCAGCGCCACTGCGTGCAGTTGATCGCCCGGATAGGTGACTAGCAGCACCGGCACCGCCAGTCTGTCGAGTGTAGGTTTGAGCGCGTAGCGGAAGATCGCCTGATGACCATAGAGATAGTGCGACCCGGCCTGGAAGAATTGCAGGATGCCGGTCTGGATCGCCTCGTCGGTGAGCGCGCCGTTCTTGCCCAACGCCGCGACTTCGTTCCACCGCGCGATCAGTGTCGCGCCGCCCGGCTTGGCGCTGCGGTCGAATTCAGGTTCGGCCAGAAGTTGCTTCAGCGCCTGCCCCTCAAAGATCGGCGGCCCGTCCATCACAATCGCCGCGGTGCGATCCGGGTGACGCAGTGCGAAGGCGGCGACCAGCGTCGCTCCGGTGTTGGCTCCGACCATCACCGCCTTGGTCACCTTAAAATGATCGAGCACCGGGATCAGGTCGTCGGCATAATCGTCGGCGCTGGGCTGTGCCTCAGGGGAATCAGACAATCCGTAGCCAGGCAGGTCGACCGCGATCGAGCGGATACCGCGCGCCGCCAACCAGGGCTGCGCCTTGGAGAATTCGATCGAGGACCATACCATCTTGTGGACCAATACCACCGTCGGCCCGCTCTCCGGTCCCGCCACCCGAACATGCACCTGTCCCCAGCGGCCATCGACATAGGCTCGGTAGCTGGAGGAAGTAAGCGGCTTGGCAAGCGCAGAAGACGCAAGACCGGCGCAGGTGATCGCGAGGGCAATCTTCAAATGGCGCATTCGGGGTTTCCTGTTCATGCCGATATCAATTGCGTCTGGCGCAGCATTTTTTCGTCAAGCGGATAGGCCAGCATCAACAGCCAGCTGAACGCGATCAGCGCGGCCGGGATCAGCGACGCGCCGCCGTAGAGCGCGAGCACCGCCGAATGCGGCTGGCTTACCAGCTTACCCTGCAGCGTCGGGATGAAGCCCGAGCTCGACAGAATTACGCCGATGATTCCGGCGCCAAGCGCATAGCCCAGCTTTTCGACAATCGAATAGACGCTGGAGAAGACTCCCTCGCGGCGAAGGCCGGTGCGCCGCCGGTCATATTCCATTACATCGGGCAGCATCGCCACGCTGAGCAACGTGGTGCCCGCCGCCGCTACGCCGTTGGCGGCCCCCCGAATCCAGATTCCGCTCAGGGTGATGTTCGCGTCGGCGAAGAACCAGCTGATATAGACCATGCCCAGGATCGCGGTGGCGAGCAGATAGGCCGGGCGCTTGCCGATCTTGCGGCCAAGCCAAACCCAGAGCGGGATCACCGCCACGCCGACGATGTTCTGGATCAGCGTCAGATTGACGAGGCCCGCGTAACCGACCTTGACGATGTTGAGCAGGAACAAAACCTTGGTGGTGCTGATCATCGCAATTGCGGCATATTGCGACAACTTGATCGTCATCAGCAGCACGAACGGGCGGTTGGAGCTCAGCGTCGACACCAACTCGCGCCGCGAAATCCGCATCTTGGGCGCGGCCGGCATCGTTCGCGCGTTGCGGGTGCCGAAGAAGCTGACCATCATCGCTGCACATAGTAGTGCGCCGCCGACCGCGCCCATCACCGCATAGCCAACCGATCCGCCGCCCAACCAGCCGATCAGCGCCGCCGCGCCGGCCGACGAGGCCAATTGGCCCACGCTGATGAAGAAGGTGCGGAATGACAGCAGCCGGGTGCGCTCGTGATAGCCATCGGTCATCTCGCCGGCCATCGCCATGTACGGTACCGAGAATAGCGAATAGCCAGTCGAATACACGACCAGCGCGAATGCCATCCACAAGGTTAGCGGGGTCCCAGTCAGCTTGGGTGGCATGAAAATCATCAGGAACGACAGACCCGCGACCACCGCCCCGAACAGCAGATACGGACGACGGCGGCCGATCCGCGTCCGGGTCCGGTCGCTGGCGGCGCCGATGCCAATGTCCGCGCCAATATCATAGAGTTTCGAGAAAGTTAGCAGTAGCCCGGCAAGCGCGGCTGACTGGCCAAGTACGGTAGTCATCATCGCGGGGAATAGGACGGTGACCACGTTGAGCAGGATCGCGATTCCGAACGACCCCACCCCAAACCCAAGGCAAAGCGGTAACGCGAGCCGCGCATGCCCACCATCGGCGGGCGCCCCGGAGGCGGGGATTGGGTCGGCGATCGTCGATACGCGCATCAGATTCTCCGCTGTTTCGAGGAGCGTAACATGGATCAGCGGGACACCTATGCAGGTACCATTCTTATCCGCTGGTCGACCATTTCGCGCATGCCGCTCGCGCTAATCGGCAATCGGGCGACATCGCCAGATGGACCAAGGAGACGCACGATGACGGTTCGCCGAGAGTATGTGGACGGCCGCTGGGGCCAGGTGCATCTGCGGATCGCGATCGGACCAGCCGATCGACCGCCCCTGCTGATGCTACATCCGACGCCGAAGTCGGGATGGATCTACGAGCCTTTGTTTGCACCGCTGGTGCAAGGCCGCACCGTGATCGCGCCTGATACACCTGGCTATGGCGCAAGCGACGCGCCGCCGGAGCCGGCCTCCATCGAGGATTTCGCGGGTGAGATGCTGGCGATGATGAGTCAGCTTGCGGCCGACGGACGGATGCCGTCAGGACCGTTCGACGTGATGGGCTATCACACTGGATCAGTGACTTCGGTCGCACTGGCGCATCTGGCGCCAACTGCGGTGCGGCGACTGGTACTGGTATCGCTGGCCGCCTATTCGGCCGAGGTTCGCGCGGCCAAGCGCGCTGGGCTGGTGAACTGGCCGGGGCCTCGCGAAGACGGATCGCATCTTGCCGGTCTATGGACGCTAATGCAGGGCCTCTTCGATCGCCGCATTCCCACCGAATGGAAGCACGCCTCGCTGGTCGAGAATTTGCGATCTGGCGGTCGGGCGCACTGGGGCTATGACGCAGTCTATCGCTACGATCTGCAGACAGCGCTCGATACGCTCGCCCATCCGACGCTGATCCTCAATCCGGAAGACGATTTATGGGTGCCCACGCGTGAGAATACCGGTCGGGTGACGGGCGCGCGTTATGTCGAACTGCCCGACCTGAAGCACGGTTTGTTCGAACTGCAGACCGCGCGCATCGCCGGCCTGATCGACGGCTTCCTCTGCGACTGATGGACCGCTGCGTCGCTCTGATCGACACACAGGCCCTACACGTGCGAAGAGCGCCTCCCCGAGCAAACCGTCCGCGGCAGCGCCTTGCCGAGCAATGGCGCAATGCTGGCTAGCACCACGCCGACAAACACACAGGTCATCAACGGATCTTCTAATTGTGGCAGCACGCTCTCGTCGAGCAAGGCTGCCGCAGCAAATCCCACATTCGTAACGATCGCCTGGATCGCGAGGTGTCGATGCCGCTCTGCAGCAATCCGGGCCGATCCGTGTGTAGCCTCGCCGCAGGACGCCGGTCTTTGAACCATGACCATCACCGTTGACCCCAGAGGCCGCGACTGACGTTACCGCGCGACGAACCGATCAACACTTCGAGCAGAGCCAGTTGAGGACCGGTAAATCCCGAAGCGTGTAACTGGTCGAGTTGGGACTCTGGCAACTTCCGCTTCACCCGGAGCAGCACCGCCGCGCCCGTAGGGCCTGGGTGAACTGCGGCAATCCAAACTCGTCGATCACTGCGCGCGCTACTCGAGGTCATAGGGACATGCCCGCCGGCCGAGGCGGCATTGTCGTGGAAAAGGTACATAGTCGTTACCTGCGATCTTGTGATGCGCAGTATCTAGCTATCGACTCCGTCCGCCTGTAGCCGTCGTTACGGATACGGATTGTCTTTATTCATACGACAATCATGGAGGCGAAAATGGACTTGGAGGACCTGCACAGTTCCATCAGACGATGGAAAAGCAATGCCGACTGTTTCACGTGATATCGTTCGCTGCGGCCACGAAGACCAGTGGCCCGTCGCCTTCTAGACTTTAACCTGGATCGTTACTAGGCCGACACGTTTGACAGCATCGACAATTGCGGCGACTAGGCCAAACATCTTTGGGACTTAGCCTCGATCAGCGCTCATGCAGTCTTATAGCAATCCTCGACGTGCGCGTCACCGACCATTTTCATCAGCCCAAAGCCGATGCCAGCGGCGAACATTGAACTCAGGACCGGCACATACCTTCGCCACTGATACAGTCGTCACGCGGACACCAATGCCCTGAAGCAGCCGAATCACGAGCTTCTTTGTGATCATTCGGCCGATCACATTGTCTCCACGCCCCGACGCGATGACCAGCACCTGCTGGGCAAGGTGGGGATCCAGCTTCTCAACCTGAGCACGGTCCAGGCCGAAACGCCCGCTGATTTTAGGAAGCAAAGTCGTCAGCAGGGTAAAATCTGCCATCACGTCTGCGCCGAGAAGCGGGACGATCGCAATCCCTGCCGAAATCAGGGAACGCTTGGTGAGTCGAAATCATATCCCGTCCTCCGCGCTGAAAATGGTCGTGTCGGCATCATGCGCAATATCGGAGGCAAGCGGATTGATCGGTCCTTCCTGCGAGCCGACCCACTCCCTCCAGAGCAGGATCAACGCGGCCATAATTGCAGGCCCCATGAACAGGCCGACAAGCCCATAGGCCTCGACGCCGCCAAGGATGCCCAATAGCACCCATACGAATGGAAGCCTGGTGGCGCCTCCGATCAGGACCGGCCGAATGAAATGGTCCGCGATGAAGGTCACGGTGAAGCCGAGCGCGAGAATGACAACTGCGGCGATCATGGATCCGCTCGCAAGCAGCGCCAGCGCGGCAATGCAAAACGCGATCGCCGCGCCGAACGGAATCATGGCCAGAACAGCCGTCAGAAGACCGAACAGCGCCGGATGGGGCACACCTGCCACTGCATAAGCGATCCCGAGGATGAGCCCTTCACCGAGGCCGACGAACACTAGACCATTCACTGTCCCGTGCACCGAGTTTATGATCTGCCGGCCGACATCTTCGCCCGCTGCCCCGAAAGCGCGGCGGCTACCGATGCGAAGCTGCTCAACAACATCGTCAGCATCACGCAGCAGGAAAAACAACGCCAGCATCATGAAACCGATCAACACCAGCCGATGGACGGCCTGCGCGCCGACCTCGCGGCCGGTCGTGAGTAAACCGCCTTGCATCGCATGGCCAGCAAGTGCCGATATACCAGCAGGCTGTCCAAGGTTTTGCTGCCATAGTGGAATCAGCTTGGCGGCAAATGGGAGCTCGCTCAGGAACTGAGGAGGTGCGATCCCGGTCCGCTGAATTTGCGCGACCCAGACAGACGCTGCGTGAGCGTCTGACAGGAGCGGAACCGCAATCATCACCAGCGGGATCACAAAGATCAGCAACACCACCAAGATGGTAACCAAGGGTATGAGCTCATGGCGATGCCGGGGCCAGCGATGCGTCGCCTTGCTGAATGTCGGCCATAGCCCGATCGCGAAGATCGCGGCCCAGACCAGCGCTGGCAAAAAGTCCTTCAGCGTGAAGATTCCGGCTACGAACAGAATCGCGGCTGCGACGAGGCTGGCGCGTTTCTGCGGTGGCGACATTATCTCTCGCCCGGAACGCGTCCAGGTCCCGGCTGGCGATCCTTTGGCGTCCTGCTTCATGTCGATCCTCAAAATTTATCGCCGATCTCGGCGCGATCATAGAATATTGGCCGTATCAACGAATACGAACGGCCTCGACGATAGAGCCGCCGAAGCCGGATTGGGCCGTTGATAGACAACAACGCTATAAGCAGGAATGGAACTAGGGTCCGTAATTGCAGCGCCAAACCCTAGCTATCGCCATAGGAATTGTGAAAGCTAAGGCCTCTCTTCGGCGCACCGCGCAACGTTCTTCACGCGCACCTCAGGCACCTCGGCGTTACCCTATAATTGCCCGCGGCCCTGATCTGAAACATTCCGTTCCAGTCGATCGCTCAGCCCTGAAAAACTGCGCCGATCGCCTTGTAGATGCGGTCTTTGCCCTACTCATATACTTGCTCATATCGATTCCCCTGCCACTCGCCAAAATTTAATCCAACCCGACAAATGTCATCGTAACCGCTCGACCCACCGGGCTTAACTCATATCAGTCTCCACCGTTCCGTCTTGGTAAAAGGGGAAAGGCAACACGGCCCAAACCGCACCTGGCCAGACCCATTGTAGACGTGGATGCCCCCGCGGAGTCCCAGAAACAAATTGATCGTTTCATGGAATGAACTATCACATCGGCCTGTGCGTTCTGGGTATTATGGGAGCACATTTTCCAATATATGAGGTGTTCATCTCCCAGGGTAACGAAGGCAGTAGTAGATATTATTTAAATATCTTATGGACTTGGCGAAGCATGGATGAAAAAGGCAAAATCATTGCTGAGGGAAAGATCCACGCGACGCTCGCCGAAGCTTTTAAAGCGGCCGGAATATACAAAGCGCTCTTTGGCGGCGGACAGGTTCGATTTAACCCGGGCGGTGGGGTTTGATGGAGCCGGCTTGGTCGCAAGGTCCGGCAATACGGCTTTCCGGCGGTCTCAATTGACCGGTCGGGGCAGCCACTATTGTTGAATCGCTGCGATATTATTTTTCCGAAGAGACAATGACGCGTTTTTCAACCACCCCGATCAATTCGCCAGCCATTGGATTGTGATCGTGTCAAAGCGTATTACCGCGGCCTCATCGGCACCACGATCTGCGATCTGATCGACGAAAGGTGGCCAAGGTGAGAAGGGTTGGCCAGGCGCTTAAGAAATGTTCGGAAGCGATACCGAGACCCGCGTCAAAACCCGAGAGCCTTGCCAAGTTGGTATCCTATTTGGCATAGACTGATAGCGATTACATGACCGGATGGTAGGTGCTGGTCGACCGAGCATCAGTTTTTCTGAGCTCAAATCCCCGTAGTTCTCCACGGGTACCAATCAAGCAATAGTATTTCGACACGCTGGAACAGGGAATATCGTGTCGTGCGGCTTTTCCGCACGACACGATATTCGTTCAGACGTTGAGGCTGTCTTTAAGTGCCTTGGCGGCAGCGAAGCTGATCTTCTTGGATGCCGCTATCTGAATCGCCTCACCGGTCGAGGGGTTGCGGCCTTCACGCGCCGGGCTATCCTTGACCTTGAACTTACCGAAACCATTGAGGGAAACCTCGTCGCCGGCAGCCGCCGCCGCCGCAATCGTGGCGAACACGCTGTCGATGATCGCTTTGGCATCGGCTTTCGGCAGCGAATTGGTAGTGGCGATTTTTTCGATGAGTTCAGCGTTGTTCATATGATGATCCTCCTGGGTGCGCAAAGCGCGGGCTTTAGCGGGCACGCTCCGGTCTGACCAGTCCGGCGCCCCAAGCGCACTCGGAAAGCCGGCGGCAGCAAAGCGCGTAGGGCACATTGGCGTGACGGGCTTTCGCGGAAAGCGGTTCGAGACCCCCTTTTTCAACGACGACGAGGTGCGGCGGCAATGCCCGATTTAGGATGCACGCCTGACGCCCCACAGCCTGCCGCCAGGTACCACCGAAACGCGCACCGCTCGGCGCGCTTGTTAGAGGTCGGCGTTGCCGATGACAGCAAAACGAGCAGCTATCACCGGGCAGACGACCTTATATTCACAATTAATTCGGGGAAATACGCCGGAATCTTCATGATCGTCATATTCTCCGCGATTTTTAAATTCCTTGCTACGTGCAATCCGGCCCGGTCGAGAATAAGGACGGCATGAGCGCCGTCCGCAACTCTGCGGCCAATAAGATCACGAGACCGCTCGCCTCGCCGGGCACGTTATAACGCCCCGCTCGGTAACCGGGGCCGGCTCGCACGGCAACATATGCACCTCGACGGGTGCCTATTTGCGCCACACCGATCAATCAAAATATGGCGCCGTCTCATTCGGGTCGACCAGCCATTCGCTGGCTATGCAAAGCAGCGCCAGGCGCAGCAGGGCTGCTGGTCGGGTATGATTTCAAGAGCGGCACCTCCATTCATTTGCGGCTGACCTTGGACGTTGCCGAGCCCAATTACGGCGGCAACGAACAGTGGGCCTGGTGGTCGACGGACGTGGCGCCGTTGTGAAAGTCGAAGACACCGGCGCATTGATCGTCGCTTTCCGACGCGACATTCACCGCGGTCGGTACTAGCTGCCGGGTCGTTCCAACGGAGGCCTCAGTGTCTGACGAAAATGACCCGATCCCCTCGCGCCTCCGCGACGAGCGTCACAGACGGTGAGCCCGGCGACGATTGCGCTGCTGGGCATCGCCGGACTGTGGGCGGGGGCGCAAAATGCACTCGCCGGAGGCGGCTCGTTCATCACCATTCCCGCGCTGATGTTGGCGGGGCTGGATGCGCGCGCCGCCAACATCACCTCATCCGTGGCGCTTTATCCCGGTCAGGTCACGACCGGGATCGCGGGGCGCCGACTGATCGCGGGGGCGCCGGTGCTTTCCTTCGCCGCGATGTGCGCGATCGGCGCGATCGGCGGCGGCATCGGCGCTCTGCTGTTGCTGCTGACCCCGGCCGCGACCTTCGAGAGCCTGCTACCTTGGCTGGTGCTGTTCGCGACGATGATGTTCGCTTGGTCTGCCTTTGGCCGCGCCGGAACCCAGGGCCGGGCACCAACTTGGTTTGCGATGCTGCTGCAAGGTGCGATCTCGGTCTATGGCGGCTATTTCGGGGGTGGATTGGGTTTCATGATGGTCGCGTCGCTGACGCTCATCGGCCTGTCCTCACGCCCCGCCTCCGCCACGAAGAATGCCCTTGCCGCGGTGATCAACACGACCTCGCTCGCCGTTTTCCTGTTTTCGCCGAGCTTGGTCTGGATACCGGCGGCGTTGCTGGCAGGCGGAGCGATCATCGGCGGATTTGTTGGCGCGTGGGCGCTTCGGCGCATTCCAGAACGGGCGTTGCGGATCGTGATCGTGGGGATCGGGACCTTGCTGACGATCGGGCTATTCATCCGCCATTAGCAACAGGTCCAACGGGGAGATGGCAGATCCAGGGTTAAGCGACATGCAGTATACACTTACTTGCTCAGCCCGCCGACCCGCGACGAAGCCGGTTGTGAACATTTCATCTTGAACGTCGGGCACAGCGATCCGATGCGGGCGGTGTCAGAACGAAATTTTCCAGATCGGGTGGCGTTCCAAAGGTCAGCGACGGTCCCCATCCGACCAAGATTGCGATCGTTGCCCGTTTCAAGATCCTGCCCGGCCATGAAGCCGAGGTGATGCATGCGATCGCTGTGCTCAGCCCACTAACGCGCGACGAAGCCGGTTGCGAACATTTCATCTTCAACGTCGAGCGTGACGATCCGACGCGGGTGGTGATGGAAGAGAATTTCCGCGATCAGGCCGCATTCCAAGCGCATCTTGATGCTCCTTATGTGAAGACCTTCCTCGCCAAGCTGCAGGGCACAGTCGAAGGCGGCAAGCCTGCGCTGATCATGCTCAACCAGCAAAGCGACAAATAAACGGCCACCCGGTCACCCATCAGGGGGCACGAAGGTGGATGTCAGTTTCGCAAGGACCGGGCCGACGGGTAGATGATGACCCGACTGTAACTATATCGGCCAGGCTCGACGCCTCCAAGTGCGGTGCACAGGTGGCAATGAACGCGACTGGGCGGCGCCTGCCGACGTTGACCTGTTCAGCGCACGTAGAAATGGCCAAGAAAGATAGTGACCGCGCCATTGACCACAGCATCGATCTCGGCTGCGCTGATCTCCTGCGGATCGCCCATCACCCGACCCCACAAGATCGGCTCATCGACCAGTCCCAGGAACTGCTTCGACGCCAACACCGGGTCGGCGATCCGCAGAATCCCGCGGCGGCCGAGTTCGGCTATATAGTCGTGGACCGCGGTCATCGCCTGGGTCTTACCAACCTCGAAGAAGGTCTTGGTCAGATCCGGGAAGCGCTGGCCCTCGGCGATCACCAGCCGCAGGAAGGCAATTGCCAGCGGCGGCGCCCAGAAGGTCGCGACGCCACGGGCGATCCGCTCCAGCCCGACCATCGGGTTGGCGAGCGCGGCCTCGTCGGTGGCGATATCCATCTCCGGAAAGGCGCGCCACATTCGTTCGGCGACCGCTCGAAACAGCTCGGACTTCCCATCCGGAAACTGGTTGTAAAGCGTGCGCCGCGCGGCGCCGGCCGCAGTGGCGACCAAGTCCATGCTCGCGCCCTCGTATCCGTTCTCGATGAACACTAGGCTAGCGGCGGACAGGATCGCGTCCCGCTTCGACTGGCCCTCAGACGCAGGGGCAGAAACGAACATGTGAGGTTGCGAAGTTGTCATGAATGACCTGTTTCCGTATCCACGCTTGACTGCACTGTACAGTGCATGGCAGTTGCGTGCATCTTATAATGCAAGGGATTAAAGATGACCGGTACCCGCCTCGACGCCGTCGGTCGAGATGCTGCTTTCGAGCTTGGCAAGGCAACGTTCGAGCGAATCATGGGATCGTCCGCGCAAGGTTTTTGCGAGTCGGTTGATGGTCTTGCTCCTGGCTATGGCCGGCTGATCCTCGAAACCGAATTCGGCACCGCCTATAATCGCCCCGGCCTCGACCCGAAAACGCGCGAACTGGTAATCATCGCATCCTGCGCCAGCCTCGGCGTCACCGGCCACGGCGCTGTGCAAACGCATATCCCGGCGGCGTTGAATTTAGGCGCGAGCCGCACTGAGATCGTTGAGGTACTGCTCCAGATCGGCTTCGGCGCGGGTTTCCCGACCGCACTCGCCGCGCTGCAGGTCGCCAAGGATGCGTTCGCCAAGCTCGACGGTGCCTGATACTTCTCCGGCCGATTTGGAAGTGCGCCCAATGTCAGACCGGATAACCTTGCCGAGTGTTCGCGCCGGGACCGTACCGGTGCTGGCGCTGGGCTGCGGGGTGATGGTCGGCAACATCTATCTGTGCCAGCCGCTGCTGGCGCAGATCGCGCAGAGCTTCGGCGTGCACGAACGGGTCTCAGGGTTCGTCGCCGCTGCGACTCAGGTCGGCTATGCGCTCGGCATCCTGTTCGTGGTGCCGCTGGCCGATAGGGCGGCGCCCGCCAAGCTGGTCCGCTGGCTGCTGGTGCTGACCACACTCGGGCTGGTCGGCGCCGCCGTCTCACCGGGTATCCCACTGCTGATCACTGCCAGCCTGGCGCTGGCGGCGGTGACGGTCGTGCCGCAAATCCTGATCCCGCTTGCCCCCACGCTGGCGCCGCCCGAGCATCGCGGCCGGATTGTCGGCTCGCTTGCCACTGGGCTGGTGCTCGGCATCCTGCTCTCGCGAACGCTTTCGGGGGCAATCGCGCAGCTGACCGGGTCCTGGCGCGCCTCCTATGCTTTTGCCGCACTGCTGACCGCGCTCCTCTGCCTAATTCTACCACGCTTCGTGCCCGATCGTGGGCCAAACAAACAGCATACGTCCTATCTGAGCCTGATGAACTCGCTGCCGCCGATGCTGCGTCACAAGCCGTTGCTGCTGTCGATGGGAATCAACTTCCTGGTATTCGCCACCTTCTCGGCGATCTGGGCGACGCTCGCTTTCCACCTCGCCGCGCAGCCGTTCGGCATGGGGCCAGCCGCCGCCGGGCTGTTCGGCCTATGGGGCGCACCCGGCGCATTGCTCGCGCCGACGGCGGGACGGCTGTCGGACCGCTGGGGATCGGCGCCGGTAAATGCATTGGCGATGGTGTCGGTGGCGCTCGCACTGCTGGTCGCTGGGACGTTCGGTAGCACCCATATCCTCTGGCTCGTCGTCGCGGTGAACCTGCTCGATTTTGGGATGCAGAGCGGGCAGGTCGCCAACCAGACCCGCATCTTCGGGCTGGGCGACGCAATCCGCGGCCGGCTCAACACACTCTATATGGTCGCAACCTTCTTGGGCGGTGCGCTCGGCGCATTGGCGGGCGCTGTAGCCTGGACCCATTATGGCTGGCACGGTGTCTGTATCCTCGGCGGATGTATGCTCGCGGGCTCGGCCTTTATCCTTGCCGGGTTTACAGCTCTCGCCAACGAAAGCGCATCGGCAAGCGCCTGATAACGAATTATTTTTGCGGGTTGGGAACCGCCACAAACTCCAAGGATTTTATGCATTGCACCGTATAGTGCATAGTCATTGGACATTTCCCATGAAGACCAAAACCATTCTTTCCGCCGAGGATGCCGCCGCAATCACCGCTGCCTGTCAAGCCGAGGCCGGCAAAAACAACTGGGCGATGAGCGTGGCCGTCGTCGACGACAGTGGCCGGTTGCTTAGCCTGATCCGCTCGGACGGCGCCGGTTATGCCACCTCCGGCGTCGCGTTGCACAAAGCAGAGACCTCGGCGATGAACCGGACTCCTTCGGTCGCAGCCGAAAAGCAGGCACTCGACCGGCCCTCGATGCTGGCACTGAGGGACCGCCTGGCGCTCCAGGGTGGCCTGCCCGCGATAAAGGACGGGGCCTGCGTCGGCGCGGTCGGCGTGTCGGGCGGCCTGTCGCCACAGGACGAGCAGGTCGCTGCCGCCGGTCTCGCCGCGATCGGCCTCTGACTCCCTCCATCTCGAACAAGGAACGCATTATGCGCACCGAAGATATTACTTTCCCGAGCGAAGGCATCACCTGCGCCGGCACCGTCTATCTGCCCAAGGGCAACGGTCCCTTCCCCGCCGTGCTAATGTCGCACGGTTTCGGTGCTATCCGGCAGATGCGCAATATCCCTGAGGTCGGCGCGCTGCTCGCTGAGGCCGGCATCCTCGCGTTGGCGATCGACTTCCGCTTTCTGGGCGAGAGCGGCGGCGAACCGCGCCAGCAGGTTCTGCCGTTCGCGCAGCGCCAGGATCTGCGCAATGCCTTGTCCTATCTGGAAAGCCGCCCCGATGTGGATGCTGGCAAGCTCGGCCTGTGGGGCACCTCGTTCAGCGGCGGCCAGTCGATCCAGGTGACCGCCTTTGATCACCGCATCAAGGCGCTGGCCGCTCAGGTCCCTGCGACCGACCTCTATCGCCAGATCCGCTTCTCGGCGCCCCAGGCCCAGCGTAAGACACTCGATGACGCGATCGCCTCCGAATATGGCCGCCGCCTGCGCGGCGAGACGCCGGCGACGATGAAGCTGGCCGACGAGGAGGGCGCACCCTCCGTGTTCGGCGTGGAATCGCTCGACTGGGCGACGCGCAACGAGGCCGAGCATCCCGGCTTCCACAATGCTGTAACGCTCAGCTCACTGCAGGAAGCGATTCAGACCGCGCCCGGCGACTATATAGAGGGATCGCGCCGACGCCAATGCTTGTCATCATGGTCGAACCTGACAAGACCGTGGTCACCCAATATACTAAGGATGCCTTCGCGCGGGCCGGCGAACCCAAGCAGTTGATCGTGCTCGAGGGCGTGCACTACGACCTGTACGACAAGCCCGACACGCTCGCTACCGCGTCGAATGCGGCGCGTGACTGGTTCACCGAGCACCTTCTCGGACAACCTCACTGAGGAACAGCGACGCGACATTGTAGGACAAGTGCAGCGCCCCCGAGACCTGCCCGCAATGCGGCTATAGCAAAGGCGGGTCACTGCAGATTTGGCGAATTAGCGACATAACATGGCTAGGTACGGATAACCCTGCAAATGCGTGTCGCTCTAAGCGGGGCTATCAGTGTCGGCGCCGGTGTGTCGACCCCCCGGACACCAAACCATGACAGAGACCCGCAATCGCGAAGCATATGACGCCGTCGAGGAAGCCTCGACCTACAGATGGGGCTTTGTCTCCGATATCGAACAGGACTTCGCACCCAAGGGTTTGAGCGAAGCCACTGTCCGATTTATTTCCGCCAAGAAAAATGAGCCCGACTGGCTGCTGGAGTGGCGGCTGAAGGCCTATCGGCGCTGGCTGACCCTACCGGCGCCGGACTGGGCCAAGCTCGACATCCCGCCGATCGACTATCAGGACGCCTATTATTACGCCGAACCGCGCGCCAAGCCCAAGCTCGGCAGCCTCGACGAGGTCGATCCCGAGATCCTGCGCATCTACGAGAAGCTCGGCATCCCGCTCGAGGAGCAGAAGGTGCTCGCCGGCGTCGAGGGCGCCCGCAAGATAGCCGTCGACGCGGTGTTCGACAGCGTCTCCGTCGCCACCACCTTCCGCGCCGAACTGGAACGCGCGGGCGTTATCTTCCGGTCGATCTCGGATGCCGTGCGGGAATATCCCGAGCTGCTGAGGAAATGGCTCGGCAAGATCGTGCCTGCCCAAGACAATTATTTCGCCGCACTCAACGCCGCGGTCTTTTCCGATGGCACCTTCGTCTACATCCCCGAAAACACGCGCTGCCCGATGGAGCTCAGCACCTATTTCCGGATCAACGCCGCCAATACCGGCCAGTTCGAACGCACGCTGATTATCGCTGAGCGCGGCAGCTATGTCAGCTATCTTGAAGGCTGCACTGCGCCGCAGCGCGACGAGAATCAGTTGCACGCCGCGGTCGTCGAACTCGTCGCGCTCGATGACGCAGAAATCAAATATTCGACCGTCCAGAATTGGTATCCCGGCGACGCCGAGGGCAAAGGCGGAATCTACAATTTCGTTACCAAGCGCGCGCTGTGCCAGGGCGAGCGCAGCAAGGTAAGCTGGACTCAGGTCGAGACCGGCAGCGCGATCACCTGGAAATATCCGAGCTGTGTGCTGGCGGGCGAAAACTCGGTCGGTGAATTCTATTCGGTCGCCGTCACTAACAATCATCAGCAGGCCGACACCGGCAGCAAGATGATCCATCTCGGCCGCGGCAGCCGCTCCACGATCATTTCGAAGGGCATTTCGGCAGGGGTAAGCGACAATACCTACCGCGGCCTCGTGCGCGTCGCTGCGGGCGCCGACGGGGTGCGTAACTTCACCCAATGCGATTCGCTGCTGCTTGGCGATCGCTGCGGCTCGCACACCATCCCTTATATCGAGGTGCGCAATCCCACTGCGCAGATCGAGCATGAGGCGACCACCTCGAAGATCTCCGAGGACCAGTTGTTCTACGCGATGCAGCGCGGTCTCGACCAGGAATCGGCGGTCGGGCTGATCGTCAACGGATTCGCCAAGGAAGTGCTCCAGCAACTGCCCATGGAATTTGCTGTCGAGGCGCAGAAATTACTCGGCATCAGCCTCGAAGGCTCGGTCGGTTGACCGGCGAGCACCTCCCGTCACGCACCACTCCTTTCGCGAAAGACCCGCCCATGCTGACAATCGAAAACCTCCATGCCGAGATCGAGGGCAAGCCGATCCTCACCGGCCTCAATCTGCGCATACGTGCCGGCGAGATACACGCCATCATGGGCCCCAATGGCGCTGGCAAGTCGACGCTCGCCAACATTCTAACCGGCCGGCCCGGCTATGACGTGACCTCAGGCTCAGTGCAGTTCCAGGACCAGGACCTGCTTGCACTTTCCGCGCACGAGCGCGCCACTGCCGGCATCTTCCTCGGCTTCCAATATCCGGTCGAGATCCCGGGCATTTCCAACCTCCATTTCCTGCGCACCGCGCTCAATGCGCAGAAAGTGGCACGCGGCGAGCGCGAGTTGTCCGGGGCGGCGTTCATCAAGCTTGCCCGCGAACAGGCCGACGCGTTGAGCTTCGACCAGGAGATGCTAAAGCGCTCGGTCAATGTCGGCTTTTCGGGCGGCGAGAAGAAGCGCAACGAGATGGTCCAAATGGGAATCCTGGCACCCGCACTGGCGATCCTGGACGAGACGGACTCCGGTCTCGACATTGATGCGCTGCGGGCCGTCGGCGACGGGATCAACCGCATCCAGCGTGCGCCGAACAAAGCAGCCTTGCTGATCACCCACTACCAGCGGCTGCTCGATTATGTCGTGCCCGACTTCGTCCATGTGCTGGCCGACGGGCGCATCGTCCGCTCAGGTGGCGCCGAACTCGCGCTTGAGCTGGAACGTGAGGGCTATAGCGCGATCCTGGAGGAAGCGGCATGATCGTCGCTCTGCCCTCCCCGCGCGAAGAAGCTTGGCGCTGGTCCGACCTGTCGGCCCTACCCGCCCTGATCGCGACCACGCCGCGCCAGGAGCCATACGAGGTCACGCCCTATTGGATCGGTCGGGGGCCGCGGCTAACCTTTCTCAACGGAGCCTATCTGCCGTTGCTCAGTATGCCCGGCTCGGTGACTGTTGGGCCCATGACGATCGAAAGCGACCATGCGCTCGGCAGGCTTGTCGGGCGCATCGGCTGGACGCACGAGGTCGCGGCCGGCGCCAACGCCGGAGAGACGATCGAAATCCTTAATGTTGCAACCGGTGGCGGCAATCACCTGCCCGCACGGATCGTACTCGCCGGCGGAGCGCAAGCCAGCATCGTCGAAACACTTGTCGGCGATGGCTGGTCCAATCGGCTTACTGAGATCGTACTGGGCGAGGGCGCCAGCCTTCAGCGCAACGTACGAATGATGCAGATCGGCGGCTTCACCTCGCTGCGCGAGGTCGCCACGCTTGCGCGCAATTCGCGGCTAGTTTCCACTTTCCTGGGCGTGGGCGCGGCCGATACTCGGATCGATGCCGCGGTCACGCTGGCGGGCGACGATGCCTTTGCCGATATCGGCGGCGTGCTGCTCGCCCGCGGACATCAGCGCCAGGAAGCGGCGATGGTAGTACGCCACGTCGGCGTGCGCAGCGTCAGCCGGCAGACATGGCGCGCGGTAGCCGAGGATCATGCCATAGCAAGCCTAGCCGCGAGAGTGGAGATCGCCAAGAATGCCCAGCAGACGGATGCCGCACAAAGCCTTCGCGGCCTGCTGATGGCGCGCACCGCCGCAATCAACCTCAAGCCGGAACTCGAGATATTCGCCGATGACGTCAAGGCGGCGCACGGCGCCACGGTCGGCGCACTTGACCCGGACGCGCTCTTCTATCTCGTCAGCCGCGGTATATCGGAGACACAGGCGCGCGGCCTGCTCACCCAGTCGTTTGCGGCTGCGGGGCTCGAACGGATCAAACACCCGATCCTGAAGGAACGCTTCGGCCAAGCCACATCGGCATGGCTCGAGTAATGCCGGGCAACTCGCGCGACGTAATACTGTTCCGCATGGTCACGGAAACGCACGTCTGTCCCCATGGCCTAAAGGCACTGGCGTTGCTACGCCGGGAAGGTTTCACCGTCGCGGATCGCCCGCTGAAGACCCGGGCAGCGATCGATGCCTTCAAGGCCGAGCATCGGGTCGCGACCACCCCGCAGGTGTTCATCGATAGCCTGCGCATTGGCGGCTATGATGCGCTGCAGGCGTTCCTTGGCAAACCGGCACCCGATCCCAAGGCCCCAAGCTATCGCCCGGTCGTCGCCGTGTTCGGAATTGCCGCGCTAATGGCGGTCGCGGCAGGTGTGGCGGTCGGCACCGTCCTCTCAATGCGCACGATCGAGTGGTTCGCTGCGATCAGCATGTGCATTCTTGCTGTCCTGAAGCTGCGTGATATCGAGCGCTTCACCAGCATGTTCCTGGGATATGACCTACTGGCGCGCCGCGTTCCGCGCTATGCCTATGCCTACCCGTTCGCCGAAGCCGCCGCCGGCCTGCTGATGCTCTCGGGCAGTTTTGCCTGGGTAGCGATTCCGATCGCGCTTTTCATCGGCGGGATTGGCGCAGTCTCGGTGTTCAAGGCAGTCTATATCGACGGGCGCGATCTGAAATGCGCCTGTGTCGGCGGCGACAGCAACGTCCCGCTCGGCTTCGCGTCGCTCGCCGAAACGGGTTGATGGTTGCGATGGCGATAGGGATGTTAGTCGACGAAATGGCCGCCGCTACTTGGTGAGGGGCCCCCCGCCCCGGCGGCATTGATCGCCCGGGGCATCGGTCATGCCTGCAGGAGACGCTCGCTTAGGTTGGATAGCTTGGATCCGATCCCCACGACATCGTGTTGCCGCTATTCGATAGCTCAATCGCGCCGTTACTGGCCGAGTCAGGACCGTTCGTTGAGTTCCGGGAAACTGCGCTGGTGCCACACCGGATAGGAAGGCGCCGCGTCGCTGGCGGCGTCGAGCAACGCCACCTGCTCAGGGGTGAGTATCCAGCCGACCGCACCGATATTCTGAAGCAATTGCTCCTCGTTGCGCGCGCCGATGATCACGTTGGCGACCGTCGGCCGCAGCAGCAGCCAGTTCAGCGCGATCTGGGGAATACTCTTGCCGGTCTCCGCCGCGACGATATCGAGGGCGTCGACGATGCGATAGAGATGCTCGTCCTGATATTTCGGGCCACTGCCGGCGATGTCGTGCGCACGCGTGCCGGGCGCTGCGCCCTGTCCACGCCGGATCTTGCCGGTCAATTTACCCCAGCCGAGTGGACTCCAGATCATCGCACCGATGCCCTGATCGAGCCCAAGTGCCGCCAGCTCCCACTCATAGTCACGGTTGAGCAGCGAATAATAAGCTTGGTGAGCGACGTGGCGCGGATAGCCGTAGCGTTCCGACACCGCGAGCGATTTCATCAGATGCCAGCCCGAAAAATTCGATGCGCCGATGTAACGGATTTTACCGGCACGGACCATTTGGTCGAGCGTGGCCAGCGTCTCCTCGACCGGCGTATTATAATCCTGTCCATGCAGTTGGAGCAGATCGAGATGGTCGACGCCCAACCGCGCCAGCGACTTGTCGACCGCTTCAATCAGGTGTTGGCGCGACGAGCCGTAATCGTTCGGACCGTCACCGGTCGGGAAGGTGACCTTGGTCGAGATCAGCAACCGGCCGCGTTTGCCTTGGATCGCCTCCCCCAGGATCGTCTCGGCGAGACCATTGGAATAGACGTCCGAACTGTCGAACAGCGACACGCCGTGATCAAGGCAGACGTCAACCAATCGCGCGGCACCACCCGCGTCAGTCGATCCCCATGCCTTAAAGAAATCCCCTTCGCCGCCGAATGTTGCCGTCCCAAAGCTAAGCGCAGGGACGCGGAGGCCCGAAGCCCCCAAGCGACGATATTCCATCCAATGATCCTTTCGGCAGCCGGAGCCATCGCCCCTGGCCATTGATTTTAGCGTGATCGGTTCGTTTCGGGCGAAGTACAGGTCAATGCTAAGACCTATTTCTCAACGGCGCTCGATACGAACCGAGATGTCGGTCAACCTATTTGCAACCACTCTAGCGACTTGCACTCGCTCGTGCATTGGCTTCCTGCTGCCGGACCCGATTGCGGTCAACCGCGCCTCCGACCAATTGGGCGATCAAGCCGAACAGGCCGGCGTGGTTGGCTTGGTGATAAGGGGATTCCGCTGCAAGCGCGCCGGACATACGGCGGTGCGCCTCCCCCAGCGCATGATAGGGCACACTGGGAAGCAGATGGTGGAGCGCATGGTAACGCAGACCGACCGGCGCCCACAGCACCGGCAATAGCGCGGGCGGCGGCACGTTGACGGTATCCAGATACTGTGCGGTGACCGAGATCGCTCCGCCTTCATTTTCCCAGAGATGAGCGACAAGCGTGCGGACCTGATTGATTACCGCCACCCCAGCGGTAATCGCAAGGAAGGTCAGGAATGCGCGCAGCGGCAGCGTAGCGGTGGCCACCAGGCTCAGTAGCGTGATCGCCCAGACGCTCGCCCCCGCCTCGGACCACTGCCACTGCCGCCTAAAGTCTCCCTCCGGGGGCCGTCGGCGGAAAGCAGGATTAATTGCCAGCGCTGAATAGCGTTCGACGACGACCGCCCTGAGCTGTGGACTGAACGCCGACAAAGGCGCCAGCACCGCGAACCGTACGAGCAGCATCGCCGGCGCGAGCACCGAGGCCAACAGGAACACCGGCAGAGTATGCGGCCTCATCAATGCCAGCGGCAGATATTCGGGGTCAGCAGCGGTGCCGTATTTGGTGCGGTTGTGGTGCAAGGTATGGATGCCTTCGTAGAGGAAGGACGGGACCAGCAGCGGGATGCCGACCAACAGGTTCCATGCCGGTCGGAAGCCCGGGACCGCGGACGCCTTGAGATGGGACAGTTCATGGATAAAGCTGCCCGCCCGGTATAGCGCCAGCACCGCGACCGCGGCGCCGATCGCGACCGCCGCAAAAGTCTGGGCGGCGATTGCCGCGACCAGACCGGCATAGCCGATCGCAGCGGAGGCGAGCATGTCGATCCAATAGCGCGACGCGCGGGGTGCAAGAAGATCGCGGGTAACCTCCGACGCCTTGCGCAGCATCGCCATGTCCTCGGTGGTCGCCTGCTGCGGGACCGAACCGCTTTGGCATGGCATCATCGCATGTCTCGATTCCACCAAGTCAGGATTTCGTTTCGCGCCTGCGCGAGATCTCCGCAGCCGGCCGCGAGATTGTCCGCCATGTGCTGCGGATTGCCCGTGCCTGGAATCGCACAGGTAACGTCCTCGTGCCCGAGCACGAATTTCAGCAAAAGCTGCGACCAACTCGTGCAACCGATGCGCGCCGCAAAATCAGGCAGCAGCCGGCGCGACACACGATCGAGCAATGCGCCGCCGCCGAGCGGCACATTGACGAGAACCGCGACACCGCGTTCGCGTGCGAGCGGCAAAAGCCGCTTTTCGGCCTCCCGGTCCTCCAGCGAATAGTTGAACTGAACAAAGTCGACCCGGTCGCGTCGCAGCACCGTTTCCAGCTCGGCGAACGCACCGCCGTGATAATGGGTCACACCGACATAACGCGTCAGGCCGTCCTGCTTCCAGCCAGCCAGTGTATCGAGATGCGTGCCGACGTCGACTAGATTATGGACCTGCATCAGATCGACGAACGGGGTGCGCAGCAATTCGAGCGAGCGCTTCATCTGGTCGATCCCGGTGCGCCTCCCGCGGGTCCAGACCTTGGTCGCGATGAACGCTTCATCGCGTCGGCCGAGGCTGGCGAGCACAGCACCGGTCGTCGCTTCGGAGCGCCCGTACATCGGCGAACTATCCATGACCGATCCCCCGCCATTCAGCAGTGTAGTCACGACGCGTTCGAGCGGCGCAAAGCTGTTGCTATCCTCATAGACGTCGAAGCCACGATAGGTGCCGCAGCCAATTATGCCGATCCGCTCCCCCGTAGACGGTATGATCCGGCCATTGACCCGCCCGGTCGTCGGCAGCGTGGTGGAGAGGTCGTGAGGGGTAGCCATTGCTCTGCCTTATCCATTTCCCTCGATGTGCCGCGCCTCGCCCCCGCTCGGCACTGCGAAGATTTCCAGCCGATAAGACAGGATCACGTAACCAAGTTCCTCGGCAAGATGTCGCTGGACCGCATCGATGCGCGGATCGCTAAACTCGATCACCTTACCGCTTTCCACATCGATGAGATGATCGTGGGGCGCGATTGCCGCCAGTTCGTACCGTGACGGACCATCACCGAAGCGGTGGCGTACGACCAGCTTGAGATCCTCGAATAGTTTCATGGTGCGATATACCGTCGCCACGCTGATGCCCCGATCGATCTGCTGCGCACGCCGATGGATTTCCTCAACATCAGGGTGATCGTGCGCGCCTTCGAGCACTTGCGCGATCAACCGGCGGGTAGGTGTCATCCTCCAGCCGCGCCGCGCGCAGCTCTGCGCGAACGAGTCCATACTGAAGCGGGGGCGGTCGCGGGTGGCGATCGAAAGGGAGTTGGGTACGTTCATGTCCACTATTTAGGCCGCGACGCAGTTGCGACGTTAGCGCTATATGGTCAGATTATGTCTCAAGTTCGCCAAACCGAAACCGTGCCGATTCTCGGCATGTCCTCCACGCACGAGCCTGGTGTCCTCGCCTCCCACGCCCACCGCGATCGTGCACAATTGATGTACGCGGTCCGTGGTATGATGCATGTCACGACTCGCTTAGGCCGCTGGATCCTGCCGGCTGGCCGCGCTTTATGGATTGCGGCCGGCACCGAACACGGACTGGACGTTCATCGTCCAGTGATGTTGGATAACCTCTACCTCGACATCGCAATGCCAGGTCTGCCGCGCTGGCCGGGATGTACCGTCGTCAACGTTTCACCCCTCCTACGCGAATTGATCGCGGCGAGCATACGCCAGCGCCAGGACTATAGCGCGACTTCAGCGGAGGCGAGGCTTGCTTCGGTGCTGGTCGATCGGCTCGCAGCAATGGCCCATGCCCCGGTCGATCTGCCCGAGCCGCGCGACCCCCGCGCGGTGCGCATTGCCGAACTCGCCCGAGAAAATGCTGGGGACCGCCGACCGCTTGCAATTCTTGCGCCGATGGCCGGAGCCAGCCCCCGCACGATCGAGCGACTGTTCTCGTCAGAGACCGGTATGAGTTTCGGGGCCTGGCGCCATCGCCACCGGCTGATCGTCGCGCTCGAACGGCTCGCCGAGGGCGACGGCGTCGCCTCTGCTGGATTCAGCGTTGGCTATGATAGCCCATCCAGTTTCATTGCAGCCTTTAAGGCGATGTTCGGTAAGACCCCTGGCACCTATTTCGATCCCGTTTGAGAGGTTCACCCGAACCATCTGGCACGATCCAACTACTATTTGACGTAACACCGACATGCACAAACGGTGCGAATGATTATCATTATGAGCTGAGAGCCGTGGCGGCGAATAGTTCGTCCACGGGAGGAGCGATCATGCACCAGCGGCCCATTTACCGAGTTTACGACACTGTCGTCCGACATATCGAAGACATCACACCGCGGATGCGACGGGTCACGCTGCACGGCGACAGCCTAGCGGATTTCTCCAGCGATCGTCCGGGCCAATGGGTCAAACTATTTTTCGACGAGAGCGAGAAGGGACGCGCCTTCACTATTCGCCATTGGCGCCCAGAGCCGCGCGAACTCGTTGTGGACTTTGTACGACATGGACACGGCTTGGCCGGCGGCTGGTTGGCGACCGCAACACCCGGCCTTCCGGTTCGGGTGGCCGGCCCCCGCAGCGATTTTCGGTTCCAGCCGGACCGCCAGCTTTTCCTGTTCGGAGACGAAACCGCTATTCCCGCGATCTTGGCAATCGCCGAATCGCTGCCCAAGACCGCGCGCGCGCTGGCAGTGATTGAGGTCAGTGACGCGGCCGCGAAACAGAAAGTCGATTTGGGCCGTAACATTCACTGGACCTGGCTGGTTAACGAGCGGCAGCCGGGAAGCCTGCTGCAGGCCTATGCACGGCATTTGTTACTCAGCCCGGAATCTTCACAGATTTGGGTGGCCTGCGAGTGTAGCACCGCGCGGACGCTGCGTTGCGAATTCGGGCGACTGGGCTTCGACAAGGCGTCGCTACATGCTTCGGGATATTGGAAAAGCGGGGAGGTCGAGCATGTCGACACCGACAGTGACTATTGAGATGCGGACCCGGCCACAGCGCTGGAAAGCGCGCCTGCTCCGGCTCGGAATGGTGCTGGGGACGGGCGATCCTGATATCCTGGCCGCGATCCTTTCCCGGCCAGACCGTGAAGGTCGTGCCTTCGCCGAGGTGATGCGGCCATGAGCGATGCCGCTGCAACAGGCGAAAGGGCATCGGGCGCGATCGCGGCGATGATCCGGGTCGACCATGCCGGCGAATTCGGCGCAGTCCGGATTTACGACGGACAGCTTGCGGTGCTTGGCGACAAGCCAGTGGGAGCGATGCTTCGCCATATGCGGATGCAGGAGCGTGAACATCTGGCGACATTCGCGGGCCTGCTGTCCGAGCGGCGAGTTCGCCCGACGGCGCTGATGCCGCTCTGGCATATCGGCGGATTTGCGCTCGGGGCCGTAACGGCGCTGCTCGGCGAGACCTCGGCCATGGCCTGCACCGAAGCGGTCGAGGACTCCGTCATCGAGCATTACGAGCGTCAGCTCGCGGCAATGCCCAAGGCAGAACCCGCACTGTTGGCCGACATCGCGCGTATCCGGGACGAGGAACGCGAGCATGGCGACCAAGCGATCGACGCAGGCGCCAGGCGCGCGCCCGGATATCGCTTTCTCTACCAGGCGATCCGCCTCGGCTGCCGCACAGCTATTCGCCTCAGCGAGAAAATCTGAATTACGAGGGCTTTCTCCCTCTCCTCAAGGAAGCCCATGCAGCCCCCTATCCGCCCCGCGCTACTGGCGTCCGTCGCCGCCGCGGCGGTCGCGCTGCTCCCCTCTGTGGCCAGCGCCACCGAGGACGACCACAGGACCATCGTCGTCGAGGGGCAGCGGGTGAGCGATTCCGCCAGCGCCGCCACCAAAAGCGTTCTTCCCATGGTCGAGACGGCCCAGTCGATCTCGCTCATATCGCGCGAGGATATCGATGCGCAGGGGGTCGCCAATCTCAACCAGGTCTTGCGCTATGTTGCAGGCGTGACCCCCGAGACGCGCGGCGCCAATGGCGAGTATTACGATGAATTCCGGCTGCGCGGGTTCGTCGCACCGCGCTATCTCGACGGGCTCAAGGTGTTTGCCAGCCCGACCGGCTATGCCGATGCGCAGATCGATCTGTCGCGCCTTGAGCGGATCGAAATCGTCAAGGGACCGGCTTCAGTGCTTTATGGCCAGTCGAGCCCGGGAGGACTTGTCGCAATGTCCAGCAAACTACCTGATTCCGCGCAAGAGCACGGCAGTCTTTCGGCCGCCTATGGCACGTTCGATCTGTTCCGTCTCGATGGAGATGTTGGCGGAAAGCTTGGCGAGCGCGTGCTATACCGGGTCTCAGGTAGCATCAATGGTGCAAACACCCAGCAGAGTTTCGGGACGCGACGGCGTTACACGATCAGCCCCGCGGTGCTGATCGGCGCCGGCAGCGGCTCGACGCTCACCGTGCTCGGCAATATCTCCCACGATCCGTTCAACGGCATCTACGGTCTGGTACCGTATAGCGGATCGGCAGAGAGCAACCCCAACGGCCGGATCGCGCAGGATTTTGCGGATGGTGAACCCGCGCTGCAGCGCTTCAGCCGGGACCAGAAGTCGATCACCTATATCGCCGAACACCGCTTCGGCAATGGCTGGAAGCTGCGCGCAAGCGGGCGTTTTCAGGACGTCCGCTCCGATTATGCCAGCATCTACGTCTACGGCACGACGACCGATCCGGCACAGGCGCTATTTTCGCGCGGCGCCGTGACGACCGCAGAGCATATGTCCAACTGGACGTTCGATCACCAGCTTTCGGGCACGGCGGGGACCGGAAGGATCGTCCATAATCTATTGTTCGGACTCGACTATCAGACCGGCCGTTCCGCCGAGGGCGCCGGCTATGGCACGGCGACCGCCATCAATGCCTTCGCCCCCGTCTATGGCACCACCACTACCCTTCCGGTGATGGACACCTTCTCTACGACCGCACGTCGTCAGCTTGGCCTCTATGCCCAGGATATGATGGCGATCGGCGGTCTGCGTCTGACCGCAAGCGGGCGTTATGATTGGGCGAGCAGCCGGTTGAGTTCGGTCTCTCCCACAGCGACCGCTGCCAGCGACCAGACCGATCGCCACTTCAGCTATCGTCTCGCTGCGCTCTACCGCACCGGATCGGGGCTCGCGCCTTATGCCAGCTATTCGACCTCGTTCGAGCCGCAATCCTCAACAATTCTCCGCACTAGCGGCAGCACCGGCATTGCCGATCCGTCGATCGGACGCCAGATCGAGGTCGGCGTTAAATACCAGCCCCGTGGCACGCCAATCCTGCTGACGGCTGCATTATTCCACATCGATCAGAGCAATGTCGTCGTTTCCAATCCATTGACCTTCCTGGCGAGACAGAGCGGCAAGGTCCGTTCGCAGGGCGCAGAGGTCGAGGCAAAGGCCCCGCTTGGCGATGGACTGACCATCACCGCCAGCTACAGCGGGCAGAAGGTACGCACGATCCACGACGACAATGCCTTTAATCTCGGTCATGCGCCGATCGGGGTCGGCAAGTCGAACGGCGGATTGTTTCTCGACTATGCGCCGCATCGCGGATCGCTTGCCGGCGTGACACTAGGCGGTGGCGTGCGCCATGTCGGCCAGATCTACGGCGGCTATGTCACCAATGACGCCGGCACCGCCGTCGATCATTATGTCGAGACCCCCGGATACACACTGTTCGACGCGGCGCTGGGATATGAGCTCGGCATGGCGAGCCGACGCCTTGCTGGCATGAGACTGGTGATCAACGCCGCCAATCTATTCGACAAGCGCACCCTCTCGAGTTGCTACGTCGACGGCCTCCAATGGTGCTGGTACGGCCAGCGCCGGACTGTACAGGCCACCCTCGGCTACCATTGGTAATTTAGAACAGGATCGCCGCATGGCCTTTATTTACGACCAACCAAGCCGGACATTCGGCGAATATCTGCTGCTGCCCAACCTCACGACCAAATTCTGCACACCCGACCGGGTGAGTCTTGCGGCTCCCGTCGCCCGGTTTCGGAGCGATCCCGATGCCGCTCCTGACACCGCCCGGTCTGCACTTACCATCAACGTGCCGGTGACGAGTGCGCTGATGCAGGCGGTGTCCGATGACGCACTTGCGATCGCGCTGGCGCGCTGCGGCGGTCTGTCCTTTGTGTTTTCATCGCAGGCGATCGACGAACAAGCCGCAATGATCCGCCGCGTGAAGACCTACAAGGCCGGGTTCGTCGTGAGCGATTCCAACCTGCCCCCCGACGCTACCCTGGCCGAGGTGGTCTCGCTCACCGCCCGTAGCGGCCATTCCACGATCGCGATCACCGCGGACGGCGGTGCGACCGGGCAATTCTTGGGTATCGTCACCAGCCGCGATTATCGTCTGGGCACCACCGCGCCGAGCACTCCGGTCCACGAGATTATGACGCCGCTCGATGCGGTTCACTGTGCCCCCGCCGGCATCGACCTTGCCGCAGCCAATACGCTCATCTGGCAGCACAAGGTCAATTGCCTGCCGGTGGTCGGTGAGGATGGCTGCCTCCTCTACTTGGTATTTCGCAAGGATCACGACGCGCACCACGATTATCCGCTCGAAAATGTCGATGGCGCCAAGCGGCTGATCGTCGGCGCCGGGCTTAACACCCGCGATTATCGCGAGCGGGTGCCCGCGCTGCTTGCCGCCGGTGCAGACGTTTTTTGCATCGATTCCTCCGATGGTTATTCGGAATGGCAGGCCGATGCGATCGGCTATTTAAAGGCGACCTATCCTGACATCCTTATCGGCGCCGGCAATGTGGTGGATGCCGAGGGGTTTCGCTATCTCGCTGAGGGCGGGGCCGATTTCGTCAAGGTCGGGATTGGCGGCGGTTCGATCTGCATAACCCGCGAGCAGAAGGGTATTGGCCGCGGCCAGGCATCGGCGGTGATCGAGGTCGCCGCCGCACGCGACGCGTATTTCCGCGAGACTGGCGACTATGTGCCGATCTGCTCTGACGGCGGAATCGCGCAGGACTATCACGTAACGATCGCGCTCGCCATGGGCGCCGATTTCGTAATGCTTGGCCGCTATTTCGCGCGGTTCGACGAGGCTCCCGGCCGCAAGGTGCAGGTCAACAACCAGATCGTGAAGGAATATTGGGGCGAAGGCTCCAACCGTGCGCGTAACTGGCAGCGTTATGATCACGGCGGCGGCGACACCTTGGCCAAAGCAATGGTCTTCGAAGAAGGCGTAGACAGTTATGTCCCATATGCCGGTACGCTCCAAGATGGACTGGGCGTGACGCTCGCCAAATTGCGCTCCACGCTATGCAATTGCGGTGCGCTCACCCTACTCGACTTCCAGTCGCGCGCGCGCCTCACCGTCGCGTCGGCGGTCAGCCTGCGCGAGGGGGGCGCGCACGACGTGATCCTCAAAGACAGCCGGAGCGACGCGACGGCGGGTTGAGGCCGGCGGGTGGTCCCACCGGCCACCCCTCAGCCGACCGGCGGGATGAACTTTTCCGCACGCAATTGCGCGAACTGTCGTTCGAACATGTGCTCGGTATCGGTGCAGGCTTGGAACCCAGCTACCCGTGCCTTGACCGTATTGACGATATTGTCGAACCCGCTGGCGAAGATGAAGTCGCCGAACGGCCAGGAAGCGACCTGCGCATAGGGGGTTGGCTGCAACCCGTATTTGGCAACCATGCCGTCCCAAAGCGGTGCCTTATCCGCCATATAGGTCGCCAGCGGCATCGGGATCGGGTCTGCCCATTCCATGTCAAACATCTTGGCGATCTTCGGCCAAAGATGCTGCCAGCGAAAATAGTCACCATTGGTGATGTTGAAGATCTCGCCTGCAGCCGCATCGCTGGTGCCCGCCCAGTCCGCCGCCTCGGCCAGGATATCGGCGGAGCTCACATTGTAGAGCGCTTCATAAGCGGCGCGCGTGCCCGGGAAGCGCAACGGGATGCCGAGCTCCTTCGAGATCGCCGCGTAAACTGCGATGACGGTCAGCAAGTTCATCGGATTGCCGGTTGCGAAACCACACACCGCCTCGGGCCGTAGCGCGGTGAAGTTCCACCTTTTGCCCTGCTGCCGGGTGCGCAGCAGGTCTTCCTGGTCATAATAGAAATTAGGCGGCATCAGCCGGGGATCGTCCTCACGCGCCGGCGTCTTAAAGGGTCCGAGATCGGCCCCATACGCCTTGCCGCCTTGATAGAAGGTGACGTGCCCCAGACCCGGAGAACTCTCCTCGACCACATCAAGCAGGTTACGCAGGATCGCGACGTTGAACGAACTTTTCTCGATTGCAGTCTGTTTTTCGATGTAGGCGCCGAACACGATGTGAGTCACGCCGCGGATGCCTGACAGCTTTTTACGTACCTGGTCGGGCTCCAGCAGATCGACCGAAACCGCCTCTACGCCCGAAATCCGCGGTTCGGTACGGCGCGATAGCCCGATCACCTCGGTACCCGGCCGACCGGCGAGGCGAGTCGCCACGGCACGGCCGATCACGCCTTGGACGCCGGCGACGATGACTTTTCTCTGCATGATTCTACTCCTTGGTGTGCAGGTTAGATCGGCGCGTATCGGTACGCGCGGTAGAGCCTGATTGCGCAAGCAGCTTTGCCATCAGGTAAAGCTGGTTATCCGCTCACGAGCTTCTGTACCGCCCCGCCGGTTCATAAATGGTGCCCATCGGACGATCGGGTCCGCTAGGAGGATTGAAATGACGCTACAGGGCAAGAAGGTCGTCGTGATCGGCGGCAATTCGGGCATCGGTCAAGCGGTCGCAGCCCAGGCGCTCAACCAAGGCGCTTCGGTAGTCATCGCCGGACGCTCCGAAGACAAGCTCATCGCCGCCAAGGCGGAGTTGGGCGGCGATGTCACCACCATCGCCTTCGACGTGGGCGATCCGGTCGCCGCCGAAGCGGCCTGGAAAACGATTGGTGCAATCGATCATATCGTCACCACCGCCGCGGCGCTTACTTATGCACCGATCGGCGAGATCGGCCTGGACGCGGTCACCGCTACGATCGGCTCCAAGATCTGGGGGCCGTTCCTCGCGGCCCGTTACGGCGCGCCCAATCTGCGCCGAGGCGGCTCGATGACCTTCTTCACCGGGCTTGCCGCTTATCGTCCCGGCCCGGGGACGGTAATCGTGGCGACGGTCAATGCCGCGCTAGAAGGTATGATCAAGGCGCTGGCGGTCGAACTTGCGCCGATCCGGATCAACGGGATCTCGCCGGGCGTCACCGAGACGGCGGGATGGGATTTCATGGACAAAAAGGATCGCGACGATCTATTCGCCAGCCTGCGCGAGACGCTGCCAGCCCGCCGCATCGGCACCCCCGACGATCTCGCCTCCGCTACGCTGCTGTTGATGACCAACCCCTACATTACCGGCACCGTGCTCGACGTGGACGGCGGCGGCCGGTTAGGCTGAGCTATCGACGCTGCCCGGCGATTCTTGCTACGAAGCAAGAATGCCGGGCAGATAGGACATGCATTGGACAAAATCGATCAACTGCGGGGAATCGTGGAATTCGTGGCGGCGGCCGAGGCTGGCAGCTTCTCCGCTGCGGCTCGCACGCTTGATGTCTCGGTTGCGCACATCAGCCGCACGGTGCGCGATCTGGAGCAGCGGATCGGTGCCCAACTCATCCTGCGCACCACTCGACAAAGCACCCTCACCGACGCCGGACGCGAGTTTTTCGATCACTGCCGCACGTCGCTCGACGGCATCGCCGAGGCGCGCGAGCGGCTGCAAAGTGGGCAAGGCGCGCTGCGCGGCCCGATCCGGATCAGCATGAACGGTTATTTCGCCGAGACGCGCGTCGCGCCCCTACTCGCTGCATTTGCCCTGACCCATCCCCAAGTCTCACTCGATGTCGAACTGAGCAGCCGCAACGTCGCGCTGGTCGAGGAGGGCTTTGATCTAGCAATCCGCGCCGGGCCTCTGGTGCCATCGACTCTTATTGCGAAATGCATCGCGCGTTTTCCACTTATCACCGTCGCCTCCCCGGCTTTTCTGGAGAAGACGGGCCACCCCACCAGCCCGCATGACCTCGATCCCGCTTTATGCCTGCCGTTGGGAACGCGGAGTTGGTCCTTCAACGATGGGCAGAACCCGACGACGATCCGACCCCAAGGGGCTTTCGGTAGCAACAGCGGGACGATCTTGCTCCGCGCTGCCGCCACCGGATTGGGGTTCGCCCAATTGCCTGCATATTACGGTCGCAGCGAGTTGACCGACAAGTCCTTGATAACTGTTCTCGATAGCTGGATGGATGGCGACCATCAGTTCGAATTTTATATCGTATATCCTGCTCAGCGGCACATTTCCACGCGGCTAAGAGCCTTAATCGATCATCTCGCGAGCGCCTTGGCTTAGCGACATCCCTGAAACCGGCGGACGCTCCACTTAGCAATCGCGCCGAGCTGTTCAGATGAACCGAGCCACCTCTATGTGCCGCCGGCTGTTCATGGGACCTATCGGTCTTTGGATGCGCTTGGCTTAAGTGACAACTTCTGCTCGAAGCGGATGATCGAAGACTCATCCACCAATAACGCTCCCGTTTTCAACGCTCCCGTTTTCCGCACCGAAAGCGCTAGCAGCGTATTAGGGGTACTTTCAGAAATCGCCTAAAGACAAATCAGGCAGCCATTCGCTTTTGATAATGCTCGAATACCGACACCGCTCCGTCGCTGGACAGCGATGTGTTCAGTCCTTCAGCCGCGCCGGCTGCCGCTATGGCGGCCCGAGCCATTATGATCTTTTCGTATGCCTCGACGGCTTGCCACCCGAAGCCGCTGGTCAGCGCGTCGGCGAGATCCGCTGCATCGGCCAGCGCCAGGTTCACGCCCTCGCCGCTGAATGGCGACATGACGTGGGCGGCATCGCCCAGCAACGTCACGCCGGTGCGGCTCGCCCAGCGATATCCGATCGGGAGCGCGTAAAGTGGCCGAACGCCGAGGAGATCGCCTGCGTCCAGCATGTAGGTGAGCGTGGTCGCCCAGTCGGAGAATGCATCGCGCAGGTGCGCGCGAAGCGAGGCGAACGGAATTTCGGACCAGGTGCGCGCCACGGCCTCCGGCAAGCGCAGTCCTGCATAGCCGCGAATATGTCCGCGTCCGTTCCGTTGTGCGATCATGAGGCGATTGTCGCCAACCGCGAACATCTTGCCGCTACCGACCAAGGCATCGATATGAGGATGCTCCGTCGTGCTGAAGCCTAGTTCGACCATGATCGCGCCTTCGTACGTCGGCACAACGTCGCTCAGCAGCGTCCGCACGCCTGACCATGCGCCGTCGGCGCCAACAACGAATTCGAACGCCTCGGCCACGCCATTCACGACAATTTGGTAACCGGCATCTGTGCGTTCGATCGTCTGAATGCAACTGCCCCAGCGCACCGTCCCCGGCATCAGGGCGTCGAGTAGGATTTGACGGAGCACCGTCCGATCTATCTCTGGTCGATCGCCGCCTACGCCGTCATGATCGAACAGCAACTGCCCCTTTTGATCGTATAGGCGATCGCCCTGATCCTCGGGACGCGCGGCTGCAAGGAACGCACTCTCCAGCCCCGCCAGCCGCATGGCTCGCTGGCCCGTATTGGGATGAAGATCAAGCGACCCTCCTTGGGGCCGTTCGGCGGCGTGCCCATCGCGTTCGAAAACAGTTGTCGCGATACCTTTACACTGCAGCAGACGGGCCAGCATCAAGCCGCCGGGGCCCCCTCCCACAATTGCGATCTGCCATGGACTTTTCATATTTCGATCTCCATATTCATAGGGTACTATATATAACAATAGGCACCTATGCAATGGCCGATGAAGACTGGAAGCCCCTTACTCATCCCAGCCATTACTTCAGCCGGATCGCGCGTGCGCAGACCCGGATCGGCGATGCGCGGCTGCGTGCCGCAGGGCTCGCCACGGCGCAGCTTCCCGTGCTGTCGATGCTCAGTGGTGGTCTATCGCTCTCGCAGACCGAACTTGCCCGGCGCGCCAGGGTTGAGCAGCCGTCGATGGCTCAACTCCTGGTTCGTATGGAGCGCGACGGCCTTATCCGGCGCGAACCAGATCCCTCCGATCGGCGCAGTAGCCTGATCACATTGACCGAGGCAGCGCAACGTCGCCTGCCTGTCGGCCGCAAGATCCTTCGGCAAGCAAATGCAGACATGACTCGTGGATTTTCCGACGAGGAGATCGAACAACTGCTCACCCTGCTGGGTCGTGTGCTTGAAAATGTCGACGGCATCGAGAATTAGTCGATTATGATAATGTCCGCTCAATGCCATGAGCGATACCGGCCCTGGGTTCGTCCCGCCTAACGAAGGTAGCCGTGACCGGTTGCGACCCGGCCCCTGAGAGAAGCCAGTTCCGTGGCTGAGTGATATAAGCCGCCGCGCACGACAGCCGCGATACGGTGCATGTTCTGCACGGTCACGAGCGGATTGGCATCGAGCAGCACCAGATCGGCATTCTTGCCTGCTTCCACAGTGCCCATCGTTGCCGCACACCCGAGGAACTTCGCCGGATCGATCGTCGTCATCTGCAGGATCTTGAGTGGAGACAGCCCGGCCTTGGCGAGCTCGTCGAACTCCTGAAGCAGCGACTGGCCCGGCACTTGCCCACCGCCGTCGGTGCCTGCCATCATCGGCACCCCGGCATCGGCGAACAGTTTGGTCAGCAACAGGTCGCGCCGATAGGCCTCGTGGAAGGTGGCATGGGTCGCAGATGACAACTTGCGGAACGTGTCCGTCACCTCGCGCCAATCCTTGATCGCCTGGGGCGAAATATAGGCAAGCGACGGATCGTGCTGATATTCCGGCAGCTCGCCATAATATTGGGTCCGTAGCCGCACCAGTGTCGGCACCTGCCACGTGTCATCGGCGACAAAAAGCGCCGCCAGCGCACGGCATTTCTGGTCGCTATAGGTATCGAATGCACGCTGCAGCCGCGCAACCTCCGGGGGTTTCTCGGCCGCCGCGGGGTTGATAAGAATCTTGCGGACCTTAGCTGCGAATGGCGACTGGACGAAGCCCGGAATCTTGAACGGCGGCGTCGGCATTAGCGGATGCGCGGCTGCGTCAGCCAGCAGCGCCGCACCTTGCGTCGAGCAGCCGATCCACATCGTATCGCCTGGGCCGAGGTGCTCGATCGAGCGGTAGCCGGCGCGCGACGCCGCCGCGGGATCCACGCCCTCCTGCAGATGTCCCACCGCCGGCAATCCGACACGCTTTGCCTCGGCGAGCGCCGCGAAGAACACCGGTGGGCTGACCAGCGCGACCTTAATGAAATCGGCGCCCTGCTGCTTCTGTCGCCGGACCTCGGCGACCGCGTCGTTGGACGTCGGCGCGTTGAACGGCGTTAGCAAGCTGCCGGGTGTGGCTAGCAATGCAGGCGCGTCCTTGCCGAGCGGCAGCGTGTGATTTCGGCGCTTCTCCAGCACCTCCGGTGAGCTATCCATCTGGCGGAAACCGGTGGTCCCGTCAGCCAGCATGATAGCCAGCGCTCCTGCGGCATTTGGCGCGGTCAGAGCGTGCGAATGCATGTTGTTATAGCCGGGAACGACGAACTTGCCGGTCGCGTCGATCCTCTGAACCCCGACACTTTTCGGCGCGGTGCTTGTGGGCACGACGCTCACGATGCGACCATGATCCATCAGTACGCTCATGCCCGGCGCCAGCGCACCGGTCGCGGGGGCAACCACCGTCACACCGTCGAGCTGAAGCTTGCCGGACACCGGCACATCGACCCGTCGAGGGCTATCCGCAGGACCGCATCCCGACAGCGATGCCGCGACGCACGTCGTAAGCAGGACGGATTTAACGGACATCTTGAGCATGGGGTTCCTCGTTCTAATCGAGCAGCCCTAATAACAACTGGACGATTAGTCCAATAGGCTCTATCCAGCCAGCACGTCGTTCGTTGCGTCGGTCGCGATGCATGCACCTTCATCTTCGCTGCAGCCAAGCGCGCGCAACAACATCGCCAAAGTCTCCTGGCACAGTTTAATGGCTTGAACCGCGTCGTCGCTCGCGAGGATCTGCGTGATGAGCGTCCAGGTAACTCCGGTCACGAACATCGCTGCGGTCGCGACCGTACCAAGTCGGAGTCGGCCCTGGGCAACTCCGTCGAGGAGATCGCGGTCTAAGCCTCGATTAGCATCCTCGAACAGGCTGCGGTGGATGTTGGTGCGGGCGACGAACTGGGCATGGGCGGGATCATCCAGCGCCAGCCGCGCGTAGATTGCGACGCCCCGCGCAAGCCGTCTAACCGGATCGGCTACACCGGCATTGGCGCGCAGGATCGCAGCCTCGAAGATTCGGCGCGACTCCAGCCATAATGCCTGAGTGAGTAAATCGCGATCGGCGAAATGATTGTAGAAGGTCTGCTTCGAGATGCCGGCACGCGCAACGATCGCATCGATACCGACGCCATCAGCCCCTGCCACTCCGATCAGTTCGAAGCCGGCCTTGAGCAAGCGCTCGCGGGTTCGCCGCCAACGCGGGTCTGCAGCACGCTTGTCAGTCTGTGATTCGGATGCGGCGGCGGACAGGCCTTCGATATGGCCTTGATCAGATTGCGCGTACACCATCGTCGCCTGCTACCACAACGCGGCGCACGCCTTGGAAGAAAAATCCTCGGCGATTGATTTGGCGCCGCGCCGCTTTGAATCTTTGACACCCTCGTCCGGACGTAACCGGCCGATCGCAAAGCGTCTGCAAAATTCTTGCACGCCGTCAATTGAGGTAGAGGTAATGGCAACGATTCTCCTAACGGGATCCCACTGATTGACCTATTCGCTCCCTCCGATTTCGTGGGAAGCGCCGACCCCAATGGCCCGCTTGTTCGAACCGTTCAGTTTTCTACCCGGGCCGACCATGAAGAACCGCTTCATGCTGGTGCCGATGACAAACCTGCAAAGCAACGCCGACAGCACCTTGTCTAACGAGGAATGTCGCCGACTCGTCGTGCGTGCCGAGGCGGGATACCGCCTGACGATGACGTGCGCCGCCAGCGTCGAAGCGGGCGGCCCGGGATTTCCGGGCAACCTTGGCGCCTATTCGGACAGGTATACCGAGGGCCTGAGCCGTCTGGCGGCCATCATCACGCAGGCTGGGGGCGTGGCGGCCCTCCGACTTTATCATGCCGGCTCCCGTTCGAAGCAGACGCTGACCGGCCTCACCCCGCCCGGGCGCGATAGCGCGCGACCCAGGTACCAACGCGGGCGCCGCGATAATAGCCAAGGTGCTGCCCCCGCAGACAAGCCGCCAATAAGGATTGCGGCGCGGGGCGAGGCGCAGGCGGGCGCTGCGCTCGTGCGATCTCAGCTCGGTCGAAACACGGGTCATGGGATGTGTCCTCGCCCCCGGGACGGAATGCCTGCAACGAAGGGACGTGGCGAACGAGCCGGTATCGATAGATTGAGGCGAGATCGACGTCGATTAGCAAGCCATCGACGATCAGTCACGGCGGATGCACCTACGCGACCGCGGTGCTCGCGACCAACCGGGCGAAAGGTTATTCATCTGGCCGGATGCCCAGGTGGAGACTGTGTGAGAATCAGCCGCACCCTGGCCAGGGTTGATTATCCGATTTGTGGAATGAAGCATCCAACCAACGGTGGAAGCCGCGCTTCTGATTGGCTTGTGTCTGCTGGACGGCAACACCGCTTGGAGAGCATTCGCATTTGGTCCATCAGGTTTTAGGACGCGTTTTAGGCTGCAATGCCAACGTCACAAAATGCGCCGATGATTTTAACTTGAAATGGTGGAGCCGAGGGGGATCGAACCCCTGACCTTTCGCATGCCATGCGAACGCTCTCCCAGCTGAGCTACGGCCCCATTTCGTAAGCGGCGAACCGCTTGGGAGCGACGCCTTTAGGCAGGCGTCGTTGGCTTGGCAAGCGACTTTCCGCCGCTTGCCAAGCTTTTCGTAAGCGACGCTTTAAACGTCGTGTTCCTTGGTCGTCGTCTCCACGCCCAGGTCGTCGTCGCCGCCGAGATCAACCTCGTCGTCGGGAGACTCTTCCTCGTCCTCGTCGACCACCAGATCCTCATCAACGCCCAGATCGGCGTCGTCCTTCTTCACTGCCGCCTTGGGCGATTCGAACGCCATCGGCTGCTTGGATTTCAGAATCGTCTCGGGCTCCCAGTTCACGCCGCATTCGATGCAGGTGACCGGCTCCTTGCCAAGATCGTAAAAGCGCGTCGCGCATTTAGGGCAGGTACGCTTGGTACCCCATTCCGGCTTGATCATGCCGCTATAGCCTTTCGAATTTCGGGAGTTTGACGGATAGCCATCAAAGTGGGGCGCGCCTTGCCATAGCGCAAGCGCACTGTCAAAGCGCTGGCATATGAGCCATTCCCTACCCGTCTCCCGCAGCTTTAGCGCGTGCGGGCCGCTGCGCGGCACCGTTCAGGTCCCAGGCGACAAGTCGATCAGCCACCGCTCGCTGATGTTTTCCGCCCTCGCCGTGGGAACGAGCCGCATCGAAGGCCTGCTGGAGGGTGAAGACGTACTCGCCACCGCCGCCGCGATGCGCGCGATGGGAGCGACAATTACCCGCGATGGGGAAGGCGTCTGGCACGTGAGCGGCGTCGGCGTCGGCGGGCTGCTCCAGCCGGAAAACGCGCTCGACATGGGCAATTCGGGCACCTCCACCCGGCTGCTCATGGGGCTCGTCGCCAGCCACCCAATCACGGTGACCTTCATCGGCGACGCCTCACTGTCGGCGCGGCCAATGAACCGAGTAATCGAGCCGCTCTCCCGCATGGGCGCCGAATTCACCACCGCCCCCGGCGGCCGCCTACCGCTGACAATGCGCGGGATCTGCCCGGCGGTGCCGATCGAATATACGCTGCCGGTCGCATCGGCGCAGGTGAAGTCAGCGGTGCTCCTCGCCGGACTCAACACGCCGGGCATCACCCGCGTGATCGAGCCGGTACCCACCCGCGACCATAGTGAAAAAATGCTGGCCGGCTTCGGCGCGACCGTAACGGTCGAGCAGACGAACAAAGGCCGCATCATCTCAATCACCGGCGAGGCGGAGCTAGAGCCGAAGCAAATCATCGTGCCGGGCGACCCCTCCTCGGCCGGGTTCTGGCTGGTGGCCGGACTTATCGTGCCAGGCTCTGACATTTTGGTGCGCAACGTACTAATCAATCCGACCCGCGCCGGTCTGATCGAGGCATTGCGCTTGATGGGCGGCGAAATCGCGATTTTCAATGAACACGACGTCGGCGGCGAACCGGTCGCAGATATTCGCGTACGCCATTCGGCGCTGAACGCGATCGAGGTCCCCGCGCATCTCGCACCGACAATGATCGACGAATATCCAATCCTGTTCGTGGCCGCGGCGCTCGCTGAGGGCCGCACAGTAGCGCGCGGCGCACACGAGTTGCGAGTCAAGGAATCGGACCGGATCGCCGTGATGGCCGAAGCCCTCGGCGCGATCGGAGTGGAGACCGAGGAGTTCGACGACGGCCTGGCGATCCAGGGCAGCGGCGGCACGCCTCTACTCGGCGGCGCCACAATCGCGACCAGCCTCGACCACCGAATCGCGATGAGCCTGACAGTAGCAGGGCTAGCCTCCGCCCTGCCCGTCACGATTGACGACATCGCGCCGGTGGCGACCAGCTACCCAAATTTCTTCGCGACCTTGGAAATTCTCCGCGCAGCGAGTCCCGCATGATTATCGCCGTCGACGGCCCCGCCGCTTCCGGCAAGGGAACTATCGCGCGGGCGTTGGCCCGGCATTACGGCCTACCGCACCTCGACACCGGGCTGCTGTACCGCGCAGTGGCGTTGCGGATGCAGCGCGAGGGGCTCGATCCTGCGAAGGAAGCTGACGGTGTCGCGGCCTGCGACTTCGACGATAAGCTGCTCGGCGACCCGGAATTACGCAGCGACGAGATTGGCAAGCTCGCCTCGATCGCGTCGGCCCATCCGCTAGTGCGCGCAGCGCTGCTCCAACGGCAGAAGCGGTTCGCAGCACAAGCCGGCGGCGCTGTGCTCGACGGGCGCGATATCGGCACGGTGATCGCACCGCAGGCCAAGGCAAAACTGTTCGTCAAGGCGACGCCGCAGATCCGCGCGCAGCGCCGCCACGCGGAATTGCGCCGCGCGGGCTCAAGCGTCAGCCTCGACAAGGTACTCGCGGACATCCGCGCACGCGACCTGCGCGATTCGTCACGCTCGGTGGCGCCACTGCTGGCTGCGGCGGATGCGGCAACGCTCGACACGAGCTTCCTGTCGATCGAGGCGGCGGTAAAGCACGCGATCGCGATCGTGGATAAACGTCTAGCGGAGGGTTAAGTAGAAGTGCCCCATAGCCGGTTAGGTCTAACGGTGATGATAAGGACATTAGCTTGGGCCGGCTTTCGAGCAGATGAAGGCCTCGTCAATCCTACTGCTCCTAGTCCGGTGCGTTAGACACCGGCGTCGGCGCCTCAGACAGCGGGCAGCATCGGCGCTCTTCCCATCGATTGCGAACGTCTCGTCCACGCTAACCGACCAACGACGCACCTGCAGCAATCCGCACAGCCCGCTAAAAATGCTCTCCTGTCAACGAAGAGTGTCCCGGTTCAGATTCTCTGATTACAAAGGGATGGACGAGAACCTGCCGATCTTGAAGAAGCCGTGACAGGTAGCGGATCGTCATCGCGGAAATGTTCGACCTGAGTCGAGGTATCGACTGAAATGTAGCTTCCGGACGCCGGCGGGATGCAGCGGCATCCCAACCTCGGGTCCGCCGGGGCGGGCCAAGCGCAAGCATCTTCGCGCTAGAACAGGGTCTTCTACCTGCAGGAACCAAAGATGATCAAGCCGGCTAGGAATTAGGTCCTGGCAACATGCCTGTCCTCAAGCGTGATCGTGGTACACCAGCCGCCCCGTCGGTGGGGCACGAAATGTAGTGTTAGTGATGCTAACTTCGGTGTCTTGGGGCACACTCCGGCTCAGCCCGGGCAACCTAACAGCACATCATAGGCGTCACTTTCGTCAATTCTGCTCTTCCTTGCCCCCACGCCCTGTTTCGGCTATACCGTCTGCGTCCAGCGGGCATGTGCTCGCGGAGGAAGGCGCGGAGACTCGTTCTCACGCGCCCTTTTCGCTTTTGCCGCGAACCTCCGCCCCATTCCAAAGGATGCTGCGCACGGCATTCGGCCGGCATGGCAAGTGTCAGGCCAAAGACCATCGGAACCAACCGATTGGCCGGAAACATATACTCTAGGAAACAGAAATTTATGGCTACCCAGCCCCATCCTACCCGTGACGACTTCGCAGCGATGCTCGACGACATGTTCGGCGGCACCGACGGCTTCGAAGGCCGCGTCGTCAAGGGCACCGTCACTGGTATTGAGAACGACATGGCCGTCATCGACGTCGGCCTGAAGTCCGAAGGCCGCGTGCCGCTGCGCGAATTCGCAGCCCCCGGCATGAAGGCGGACCTCAAGGTCGGTGACGAAGTCGAAGTTTATGTCGACCGCGTCGAAAACGCGATGGGCGAAGCGATGCTGTCCCGCGACCGCGCCCGCCGCGAAGCTGCCTGGGACAAGCTCGAAGCAGAGTTCACCACCACTAGCCGCGTCGAAGGCACGATTTTCGGCCGCGTGAAGGGCGGCTTTACCGTCGACCTCAACGGCGCTGTTGCTTTCCTGCCTGGTTCGCAGGTGGACATCCGCCCGGTGCGCGACGTGACTCCGCTGATGGACATCCCGCAGCCGTTCCAGATCCTGAAGATGGACCGTAAGCGCGGCAACATCGTCGTATCGCGTCGTGCCGTTCTCGAAGAGACCCGCGCCGAGCAGCGTTCGGGTCTGATCCTGAGCCTCGCCGAGGGTCAGATCATCGAGGGCATCGTCAAGAACATCACCGATTATGGTGCGTTCGTCGACCTCGGCGGCATCGATGGTTTGCTGCATGTCACCGATCTCAGCTACAAGCGCGTTGGCCACCCGAGCGAAGTGCTGAACATCGGTGACACGGTGAAGGTGCAGATCATCCGCATCAACAAGGACACCCAGCGCATCAGCCTCGGCATGAAGCAGCTGGAGAGCGATCCGTGGGATGGTGCATCAGTCAAGTATCCGGTCGGCGCTAAGCTTTCGGGCCGTGTCACGAACATCACCGAATATGGTGCGTTCGTTGAACTCGAGCCGGGCATCGAAGGCTTGGTTCACGTTTCGGAAATGTCCTGGACCAAGAAGAACGTCCATCCAGGCAAGATCGTCTCCACGTCGCAGGAAGTCGACGTTATCGTGCTCGAGGTCGATCCCGAGAAGCGTCGTATCAGCCTCGGTCTCAAGCAGGCGATCAGCAATCCGTGGGAGGCATTCGCAGCCGACCATCCGGTTGGCTCGACCGTTGAGGGCGAAGTCAAGAATGCGACCGAATTCGGTCTGTTCATCGGCCTCGACAACGATGTCGACGGCATGGTCCATATGTCCGACATCGCCTGGGGCATTTCGGGTGAAGACGCGCTCAACTTGCATCGCAAGGGCGAAACCGTCCAGGCGATCGTCCTCGACATCGATGCCGAAAAGGAGCGAATCTCGCTCGGCATGAAGCAGCTCGAGCGTGGCGGACCGTCGGTGGCCTCGGCTGCCAGCGGCGATAGCAAGCTTAACAAGAACGCCGTCACTACCGTGACTGTGCTCGAAGTGCGCGATGCCGGCCTCGAAGTGCAGGCAGGCGACGATGGCGCAACCGGCTTCATCAAGCGCACAGATCTCGGCCGTGACCGCGACGAGCAGCGTCCGGAGCGGTTCCAGGTCGGCCAGAAGTTCGATGCGATGGTTACCGGTTTCGACCGCTCCAAGAAGCCGACCTTCTCGGTCAAGGCGATGCAGATCGCCGAAGAGAAGCAGGCTGTCGCTCAGTATGGTTCGTCCGATTCGGGCGCGACGCTCGGCAACATCCTCGGCGAGGCGCTCAAGGCGCGCGCGACCGATGGCGCTGCAACTGACGAGCCCAAGGGCGAATAAGGCGCTTGCCGGGGGCGCATAAGCGCTCCCGGCAACACTTTGTAATAATATATCCGATTTGAATGCGTTTTTTGCGCCCCTGCGTGTCGCTTCGATCCTATCCTGAATTAAGTTTTGTGGTATAGAAGCGACGTCGGGGCAGATGTGTTGCCTCTGTTTAAAAAAGGGGTTAGCGCGATGATCCGCTCGGAACTGGTGCAGCTCATCTCAAGAGACCACCCGGACCTCGCTGCGCGCGATGTCGAAAAAATCGTCTCCACTTTTTTCGATGAAATATCCAGACGACTGGCCGATGATGGCCGTGTCGAGTTGCGCGGCTTCGGCGCCTTCTCTACGCGCGCCCGCGACGCCCGCACCGGCCGTAACCCCCGCACCGGCGAGACCGTTGAAGTGACCGCCAAGCGCGTGCCTTATTTCAAGCCCGGCAAGGAAATGCGCCTCCGACTCAACGTCTGAGCGCGGTCGGCACTTGACGGGGGCCGCCGGTTCCGCTTGTGCGGATGCTGTGTGGACGTGGCGGAATGGTAGACGCTGGAGACTTAAAATCTTCTTCTCGTAAGGGAGTGCGGGTTCGAGTCCCGCCGTCCGCACCATAGCCTTTCTGGGCATAACTGGTCCCCGACCAGCCGCGTATCATGACGATCCGCCGCGCCAAACGACTTGTCGACGACGGATGAGTGTCGCAGGAAAGCTGGATGATAGACCTCCCTTTCCCCACCCGAGCCCAGGAATTCAGACGCGACTGGCGCACCGTTATCGCTGCCGCGGTCGGGGTCGGTGCGGGTGTCACCGGACTGCCCTTCTACACGCTCGGACTTCTGGTCCGCCCGCTGTCGGTGGAATTCGGCTGGAGTCGTGCCGCGGTCTCGGGCGCGGCGCTGTGCCTGCAGGGCGGGATCGTTCTCAGCGCACCTCTCGTCGGACGGCTGATCGACCATTCGGGGTTGCGCCGAGTAGCGCTGCTCTCGCTATTAGGCTTGGCCGCAGCCTTTGCCCTGCTGCCGCTGCTCAGCTCCTCGATCCTGCTCTTCTATGCCGCTTGGCTTGCGCTGTCGCTGGTCGGCGGCGGCAGCACCCCAGTGGTGTGGACGCGCGCCGTAGCCGCACGCTTTTCAGCAGGGCGCGGGCTGGCGCTCGGAATGACCTTGCTCGGCACCGGAATCGCGGGAATCGTCGCGCCCGCGCTGTTCGGGCCGATTATCGCCCGGCACGGCTGGCGCGCGGGCTGCCTGGCGGTGGCGGCGACGATCGTGGTAATCGCGATGCCGGTGGTGTTCGCGATGCTACGCGAAGTTCGCCCGATCGAGGCGACGAACCAAGCGGGAGCCGAAACCGGCATGGCGTTGGGCGAGGCGATCCGCACCCGTCGCTTCGCACAGCTTGGGCTCGCCTTCCTACTGCTGGGCGGCACGATCGCCGGGCTGATCGTCCACCTCGTACCAATTCTCACCGACCGCGGGATGGACGCGCTGGCCGCCGCCCGCGCCGCCGCCTTACTCGGCTTCGCCGTGATCGCCGGTAGACTGGTGGTGGGCTGGCTGGTCGACCGCTTCCACGCGCCGTACGTGGGTATGACCTTCCTGCTCCTGCCGGTGGCGAGTTGCCTAGTGCTGCTCAACCATGGGGCGGCAGGGCTGGCGATCGTGCTGCTGGGGCTCGCAGCAGGCGCAGAGATTGACCTGCTCGCCTATTTCGTCAGCCGCTATTTCGGGATGCGCGCATATGGCGAGATCTACGGGTGGCTGCTGTCGATCTTTAGCCTGGGTGCGGGCATCGGCCCGGTGTTGGCCGGCGCGTCATTCGACCGCACCGGGAGCTATGACGTGATGCTGACCGGGGCGTGCGGCGCGATCGCAATCGGCGCGCTGCTGGTCGGAACGTTAGGACGCTTCCCCGCGGGCCAGCCGCGCTAAGCGATCACGCGCGCATAGACTGGGTCGTCGTGGATCGCCGCGCCGACCTGGAATTGCCGCGCTCCGACCACAACGAATCCTTGTCGCTCGTAGAAGGCGCGCGCGCGCCGGTTCTCATCCCACACGCCGAGCAGAATGCGCCGGGCGCCGAGCGCGCGGGCATCGTCAATCGCCTGCGCCATCAGCGCGGCGCCAAGGCCGGAGCCATGGGTCTGCGAAAGTGTGTAGATACGCCGCAGCTCGATATCACCGGCTTGCGTGCCATCGGGGAAGTCGGGCGCGGTCAGCACGGTGTAGCCAAGCGGAGCATGCGCCGGCTCATGCTCAGCAAGGGTGACGACGGTCGTGGGGTCGCCGGCCCAAGTGGCGAAGGCGTCGGTCGTATTGTGCTTAAGGCAATGTTCGACGAGGTCTCCCCCGTCGAGCACGCTGACATAGGTATCGAGAAACGCGGCGGACGCGATCAGCGACAGCGCGGCCGAATCACCTGCCCCCGCGCGTCGCAACCGCCACGCCATTAGCCGACGATTTCTTCAGGCTTGAAGAAATAGGCGATCTCGATCTCCGCATTTTCGTCCGAATCCGAGCCATGCACGGTGTTGGCTTCGATCGACTCGGCGAGTTCTTTGCGGATCGTGCCGGCGTCGGCGTTGGCCGGATTAGTAGCGCCCATGATGTCCCGGTTGCGCTGCATCGCGTTCTCGCCCTCGAGAACCTGCACAACGACCGGGCCCGAAATCATGAACGACACCAAGTCGTTAAAGAACGGCCGCTCACGGTGAACGGCATAGAAGCCCTCGGCCTGGTCCTGGGTCATCTGAATGCGCTTGGAAGCGATGACGCGCAGGCCCGCTTCTTCCAGCATCTTGGTAACGGCGCCGGTGATGTTGCGGCGGGTTGCATCGGGCTTGATGATCGAGAAGGTACGATTGGCGGCCATGATGGGCGCGCTCCTTGTTACTTTAGGGAAGCTGGAATGGGACGGTTCCCTAGTAGGAGGCGCGGCAAAGCGCAAGCGGGGGAGCGAGCCCCTCATCCCGTCCGTTTAAAGCATAGTCAAAAAAACAGGACTTGAGCTTCGAGCGATTTCTCGATCGCGTTCGAAGCGAACATCGAGACTAAGCCGCCTTTTCCCAGCGGCCCGCCTCGCTTTGCTTCCAGTAATTGCGCGTGATGCCGTCGCGGTTCGCGAGCGATTTCCAAGCCTGACGCGCCTCGACGATGCGCTCGCTATTGAAGAAGTGGAAGGCGCGATCGAAACCGAGTGCTTCCTCACGCCAGACGCCATCGGCCAGCGCGATCGCCCGCGCGGCATTTAGCGCCTCCGGGATAGCGGACAGCAGGACCGGCTGGGCGGAGTCATTCACGCTGCCGGTGCAACTGTGAGGCAGAAAGCTTTCGGCGGCGTAGCTCCACAACAATTTGTCGAGCATCGAGCGCTGGCTGTCATTTTCGGTGACGATCAGCAGGCGTCCCCCGCTTGCCACTACCTTTTCTGCAATCTGCGGAAGCGCGCGGTCGAGCGGGGTGGTGGTGAGGTGGTAGAAATCGACCTGCATCTTGCCTCCGATTTACGTCCCCCGAGGCACGCTGGCGTCTCGAACAGCTACCCGTAAGGCACTTGCCGCTCAAGGTTCCAGCATGCTGAGATGACGCTTCTCGATTACCCCTCGAAGTTGTCGCGCACGAAGCGGTCGAGCAGTCGCACGCCATAGCCGGTGGCCCCCTTATCGAAAGTCGCGCCCGGCTTGTCGGCCCAGACCATCCCGGCGATGTCGAGATGCGCCCATTTCACGCCTGGCTCAACGAAGCGTTGGATGAATTGCGCCGCGGTAATGGAACCGGCGCCGCGCGGCCCCACATTCTTCATGTCGGCGATCGGGCTGTCGATCAGCTTGTTATATGCATCCGACAGTGGGAAGCGCCACAGCAGGTCGCCGCTCGCCTTGCCGGCCGCGAGCAACTGGTCCGCCAGCGCGTCGTCATTGGCGAAGCAACCCCCATGCTCGGATCCCAGGCTCACAATCATCGCGCCGGTCAAGGTCGCCAGATCGACGATAGTCTTGGGCTTGTGGGTCTTCTGCACCCAAGTGATCGTGTCGCACAACACCAAGCGGCCCTCGGCATCGGTGTTGAGGATCTCGATTGTCTGGCCGGACATGGAGGTGACCACGTCGCCGGGACGCTGAGCATTGCCATCGGGCATGTTCTCCACCAGACCGCAAACGCCGACCACGTTCGCCTTAGCTTTTCGAAGCGCGAGCGCTTTGATCGTGCCGGCAACCGCGCCGGCGCCGCCCATGTCCCACTTCATGTCTTCCATCCCGGGCCCGGGCTTCAACGAGATGCCGCCGGTGTCGAAGGTCACGCCCTTGCCAACCAGCGCCAGATCGGGATCGCCCATCCCCTTGCCGCTCCACTTGAGACACAGGATACGCGCCTCCCGCGGCGAGCCCTGGCTGACGCCGAGCAGCGCGCCCATGCCCATCGCGGTCATCGCCGATTCGTCAAGGATGCTGATTTCAACGCCGAGCGGCTCCAGCTCGGCGCGGACCTGCGCAACGAAGCTCTCGGGGTAGAGCAAATTGGGCGGCGCGGCGACGAGGTTGCGGGTCAATGTCAGCCCATCGGTAACCGCCGACTGCGCGGCCCAGGCACTCTCGGTGCCGTCGGGCGTGCCGGCAAACGTAATCGTCGCAAGCGTCGGCTTCTGCTTCTCGGGCAATTTGGTGCGGAACTGGTCGAAGCGCCAGCCGCGCTGCGCCGCGCCGCCGGCGAAGCGGGCGACTGCCCTGGCCGTGGGGGCACCCGCCAGCGCCGCAAAATCCACCGTCACTGCGGTGGCGCCTGAAGTCAGCAGGCGGGCGGTTACCGCGCCGCCGGCGCGCTCAAAGTCGGCTTCGTCGCCCGCACCAACGCCAACCAGCAGCAGTCGCACCGCACCCTCGCCCTTAGGCACGAACAACTCGACGATCGCCGCAGCCTCACCTTCGAAGCGCGCCCCAGCGGCGGCCGACCGCACGAGCAGCACGCCCACGGCATCGAGCGCCTCGCTGTTCAGCCGATCGAGCGCGTCCTTCTCGACCGGCAGCACGAGCACGGCCGCGTCCGTTGGACGAGCGGAAAACTGAATTTGCATGGAAAGCGCCTCGACGAAATGAAATTCTATACTAGTCATCTAGGACCGCGACGGGTCCGCCGCAACGGCCCGCCCTGCTATGTCGCCTGCCATCACACGAAGTGGCGCGCGACGATCCGGGCGACCGCGACATGTGCCGCCTCGCGCGCATCCACGGTAGCGGCGGGAGCATCGACGAAGCAGGCGATCACGATCGCCGCGCGGTTAAGCGGCCAGGCGATGGCGACATCGTTGACCGCACCGGCGCCACTGGTCCCGGTCTTGTCGGCGGCCTTCCACAGCGGCGGTAGTCCAGCGCGCAGCCGCCGCTCGCCGGTGGTCGATGCCGACATCCAGTCGAGCAGGCGCGCGCGTGACATCAGGGAAAGCGCGTTGGTGGCAAGCAACTTTGCCGTAAGCGCCGCCATCGCTTCGGGGCTGGTGGTGTCGCGCAAATCGCCGGGGGTATCGGCGTTGAGCGATGGCTCGGTCCGGTCGAGCCGGAACACGGTGTCGCCCTGTGTCCGTGCGAAGGCGGTGAGTGCGTCCGGACCACCGATCTGGCGCAATAGGATATTAGCGGCGCTATTATCGCTGAGCGTCACCGCGGCGGCGCACAGGTCGTTGATCGTTATATGGTGGTCGTCGACATCCGCGAGCGGAGTGTCGCCGAGCAGTGCAGCATTGGTGAAGGCGATCTGCTGGCGGATGCCGACCTTGCCCGCATCCACCTGCGCCAGAATCGCAGCGGCCAGCGGCAGCTTGAACGTCGAACACATCGCGTAGCGCGATTCCTTGTCGAACCCGATCCGTACGCCGCTGCCAGTATCGATCGCCGCCACGCCAAGTCGTCCGCCGAGCGCCTTGGCAACCGCCGCGAACTCCGGCGAGGGATCGGGGCGCTCGGCCGCTTTGCCCGCGCAGCCGGCAAGCAGCAACATCGCGCCGCCGCCCATAATATCGCGCCGTGTCGTCATCATCGTGCCAGTCATCGCGTCAATCATCGTCCCTGCATGTTGCGGTGTTCGCCGGGGATGCGCACTGTCAGACCATCCAGGCTGTCGTCGAGCGTTATCTGGCAGGCGAGGCGGCTGGTGCGCCCGGCGCCGGACGCGAAATCGAGCATGTCTTCCTCGTCCTCGCTCGCGGGCGTCAGCCGGGCGAAATCCTCCACTGCGATCAGCACGTGGCAGGTCGAGCACGCCATTTGGCCCTCGCATGTGCCCTCAAGCGGCTGGTTGGCGGCCTGCGCCACTTCGAGCAGGCGCTCGCCGGGATTGGCAACTGCCTCGCGGATGGTCTCGCCGTCGGCGCTGACGAAGCGGACGATCATGCCGTAAACGCCTGCGCCCGGGCCGCGGCATCGATGCGGATGCAGGCCCCGACCAATTCGGCCTCGGTGGTGCAGCGGCCGAAGCCGAGCCGGATGCTGGAGCGCGCCTCGACGTCAGTAAGACCGATGGCGCGCAGCACGTGGCTGGACCGACCGGAGCCGCTGGCGCAGGCGGAGCCTGCTGAAAAGGCGATATCTCGCAGATCGCTCATCAATCGGTTCACGTCGAGTCCCTGGCGGCGGAGGTTGAGATTGCCGTGGTAGCGGGCGTCTTGCGCGCCGTTGACCAGCCATTCGGGGCCTAGAACCGCACGCGCAGCTTTCCAAAGGCTTTCGACATGCGCGCCGTCCGTCACGCTGCGCTCCTGCATCAGGCGCGCAGCGGTGCCAAAGCCCACGCAAAGCGCCGGAGACAAGGTTCCCGAGCGGCCCGCTGCCTCCTGTCCGCCCCCATGCAGCAGCGGGTGCAACCGCAGGCCGTCGCGGATCCAGAGCGCTCCGACCCCCTTAGGACCATGAATCTTATGCGCCGAGATCGCAATCAGGTCACAATCCGCTGGGATCGCGTAGCGGCCATAGCCCTGCACCCCGTCGCACAGGAACAGGGCACCCGCGGCATGGGCGATGTCTGCGAGAGCGGAGATCGGCTGGAGCACGCCGATCTCGTTATTGACCAACATCGCTGCCACGAGCGCAGTGCCGGGCAGGATCGCCGCGCGAGCGAGGTCGGGATCGACCAGTCCATCGGGACCAACCGGGAGCACGACAACCTCCCGGCCCGTCTTTGCTAAAGCCTCGAGCGTATCGAGCACAGCAGCGTGCTCGGTCGCCAGCGTCACGATCCGGCCCGGCCCGGCTCCCTTTATCGCCCAGTTAAGCGCTTCGGTTGCGCCGCTCGTGAAAGAGAGCGCTCCGCCTTCGGGGAGCAATCCTTCTACCCAATCCCGCGCCACTTCCACCGCTGCGCGGGCCGCTCGGCCCGGACCATGGGCCGAATGCGGATTGGCGTGCTGGTTCTGAAGCCAGGGTAGCATAGCGGCGAGCACCTCCGGCACGAGCGGGGTGGTCGCCTGGTAATCGAGATAGATCATGCCGCACGGCTCCGGGCGTCGCGGGCGATCTCTCCCCAGGCTATAGCGAAACGATCGACGTCCGCTTCGCGGGTATCGCGACCAAAGCTGACGCGAACCACCTCGCGGGTAGCAGGCTCCTCCCACCCCATCGCGACCAACACATGGCTGGGGCGCATGCTTCCGGACGAACAGGCGCTTCCCGCCGAGACCGCGATCCCGCCCATGTCGAAGCGGATCAGTTGCACCGTCGAGGCGACGCCCGGCATCCGATAGCTACCGATCGCAGGATGGCGCGGCGCTCTCTTGGCAACGATCTCGGCTCCGTAGGTTTCCAAGCGCGTATCGAGCCGGACACGCAACGCGGCATAGTGGTCGTCCTCTTCCGACTCAGCTAGCGCGGCAGCGAAACCCAGCACCCCCGGCACATTCTCGGTGCCAGACCGATAGCCCTTCTCCTGCCCACCCGTCGGGTGGAGGCTGCGGAAATCGCGCACCATCAACCCGCCCACCCCGATCGGCCCGCCGCGCTTATGCGCCGAGACCACGACCAGATCGGCATGGGTCGTCACCGCCTCATCCGCCCGCGCGGGCATCTGCGCCGCATCGATCAGCAATATGCTGCCCGCGGCATGAACAAGGGCGGCGATCTCGGCGATCGGCTGACGGACCCCAGTCTCGCTATTCGCCCATTGCATCGCGACGATCGCGCGCGGCCCGTCGAGCGCGATCCTCAGTGCGTCAAGATCGAGCAGGCCATCTGCGCTGACCGGCAAGGTCTGCGCGCCCTCGGCATGGCGCAGCACCGCATCATGCTCGACCGCCGAGATCAGCCGCCGCGAAACCACCGACCGCTCGATCGCGATCGCCAAGCTCTCACTGGCACCGCCGGTAAAGAGCAGTTCGCCTGCCCAGCCATAAGCTGTGGCGATTCGAGTCCGGGCCTGCTCCAGCGTCGCTCGCGCCGCCCGGCCCTCTGCGTGCGGTGACGACGGATTGGCCCAGCGCGCCATTGCCGCCGCGACCGCAGCGCGCGCCGCAGGTCGCATCGGCGTGGTCGCGGCGTGGTCAAGATAAAGTCGCGTGGTCAGGGGCTATTCCAATTGTTTGCTTACGGGCGCGTGACGACTATATAGCCTGCAACCCTTCCCGCGTCACCGCGCGCCCGAAATCAGCAGGTCCCACATTGCCAGAAGTCATTTTCCCCGGTCCTGACGGCCGCCTCGAAGGCCGTTTCAACCCGGCGCCCCGACCGCGCGCACCCGTCGCGATGATCCTTCATCCGCATCCGGCAAGCGGCGGCACGATGAACAACCGCATCGTCCAGGAACTCTACAAGACCTTTCAGCGACGCGGCTTCGCCACGCTCCGTTTCAATTTTCGCGGTGTCGGCAAGAGCCAGGGCACGTTCGACAATGGGGTTGGCGAGTTGTCCGACGCGGCCAGTGCGCTCGACTGGGTGCAGAGCTTCCACCCGGAGGCCTCTACCACCTGGATCGCGGGCGTCAGCTTCGGCGCGTGGATCGGGATGCAGTTGTTAATGCGACGTCCGGAAATTCGCGGCTTCATCTCGGTCGCCCCCCCGGCAAACATGTACGATTTCACCTTCCTCGCACCCTGCCCGGCTTCGGGCATCATCATCCAGGGCGAGAATGACGAAGTCGCACCCGCTCCCGCGACCCAGAAGCTGGTCGACAAGCTGCGTACGCAGAAGCACATCACGATTCACCACGACACTATCCCCAAAGCGAACCACTTCTTCGAGCATGAAATGCCGGAACTAATGGGGAGCGTGGACAAATATCTCGACATGCGGCTGGACCCGAACTCGCCGATCAGGTGAGTCATTCATCACCCTAGCAAGAGCTGGGGTCTCTTGCGGTTCCTGTTCGACACAGGCTGCTTGAGATCCCAGCTTGCGTTTGAATGACCAATACAGTCAGTTCCGGCTCGCCAAGACCTTGCCATATGTTTCAGCATCGACATTTCCGCCGGACAGGATCACCAGAGTCCCGGGCATCCCCGGCACCTTGCCGGCGAGCACCGCGGCGAGCCCAACCGCGCCACCGGGCTCCACCACCAATCTCAGATGTGTTGCCGCCCAGCGCTGCGCGTCGCGAATCTCCCGCTCGCTGACCGCCACCCCCGTCGCCCCGCGCCTGGCCAGCACCTCGAAGGTCAACGGCGACACCCGCATTGTCTGCAGCGCATCGCACGCCGTCTCCGGCGGATTCGGCCCCACCGGCTCGATCCAGGCCGATTCGAGCGAGCGGCGCATGTCGTCCCAGCCCTCGGGCTCGACCACTGTCACCCGCGCATCGGGCAGCGCCAGCGCGACTCCCGCGGACAGCCCCCCGCCGCCGCATGGCACGACCACATCGACCACCGGACCCAGCCCCTGCGCCTCCATTTGCCTGGCGGCCTCGATACCGACGCTACCCTGCCCCTCGATCACCCAGGGATCGTCGAAGCTCGGCACCAGCACCGCGCCACGCGCCTCGGCCAGCCGCGCCGCGATTGCTTCACGCGATTCGGTGGCGCGCTCATAGGTCACCACCTCAGCGCCCAATGCCAGCGTCGCCTCGCGTTTTGCACGCGGCGCATCCGCCGGCATGACGATGGTCGCGGCGATGCCGAGTCGCTTGGCTGCCCAGGCGACCCCTTGCGCGTGGTTGCCCGAGGAAAACGCCACCACACCCCGCGCTTTGGCGCCCTCGTCGAGCGCGGTCAGTCGGTGCCAGGCGCCGCGAATCTTGAACGCGCCGATCGGCTGTAGACACTCCGCCTTGAACGCAATTTTCTGGCCATGGATTTCGCCGGTAAGAAGTGGGGTAACCGGCAGAATCACGGCGATTTTCGCCGCGGCATCGCGCACGCCGGCGCGAGTGGGGTGTCGTAAAATACTCACGGGCCGACTGTAACAATTCCGTAGCGCTTTACATCCCGAAAACGCGACCCTAAATGCGCCTTCCGCTGCCCCATGGGACTTCCAACCGCAAGGCAGCTTTTATCGTCTTTGTCTCACGACACTTGGAGGTCCCTTGAGTTGCACAAGCATCATAACGCGCTGGGGTTAGCGAGCACCCTTCGTCCGGTTCAGCCGGTAACGCTACTCCGTCCGCACGCTGCACAGCGCGCCGCGAGGTTCTTCGTCGAGAAGTTCCCCGGCAAGTCGTTGTACGCCGTGAAGGCGAATCCTTCCCCGGATCTAATCCAGATCCTGTGGGAGAGCGGGATAACGCATTTCGACGTCGCGTCGATTGCTGAAGTCCGTCTTGTCGCGCGGCTGCTTCCGCAAGCCACTTTGTGCTTCATGCACCCGGTCAAGGCTGAGGAAGCGATCGAGGAAGCTTATTTCACGCACGGCGTGCGCGTATTCTCGCTCGATTCAATCGAGGAGCTCGACAAGATCGTCCGCGCCACCCGCGGTGCAACCGACCTGACGCTGTGCGTGCGACTGCGCGTCTCGTCCGAGCATTCGAAGCTCAGTCTGGCGTCCAAGTTCGGCTGCGTGCCGCATGAGGCCAAGGAACTGCTGTTCGCCACCCGTCAGGTGGCGGACGCGCTCGGTATCTGCTTCCACGTCGGCTCGCAGGCGATGAGCCCGCAGGCCTATTCAGATGCGTTGGAGCGCGTTCGTGCGGCGATCGTCGAAGCGGCAGTGACCGTAGACGTGATCGACGTCGGCGGCGGCTTTCCCTCCTCCTATCCAGGAATGGAACCTCCGCCGCTGCAGAGCTACTTCGACACGATTCACCGCGCGTTCGAAAGCCTCCCAGTAAGCTACTCCTCGGAGTTGTGGGCCGAACCGGGACGGGCGCTCAGCGCCGAATATTCATCGCTGATCGTCCGCGTCGAGAAGCGCCGCGGAGCCGAGTTGTACATTAACGACGGCGCTTATGGTGCGCTGTTCGATGCGGCACACATCGGCTGGCGCTTCCCAGTGGCGTTGCTGCGCGAGCCGGAATCCGAGGTTCGCGACCATCCGTTCAGCTTCTACGGGCCGACCTGCGATGACATGGACCATATGGCCGGACCGTTCGAGCTGCCCGCCGACATCGGCGCGGGCGATTATATCGAGATCGGCATGCTCGGAGCCTATGGTTCGGCGATGCGGACCGCCTTCAACGGCTTCGGATCGGACCTCTCGGTGATCGTTGAGGATGAGCCGATGGCCAGCCTTTACGAACAGACCAAACGCCGGGTCGCGTCGAACGTCGTGAAGCTGTAACAGCACTACTATTATTCCGTCATGCCGGCGGAAGCCGGCATCTCCCTATAGCGGAGAGATCCCGGCTTCCGCTGGGGTGACGGCGTTTTCTATGGGATTCCTGAAATGACCGAAGCCACCACGTCCAACCGCAAGGCGGAGCTGCTCTCCACCACCGTCGAACACATCGACATCACGAGCTTCGACGCGCGCCCAATCGTCGACGCGATGGCCAAGATGAGCTTCACCAGTCGCGACCTCGGCCGTGCGACCAACATCTACAATCAGATGTTGGCCGACAAAGACTGCTCGATCTTCCTGGTGATTGCCGGCTCGACCTCGGCGGGTGGTTGCATGGACCTCTATGCCGAGCTGCTGCGCAACAATATGATCGATGGCATCGTCGCCACCGGCGCGTCGATTGTCGACATGGATTTTTTCGAGGGCCTCGGCCACAAACATTATCAGGCGCTCGAAGTGCCGGATGACGACACGCTGCGCTCGCTGTTGATTGACCGGATATACGATACCTATATCGACGAAGAGCAGCTGCAGGATTGCGACCACACGATCCTTGAGATCGCCAATTCGCTGGAACCGAAGCCCTATTCGAGCCGCGCCTTTATCCGCGAGATGGGCAAATATCTGGTCGAGCACGGCAAGAAAGACAACAGCCTCGTCAAGCTCGCTTATGAACATGACGTGCCGATCTTCTGTCCGGCGTTCGTCGACAGCTCGGCCGGCTTCGGGCTGGTCAAGCACCAGGTTGACCGCGCGAAGGAGGGCAAGCCGTACCTGGTGCTCGACGCGATCGCGGACTTCCGGGAGCTGACCGACATCAAGATTAAGGCGGGTACCACCGGACTGCTGATGATCGGCGGCGGCGTGCCCAAGAATTTTATCCAAGACACGGTGGTATGCGCCGAGATCCTGGGTCACGATGATGTGCAGGTCCACAAATATGCGGTGCAGATCACCGTGGCGGACGTGCGCGATGGCGCCTGCTCGTCGTCGACGCTGCAGGAAGCGGCCAGCTGGGGCAAGGTGAACACCGGCATTGAGCAGATGGTGTTCGCGGAAGCGGGCTCGGTCATGCCGCTGCTGGCGTCCGACGCCTATCACCGCGGCCTTTGGAAGGACCGCGTGAAGCGTCGCTGGGGTGCGATCTTCGATTGATAATTGATAGCTGAGGAGATTGGCGATGGCCGAGGGAAAATTCGAACGCCATCGCCAGCCCTGGCGGCAGGACGAGCTCCAGAAGCTGCACCTCCTTGCCAAGAAAGGCATGCCATTGAAGGCGATCGCCAAGGCGCTCACGCGCAGCGAGGAATCGATCAAGGATCGCGCTAAGGAAGACGGGCTGACGATCGCCAAACTGCGGTGACCCTGTCCATTCGTTTCAAATAGGGCATGGGTGTCCCGAGCATTTCTTCGGTTCCCGTCCGAAGCGCTCTCCCCTAAAGCGGCAACCGACTGGCCTTCCTCGCGTTAGGGCCGCGGGAGAACTGCATGTCACCACCGCCGTCCTATGCGTTCGAGCCCGAGCTGGGCCAGGCGGATACGATCGCGCGCGACCATCGCTCGCTCCCGGACGTGCATCGCACCGTTCCGATTCCCGCTGTTGGCATGTGGCGCAAGCTCGGCGCATTCGCCGGACCGGGCTATCTGGTTGCGGTCGGCTACATGGATCCGGGCAATTGGGCGACCGACCTCGCTGGCGGATCGGCATTCGGCTATACGCTGCTTTGCGTCATCTTGCTGTCGAATCTGATGGCGATGGTATTGCAGGCCCTATCGGCCAAGCTTGGTATCGTCACTGGCATGGACCTGGCGCAGGCCTGTCGCGCCTCCTATTCCAAACCCGTCAGCATAGTCTTGTGGCTCGGATGCGAGCTGGCGATCGTCGCCTGCGACTTGGCGGAGGTCCTAGGTACGGCGATCGCACTTCAGCTCCTGTTCGGGCTGCCGCTGTTCGCTGGCGTATGCTTAACCGCATTCGACGTACTGCTGATCCTGGGATTGCAGAAATTTGGATTCCGTAAGCTCGAGGCGTTCATCGTCGCCTTGCTGGTGGTGATCGGCGGGTGTTTCGCCTTCGAACTCGCGATGTCCCAGCCAAGCCTTGCCGCGATCGCGTCCGGGCTCACCCCGTCGCTGCAGGTCATCACCGACCCGGCGATGCTGTATTTGGCGATCGGTATACTGGGTGCGACGGTGATGCCGCATAATCTCTACCTACACTCATCGATCGTGCAGACCCGAGACATCGGCCCGACCGATGCCGCCAAGCGCGAGGCGATTCGCTACGCCACCGCCGACAGCACGATTGCGCTGACTCTCGCCCTGTTCATCAACGGTGCGATCCTGATCCTGGCGGCGTCCGCCTTTCATGTCCACGGGCAGACCGGCGTCGCTGAAATCGACCAGGCATTCCGACTATTGTCGCCGACGTTAGGTGCAGGCGCGGCGAGCGTGGTTTTCGCGGTCGCGCTGCTCGCGTCGGGGCAGAATTCGACGATCACCGGCACGCTGGCCGGGCAGATCGTCGTCGAAGGCTTTCTCGATCTCAAGATCCCGACTTGGCTGAGGCGGACGATCACCCGAGGTCTCGCGATCGTGCCGGCGGCGATCGTCGCCGCGCTGGCCGGGGATGCAGGCGCGACCCGGCTGCTAATCCTCAGTCAGGTGGTGCTGAGCCTGCAACTGCCATTCGCAGTGATCCCACTGGTGCGCTTTACCGGTGACCGGACCAAGATGGGCGGATTTGCAAACCGGGCATGGCTCAAATGGGTCGCTTGGATAATCACCGCGGTGATCGTAGTGCTGAATGTGAAACTGGTGGTGGGGTTCGTCCTTTAAGCGACGGCCTCCTCGTTTACGAACTCATTTCCGCATCCATGCGCGGCCGTCACCGAAGACCCCGCTTCCGGATCGGCGAACCGCGCGAGGATTTTGAGCACGCGAAAAACAGGACGGACAGCGGCGGCCAACAAAAAAGACGAACCAGAGAGAGAGAGAGAGAGAGAGAGAGAGAGAGAGAGAGAGAGAGAGAGAGAGCGGCCGGCCTCCCTTCCCAGTCACATGGCGTCGAGCATCTCGATATGGTGCTGCACCACCGGCACGATATGCGAAGCCGCCATCTTCAGCGGCGCTACCCTGCCGTCGCGGGCATAGCCTGAATGCAGCACCAGCGCGTCCTGATGCACCGCTTTCTGCTGACGAATGTAGAGCGCATCGCGTGCCGGCCCCTGGACGCGGCGCAGTGCGGCAAGGTCGCGCGCCTGCATCTGCGTTAGCTTCGGCGGGGCGACCTTCAGATGCGCCTGGATCGCCGCCGACTTGACTTCGGCAGTGCTCTCGCCGTGATCGTGGATCATCCTCTGCGCGAAGTCGCGTATCTTGGCATTGCTTGAGCCAAGCAGGATCCCGCTTGCCTGCCGCTCGTACAGATCGCCGGCGCCCGCCTTCATGACGTAGGTCGGCGCCGGCATTGTCTGCGCCGAGGTCGCAGTCGTCGGCAGCGCTAATAGCGCGGTGGCGATCAAGGTTTTACCGTTCATCGGCTCTCTCCAGTTAAATTTATTCGGCAGTGCCCGGCTCGGCCATTTTGCGATGCTGCTCGGCAAGGATGGCCTCAGGGGTAATGTTGGCTACCGCTGCCTGAATCTTATTCTTCCAGCCCGAGACAATATGCGCCTTGCCGGTCATCACAGCATCCCAGCCGTCCTGGGCGACGACTGCGGGATCGCTTTTGTTGGGGTTGGCGCCCACTTCGGTGTCCAGCATGTCGCCGCGTTCGAAAAATTCAGTATCGACCGGGCCAGGCATCAGCGTGGTCAGCGTCACCCCCGTCGAGTCTTTGATCTCGTTGCGGATCGCGGCTGTAAAATTGTCGATGAACGCCTTGGTTCCATTGTAGACCGCCTGAAAGCTGCCCGGGATGAAGCCGGCGATCGATCCGGTGACCAGGATCTTGCCGGCGTCTCGCGCCACCATATCGCGCAGCACCTGCTGGAGCAGATAGAGCGTGCCCGTGATGTTGGTGTCGACCACATGGCGCCAGTCCTTGACGTCTTGATCGAGGAAAGCGTGGCCCAACCCGCGCCCCGCATTGGCGCACAGCAGGTCAATCGGGCGGCCGGAGACTGCCGCCAGCAACCGGTCGACTCCATCGAGGGTGGAAAGGTCCGCTTCGATCGATTCCACCCGGGTGCCGAACTGCTTGAAGTCAGCCGCCGCCGCATCGATCAGAGGCTCGTCCGCCACAACGAGAATATCGTAACCATTTTTTGCCGCCAGCGTAGCGAGTTCGAAGCCGATGCCGGTCGAAGCACCGGTGACAATCGCGAATGTATTGGCCATGTTCCCTCTCCTCAGGCGGCGGCGAAGTCGGGCTTGAGCACGACCTTCGTCACTTCGTTCTGCTTGTCCTTGAACATCTTATAGCCCTTTGGGGCTTCCTCCAGGCTCATCCGGTGCGAGATCAGGAAGGTGGTGTCGATCTTTTCCTCCAGGATCGCATTCAGCAGCCCTGGCATATAGTGCTGGACGTGGGTTTGACCGGTCTTGAGCGTCAGCCCCTTTTCCATGAACGCGCCCAGCGGAAATTTATCGACGAAGCCCCCGTACACCGCCGGCATCGAAACGCGGCCGCCCTTGCGGCAGGCGAGGATCGCTTGACGGATCGAATGCGTTCGGTCTGTGCCCATAAACATCGACGCCTTAACCTGGTCGACGATATTATCGACGAAGAAGCCATGTGCCTCGAGCCCGACTGCATCGATCACCGCGTCGGGGCCGATCCCGCCGGTCATCTGCATCAGCGCGTCATAGACCGCGCTTTCCTCGAAATTTATCGTCTCCGCGCCAAACTTCTTCGCCAGCTCCAGCCGGTGCGGGAAATGGTCGATGGCGATCACGCGATCCGCGCCCATCAGGAACGCCGACTGCACCGCAAACAGGCCGACCGGGCCGCAACCCCACACCGCGACAATATCGTTCGGCTCAATCTGGGCATTCTCGGCCGCCATCCAGCCGGTAGGCAGGATGTCGGAGAGGAACAGCACCTTCTCGTCCTCGATGCCCTCGGGGATCACGATCGGTCCGACATCTGAGAACGGTACACGGACATATTCGGCCTGGCCGCCGGCATAGCCGCCGGTCATGTGGCTGTAACCAAACAGGCCCGACATCGGCTGGCCATAGGCCGCTTGGGCGATATCTTGATTATCGGCGGGAAGGCCATTGTCGCACGCCGAATACTGGTGCTTGCCGCAATGGTAGCAGGATCCGCAGGCGATGGTGAACGGCACGACCACCTTCTGGCCTTTCTGAAGCGTGGACTTGGGACCGGTTTCGACCACCTCGCCCATGAATTCGTGGCCGAGCACATCGCCGGCCTGCATCGTCGGGATGTAACCGTCATACAGGTGCAGATCCGAACCGCAGATCGCGGTCGCAGTCACCTTGATGATGCAGTCCCGGGGATTGAGGATTTCGGGATCGTCGACTGTGTCGACGCGCACATCGTGCTTCCCGTGCCATGCTAGAGCGCGCATCAGCCACTTTCCTTTTCGAATTGGGCGTGGGTCGTCGCCGCGGTGGCGATCTCGCCGGTTTCCATCAGTTGCTTGAAGCGGCGCAGATCGCGCCGGGCCTGAATCGCGGGTTCACGCTGAAACATCTTCGCGATCACCTTGCCGATCCCCCCGCCGGGCGGATCGTAGAGGATGGTAGCGGTGACAACCGTGCCGCGCGCTCCCGCATTGCGGAAGTCGATCCGTCCGCTATTCTCGACATCGGCACCGGGCGCGGAGGCCCAAGCGATGAAGCTATCCTCCTGCTCGTCGGTGACAATCGCGTCCCACTCCACGGTGCGGCCGGCGGGGGCCTTGACCACCCAATGGGAGCGCTTGGTATCAATCACTTCGACGCGCACCACATTTTCCATGAACGTCGCCAGATTACCGAAGTCCCGCCAGTAAGCGAACAGCTCGGAAACCGGTTTGTTGATCGTAACCGCGCGACCAACCAGGCTATCTCCCTTCGCCTCGATCAGGGTTTCGGTAGCTTCTTCTACGGCGGAACTTCGCTTCGATGATGCGAGTGGCGCATCGTCTGTCTGAATATCGTCCATGATCGTCTCCTCTCGAAAAGAGTGGCCAAAAAGCGCGCAGACGGGACGAAGGTTCCTCCAAAATCGTGCACAATGCCAAGCAATTAACTTCGATCAATCGGAACCCGACACACACGCGCGGGTTATCTAAATTCTGCCTGTTAGGAGTATCCCATGACGTCTTCCCCCGTGCGCTACGCCTCCTCTGTGGAGAAGCTCGAGCCTGACGAGAGTGAGACGCTCGCGGGGCTGAAAGAGGCTTTCAAAGAAATCCTCGAGACTACCTCCAAGGACTATGGTCACGCCGTCCGCGCGGTGCACGCCAAGGCGCACGGTATCGCGCACGGCACGTTGACGGTAGCGTCAGGTCTACCGCCCGAATTGGCGCAGGGGCTATTTGCCACCCCGGGGGCGCATGAGGCGATCCTCCGGATCTCGACCAATGCTGGCGATATCCTCGACGACAGCGTCAGCCTGTCACGCGGGCTCGCGCTCAAAATCCTTGGGGTGGACGGGGCGCGGCTGCCCGGCTCCGAGGACGAGACGACCCAGGATTTCGTGATGGTCAACAGCCCCGTCTTCGCGGCGCCCACTCCTAAGAAGTTCCTTGGCAACCTCAAATTACTCGCCAAGACCACCGACAGGGCGGAAGGCTTAAAGAAGGCGCTGTCCGCCACCTTCCAGGTGATCGAGGCCGGGCTGGAAGCGGTCGGCACGAGTTCAACGCTGATCACCTCGCTCGGCGGCGCCAAGCAGGTCCACCCGCTCGGCGAGACCTATTATACGCAGACCCCGTTTCGATACGGCGATTGGGTCGCAAAATTCTCGCTGGTGCCGGTCTCCCCTGCACTCACCACGCTGACCGGCGACACGATCAACACCCACAACCGACCGGATGCGATTCGCCAGGATGTGCGCGAAGTGTTGATCGAGCAGGGCGGAACATGGGAATTGCGTGTGCAACTCAACACCGATCTCGAGAAGATGCCGATCGAGGACGCGACCGTGCTGTGGGACGAGGAGCTCAGCCCGTTCGTGGCGGTGGCGACGCTTACCGTACCACCACAACTGTCGTGGGAGCACGGGCACACCGAGCGTACCGACGACGCCCTGTCATTCAGCCCTTGGCACGGTCTGGCCGCGCACCAGCCGCTTGGCGGAGTTAACCGCGCGCGGCAGGGCGCCTATGACTATTCGGCGGGATTCCGCGGCACGTTCAATGGATGCCCGATGCACGAGCCTAAGGTTCTGGAGGACCTTCCGGCTTAAAAAACAAAATCCCCGCCGTCTCGATGAGACGACGGGGATCAATCTTGGTGCACCCAGAGCGATTCGAACGCCCGACCCTCAGATTCGTAGTCTGATGCTCTATCCAGCTGAGCTATGGGTGCGAAAACAGGTTATTTGCGCCCCTTGCGGGCGGCGTAGCGCGCGTCGCGCATCGCCTTCTTCTGCGCTTCACTGAGCACCGGCGCCTGCACCTTCTTGGGCGCAGCGGCCAAGATCGCGGCGGCTTTAGCCTCGGCCTCGGCGATCTTGGCCGCTTTGGCCTCCTCGGCAGCAGCCAGCTTGGCAGCGCGGCGCTCGGCAGCGGCTGCATCACGAGCTTCCTTGGCAGCAATGCGAGCGGCGACGATCTGCGGATCGATCGGCGGCTTGGCCTTCAACTTCTCGAGTGCCGCCTGACGCGACGCCGCGGCGGCGGCAGTTCTCTCACTGAAAGTCGGGACCTTGAACGAAGCCATATTCTAAAAAATATCCTGGCGTAGCATCCGCTCGAGAACGGTGCGGCCCAAAGCAAAAGCCGGTGCCGCAAAGCTACTGAAAAAATGGTGCACCCAGAGCGATTCGAACGCCCGACCCTCAGATTCGTAGTCTGATGCTCTATCCAGCTGAGCTATGGGTGCATTGGAGGTGGCCAATTAGTCGGGGTGATCCGGTCTGGCAAGCCCTTAAGCGCATTGTTTGTGTCGGGCGGCGCGAATAGAGCGCTTTGATGATCCAGCGTCTCCTGCCCGCCCCCGCCCTTTTCCTCGCCACCCTACCGCTCGCGCTGTCGGCGTGCGCGGACGCGAGCCATTCCTATCCTTCGCTGCTGCCGCGGCCGATCGAGACCCGCGACACCGCCGAGGTGGTGCATGTGGCGCCGCCCGTGGTGGCCGACCCCGTTCTCGACGCGACCATCGCCGGGCTGACCAAGACGTTGGCGCAGGTCGCCGGAAACTGGACCCAGCCGGCGCGCAGCACCGCCATCAAGGTCGCGGCTGCCCGTGGCCAGCCGATCGGAAGCGATGCCTGGCTCGACGCACAGACTGCGCTCGCCGAGCTCGACCAACTTCGCGCGCAGACGCTCGCCGCGCTCGGCACTGCGGAGGAAACCGCCATCGCGCGTGCCGGCGACGGTCAGCAACCCTATCCGGCACTTGAGACGCTGCGCGTGCGGGCGAGTGCACAACTCGACGCAGAGACCAAAGAAATCGCCGAGCGGCAGGCTCTTCTCCCGGGGGGCTGAGCGTCCCGGAGCACAGCCGAGAAACGCGGCTACGCACCCTGGGGTCTTGCCTCGCCTTCATTAAAATAGAATGATATCAAAAATTTAATGCCCTCCCTTTAGGAGCGGCAGGATCGTCGAATAATCGTCGGTCCAAGGGGTGAACCCAGGGTTAATGGGAAGCGGATGCCAGGTCGAATCGCGTCGGGCCAGGGTCGCGATCACTGCGGGCGCGCGGGACAACGCGATCCAAGCCGAAGGGGTCGCGCCGTTGCGGGGACCTGCGGGTGGAAGATAGAGCAGTCGTGCCGCCGTCCATCCTCCATCCTGGACGGCGGCGGCCACCACCGGCGTCAGATCAAGGAAGCGGTTCGAGATGTGGACCAGCAACAACCCCCTAGGCTGCAGCACCCGTGCGTATGTGGCAAAGGCCTCACGGGTCATCAGATGCATCGGCACCGCGTCCGACGAAAACGCGTCGAGAACCAGAAGATCGAACCGCATGCTCGCCTCCTCGGATAGTCGTAATCGGGCGTCACCGATCACCACATCGGCGTGCGGCAGGCAGAGCGCGAGAAAGCTAAATTTTTTGGAGTCGCGCGCGATTGCCACCATTGCCGGGTCGATCTCGAAGAAGCGCCAATGCTGCTGGGGCCGAGCGTAGCACGCGAGTGTCCCCGTCCCGAGCCCGACCACTCCGACCCGCGCCGCCGGGCCATAGAGGGGCTCCAGTGCCAGCATCGCCTGCCCTACGCCGGAACCGGGCACGTAATAGGTGGTGGGCATACGCTCGCGCACGCCGCTACCGCGCAGTTGCACGCCGTGGACGGTGGTACCGTGGGTCAACTGACGCTCTCGATTGTCTCCGCCCACGGTATAAACGCCGAAATAGCTCCGTGTTCGCGCGCCCTGCAGCGATAGTGCGACCGATCGGTAGCCGCCAAACAGGATAAGCGCGCCGACCAGCACGATCGCGTAGGCGGCCCTTCGTCCGATCACCGCAAACCCCAACGCAGCGACCACCAGGAAGGCAAAGCCCTGCATGGGATTGCTCACGACATCCTCGGGCTTTTCCGTGCAGGTGAGGATCAGCACCAGCATCAGCGCGGAGACCGCCAGCATGACCAGCGTCTTGCTTCGCGGGCTCCCGTTCCACAGCCGCCGTATCGGACCGGCGAGGAAATCCTGCGGTGCGAGCAGCCCAGCCGCCAGGATCAGAATCGGATATTCATAGGTCCAGTCGAACACCGCCGGCGCGATGAGCGCGGCAAACACCCCGCCAAGCGCGCCCCCGACCGACATCGCCAGATAGAAGCCGGTCAGCCGATCCGCGGTGGGCCGGAGCCGATACAAAGCGGTGTGCACAGACACTGAGGCCATGAACAGCAGCACCAACGCCATGCCGGCGGTGAGGTACGGCTTCTCGGCATAGCCCGCGACCATCACCCCGCCGAACAGCAGGATCGTGATCGGCGCGATCCGGGTCAGCAGATCGGCAGTATCGCGATTGGCGGCGAAGGCGACCGAAAAACTCAGCAGATACAGGCCCAGCGGAAGCACCCACAGCAGCGGCATCGCCACGATGTCGGTGCTGATGAAGGTCGAGGTCGCCAGCATAAGCCCGGACGGCACGGAGGCGAGTAGCACCCACCGACCGATCCGCCCTCGGCCCGGCGGCGCGCTCGCGGGAGTCGCTATCTCCCCTTCCGCGCCGCGCGGCAGTGCCCAGGCACAACCGGCGACCAGCGCGATCACCGCGACATAGCCCAGGCTCCATGCCAAGCGCTGTTCGTGCATCGCGAGCCCCGGCTCAACCAGCAGCGGATAGGCGGCCAGCCCGGCGAAGCTTCCGAGATTGGACGCCGCATAAAGCGCATATGGGTCCTGCCCTGCGCTTGCCAGGCTGAACCAGCGCTGGAGCAGCGGCGCCTGCGCCGAGACCGCAAAGAACAGCGGCCCGATCGATGCGGTCAGCAGCCACGGCACCCACAAGGCCGGCTCCGCATCGGCGGGCAGCTGAATCGCGCGCAGCCCGATCGGCAGCCATAGGCACGCGACCAGCAGCACGCCCAGATGTACCGCCGCTTGCCGCCGCGGCGCGATCCGTCCCAGCGCATGGGCATAGCCATAACCGCCGAGCAGCAACGCCTGGTAGACCAGCATCGCCGAATTCCACACCGCCGGTGCCCCGCCCAGCCGCGGCAGCGCCATCCGGGCGACCATCGGCTGGACCAGGAACAGCAGGAACGACCCCGCCAGAATCGCGGCAACGAAGATTGGACGCCGGCGTGGCACGATCGTCAGGTCGAACATTGCGCGCGCGCGAGGCGCTCGATCTCGCTCACCCGCCCAGCAGGCGGGCCGCGTGCGCCGCATGATAGGTCAATACGCCCGAGCAGCCGGCGCGCTTGAACGCCATCAGCGTCTCGAGCACCAGCGCATCGCGCTCGCCTGCCCCGGCCGCGACCGACGCCTCAATCATCGCATATTCGCCCGACACCTGATAGGCGAACACCGGCACCTGGAACTCGTTCTTCACGCGCAGGATGATGTCGAGATAGGGCAGGCCCGGCTTGACCATCACACTGTCGGCGCCCTCGGCCAGATCGAGCGCTACTTCGCGCAGGGCTTCCTCGGCATTGGCCGGATCCATCTGATAGGTCATCTTATCGCCCTTGAGCAGCCCACGGCTGCCGACCGCATCGCGGAACGGGCCGTAAAAGCCGGAGGCATATTTAGCGGCATAGGCCATGATCTGGACGTTGACGTGGGACCCGGCTTCGAGCGCCGCGCGGATCATGCCGACGCGGCCGTCCATCATGTCGGAGGGGGCAATGATGTCAGCCCCCGCCTCGGCCTGAGCGAGCGCCTGGCCGACGAGCATCTCCGCGGTCTCGTCGTTGAGGACGTAGCCGGCCTCGTCGAGCAGCCCGTCGTGGCCGTGACTGGTATAGGGATCGAGCGCAACGTCGGTCAGCACGCCGACCTCGGGGACCGCATCCTTGATCGCGCGGATCGCGCGGCACATTAGATTGTCCGAATTGAGCGCTTCTTCGCCGCGCTCGGAGCGCAATTCTTGCGGCGTATAGGGAAAGAGCGCGACACACGGAATGCCCAGATCGCGCGCTTCGCGGGCGCGGGCAACGATCCCGTCGACCGACCAGCGCGAGACGCCGGGCAGGCTGACGATGGGCTGCTCCACCCCTTGGCCTTCCGTCACGAACATCGGCCAGATCAGGTCGGCGGGGGTGAGCACCGTTTCGGCATGAAGGCGGCGGCTCCACCCGCTGGTGCGGGTGCGACGCAGGCGAAGCGCGGGATAGACAGCAGACATGAAGGCGCTTTGCGGGATGGACCGCGCGGGCGCAAGGCCTCGCGCCGACGCGCAGATAGGCTACAGCGGTCCGGATCCGATTCTGGAATCTTCCTGCATCCCCCGCCCCGCTCGCACGTTGGGCGCCGGAACGTCACCCGCGAAGGACCGTACATGCCTGGCACCGACATCATGACTCATTCCCCGCTGACTCTGCGCGCTGACCCTTCACGTACCGTGATCCGCCCGTTCGACCTCGAAGACCCCTCGTCGTTCGCGGTTGAGGGCCATAGCCGCGCGCAGCGGATCGTCGACCGTGTGCTGACGCTCGACGCCGAAGCTCTGGACGCGGAACTGGGGCGCGTGGTCAATTCGCTGGAGGAGCGGCATCTCGAGGTTGAGGGAGTGTTGATGCGGCGCTTCCAGGAGGTCGCCGGACTCACCATCGATCGGAACGCGCTGAACCGGGAGCAGTCGCTGTTGATCGGCGCGTATTTCAGCGAGGAATATTCGTTCGAGGCGGCCGCGCTGTTTAACCCTAGCATCGTCCTCCACACCGACCAGTCGGGCCTCCCCGCAGACACGATCCGGTTCGGGATGTCACTGCGCGGGATCGGCGAGGGGCACGTCTCGTCGGTCACCTTCCGAGTCGGCACTTGGGGACCGGGCGGCCAGGTGACAATCGATACACCAAGCGCCACCGTCGTGTCGCCCCGGATCGAGGAGATCGAGGGCGATGGCGACGATGCGGTCACCCGCATCCATTGCCCGGGCGCCCGCGACTTGTCCGAAGTCGTACTGTTCCCGGTCACCGCCAGCCAGCGCCAGGGGATCGAGGACCTGCGCCTGGTCCGTTTTGTCGAGGACGATGGCCAGGTGCTGTTCCTGGGCACCTACACCGCCTTCAGCGGTTCGTCCGCGCGCTCGGAAATGCTACGCGCGAAGGATTTTCGTACCTTCGAGATGCGCGCGATGCGCGGTTCGGCGGCAGCAACCAAGGGTATGGCGCTGTTCCCGCGGCGGATCGGCGGACGCTATGCGATGCTCAGTCGGCAGGATAATGAAAATGTCTGGCTGCTATTCTCGGACGATCTCTACCATTGGGACGGCGGCGAGAAGCTGCTCTGCCCGAAATATTTCTGGGAATTCGTCCAGATCGGCAATTGCGGATCGCCGATCGAAATTGAGGAAGGTTGGCTGGTGCTGACTCACGGTGTGGGCAGCGCGCGAAACTATTGCATTGGCGCCTGCCTGCTCGACAAGGACGATCCCTCGAAGGTGCTGGGACGGATGACGCTGCCGCTGGTCCACCCCAGCGCCAAGGAACGCGACGGCTATGTGCCCAATGTCGTCTACAGTTGCGGGGCGATGGTCCACGATCGCACTCTGCTGCTGCCTTATGGCGTGGCGGACAGCTTCGCCAAGTTCGCAAGCGTTCAGCTGGATGATCTGCTGGCGGTGCTAGAGTGAGCCTGACCATCACTATAGCGAAGGCTGGGGTCTCGGGCCGGCGTCTAGCTCGAAGCGGGATATCCCAACCTTCCCTAATGACGCATCAGCGGCTCGAAAATTTATCCTCGCGCCGCTGGCCGACGATCAACCCGCGCTCCAACCGGATGCACAGGGCGGCATAATAGTCCGAAAGGAAGCCATAGTCGTCGCCATCGTCAACCATTCCAGCCTTGCGCCGGATCGTGCCGGCGACGGTGGCCACCGCCGCTTCCTGCCGCCCACGCAGCACGTCCTCTAATGTCTGGAGTTCGTACACTCCGTAGAGGCCCAACGCGGCCTCGCTGAACATGCGCTGGGGCGCTTCGACACCGAGGTCGGCAGCCAGCGTCCCCGTCACTGCGCGCACCACCCAGGTACCGGCGATCAGGTCACCGACCCGCAGCCGGTCGCGATTGAAGAGCGGGAAAAACAGGAAGATACCGCTCCACAACAGCGCAAACAGAACCAGAAAAGCGTCCGCTGCCCCTTCTTCTGCCTGAAAACCGAGGAACGACAAAGGCAGGAACACCTCGATTTCGCGCATTGCGTTGCGCGCGACCACGGCAGAACCGGTCAGCCGCGCTCCGTCGCGCGCCACCACACGCAACCCCATCAGCCGCTTGCCAGGCGTGGCGCCACGCCCACCCATCTCGAACAGCGTGAACCAGCCGTTACGCACCACGAAGAAACCGATAAGCCACAAGATCTCGAGCAATTCACCCCTCGCGCCGGAGGTGAACAACAGCACGATCCCGACCGTCGCAACTATCAGTCCGACCAGCAGGATCGCCGCGTCGAGCAGGAACGCGCCCGCACGCGCACCCGCCCCGCCGAGCTCCAGGCGCAAGTCGACGCCTTCGGGGGTGACAAAGCTGCGGCGCAGCGAGGCCGACGACTTAGCCACGGAGAAATAAGGGATCGCGGCCGCGTGGCAGATAGAAATAGACCAGCCAGCCGGCGAGCACGGTCAGGCCGATCAGGTAGCGCATCCCATCGCTCAGCACGGTCTGCCGGCCGATGCCCTCAAGCAGCCCGGCAACGGCGAGCATCATCACCGCCCCTGCCATCGCGGTTGCGGCCGAGCGACCCGCCGTCACGGCCGCGTCGGTCCGCGACAGTCGCCCGGGAAAGGCGATAGCGGCGCCAATCCGGAAACCCGCCGCACCCGCCAGAATGATCGCGAAAATTTCGGTCGTGCCGTGAATGATCAGCCAGCCGCCGAGCCCGACGCCCAGTCCCTTGGGCACGAACAATGCGAAGAACGCTCCCATCATCAGCCCATTGTAGAGGACCAACAGGATGGTCGGTACCGCAAAGGCGAAGCCCAGCGCAAAAGCGAAGATCGCGATCTGGGCGTTGTGGGTGAACAATGCAGTAGCGAAGGTGGCGAGCCCATCCTGGTGATGGCCGTAAAGAGTTTCGCGCAGTGTCGCCACCGACGCGGTCGGATCGCGGCCATGGGCGAGCGATCCGGGGATGATGCCGTCGAACCAGGCCGGATCGCTCGCCACCAGCAGATAGCCGACCAAGGCGCCCACCACGGTCAGCGCCAGCCCGACCAATGTCTCGCGCCACAGGCTCTGTACCGCGAGCGGCCAACTATGCGCGAAGAAACGAGCGAGCTGCCTGGGTGCAGAGGTCGGCACACCGTAGATCTGGAAATAGGCACGGGTGCAGAGCTGTTCGAGATAGCCGATCAACGCTCGGTCGAGCGAGGTCTCGCGCGCCACCGACAGCGATGACAGCGCCGAGCGATAGAGCAAGGGCAACGCCAGCAAATCGTCGTCCTCGATCGCGCGTACCGAACGCGCCTCGATCCGGGCGACGATCCGATCCAGCCGCTCCCATTCCGCCTCGTGAGCGGCGCGGAAGCGGCTTGCGTTGACCAGCACCGGCTGCGGCCCCACCCCGAGCATCGCCGTCACAGCAAATTCCTCCGCTTGAGATCAACGTACCCCGCGACCAGCCGTTCGCCGACCCGGTCATACTCGCTTTCGACGACGTGCGCGCCCAGATGTCGCAGCCGGGTCAGCACTAGCAGTCGGTCGCGCAACAGCGCCGCGGCGGTCACTGCGCGGGTGACGTCGTCGGCGGTGACCGGCGGGCGTTCGACGATGCTTTCGAGCTCCTCGTCACGCAGCACCACGATCAACAGCAGGTGCTTTTCGACCAGCCGCCTCGCCGCGCGGACCAGGAAATCGGCAGAGATCGTGTCGACGAACTCGGTGAACAGCACGATCATCGAACGTCGCACGAGCCGCGTCGCGAGCGTGGTCAGAGCGAAGGTATAGTTGGTCTCTTCGCTGCTATAGTCGATCCGCGCGGCGAGCCGCTGGAGTTCCCCGAACGCGCCGACCCCGGAGATCATGCCGCTCGCGATCCGCGGCCGCGAGTCAAACGCGTGCAGCGCCACCCGGTCGCCGAGCTTGAGTCCTACCCACGCGGTAAGCAACATCGCCGAGACTGCACGGTCGACCCGCGGCATCCCGGCGACCGGCTCGGACATCTGTCGGCCGCCGTCGATCGCGAAAACGAGCTGGTTGTTGTGCTCCGACTGATAGTTTTTGGCGTGAAGCTTCAGGTGCCGCGCCGATTGTTTCCAGTCGATTGCGCGCCGGTCCATGCCCGAGCGGTATTCGGCCAGCGACTCAAAGTCCGATCCGTCACCGCGTTCGAGCTGAGCGATCAGCCCCTGCAATGCGTGCCGCTTGAACAACTGCGCGCCGCGCTGCTGGACCAACGACAGATCGGGCAGGATCGCTACCGTCGCGCCCACCGCTACCTGCCGCTGGTGCCAAGCCAATCCCAGCGCGCCGGGCCAGCGCAGCCATACCCGCTCGATCCGCGCGGTGCCGCGCCGAATCGCGGTCACCGGCAGCAGCGCTGCGCCCTTGCCGCCGGCCAGGGGCAAGCGCAGCCGCCCTTCGTCTTCGAGCGTCAGCAGCCGATCCCCGGACAGCGCGATCTCGACCAGCCGCGCAGGTGCGGCGACCTGCACCGTAGCGTCGATGGTCGCGCCCACCCACATGCTCGGCGGCAGTTCCACCCGTGCGCTCGCCGCTCGCCCCACGCCGACCAACGCGTCCACCATGGTCAACACCACCACTGCGAGCGGCCCGGCCAGTCCGGCATACCAGCGCTCAGGTAGGAACACCCCGACGAGCAGCGCGAGCGGCGCGGTGCAGGCCGCTGCCAACACCGCCGCTCTCGTCGGATAGATCACCGCGGTGTCTCAATCGCGTCGATGATTCCGGTGACGACATCGCCGATCGCGCGCCCATCGATCTCCGCCGCCGGCGACAAGATCAGCCGGTGGCGCAGCAGCGCGGGCGCCAGCGCCTTGACGTCGTCCGGAATCACGAAGTCGCGCCCGTCGATCGCGGCGCGCGCGCGCGCCGCCCCTGCCAGCATTGCGCCCGCGCGCGGGGACGCCCCGCTCTCCAGATCCGCAATATCGCGAGTACCCCGGATCAGCGCGGCGATATAGTCGACCACTTCATCGGCCAGGCGCACCTCGGCCACCGCCGCAACCGCCTCATCGATCCGCCCTGAATCGGCGACCGCCACCACCCCCCATTCTGCCGGCGCCATCGCCGCCCGGCGCGCGCCGTGGGTGGCAATGATCCGCCGCTCTTCGGCCGCCGACGGATAGCCGACGATCTGCTTGAACAGGAAACGATCGAGCTGCGCCTCGGGCAACGGATACACGCCTTGCTGCTCGATCGGATTCTGTGTGGCGATCACCATGAAGCGGTCGCCGAGCGGCAGGCTCTCACCGTCGATCGTCACGGTCCTCTCCTGCATGGCCTCCAGCAGCGCAGCCTGGGTCTTGGGCGGAGTGCGGTTAATCTCGTCGGCGAGCAGCAGATCCGTAAAGATGGGGCCACGGGTAAGTGTGAACGTCGAGGTCTGGAAATTGAACAGGTTGGCGCCGATGATGTCGCCGGGCATCAGATCGGGGGTAAACTGAATCCGCCCAAATTCCAACCCAATCGCCTGCGCAAAACTGTGCGCGATCAGCGTCTTGGCGGTTCCCGGCGGTCCTTCAAGCAAAATATGGCCGCCCGCGAACAGTGCGACGAGCAAGGTCTCGACCGTCTCCTCCTGCCCCACCACGGCCTTGCCGATCTCCGCGCGGATCGCGGCGGCCAAGGTTGCAACATCATCTACCGTCACCGGCGTCTCTCCCATTTCCAGTCGTGCAGCGCGCGCGCCGCGGCGACCAATGCGTATATGTCCCCGGCAGTATCGGCGGCTTCGACAAGTTCGGTAAAGCGCCGCGGTCCACCGAGATTATCGAGATAGGCGTCGAGTGCGGCATCCCTCAGCCGCGCCGGCACCCCAAAGGCGACCACTGCGCGTTCGCGAATCACCTCGCCGTAGCGTCCGCCGAGCCGCGCCTCGCGCCCGGCCTTACGCACCAGCGCGGCGGCATTGTCGACCAGCGCGGTCTTGCCGAAGGCGATCGCGCGGGCACGCGGGCGCACCGGCCCGAACCGGCCAAGGGCCTGCGCCCCGGCCAGCAGCATCGCGACCACGATCGCGACCGTCATCGGTAGGAATGGCGGCTCAAACGCTAGTTTGAGTGGGCTGCGCGACTGGCCAAAGCCGTTGAGTGTCACATCAAAGCCGATCGACTGCGCCTGATTGGAATTCATCCAGTCGAGCAGCGCCAGCGCCGAGGCAGCGTTACCGGCGTAGGCCATGCCGCGATTGGACAGCAGGTCGGGATCTGCGAGCACGTAGAGTGGTCCGTCGCCCAGCCGGCCGACTACAATCCCGCCCGCACCATCGGTAATCAGCGCGGTGAGGTCAGCGCCGTTGATCGTCTGCAGCGGCCGCGGCGCCGTGAACCGGATCCCAGCCGGCAAATCCGCAGTGGAGACCAGCGACCGTCCACCGCTGCGCCGCCGCGTCACCTTCAGCTTCCAGCCCGGCGCGAGCACGCCCTGCGGCTCAAAGGGAGGTAGCAGCGAGCGATAATCGACCCAGCCTTTGGTATCAGCGTCGCTCACCGTATTCCACTTCGGCAGCACCACCAGCAACGGCCGTCCCTGGCGTGGCCCGACGATCTGGCCGATCTGGGTCGCCCCGGTTTCGGGAGTGATCACCAGCAGGTCCTCGGACTTCAGCGAACGCGTATCATGGAGGATTTGCGGGTGACGCCCGGTCGCCTCGGCCAAGCGGACGATGCCACTAAACCCGGTCGCGGCGTTGGACAGCGCATGGGCACCGCCATTCTGTCCGGATTTCAAGTCGGGCGCGAACGCCCCGAGCAACAGCATTCCGGCGAATCCCACCAGTCCGACGGCGAGCAGGATCAAAACAGTGGCGGTACGAAAAGGCGTGGCATCCTCGTTCATGCCCGCCACGCACCGGCCAGCGCAAATTCAGCATAAGCGGCACGCGCGCCTTTCCAATCATCGGCATTCACCGGGCGCCCCCCGAACAAGCTGCGCTCGACCAGCCGGGCAATGCGCGCGAAAAGGTCGCGCGCCGCGGCCGGGATCGCTGCATCCTCAGCAAGCTCACGGCTGGTGCGGGAGGGGCGCACGACCTGTGGACGCCGCCGCTCGATATCCTCGACCGATCGGAACAACAGGTGGTGAACCGCTTCAGCGAATTGCCCGGAGGCTGCCAGGGCGTCGGCTTCGCGCAACCAGGCATGGATAGGCGCTGCGCCGAGCGCCCAATTGTCGGTCTCCGGCAGGAGCGCCGAACCCCGCGTCCGGCGGCGGCCCGGCATCCGCCATTTGCCGTCGCGCAGCCGCTGGTAGACGATCCGCGCCACCGCCGCCGCCGCCAACGCCAGCACCGTCCACAGGAAGATCTTGGCATAGGGCGCGTCGGGCAGGAAATGAAACAGCCGACCGAAAAAACGCCATACCGGCTGAAACACGCGGTGGAGCCACTCGCCAAGCGCGCGCAACCACTCGGGCGGCGCGGCTGCCTGCGGCGCGGGCGTCATCGTAAACTGAATCGACGGATCCGCCTTCAGCGCGCGATGCGCGGCGGCGAAGCGCTCGGCCGCCTGCTGGGCATCTCCCCCGCTCAACTCTACCCTCCGGGCCGCGCAGAAATGCGCGCCCTCAATCTAGCCGATGACCGCCGCCGCGCAACGCCGAACTTGCGCTGGACAGCGCCGAAAAGCCGCGTCAGTCTGCGGACTTGGCCGTTGCCGGGCGGCGGTCCGCGCAGGGAATTCGATATGGCAAGTTATGCAGGCGCGGTGCAGGAGCGTTCGGTCTCGATCGGGCGAGTGCTATTGCGAGCCTTTGGGGCGCTCGGCAGCAATCCAGTGACGATGTTCGGAATCGCTTTCTTGTTCGGCGCACTGCCGCAGATGCTGATCAGTTACGGTTCGCAGATGCTGCGGGTGAGGCAGACTAGGTTCGAGCTAATCTGGAGCGTCTCAGTCGGATCGGGCTTACTGGTGTTCGTGCTGTGGATGCTGGTGCAGGGAGCGCTGGTCCGCGCCACGATCGCCGCCTCGGAGGGTGGAAAGGCGAGCTTTGCGGAAAGCGCCGCGGCCGGACTGTCGGTGGCGCTACCGCTGGTCGCGCTGGCGATTTTATCCGGCATCGCCACCGGGATCGGGTTCATGTTGTTCGTCGTACCGGGGGTGATGCTCGCGCTGGCGTGGGCAGTAACCACGCCAGCTCTGGTCGAGGAACGGCTTGGGGTATTTGAGGCGTTCGGCCGCAGCAGAACGCTGACCCGTGGCGCCCGCTGGAAAATCTTCGGGCTGCTGCTGGTGCTGGTGGTGCTCTATCTGATGGTGTCGTCGGTGTTCGGCGTGGCGCTGGTGGCCGGCGGAATGCGACGGGCCGCCGCATTCACGACCCCCGGCCTATCGGTCGGCTGGGTAGTCTTCAACATACTGTTCGGCACCTTGTCGACCGCCGTGTGGAGTGTGGTGCAAACCTCGCTTTACCTTGAGCTACGCGACTGGAAGGACGGCCCGACCATCGAGGCGCTGGAAGATATCTTCGCCTGAGACCCCCGTAACCCTGAGAACGCGGTTCACGGCCTGTGTGCGCTCGCCGGTTCGAGAGCGGCGCTCTTGAACCGGCCGGCCGGGCATCGATGCTGCACTAAGCTCAACATAACGAGCTGTTCTAAAGCCCTAGCTCGGTCCGTCCACACAGCGCATCTACCGGCGACCGTCCCGGGAACCCCACCCCGGTCAGCGCCGCGACCAGCGCCCGCTGGACCGGCTCGATCGCGCTATAGGCGTTGACGAAGGTCCCTACCCAGGGCGCGTCGTACAACAGATACGGATGGCCGAACGCCACCATCAACGTGGAAATACCGAGGTGCCGGCGCATCGCCTTCTTCGCCGAGCCGTGCAGCGACGCCCAGTCGATATGCGCCGAGGCGATCACCGGCGTCGCCTCGCGTCCGACGATGTAGAGCAACAGGTCGGTGTCGTCAGGAGTCGGGGGCAACTCCGGGTCATAGTCGCGGACCTCGAAGCCGGCAGCACGCAATGCTGCGTACAGCGGTGCGAAGGAGCGTGGCTCGGCGCCGTCGATGAACACGGCTTGCCCACTCTCCGCCGCGACCACCACCCGCTTGTGCCTGGCCGGAGACAGCGGCAACAGCCCGGGCACATCCTTGACCAGCGTCAGCGATTTCGCCGCAACCTCACCAGCCCGCGCTTGCGAAGCACGCGTCTGTAGTACCACCTCCGGCAAACGATCATCAATCTCCGCCCGGTGCAGGCCGAGCAGTGCTTTTAGCGTCAACACACGCGTCACCGCCTCGTCAACCCGCGCCTCGGACAGTCTCCCGCTACGCAGACCCTCGCGCATAAACGCCACGTCACCGGCGGGGTCGCGGCTGAACAGCAGCATGTCACAGCCATTCTCGATGATCGCGGGCACCGCTTGCGCGCGATCCATCCAACTGGTCAGACCGCCCATCACACTGGCATCGCTGACCAGCAGCCCGCGGAACCCGAGCTCGCCGCGCAGTAGATCCACGTTGAGCGCAGACGACACCGACGCGGGAGCGAAAGCGCTGCGATTCCTAACCTTCGCATAGGCCGGTAGTGCAATATGCCCAGCCATAATGGTCATCACGCCCTGCTCGATCAGCGTGCGGTAGATCCGGCCGAAACTCGCATGCCACGCGTCCATGCCAAGCGGATTGACCGTGGTTAGCAAATGCTGGTCGCGATCGTCATAACCTTCGCCCGGCCAGTGCTTCGCACAGGCGGCAAATCCAGCTGCCTGGGTTGCGGCGATGTGTGCGGAGGCGTGGGCGAGTATGCGCTCGACGTCCGAGCCGTAGGAGCGCGTGCCGACCACCGTGCTGCGAAAGGCGGCGTTGATATCCACCACTGGCGCAAACGACCAATTGCAGCCGATCGCCCGCGCTTCCTCGGCGGCGATGCGAGCGAGCTCGTAAGTGAGCGCAGGATCGTCCGCAGCAGCGATACCGAGTTGGTTGAGAAGCGATGTCGCAAAGCCGAAGCCCGACTCGCCGCCCTCTATGTCTCCACTAAGCAGCGGTGGCACTGGCGAATGCTCGAGCAGTGCGCGCGTGACGTCTCGCGCATGGCCAAGCTCAGCGCCAGGGAAGCGGTGGAACGCCCCCGCGCCGAGCCCGCGTACGGTCTCGATCGCCGCGGGCTCATCGTTGACCGCAAAGTTGAACAGTTGACCGATACGCGCCTCGGCATCGAGCGAATCGCGGGTCTGGTCGACCCAAGCCTGCTCGGATGGGGTGAGGTCGCGCCAGCGTGGCGCCGTAGGTTGGTCAAGCATGGGTCATCTCGGCGCGCTCGGCAGCTTCGAGACGGGCGAGCGAGGCAGGATGGCGCTTGAGCGCGAGAGCGATGCACAGCAAAGCGAGCGGTGAGGCAACGCCTGCGACGATCGCGATCGACTTGTACAGCGCCTGCGGATCGCCGAACCCTCGGTCGGTGACCAGTGCGATCGCGGTCGGCCCGATCCCTGCGCCGATCAGATTAACGCCGAGCATATAACAGGCGGCGATCTGGGCGCGCATCCGATTGGGGGTAATTTCCTGCAACGCAGCAAATCCGCCGCCGAACGGGAAGCCGGCGAAGAATACCATGAAGGCGATCGTCACCAGCGCCGACTGGCCAGTCGGCATCAGCGGGAAGGCGATGGTGAGCGGGATCAACACCACGAAGCCGAAGGTAGCCGCCAACAGATTGGCGCGGACCAGCCCACGCCGACGCAGAATACTCGCGGTATAGCCGCCCACAAACGTCCCCGCGGTGCCCGACAGCAACATCACCAGCCCATAATTGAGCCCGATCTCGCTCGTCCCCCAATTGAATTTCCGCGCGAAGAAGGCCGGGATCCAGGCCGCGCTGCCCTGTCCGACCAAGATCATCAGCGAGAGCCCCAGGATAATGCCGACATAGCTGCCGAGCGACGCGTGCACATGCGCCCACATCTCGGACAGCGGCATCGTCACCGCCTGGCCGACCACGCCGCGGCGCTTCGGCTCGCGAATCGTCAGCGCGAGCAGCCCGAGAAGCATGCCGGGTGCGCCGACAATAAAAAAGGTCGCCTGCCACGGCCTGACCAAGCCCACGACAGGCAGGTCAATAACCACCATTTTGGTCAGTTCGAAAATCACATAGCCCCCGAGGATCAGCGCGAGGCCGTTGCCCAGATAGATGCCCATCGAGAAAATCCCAAGCGCGATCGGCAACTTATCCTTGGTGAAATAGTCGGCGAAGATCGATTGCGCAGACGGCGTCAGGCCGGCCTCGCCCGCGCCGACGCCGACCCGCGCCAGGAACAGCAGACTCGCCGAGCGCGCCACGCCGCACAGCATGGTCATGAAGCTCCACACCACGATCGAGCCGACAATGATGTTGCGTCGGTTTGAGCGATCCGCAAATCGCGCCATCGGGAGTCCGATCAGCACGTAGAACAGCGAGAAGCTAAAACCGTGCAGCAGGCTGATCGTCGTGTCGGAGATATGCAGATCGCTCTTGATCGGCTGTACCAGCAGCGCGAGCACCTGCCGGTCGACAAAGGCGAAGGAATTCGCCAGCGTTAGCACGATCGCGACATACCAGGCGTAGGCGCCACTGGAGCGCGGCGTCTCGGGATCGGTCATGGCTTTACCTCGACGAGCACCCGCCGATAGCGCGTGATCGGCATGATGCCGGAATCCGTCGCTTCGAGGATGAGATGATAGGTTATGGCAGCCGTTCCAGCCGGGACGGTGAATGTGGCCTTTGCCGATTTCGCATCGGTAACCGGCGAGGTCGCCATCGGGAAAAATCCCGAAGGCTCGGGATAGTGCCACCAGCGGTAGGCCAGCATGTCGCCGTCCGGATCGCAGGAGCCACTCGCGTCGAGCGACACCGTCTCGCCGGGCTTGGCAGAAATGTGGATCAGGGCGATGCCACCCTGCCCGTTGACGCTCAGCACCGGCGCATGATTGGCGAGTTTATAGTCCGGCGACAAGGTCCAGCCGATCCGCGCAGCAAAATCGTGCTGGAAGGCGTCGCGCCAGCGGAACACCCCGGCTTGGTTGCTGCGATAAAAGCGGCCGTCGGCGAAAGTGACAGAATCCACGGTGTCGGAATATAGTCCCGCGCCGGGTTCGGCTCGGACATATCTTCCGCCCCAGCTGCCATATTCAGGATGCTCGGTATCGCCGAGGCCGTTGGGAATCAGATAGAGCAAGGCGGGCGTGTCACCCTCCATGATGTATTTGCGCTTCGCGTAGAGAGCCCCCAGTGGCCCCTTCTCGATATACTTGGCCCGCCACGCGTCGGTGACCATATCGGCAAAGGGCCATTTCGGATCGCGATTGAGATCACCCGAAATGCCGTACCACGCCGCCATCTGATACTGGTTCCAGCCGTGGACGCTGGCGATCCAGAACAATTGCGGGAAGGTACGGCGCAGCCACGGCCCTGCATCGTCCTGGTCGGAGATCGAATAGACCCGCAGATTGCCGACGAACCGGGCAAGCTCGGCGGGCGTGCGGGTCGCGCGAACATGCCAAATCGCCTGGGCCAGATCGGCCGCGCCTCCCCATATCGAAATCTGCAGCGGCCGCGCGTCGGCCTTGTCAGCGGCTGCGATGATCAGCCGTGATGCATCGGTGTCCTTGCCGTCCCCCACCCCCGCCATGCCGTAAGCAGCAACGCCGCTGCGGATCAGCCCGGCAAGGCTGGCTTCATCGGGATAGCCGGGCGCATGGTGGCGCAGATTGGGAAGCGCCAGGCCGTAGGCTTTCACGCGCTCTGCGATCAATTGCGGCTGCACTTTATCGCGCTGCCAGGTCGAGGTGGTGGCCACCAGACCCTCGATGTCGAGGTCGTTGGCATAGGTCAGCAGCCGGACGATCGACTGAGAATCGTCGGGCTCGTTGCCGATGTCGCTGAGGATCAGTACGCGCGGCTTGGGCACCGCGGGCGCGACGCAGGCGGCCTGCGCCGGGGCAACAGACAGCGCTGCGAGGATCCATAGGCTCTTGCGACGCATGCTCTTCATCCGATCCGACCCTGACTGGCTGCTCGCCATGCTGAAATGGTTTCAGCATTCAGCCGCGCGAACCAGGAACCCCACTCCCGGGACTCCCGACCGCTTGGCCTCCGAAACGCGTTCCGGGTGACAAAGGCGGATGACGGGGACAGGCGCTCCCTACCCGTCATCCGCCCTACTCAGAATTTCGCGCCCACGCGGATGCCGCCATAGCGATGCGCATCACGGCTATACCAGCCGGTGATCGCGGTCTGATTGCCCCACCGGCCGCTGTAATCGGTGATGTTCGAGACATAGACCTTGTCGGTCACGTTGTTGACGAACAGGCCGATCGTATATTTACCGCCCTGGTTGTTCAGCCCCACTGATAGATTGAGGATGCCGTACGCTGCCTGCACCGCGCGAGGGCTGTGGTTGGGATCAAAGTTAGTGTCGCTCTGATAGTTGAACACCGCGTTCAGATCCAAGCCCCAGTCAGGCGTCAGGTCCATCGTCTTGTCGACGCCAACGTTGAACTTCCAATGCGGCGAACGCGGCAGCGCGACCCCGGACAGATTCTGCGACGAGGTGCTAACTCCAGCGCTGTTGATGGTGGTGATGCAGCCCAGCGCCGCAGTCTGACCTGAATAGCAGACTGCGCCAGCGAAGCTGTTGAAGTGCGAGTTCACATAGGCGCCGCTGAACGTGATGTTCAGCCCGTGCGTCGGCCGCAGCGTCCCGTCGACTTCTACACCACGAGTAGTTGCCGCCGCGGCGTTGCGGACGTCGAAAGTCGTCGCGCCCAAGGGGTTGCTATAGTCGAGCGACTGCACCTGGAAGTTGCTGTACTTGGTATAGAAAGCCGCCAGATTCAGCGTCAGGAAGCGGTTGAAAAAATCACCCTTCATGCCGAGCTCGTAGCTGTTGACCGTCTCGCGACCAACCGGTTTGAAGCTGTTGGTCGCGGTGACCGCGCCGTCGAGGTTCCAGATCTCTGGCTTGTAGCCGCGCGAATAGGTCGCATAGACGTTTGCCCGCGCGCCGAGATTCTGCTTGAGCGTCACGTCCCCGACCAGCGTATTTTTGGTGCTGCTGTCGCGGCGATCGAACTGAATCAGATTTGGGCCGTTCTGTTGCGGGGTCTGGAGCTGATATTCATAAGCAATATTATCGCGGTTGATCCGCAGCCCGGTGATCAGCGTAGTCGAATCCGTAATCTTCCAATTAGCGCGTGCATACGCCGCATAGGTCTTGTTGTTCGGCGGGCGATAAGCAGCGAACAGTAGCGGCGCGAAGCCGAAAGTCCGGCGATCGAATTGATAGTCCGATTTCTGCTGGTCAAAATACAGTCCGGCGATGAACTTCATGAACCCGAAGTCTGGTGAGGCGACCTTGAATTCCTGGCTGTAGCCCGAGATATTCAGGTCCGAGGTCTGGGTATTGTTGAACGTATTGGGAACCGCGTTGCCGGCGGTGAGGAAGTGTACGAAATCCGCATCCTGGATGTACAAATCCTGGCGGAACAGGCGCTTCTCGGCCTGGTGCGCGGTGATCGAGCTCAGCGTGAAGCCGCCAATCCGCCAGTCGAAGGTCAGGCTGTAGAGCTGGTCCTTCACGTTCTGCCCGGGGGTGGTGATCGTATCGTAATCGGTGTTGCCGCGCTGCGCAGTGATGCCGGGCAGCGCTGCCGACTGGGCGATGATGCCGCGGAACTGGGCGGTCGGCGCGACGCCGATATAGGCCTGAAACGCGCCAACGTCGCGGGTGTGGACGTAGCTTCCGGCCAACGTGATATCGAGATTGTCGGTCGGCTGCAGCAAGAGCTTGCCGCGAATGCCCTGCGCGTCGGAGCGATCGTGCCTGCCGGTGCTCAGATTGCGGGTGACGAAGGTGGTCTGGCTGGCGAAGCCGCCCAGGCTGAACGCAATGCCTTTGGCGATTGGGCCGGTGATGAAGCCGGTGGTGCGATATTCATTGTCGAGCGTCGCGCTCGCCGAGACATTGCCCTCGAGGTGATCCGCATTCGGCTTCTTGGTGACGATATTGATTACGCCGATCGAGGCCGTGCGGCCGCCTAGCGTGGACTGCGGCCCGCGCAGTACTTCGACGTCCTGTATGTCGGCCAACTGCTTAGCGACAAAGGATTCGGGGGCGATCGTAACGCCGTCGATCATCACCGCGACGCCGCTGGGGGTGCCGATGCCGAGCACGTCGGTGCTGACGCCGCGGATCGCAAAGCTTGGGCGCAGGGTGGAGCTGGACGGCAAAGCGGTCAGTGAGGGCACGGTCTTGCCCATGTCGTCGAGCGTGGAGACGCCCGATTTCTGGAGGGTGTCGCTGCTGATCACCGCGACCGATACCGGCGATTCGCGCAGCGATACGGTCTGCTTCTGCGCGGTAACAACGATATCATCGGTGGCGACGGCGGCGGGCGCCTCAGCCGGCGCAGCGCTCTGGGCACGCGCTGGCATGGCGAGGCCCAGGACGAGGGCGGGTACACTGACCATCGCGGCCAAAACAGTGTTCTTCATCAGTCATCCTCCGCAGGAAACAGCGGGCCTACGTGCCCGTCGCCGTACACCGAAACTTTCGTCCGGCTTGGTTTAGCGTTAATCTTCTGCGGGTGTTTATGTCAATCGTGCGTGCGTCAATTGACGTGTATGTGTGTTTTTCGAGCAACACCTGCCTATTTTTGGGGCAGTTTACTCATGTCGTCACCTAAATGATTTCGGCTCGCACGAAATGAAAAAGAAAAGGCCTGCCAGAGCCCAGCATCCCTTTGCGATGGGCGCCCGATCACTTATCGCGAACCGGAAGCGACCGCACCAAAATGGCGAGCCGCTGCAACCGCCAGCATCCGTCGGAGGGCGCGAGGTGCGCCCTACCCCAGCCGCGCGGTCGACTCCCGCTCTACCAGTTCATACGGCAGATACTCTGCGGTCACCGCCACTGACGCATCGTCGCCGCGCGCGCGCAGCCCCTGGATCACCAGCGTTGCCGCGCGGGCTGCGATCCGCGCGATCGGCTGGCGCATGGTGGTCAACGGTGGCCAGATCTTCACCGCAATCGGACTATCATCAAACCCGACCACCGACAGATCCTCGGGCACGCGGATCGCACGGCGGTGGGCAAGCGATACTACCGCCGCCGCCATGTCGTCGTTGCTGGCAAAAATCGCGGTCGGCCGCTCGGGCAAATCCAACAAATATTCGGCCGCCACTAGCCCCGATTCGAACGACAGATCGCCATAGGCCGCAAGATCGCGGCTCCACCCAAGGCCCGCCTCCTCCAGCGCCGCACGGTAGCCCGCCTGCCGGGTGTGGCTGATGATGTGGGTTTCGGCGGCGCGGATAAAGCCCACGCGACGATGTCCCAGCCCGATCAGATAGCGCGTCATATCGCGCGCCGCGGCGAAATCGTCGATCCCGACCGAACGCATGTTTGGCAAGGCGTCGCCCGGCGACATCGCCATCAACGGCACAGTGGTTTCGTGCACAAAGCCGCTGCGGCTGATTGCCTCGCAATAGGGTGGCGCGATCAAAATCGCGCTGACCCCGCTGGCTGCCAGCGCCACGATCTCGGCAACGATCTCGTCCGATCGGTTTACCGGTACGCGTCGGAGCAGAAGCTGCGCCCCCAGAGCAGTGGTCGCGTCGAGCACGCCGACCAGGATCGAGCTCAGGAATGCACTCTCGGTGGTGCTGCACAGCAGCCCCAGCCGCACGGTGCCCGCGCTCGCCAGCGCCTGCGCGGCGATGTTGGGAACGTAGCCGAGCGCCTCGACCGCGGCGAGCACGGCATCGCGCGTGGCCTCGCGCACTTTACGCCGGCCACTGACAACATTGGAAACTGTCATCGCCGACACGCCCGCCCGCTCGGCGACCGCCTGGATGTTCACGCCCTGATTGGCGCGTCGTGCTGCTCGTGCCATGCGGTCCTTAGCGCTCCTTTGCGTGCCGTCGGTGCATGGACCTTTGAACCCCGCCCGCGCGACCATATAATGCATGTTGAAACTTGACAGCCCTTTCGCGGCAGGGTTTAGCGATAAAATACCTCCAGCTGTGATATGGGGGAAGATGATGAAAATCGGAGAGCTTGTGATGCGCTTGACCTGGAACTCGGGCCTGTGAACCGCCCACCCCTAAATCGGCCCCTGGATCGACCATTGCGCATGGCGCTGATCGGCGGCGGTCTCGGCTCGTTCATCGGCAAGATCCACCAGATGGGCGCCTCGCTCGGCGCGGGTATCGAGTTGGTCGCCGGCAGTTTCTCTAGCGACACGGAACGCTCGCTTGCCGCCGGCGCCAGTTACGGTGTCGCACCAGAGCGCTCCTATGCCGACCATGATGCACTGTTCGCCGGCGAGGCTGCACGCGACGATGGCATTGATCTGGTAGCGATTGCCACGCCCAACCACCTCCATCTGCCCGCAGCGCTCGCCGCGATCAGAGCCGGCGTCCATATCATGTCGGATAAGCCGGCGACCGCGACGCTCGCCGAAGCGCTCCAACTGCAGGCCGCATTAAAGGACAGTGCCAGCCTTTACGCGCTGACCTACAGCTATTCAGGCTATCCGATGGTCCGCGAGGCGCGTGCGCGCGTTGCCGCTGGGGAAATTGGCAATATACGCAAGGTGGTGGTGACCTACCAGCAGGGCTGGCTGTCGGCCCCGCTTGAAGAGAATAACGCCCGCGCCGCCTGGCGCACAGATCGGTCCAAGTCGGGCGTTGGCGGCGCGAGCGCGGACATCGGCGTTCACGCCTTCCACCTCGCCGAATATGTCAGCGGCCAGCGGGTGACCGAAATGCTCGGGGACGCCCGTGGGCTGGTCGCGGGCCGCGCGCTCGATGACGATTGCAATGCCCTGCTCCACTTCGGCAATGGCGCCTCGGGCGTACTGGTCGTCTCGCAAATCGCGTTCGGTGAGCGCAATGGTCTCTCGATCCAGGTCTATGGTGATGCCGGCGCACTCCACTGGGTCTTCGATACCGCCGACATGCTGACGATGGTCAAGGGCAATGGCAGCACCGAGATCCTGCGGCCGATGTCGCCAGGGCTGCTGAGCAGCACGCCCCTCGCGCCCGGTCTCGGTAACGGCCTGATTGTGCCGTTCGCGGTGCTCTATCGCGACTTCGCGGCGGCCATCGGCGGCGATACGACGCGTGTCGGCGGCGTACTGCCTGGCATTGACGAAGGTGTGCGCAGCATGGCTTTCATCGAGCGGGTGGTGGAAAGCACCGGCACGAGCAACTGGACAAGCCTATAGTCCGCGTAACCGTCCTCCGGGCGAGCGCTCGGATTTCACGCGGCAGATACCGAGTAGGACTCGCCCGTGGCCCCGGCCTTCGCCGGAGGACGGAGGGGTAGAACGACCACCGGCCTGACCGGAAATGGAGCTAGAATTATGACGCTGACCATTGGCTTTCTGGGCGGTGGCCCGGTTACCCAGGCGATCCATCTCCCCGTACTTGCCACTCTGGGCGATCGCTGGCGCGTGGCCAAGGTAATGGATGTCGATTCGATGACTGCCCAGGCTGTCGCCGGTCGCTGCGGCGCGCAGGGCGTGACCAGCCCGAACGACATCATCAATGATCCGGCGATCGACGTCGTCGCAGTGTGCAGCCCCAACGGCTTCCACGCCGAGCAGGTGATCGCTGCGTGTCGCGCCGGCAAGAAAGCGGTCTTGTGCGAAAAGCCGCTCGCCGTCTCCCGCGAGGAAGGCGCGCAGATTCTTGCAGTCGCGCGTCAGACCGGCACCACGATCATGGTCGGCACGATGCACCTTTACGATCCCGGCTTCCGCGCCGGGCTCGACGCCTGGACCGCGACCGGTGACACGGTGCAGTCGGTCAAGTCGCGGATCTTCTTGCCGGCCAATTCAATTTTCACCGACTATGCGACGCAGGAAGTGCCCTCGGACAAGCCGCCCGCCGGCCCACCGCCGCCCGCGCCCAATCCGGTGCGGTTGCGCAACACCATCCTCGGGCTCGCCATCCACCACGTGCCGCTGGTGCGCGCCTTCTTCCCGGACGTCGGCCAGGTGCTGTCGGCGCGGCATGTACCGGGCTTCGGCTACACGATGTTCCTCGCCGACGGCGACACTTCGGCCGATCTGCAGGCGTTCATGCCCGGCAATTGGCCGCCGAGTTGGACCTTCGCGGTGCAAGGCGGCGACCACCGCCTCGACGTGGATTTCCCACCTTCCTACGTCCTCGCCGGATCGGGCAGAGCGACACTTTCCGATCGAGCGGGCATCCGCGGCTTTCGCTATGATGACAATGGTTATCAAGCCCAGTGGCTGCACCTGCACGATGTGGTGACCGGCAAGGTCGAGCCGCTCGCATCACTGGAAGATGCCGTCTCCGACCTTACCTTCGCGCTCGACTTGGTCGATCGCGCCGTCGCTTGCCTGGAGGCCTCCGCATGAAGACCGTCCTGATCCTCGGTTACGGCCGCGACGCGCTGCGCCAGCGCGCGGTACTTGCCACTTTGCCTAATGATTTCCGTGCAGTGAATGCCGGCTCAGCCGACGTTGTGCTGGTCTCCGGTCGCGACGGCACCGCGGACGCGGCGCTTGACCAGGCCGGCGTGAACGCCCTCTTGGTCACCTCGCCCTCGTTCCTGAGTGCAGCGAATCGGACGGCATTGGCGGCAGTTGGCGTGCCGGTCACGATCGCACTCGCTTATGATCCGTCCTTGATTCCGGCCTGCTTGGCCGGCGGTGAGGAACCAGCTATACTCGATCTAACCGCCACGGTCCGCAACGGCGACCCGGGGGACCTGCGTGAGACCTTGCTCGCGCAAGTTGCGCTCGCCCGCGCGCTGCTCGGCGACATCGTCGGCATCACCTGCCTCCACGCCACTCCCGGCAGCATCGTCCTCGAAGCCGAAGCGCCCTCGGGGTTGCGCTGGCGGATGACCGCACAGGCAGGACTGCGCAACACGCTGGCGATCGACCGTGTGTCCCGTGCAGCGCGCGCGCGCATCGTGGTCGATCTCGATCCGCATGGCCGGCCCGCCGCGGTCGAGACCTTCGATACGGCAGGCAGCCACATCGCCTGGCCCGTCTATCAGAGCGGCGATCGTTCAGCCTGGTCTGCGCTCGGCGGCGCAGGCGGCTACGACCTCGCGATGCTGGAACGGGATCTGGCGTTGCTGCCACCTGCGGCCTGATCACGGCGGCAATTTTCGCCGTCCTCTACTCGGCCTCTTAAAAAACCCCGGCTTTGTTCCTATCTTGGTATCGAAGCGGGGGCGTATTCCCGGAGGAAGTGACATGAAGATGATGAAGGGCCTGATCGCATCGGCGCTGGGCGCCGCGTTATTGGTGGCATCCCCCGCGATCGCGCAGCGTGGCGGTGGCGGTGGTGGCGGTCATTCCGGCGGCGGCGGCGGCGGCGGGTTCCACGGCGGTGGCGGT